>Ga0210383_10003254_pt1 | contig 14605 bp, 13 predicted proteins | sample IncBWC14OmetaG_FD_160072 | JGI IMG/M metagenome (GOLD analysis project Ga0210383, IMG submission 160072) | Forest soil microbial communities from Barre Woods Harvard Forest LTER site, Petersham, Massachusetts, United States - Inc-BW-C-14-O ...
TAAGAGCCGCAGAATTGCCGAAAGTTCCTCGAGCATAGAAGGTTGCGAAAAATCCTTTGAGACTTTTGGTACCTTTGTTGGAATTTAACCTTCAAGGGGATCTGGCGGTCTGAGCTTGCGCTCGACGACGGCGCAGCGCTGTCCCGATTTGGCCATGTGCCAGGCAAACCCTCCGATTCACCCCGAGCGTGCCATCCGATAGAATCGGACCCTGTTCAGCGGCTAAGCCCAATCCGTTTTTAGCCCTGCGGCGCGGATTGACCTCTTCCGCCCGCCCGCCGCAAACCGTTTCCTGCGACCCCCGGCCGAAAATCCCCGGCATTCTCCGGCACACCTTGTAAGATGTGCAGTTTCAAAACGGCGGCGAGTATTGATTTATCAGACGAAAAGCTGCAGGATACGGGTCGGAATCACCCCCCAAAAACTGGCGGACCAAAGGGACACATTTTTGGGAGTCGCAAAAAGAACAGAACTCCCAGGCCGGAACAGCCTTAGATAAAATGCTATTTCGCATTTGGTACCTTTGTTGGAATTTAACCAAGTAGCCAACTCAAACTCTTTCAGTAGCCAACTCCAACATTACGCAAAGGAGAACTTCCATGGATAGCCAAGACGATCTTCGACAGAGGAATTCAATGGATCGACGCACATTCGTGAGCATGGTCGCGGCGGGGGCGGCAAGCACTCTTTTCCAGGGCAACGCCGCCGCTGCGCAGCCCGCGTCGAATGCCCGAAACGTCGTCCTCGTGCACGGGCTCTTCGCCGACGGGTCATGCTGGTCCGAGGTGATTGCACGATTGCAGGCAGCGGGGCTCAATTGCACAGCCGTGCAAAATCCTCTTACGACGTTGCCTGACGCGGTAGCCTCGGCCCAGCGCGTGCTGGCGCGGCAGAATGGTCCGACGGTCCTGGTTGGGCATTCCTTCTCCGGAATGATCGTGACAGAGGCCGGTATGCATCCGAACGTGTCGGCTCTTGTCTATGTGGCGGCGCGGGCGCCGGATGCGGGCGAGGATTACACGGCGTTGGCCAAAACATTTCCGACACCGCCCGCGTCCGCCGGAATCGTATTCGACGGCGATGAAGGACGTCTGAGCGAGGCCGCATTCCTGCACGATTTCGCGGGCGACTTGCCGGAAGCGAAGGCGATGGTTCTCTACGCGGTCCAGGAGCCGTTCCAAAAGGCTCTGCTCACGGGCAAGACCACGCAGGCGGCCTGGCGGTCGAAGCCGAGTTTCTATGCCGTTTCCACGGAAGACCGTACGATCGATCCCGATCTCGAACGTTTTATGGCCAAGCGCATGGGCGCCAAGACCATCGAAGTGAAGGCGAGCCATCTCTCGCTGATCTCTCATCCCGACGAGATCGCCCGGTTGATCCTGGAAGCCGCCGGACAGCCCGCTTAGCAGGCGGGCGTCCTCGTCCACGGGCTGTTCGCCCGGCGTCTCGCGGCGACGGGCCGTCCAACGAAAGACGAGTACTTTATATGTTTGCGGAAATCCTGAATATTATCTTCCCGATCTTCTTTGTCTTGCTGCTGGGATACGCAGCAGGACGAGCAAACCAGTTCGATAGCCATCAAGTGGCAGGCATTAACGAACTGGTCCTCAAGTTTGCCCTGCCTGCGAGCCTGTTTGTCGGAACAGTGGGCGTATCACGCACCCAGTTGCTGCAAGAAACTCCTCTCCTTGTGGCCATGTTAGTCAGCCTCGTTGGCGTGTACATAGTTGTGTTCTTACTCGGGAAGCTTCTTTTTCGGCACACAGTGGCCGGCGCCGCACTCCAAGCCATCGCGGTTTCCTTTACAGCGGCTCCGTTTTTTGGGCCAGCTGTTTTAAGCCCAATATACGGAGCGAGCAGTGCCGTGGCGATTAGCATGATTGCTCTCATCCTGAACATTGTCATTGTGCCGGCCACGCTGGTTCTACTCGGAATCTCCCTGCCACCAGCAGAATCAGGCACAAAACCGTCCGCTGGAGCACTCCTTGGATCGGCTCTGGTGCGTGCTATCAAAGCCCCTTTCGTTTGGGTACCGCTAGTGGCGTTTGCTTTCGTATTGGCGGGGGTGGGTGTGCCTGCCGTCGTCGACTCTGGGCTCGGCCTCATCGGTCACGCCACATCTGGCGTTGCTTTGTTTGTCGCCGGAATAACCATCGCTGCGAGCAAAATTGTATTTAATCTGGAAGTCGGCGTGAATGCAGTGCTGAAGATGGTAGTACTGCCAGTTTTCTTCTGTGTGTTGGCGGCGCTACTTAGCGTCAAAGCACCTTTCAGCTACGAAGGCTTGCTCCTCACGGCGCTACCGTCCGGACCCATCGGTATTCTGCTAGCGACACGGTACAAAATCTATGAGTCAGAAGCGTCCTCAACGGTGGCGTTGACCATGATCTTGATGGTGCTTACAATCCCCATCGCATTGTATGTGATGGGAGGCGTGTGACCACCAACGCATAATAAATTACTAACACAAACAATTTAGTAAAACAAACAGTCAGTAACACGAGATAGAAAGATTATGAACGACAAAACACAGGATGATCACTCGCTGCAGCAAGCAAAAGAGAATGCAAGTTCGCGGCCTCTGACCCAAGTTCAGGCCCTCGCCAGGTATGCCGCACGCGCCAAGTTTGGCGATCTGTCGGCCGAGTCGCGCGAGCAGTTGCCCGTCCACATTCTGGACTCGCTGGGCTGTTGCATCGCCGCTTTGGGCGCCGGGCCGATCGAGGCCTGCCGCCAGCAGGTCGCCGAATTTGGGGGGACCGGTCCGTGTGCGCTGATCGGTGGCGGCCAGGCGAACCCGATCTACGCCGCGTTCTGGCACACTGCGCTTGTGCGCTACGTCGATTTCATGGACAACTTCCTGGCTCCCACCGAAACCTGCCACACAGCCGACAATTTCGGGGTAGCACTGACCGCTGCCGAATACGTGGGCGGGACCGGGCGCGACCTGATGCTCGGGGTGGCACTAGGGTACACCGTGCAATCGCGCTTGGTCGATCACGGCAATTTTATGACGCGCGGCTTCGACCATACGGCGCAGCTCGCCTTTTCGCATAATGCCGCCGCGGGCCGTCTGCTTGGTTTGAGCGAATCGCAAATTGCCAACGCTATCGCGATGGCCGCAAGCAGCGACGCCTCGTTCGCCGTCATCCGCGCCAAACCGCTGTCGCAGTGGAAGGGCCTCGCCTCGGCGCAATCGGCATTGGGCGCGATGAACACGCTGTTTCTTGCCCGTCGCGGCGTGCAGGGACCGCTGCGGGTGATCGAGGGTCCAAACGGCATCGACAACCTGCTGCACATGCGGTTGCGCGTCGATTGGGACAAGCAGGGCTACGAGGGGGTGGTCGAGAGTACCATCAAAAAATACAATGCGATGATCCACACGCAGTCGGCCGTTCACTGCATGGTTGAGCTTGCCAGGCAGAATAAGGCTGCCCTGAGCGTCGCCGAAGGTTTCAATCCCAGCCAGGTAGCGTCGATCGCAGCGGAAGTCCCCCAAATCACCTACGATTTCGCTGGTGGCGGCGAGTACGGCGTGGACCGAGAGGTGCGGACCAAAGAGCAGGCGGATCACAACCTCGCATACCTGCTCGCAGTTGCATTGCTCGACGGGAATGTTATGCCGGCACAGTTCACCCCGGAGCGCATAAACAGATCCGATGTACAGGCGCTCATGAAAAAGGTCTCCGTGAGACCGAACCACGAATACACGGATGAATACCCGCGTAGAATGCCCGCGAAGATCACGGTCCGCTTGCAAAACGGGACAGCCTTCGAGCATGAGGTAAAAGACTTCCCCGGTCTCCCTTCCCATCCATTTACCTGGGAAGACTCGGTCGAGAAGTTCGATCAGCTCGTCGCAGGGCGCATCGACGCTCACCTATCCCAGGATATCAAGGATGCAGTGCGCTCGCTCGAAAACATCCAGGTTGAGGACCTGACAAAGCTGCTCAATCAGGTGCAGGTTTCTCAATGAGGGGAACTTATGCCTATCCCGGCTGTTCAATCCCAAGTGGCCTGCGGAAAGGGGTCTGACGCCGAAATCGAGCGGCTTGGAGTTCCTGGATCGCCTTTGAAAATTGGCGAAGGCGGATCAGCTTCACAAATTCTCTGGAAACTGCTACATAAATCGTTTTGCAGTGTCCGATACTGAAAAACTTTCGGTTCAGGGAGATTTGACCTCTTTGCATGCCCCTGTGAACCGTCCTTCCCCCGTTGGGCGGAAACGTCGCACCTTCCGGGCTCGCGTTCGGCTAGTGCGTAAAAAGGTTCTCTCGTGGGTGCGGCAACACATCCTCCTTACGTTGATCGGCACTTTGCTGGCAGCCTATATACTGTTCTGGATATTCACCCAGTTCTTCGTCTTCTGCCGGGACGCTTATGTGAAAACAGATGTTGTTCAGGTGGCTCCGGAGGTCAGTGGACCCATTCTCAAGCTCGAGGTTGGAGACAATGATCGGGTGGCTGCGAATGCCGTTCTATTTCAGATAGATCCCGAGCCGTTTCAAATTGCGTTACACACACAGCAAGCGGCCCTGGCTTTGGCAAAAGCGGATCTCGAAAAGGCTCAGCGGCAGGTTGGACTTGCGGAGAGTCAACTCGCAGCCCGAGAGGCCACACTCAGCGATGCGCAGAAGACCATGGAACGAATCGCCGAGCTGTTCAGGGGAGGTGAAGCCTCGGCCCTGACTATGGATAATGCTCGGAAGGCTTATCAGGTGGCTTCAGCCGACGTACAGGAAGCGCAAAGTGGCCGAGCCGTCGCTTTGCAGGAGATTGTCGTTCGGGGCGCGCAGGTAGCTCAAGCACAGGCTGGGGTAGCCAAAGCTGGCTTTGAACTCCGTAAAACAACGGTGCGCGCGCCCGTTTCGGGGCAGGTGGCTCCACTCAAAGTACGATTGGGGGCGTACGTTTCCTCAGGTGTTGTGGCGATAGCGATTATTTCTTCAGAGAACTGGCGGGTGGTAGCAAATCTGCCTGAGCGCAATCTCCTGGGGTTGAAGGTCGGACGAAAGGTTTGGTTCTCCGTGAGCTCGGACCCATGGCATTTTCGCAAGGGTACTATCAGGAGTATTTCTACTGGGATTTCTAGATCTTCCGAGTCAATCCAGGCCTTGCCATATGTGGAACCGACAGTGGACTGGATTCGGGTTCCTCGCCGTTTCCCTGTGGAGATAGATCTCGGAAAGCTGCAAGAGGTTCAGCAGCTGTATCAGGGTGCCGACGCCAGCGTTATAATCCTGCCCAGTTTCAAGTAATGGTGACACGCCGACAGATGGTAGCGACCGCAATCACCTGCTGGTTGGCCACAGTAGTAGCTTTCGCGTTGCATCTTGAAAATCCTTGGTGGGCAGGAATATCGGCTTGGATTATTGGCAATACTGATCGAAGCGCGTTGCTGAAAAAAGGAGTTCTGCGGCTTGTCGGCACGATACTGGGTTGTGTCATCGGACTGCAATTGACCGGCTTCCTTGTTGGAGAAGCTGTCGGACAAATCCTCGTCCTTTTTCTGCTGGGCTTTGCCGTGAACTACATGAAATCCTCAAGCAACTTTGGCTATGCTTGGGTTGTTGGCTCGGTGGCGACATTGCTTCTTGTCAGCGCGAGCATTATGTCAACAACTCCGCTGATTGACGTTGCCTTTTACCGCGCAGCTGAAATCAGTTGCGGGGTCCTCAGTGTCTTCGTAATTGATCTCTTTCTAAGTTTAGGAGCCGGTGACAAAACTGCTTCTAAATCCTCCGGTGAGGGGACTCAGACCGTTTCGCAGGAAGACAGAATACTTATTTCGTTGGCTGCCGCCCTCAGTGCCATTGGCATTCCAATACTCTGGTTAGCATTCAATCTACCTGAACTTACCCAGAGCCTCGTTACCGCGCTGATGACCTTGGATCAGGACTTTAGCCACACGCGGATCAGAGGTTCGCTGCGGGTTCTCGGATGTGTTGTGGGAGGCGCTCCTGGGTTGCTGTTTGCTTCGCTTGGCGCGAATTCTTTCCTGTGGTGGTCGGTAGCTTTGATTCTTGGGCTGGCGCTGTTCGCAGGACTGCATCTTGGCAAAAGTCCCTGGGCCTACGTTGGCACCCAAGGCGGTATCGCCTATATCATGTCACTGGTCACAGGAAGCGGACCGCCTGACAGCCTTGCGCCCGTTGCAAATCGCCTGACCGGGATGATTTTTGGTGTGCTGGTGACCTTTGGTGTCCTGCTCGCACTTCAGCTATGTCGGCCCTCGTTTGCGAAAATTCTAACGCGTATCGTTTCAACCTAAATTCCGAAATTGCCGCGTTTTGCTTTTGCAGGACGCGCCAACTTCCCGAGTAACCTATCTTTCCTAAGGAACAATGGCCCAGGCCGGAACAGCCTTGGATAAAATCCTATTTCGCATTTGGTACCTTTGTTGGAATTTAACCTGAGAGACTGGGGCCGGCTGGAGGAGGCTTTTGAGCTGCTCAAGAAAAAGGAAACGCTCTGTCTGGAGCTGGGCAACTGGAGCGGCCTTGGTTGCCACGAAGTGAGCGCGGCGCGTGAACGCGCGTTGCGCGCGGGCCTTGCGAGCTTCGCGCGTGACCGATCCCCGATCGCACAGGTCGTCCGGCAGGAGTTCACGGCGCGTCTGGCATACAGGCGGCCCGGCAAGCCGTTCTCGCCATGCGTGCCAACGACGAGATCGGCGACGATGCCTTTCATCGGATAGAAGAGGAATTAGATTGGCTGGAAATGGCAGGTGGTAGAAAGGGGGAGTGAAACACTGACCTTGAGATCTGCTGCGGGATTTCTCTACAGTCGCCAGTAACGGGAGTGTCGCTGGGAGTAGAATAAACGCCTCTGGGTAAAGATCCTGAGCGACACCCCCAATTCGAAACTCTCCCTCTCGTTGGCGCACGAAGGCTGAGCTATGCGTCCATTGAATGCGTGATCAACGTGGTTTACTATTTTCACAGGCCCATCAGCCGCGCACTTCCCATTGCTTCCTATTTGATTCCCTTCGAAGGACCCCACGATCGTAGGGTTCCCTTTTGGCGTTAACAAAGAGGCAGTCGGAAGCCACGTTTTCCTGGCGCGTTCGCTTTTTGCCTGCGATATTCTGCGTAGGTTCCTTCGGCGCGTTTCTCTAGCGAAATCGCCTTTTGCTGCCGTGCGGTTCTGATGGCTTCATGGAACGAAGCCTCAATTTGGGCTTCATCCACACCCAAAGTCGCAAGAAACACACCGCGAAGCCGGTGCAGTTCAGCACACCAATTGGGCTGCTCAAATCTTTCAGCCAGTGTTTTCGCCTCGTTTATTGTCTCAAGAGCTTCGGAGGTACGATCCGCTAGATGTAAGGCTTCAGCCTTTCGTGCGAGATGAGATGGCAGGCCCAGCACCGAACCGGTTGCTCGAAAGCCTCTTATTCCCTGCTCGATCCACGGAATACCTTCCGCGGTGTCACCGGAAGCGCTGCGCGCCCAACCGCGGTGAATGGTTCCTAGCGCTAGCCAAAACACAAAAGTGTGAGACGTGGAGAGTTCGATCAAATCCGATGCCAAGCGGTCCACTTCAGCAGGATTACGCTCAGAGTAAGCGAGAATCGATGCCCAATTTAGCGCCAGGGCTAATGCGTTCATATCCTTCAGCTCCTTCGCTATTGAGATCGCTTCGTCCATATTCGCTTGACATTGCCCGGCCCCTCCGAGTTGCCACTCGGACATGGCGCCATGGCACAGACAACCGACGACCGGCGTATGATAGCCTTCCCAATAAGACTGGACGCCTCCCGAGCGCCAGATTTGAAGACCCTGCCTCGCGTATTGTCGCGAAGACTCGAAATCACCTAAATAGTAAAGCGTGCATGACAAACAATTGTTGGCTCCAATCATTAGCGCAGCGTCGTTCAGTCCCTGCGCCAGCGAGTAAACTCGTTCGGCAATCTGCATTGCAGCAGACATCTTGTCCGTCATCAGTGTATAGCTAAACTGACCTATGAGTGCCAGACACAGGAGCCGGGGATCATTAACCGATTGACACAAGGCCTCCGCGCGCTCGTAACAATTTTGGGTCTCGGGTGCTCCCATTCCTCGCGTAGCCGTTAGGTATAGCGCCGCCTGCATGAAGATGAAGAGTTGATCTTCTGCAGTAAGACTCTGCTCCTCGACGGCAGTTTCAGCGGGTGATCCCCAGCGTCCGTCTGCGAAGAAATGAACTAAAACAGAGAGCAATGGCCCTGTCGCTCCAAGAACCCTAGCCGCAAAATGGGCATTCCCACGCTGAATCCGCGGAATGTAAACTTCATGCAATGCCTCTCGCAACAGACCGCAATTGCAGCCGCAAATAACGCCTAGGAAAAGTGGCTCCATCTCCCTGAAGTTATTCGGCAGCTGTGGCCCAAGCGTTTGATAATAATAATAGAGCCGCCTATTACATTCCTTCCAAGCATCCGTTTGTTGACTCCGGAGCTGTTCGCCAAAATATTCACGAACCAAAGGATGCGTATCCAATTGTCCAGAATTATGCAGATCTTCTCGGGCGAGGAGTCTTGCCCTTCTTAACTTGGCAAGAATCGTTTGCCACTCGGTCGGGCGCAAATCAGTTAACGACTCTGTGAGGCCAGGAATCGCAGGCGATTTCAGTAGGGCTCCAACCGTCTGCTCATCCACGGGCCGATCGAACAGACCTAGCATCCGGAGGATCGCCAGCTCGGGGCCCGCGAGCCAGGTTTGGTAGGATTCCATGATCTTTCGGGCATGGGCTCCCTGGCGTACGTCGAGGGCAAGGCGCGCTGATACTTCTTCGCCGCGACGAATGTCTCCATTGCAGGCGTCGGTCAGATAGCTGCCCAGCAGCGTTAGCGCCAGACAATGGCCGCTGAACTCATCGCTGGCGCGCCGCAGCTCCGCCTCGTCTCCCTTTACGCCTAGCGCTCGGAGGAGCTTCGCACCGGCATCGCCAGATAGTTGGTCCAGGTCACGACGCAAGGCCGACGAGCGCTCGTGATCTGCAATATCAGCGACCGGCGTCCGCGTGGTAATCACGCAAAGCCCCTTGTTGAAGGCAGCAAGCTCGCGCAAGAGCGCCTGGAGCGAAGGCTCACGCAGCCGTCCTTCTTGTGGACCTGGCGGATTTTGGAGCGGCTCCAAGCCATCGAGAACCATTAAGGTTCGACGATGTGCGACGAGCTTCGCGAGTCTTTCGCCCTTCTCCCAGGCCGTTCCGAGCCGTGGATCTTGATCGCCAAACCAAGTGAGAGCAGCATCAAAAAATTCATCAGCCGACGACGATTGTCCGCTGGTGCCTTGCCAGTAAAAGGACCAACCAAAGACGACCTCCGCGGAGCGATAGCGTTTAGCCGCCATCCGTCGAAGCCAATGGTTGACGAGGGTGGACTTTCCGACCCCAGCCCAGGCAACGATTGTCACGACGTTGACTTCCTCCTTTGCCCACGCACGATCCAGAAAAGCGATATCCTCCTCTCGGCCAAAAATTTCGCTTCCTGTAACGGGCAACCTGGCTAACGAAATCTTGTCCGGTGCAAGTCTTGCTGGCGGCTTGCGAGTTCCGACACGCGAAGCGGTAGGGGGCGTCTTCTGGAGGCTCTGACGGGTGATTCTACGCCCTGCCTCGAGAGAGCCTGTTATCGTCGGTATCGCCTTCAGAAGTTCGGCCGGGTTCTGAAAACGCCGCCTGGGGTCCTTCTCGAGGAGTATCTCAATGAGAACAATGACTGGCGATGGAACAGCTCCGAGCAGGTCGAGTGGTAACGGTGCGTGTTGATGTTGATACATCACTTCTGCGGAAGAGCCCCGGAATGGCGCCTGTCCGGCGAGCATCTCCCAGAGCGTCACACCAAGCGAGTACAGATCCGAGCGGATGTCCAAGCCAACTCCGGCGAATTGCTCCGGGCTAGCGAACTCCGGTGTACCGGCGAAAGCTCCGGGGGTTGAAATCGCAGCTTCAGCAGGCGCGTCGGATGCGGGCTTCGCCAGCCCAAGGTCGATGATCTTTGCGGTCACAGCGCCTCCCTCCTCTAAGCTCACCATGATGTTACTCGGTTTGATGTCCCGGTGAACGAGCTTCTGCTTGTGGATCGCAGCCAAACCGGCAGCGACCTGCGTCGAGATTTCGAGCGCCAACTTTATCTCGAGCCGGCCTGAGCGTTTGATCAGATTCTCGAGCGTCTCCCCCTCCACAAACTCCATTGCGTAAAAGTAACTGCTCCCAATTCTGCCCAGGTGCAATACCGAGGCAACGTTTGAATGCCGCAGCCTAGCCGCCGCGCGAGCTTCGCGCAAAAAACGTAGTTGCGCCGTTTCATCGCCGAGATATCGCTCGTTGATGACTTTCAGTGTCACGGGGCAGTGCAGATCGACATCGAACGCCTTGTAAGTGACGCCCATCGCACCACGACCCAATTCGACCGGTTTCCCGTCTTCGCCCGTCACCAGCTCATAATTCTCAAATCGTTGCACCGCCTGTTCCGGTGTCGGCTTGACCGTATCCTCGGAAGCAGAAGACGCGCCGGACTCGACCCCGCCAGCAAGAGCCTTGCGAAGCATGCAGACCGGACAGAATTCACTCGCTCCAGGGAACTCATTGCCACAGATCGAGCAGGTGCGTTGGGGCTCCGTGCTCATGGGTCTAACCGCCCTTCGGTCGCAATTTGAACCGAAAAGAACACCACGCTCCACCGAGTGGTGCGAAAGCGGCCAGCAGGGCCCCTGGCAAACTGTTGTCCCGTTCCACAAGCTTGTGGGTTCCATTATATGTGCTGCCAGTAGTAATAGGAACGAAAAACACCAGACTCACCGGACATCCGACGGCACGACATAGTCAACCGAACCAGGATCCAGAAGATTTTGGAACGTCTAAAGGCACCCCTGATAAAAAAGTGCCGTTTTAATTCAGCGGATTTTCTGAAACTCGGGCTTTCTCCTGCCTTTGTAAGTTGACGAAGCCCGACTGCTTGAGCAGCGAGCCGCCCGCGCAGCCAAATCGACAACCGGAATTCAGGATGAGAACACAAAGGCGACTGCAGAAAATATCAACCGCAATAAGCTTGGTCGGCTTGGCCCTTGGCTTTTCCGTTTTAGGCCTCCTGATTAACGCGAAAGAACACGATGGCGGCGCATCGATCACCGGTGGAATTCTTAGCATCTTGCTAGGCGCGGCGTTCCTGATTGCGGCATGCCTGCACTGGAAGTGTGGCGATCAAATTCAGGGCGGATTTCAGGTAGAGGAAGTCCCAGCAACCGAAATCGTTTCTGAAATGCAACAAGCTGCCGGAGCAATTTGTAGTTTCTGAAAACCCGAATGATGCTCGAGTGTCGGTGGGGATTATAAGCGGAACTGGTCGACGAGATGCCGGCAAACGAAACTAATCAGCCGCTCGCGGTTCCATTCAGGCCAGGTCATACCGCGGTTTTTCGGCTGTTAAAACCATTGTACAACGGGAATCCCTCCACTGGATGCACTCAATGAACGGGCACCTGCCCTTCGCCCTGATCGCGGCCTTCTCCTTGGCGTGAAAGCTCAAGCTAAAGCCGATGAAATGAAATTTGCACACCGTGAGCATGGTGATTCGATACTTAAGGAGTCGATCATTAATCACCCGGAAGTCGCCGCCGCTCTGGAGATTCTTAGACCTCACCAAGCCACTCTGATTGAGGCTGCCCGATTCTTCGTCAAGAACCTCAACATGGTGCGTGACCCGCGGAAAGTGGAGGATGTTAAAGGCGAATTACTCCAGTTTAAAGGCCAAGATAATCGATCGGCCCGCTATTTGAAAGACCTCGGCCAGAAGCTCTCGGCATTTGTGGAGGATTTCGGTGCCCGTCCGATCCACGAAATTACCCCACCGGAGCTCGACCGGTGGATTCGGTCGCTCGACGTTGAAGGGGTCACCCGCAACGGTTACAAGCGGGCCTTGGGCGTCTTGTTCAGTTATGCAGTGAAAATGGAGTACAGCCTGAAAAATCCGGCCCGCTCTATCGACAACGCCAACGAGGACGTTGTGAAACCCGGGATTCTAACAGTACCCGAGGCTGAAGCATTGATTCGTGCAGTGGAGGCCGACTTTACGCCGGCGATCGCGATTGCCCTGTTCGCCGGGCTCAGGCCGGAAGCGGAGCTCTGGCGCTTGGATTGGAAAGCGTTGACCTCGCCCAACGTGAAATCGATGTGTCCATTTCCAAGAATTCGGTTTCGCACCGCTTCGTCAAAATTAGCGATAACCTGGCCGCCTGGCTCGATCCGCACGCCCTGAAAAGCGGCCCAGTCACTGTCAAAGGCGATTCGTATTATACGCGCCTGCAACGGGCTCGAGAGCTCGCCTCCGATAAACTCCAAGCAGAGAATATCGAGACCGTCAATTTGCAGCTCTGGCCACAAGACTGCATGCGCCACACCTTCGCCTCGTGTCATTACAATGCCTTCAAGTCTGCTGGCGACACCGCTCACCAGCTCGGGCATGGGGGTAGCTTGCGGATGTTTCAGCGCCATTACCTGAACCGGGTGCGGGAACCGGAGGCGAAGGCGTTTTGGCAGATTGTCCCATAAGGAGATGGGCCCACTACAGCGAACGGAAAAAATTCACCGCCCTCCCATCGGAATTTTCCCCACGAACCCCCGAGCGGGTGAATCACTGAAGCTGCCGTCACAGCTTATACGCAACAGTATCTCCAGATGTAACGCACAACCCGCAATTTGGCTAGGTCGTCACCAAGTCCGAGTGCCTGCCCGACCGTTTTGTAATTGATCAGCCACGTTAGCTGCGCGTACCCGCGGCCGTAGTAAATGTTGGCATACCTGCTACCCTGCGCGTCGGTGTAAGGGGCAGGGTTGCCGTACGTGAGCCCCGCGCCCCTGCCGACCTCCCGGATCGGTTGCCACTTGTCCATGCACTCGTGTTTTACGGTCGCCAGCATGTACGCGCACCAGCCGACGTCCCAGATTTCCGTGTCCTGGTTGATATAATCGATCAGCTTAGTTAATCCGGCGCGCCGCGATGGGCCGAGTATCTCAAATTGCAGGTCATAAAGTTTGAGAAAAGCGCCAGCTTTGATAATGGATAGGCTGCTTGACGCTTCGCCCGGGCGCGTCGTAACACGTGATTGCCGGGATGCACCAATCACGGAACGCAGGACCTCATAGGTGTTGCGGCTTCTTAGATCCGCAACTATCCCTTAAGTTTTTGATTTGAGAGTATGCGATCTTCATCCCCCTACAACGGAATTGCGCTGTGCCAAGTTTCACGATTTTTTGAATTTATTTTGCCCCGTTCAGCTCTTCCGGACCCAACCTACAAAATGTTCCACGCGGCTCGTTGCGCGAATGTTTCATTGCCTCCAGCCCCGAGCATCGGCTGGTCATCGCTGACTATTCGCAAATGGAACTGCGGGCCGCTGCCATGATCACCAATGACCATGCGATGTGCTCCGCGTTTCGGACCGGAGCTGATCTACACGTCGCGACCGCCGCGGCTGTACTGGGGCAAAAAGGCTACTTCTGCCGGTGTTACCTTCCAGCGCTCGGCTCCTTCTCACCGTGCACGATGAGCTCGTGCTCGAATGTCTGAATGAAGATGCGAAGACTGTCGCAGGTCAAACACCGCAAGTGATGAAAGAGGCCTTCAGAGATGTTTTCGGCGATACGGTTCCTGTAGAAGTTGACGCCAAGATTTGCCAGAACTGGGGAGAAAAAGCGTGAACGGGTTTACGAAGCACAATCCCGCCGTTCACGGCGATAGCATCCGATTGCTTGCCTCGCCGATCGAACCTGTTCATCCGCACTTCAAGCTACGCGGGATTTTGAATCGCGATACCGACTGTCATCCGGAAATTCTCGGGGCGCGACTGTGTTCGGGCATCCGTTGATGCGCTGGCGACGATCTTTTTGGGTGCTTCCACCGGTGGGTACAATCCGTTGGTTCGATCAAATGGGCTCGGAAAAATTCAAGAATCAGCAGCTATTCCAATAACTCTTTCGAGCGACCTGGACCCGTGCCAAAGGAGGATTTAGCTTTTCTCTTTTTCGTGATGTAGGAAAATTCGGGAAACGGAGATCAGGTGATGCCAATCAAAGATACGGCTAGTTTTGCAACGCTCAACGGATTGAATGGGCCAGGACGCCTCAGCAAATGCACGAAGAAAATCGTCTCGGAACTGATAGACGCTATCGGTGCGGGTGCTCCGTTCGGTTTGGCTTGTCAGGCTGCCGGTATCCACTACGACACTTTCTGTGACTGGCGTCGACGTGACCCAGCCTTCGCGCTTCAAGTTGACCAAGCGGCTGCAAGAGGTGCTGTTAAGCGACTCAAAAAAATCGAAGCTCAAGGTGACGACGGAGCTTGGGCTGCGTTGGCCTGGATGGTCGAACGCCGGTATCCGGCTGACTTCGCGAAACCTGAAGTGGCGCTGAACATCGGGATCCAAAACAATCTAAATGCTGTGGCCAACGGCGCGAATGGCCCCAGCCTCGAAACGATTGTCGTTTCGGACCTCGAATTTCTAATTAGCGAGGTATGACGATCAATCCAAAGAGTTCAGTGACCGCGACGCAGGTGTTTGAGAGTGAAGCATCAGTGTTTCGCGAGACAAAAACTCATGCGCGAGGCCCTGAAGGAGTATTGCCG
>Ga0210383_10003256_pt1 | contig 14602 bp, 14 predicted proteins | sample IncBWC14OmetaG_FD_160072 | JGI IMG/M metagenome (GOLD analysis project Ga0210383, IMG submission 160072) | Forest soil microbial communities from Barre Woods Harvard Forest LTER site, Petersham, Massachusetts, United States - Inc-BW-C-14-O ...
CGCTGCTGCGAATGAGACTCGAACAGCTGGCGCGTGACAGGGGTCGACTCCCGCCAGATTGATGCTGTACTCTGAATTGAAACGCAGCAAATTTGCGTCGCTGGCGAACGGAGTTCAAACATTGATCGACGTACTTAGACGCCTCGTCGAGCAATTGGAGGATGAGTTCTCACTCGTGGAGCCGAATCAGCTTCGCCAACGCTTGGAAGCACTGGACCGCCTTGAGGCTTATTTCCCATACGGCAATGCGAAAGCGCCAATCACCGCTGACTCCATCGAGCAGGAACTTTACCGCCGCGCCAGTGCGGTTTGCGCCAGGCTGGAGGCTGCAAATTGCGAGCTCTATGGATCCATTCGCGGTGAAATTCAGCGTGGGCAGCAGCCTGATGCCTTGCTTCGCTGGGTTCATCCGTTACCGCATAGCGAAGATGAAGACGCCTCCGGCAACGGCTTGGGATACGACTACCTTGATGAGTTAATTTCCGGAGTATTTCAGTTCGAAGAACCCGCTGCCGCACGCATTTCTAGAGACTCCGAAAAAGTGTTTTATCAACCCACCCCTGCTCGCTACATCTTCGCGCTGCTCAAAATGACGGCGCTCACCGCCGCCGATGTGCTGGTCGATCTTGGCTCCGGTTTGGGCCACGTTTCCTTGCTGGCCTCTACTTGTACCCACGCGAGCAGCATTGGTATCGAGTCCGAAGCCGCGTACATCGACTGCGCCCGGCGATGCGCACAGCGGCTGAACCTGCGTAACAAGGTTACGTTCATCCACCAGGATGCACGCCAGGCGCATCTTTCCACCGGCACAGTCTTCTACCTTTACACCCCCTTTACGGGCTCGATCCTTAGTGAAGTCCTCCACGGTCTGCAGCACGAAGCCGCCACTCGTCCAATCCGAATCTGCTCCTACGGCCCCTGCACATCCGTAATCGCCACAGAGCCATGGCTAAAGCCAGCTACAACGCCCCACCCAAATCGCATCGCACTGTTCCATCCTCGCGACTGAACTTGCGATGCCCAGCTGGTCAGTACTCCGTGTCCTCTGTGTTCGATCTCTGCGCCCTCTGCGTTAAAAACTTCATGCCCCAGCATCAGCTTTTTGCGCGGCTTCTTGCACAGCGCTCGCCACTCCTGACGACGCAACCGCCGTAGTTTTCCCGCCTCGCCACCGTTCGCGTATCAATCGATTCAAAGGCTCTGAATAGAATCTCGCTACCAATTCCCCCAACAGGCCCGCAGCAACAATCGTCACAATGAAAAGCCCGGGTACACCCCTCATCGGCTTCCCATACAGCACAAAAAGTTGAAACAGTCCAAACACTACAAACATGTGTGTCAGATAAACTTCGTAGCTACGTTGGCCAAGATTCAGTAGGGGCCTCATCACCCACGGTCCCTTCCAGTTTGTCTGCGCAACCGTCGCAATAACCATGCACGCGCCCACAGCAAGGACCGTCATATCCAGACCAATGCGGGCCAAGCCCCAGGCTCCTACCTGTAGCGAAAAACACAGACTGAAAATCAAAAGAGCCGTACCGGCGATGCCCAGCATCCATAAAACGATGCGAGAGAGCCGGAATCGCTTCACCAGCATCGCTGTGAGGCAGCCCAACGCAATCGCATCCATGCCTCCCAGGTACGAATATTCCTTCCACACCTCATTACCGTGAGTGAACACCGTGCGCGCAAACGGTCCCAGGGCAACGAAAACAAGCAACAACGCAATGAACAGCCTTCCACGGCCGAATAAACGCGCTACCAGTGGGAAGAACAGATAAAACATCTCTTCCACGGACAGCGACCACAAAATATCCCAATTCCCGGGCAGGTATCCTCGTCGCGCCTCCAGCACGTTGACGTGAAACGTGAGCGCGGCAAACAGCCCGCGCCCAAGCCCTCCCGTTTTGGCGGACACCACGAAATGTTGCAGGCCGGCAAAGTGCAGCACGCTTAGAACGCCCAACAGCAACAGAAGCAACGGCGCGATTCGGGCGAAACGCATCACATAAAAACCACTAAGGCTTACTTGAGGCAGTGAGCCCCAACGCCGAAGGGAAGTGGATGTGATCAGAAATCCCGATACCGCGAAAAAAATCTGCACCCCTGGCTGGCCATTCCACACCAATGATGAGACAAGCTGGTCAGGCAGACCGGCAGTATAAGGCATCTTCGCGATCAACAGCCGCATGTTGACGTGGTTCATCAACACGAAAAAGATCGCCAGACCCCGCAGCAGATCCACTCCATCAAGGCGCTGCCCGCCGCGTCCACTGTTCGCCAAAACTGTTGGGGCCATAGTTCATTATGCAGTCTTAACTCGCCCGCAAACGCGAACAGTTGCCTACTCAGCTACCCTAGTTTCTGTCTTCTCGCGCCCTCCGTGTCCGATCTCAGCGCCCTCTGTGTTAAATCTTTCCTCTTAACGCGTGCCGCTACTTCATAAATCCGCGCACAAGCCCCGCAAACTGATCCGCCGCCGTATCCAGCGCGAAATGCCCGCCATCCACGATGTGTACTTCGGCCTTTGGGACGTCGCGACGATACGCTTGTGGCTCCGAAGGGTCGAATGAGAGCTCGTACTTACCCCAAATCACCAGCAAACGCGGCTGCTTTTCGCGCATCCAGGCCTGCCACTTCGGGTAATTCTCCACGTTCGTACGGTAGTCGTAGAAGAGGTCGCTTTGAATGTCCGCCTGCCCCGGCTGATTGAGAAAATAAAATTCATCCGTCCACAGGTCCGGGTTGTAACGTTCCACGTTGGGATCGCTCCCAACATGCCGCGTGCGCGTCGCCGCCAGCGACAGCAGATTTGTACGAAGCGCGCTTTCGTTAGCAGCGCGATCCGCCCAAAATGCAAGCCGCGTTTTCCAATTCGGCCCCAGGCCCTCGTTGTGCGCCACGGCATCCTGAACGATCAGCGCTTCGACTCGCTCCGGATGGACCAACACCATGCGGAAACCCACGGGGCCGCCGTAATCCTGCATGTACAGCGTGTAATGCGAGATTCCCAATGCTTCGGTGAAGCGATTCATGATCTCGGCGATGTGGTCGAGGTATAGGCAAATTTTTTTGGGCTTGGCCACTCGGTGTGCCCGAAGCCCGGATAATCGGGCGCGACGAGATGATAGCGATCGGAGAGCCGGGCATAGAGCGGTTCGAACATTCGTGATGAAGAGGGAAGTCCGTGCAACAGCAGCAGGGTTGGCGCATCTTTCGGGCCCGCTTCTCTGTAAAAAATCGACAACCCATCGACCTGTACCGTGCAATAAACAGTCGAGTGTTCCACAGTGTGTTCCTTTCCTTGGGCCTGGATCACAAATGGAAATGTTCCCAGCAACACAGAAACAGCCAATATCCGTGTCATGCGATAAAAGGTTGCATATTCCACGGGACATTCCTTTTCCCGATGACGGAGGCCGGCTTAAATGGTCGCTTGCAACTTCCAGCTCAAATCTCGACCGAACTTACCTTAGATTGAATGCAGCGAGTATGCACGACCTCTGCGTTAAATCTTTCTCATTTTCCCTGCGCGTATCAGGGAGTTGTCTCCGCGTCAGGTCGCGGCTGATTCTTATCGTCGGTGCCGTTTTTTGGCGCGCCAATCTTGTGAGCGGTGTCCACGGAGAACAAATAATAATTTGTCAGGTAGTGTTTGTGATGGTAGCGGTTGCCATGCAATTGCATAAACATTTCGGCGGACCACGGCAACCAGAGTCTTACATTGCCGTTCTCGAAGCTCACCGGCCCGTAGTCCACGATCAGGTGGTCCAAACTCAGTTCGAGCACTGGTAAAGGTTTTACCAAATCTGTTTCAATTCGCAGCAGGTCATAATTACTCGCCGTTAGCCAGAACCGGCCTTTCAAGGGGATATTTACAATCTGTCCCTTCTTCCTCCACTGGCGTGTGGAACTGTTTGCACCTTGGCGTTCCTCAAAACGAACTTGCCATGTGGCTTCCCCGCGGAGATTTGTCAGCCCCTCGCATCGATACTCATAATTCCTGGCTGAGGCTGCCCTGAGCACCGAAATCCCCAAAGAATTTAAGCCTGTAGTCGCAAGGGGTGTTGGGAAAGCGGAGAGATCGTTTCCTTCCGCGCGGTTTTCGTCAAGATAAAAGGTATCCGGTGGAATTCTGCGAACGAACACAATGTAAGAGAATTCTTTGCTGAATATTGGCCCGGGGACGCCATAGCGATCCACCTGCTGATGTTCAATGCGTTCGGTAGCCGTAAATTTTTCAAAATTCATTAATTGAGATTTCAATCGAAGGTCCGCGCGCGCCAGGACTTCGTCAATGTTGCAAGTGGCATCGTTCGCAATGCGGTACTCCTTGGCGTCGATGTCCGAGGGAGCCCAGGGATGTTCCTCTACCGGAATCAGGCCCGGGGGCGTCACCTGAGGTACTGGCGGTTTTGCAATCGCGTTCGGCGATTGCTTGGCCGATGAAACCGCCGCGGCCCCTTCCAGTTTGCCTTTTGTTTCGCGAACGATGGGATCGTTTGGAAATTCAACCAGGATTCGTTCCCATGTTCTTTTGGCTTCGGACGTTTTGTCCTCAGCGGCCTGAATCTCTCCCAGAAGATGCAGGATTGCAGCGCCTTTCTCTTTTGCCAGCGCTGCTCCTCTCGAGGCATTCGTTTCCGCTTCTGACAGGCGTCCGGCACGGAAATAGGCAGACGCTAGAAGATAATGAACGCGCCAATCTGCTCCGTTCAGATCAAACGCTTTTTCCAGGATTAGGATCGCGGACGAAACGTCACCAGATTGCAACTCGACATCTCCCAAAGCCAGAAGGGTCCGTTGGTTGGAAGGCTCCAACCTCAGGGCATTGGCAAAATCAGTTTTAGCGGCGTCTATATTTTTCAATCCGAGTTCGGCCGTCCCCAAAAGATAAAGCACATCCGGGTTAGCGGGCGCCATTTGAGAAGCTTTCAGAAAATGGGTTCGCGCCCCAGCGTAATCCTTTTTCTGCATCACGCTGAGCCCCTTTTCCACTTCGTTCCGCAGCTTTGGAGCCATAACCGCTCTCTTGCCCGGGACGTTGTTCGTCGCATCGCCAGTTTCATTTTGCAGATACAGGTACACAGAAACATCGCCGCCAAAACTCACCACGTTTACGGCTTCAGAGGCTGTCTGGTAGCCCTGAGCTCGGACTTCGACTTCATACTCGCCGGGCGGAACGCTTGGGAAACTTGCGGTAGAACTTTCGCCCGTCGCGCTTTTCAAGTCGTAGTGAGAAACTACGGAATACAGTCTGACAAACGCTGCGAACTCCAGCGGCAATCCTCGCGAGTCCCGAACGCAGATCTTCACCGTGATGGGATTAGTTTGCGGCGTGGGAACATCGGCAACCGCGCGGCCACTTGGGCGCTGAGCGAATGCGGGGAAAAGTAAACCGAACAGCAATACACCTACAGATGTTACCCTCGCCATGAATCGGGCTGGAGTGAAAGCCATACAAAGTTCCTGGCAAAGACGGAAGCGTTGGGTCCAGCGGAACGAGCTCCAGGTCTTTCGAGAGCCTAAGTTTGCATCAAGGCATCTGAACTTTCCTCTACTTCTTGATCACCAGCTCTAGCTCCCCTGACTCTTCTTTCACCCTCGCCGCCCCGCAGGTCGTTGGCTTTCCACTGGCGTCGAAACGGCACCCGAACAGCCCCTCTTTTTTCTCGCCGCATTGCCCAGCCTTCACCGCGACCACGTACCATCCCGACCCCATCGGCCTTCCCGCATTGTTTCCTTGCGTGTAAATTGCCATCAGCACGTCTCCATTTTGCGACGTCCCGTTCCCGCACTGGTAGGCGTCCTGCTTATACGTGTACAGCATTCCGCGCTGCTTATCGAACAGAAACTGCGTGTCTTCTTCCACCCCGTTGCCGTTGAGGTCCACCATGTCTGTCCAGTACGCTGACGGACCGGAAGCCTTCACCTGCGCCGGTCCCACTCCTATCGCTGTTTTTTGGCTCTGATTTTTTGCCGCCGGACTCGGCGTGGGATTTGCTGCCTTCGCCGCCGCTACCGGTCCCACGTTCGTCGTTGGCGTTGTCATCGGTCCAGGCGGCAATCCCTGCCCGGACGCCAACGCCGCTATCCCCACCGCGGCCACCATTCCCGCCCAGATCCATTGTGTCTTCATCTCATTCCTCCATTCTCTATACTCTATTCCCGTTTGTGCTTGCTTCCGCTCACGATAAGAACTTCAGCGGGGAAACTAATCCCACGGTCCGTGGAGTATTCACGGATAGATTCGAGCGCTACACGCTTCACTTCCGCCATTCGTTCCGGCGAAAGCGTGCGGACCTTTTCGCGAAGTTTCTCAGACATCTCGATGCGTAGCGTGAAATAGTCTTCAACCGATATTGGCGCGTGCATTTGGAATCGCAGCAGGCGCTCGGTTGCCGCTTTCACACCGGCTTCCTTCAGAATCTCTCTTAACTTGCCTGGAGTGGCGAACCGGAAAGCGTCTAGAGCATCTGGCTTGGGTGCTGGCGAATTTACATAACGGTCGATCACGCGCGATAGCGAAAAGTGGAATGGATTGTTATCGGCAAAATGCCAAGCCGCCATCACCAGCCTTCGTCCCGGCTTGAGTGCTCTCAATATCTCCCGCACCGCATCGTCAGGAGACGGAAAGAACATCGCGCCGAATCGGCTGACCACAGCGTCGAAAGTATTGTCCGGGAATGGCAGGCGGTCTGCAAAAGCCACCTCAAACTGTGCGTTTCCTAACTCAAGACGACTGGCCTCCCGTCGAGCCGCTGCGACCATCTCTGGTATCGGATCAACTCCGTAGATTTTGCCTCGTGGGCGGACCAATTGCGCAATCGTCAACGCAGGTTCTCCCGGACCAGTGGCAATATCCAGAACTGTCTGCCCACTGCCAATTTGCCCGTCTTCGACAAGAGCTTCCGTTACCGGCGCGAACATCTGTTTGATGATTTCGCGGTGCTTTTCCCAGTACGGCGCAGAGCTCGTCCATCGCTCGATAACTTCTTGGTCGCGTTGCATGGGCAGAAGTATAACTTGCTCGCGGGTCGAATGTGTCTACCAGCCTCGACCTTACCGATCACGTTACATTCGCCCCTCTTCGTTGACTTGCTTCCGGTCGCGCCTCTACCATGGCGTCACGATCGCGCGCTCCGGCACGCTCAACCAAAGCGGGAGTTGCGAGCAACTCGAAGTTTCGCGAAAACACGATTCTCACGGAGAGCTACATGGCAAATACGCAGATTCGCAATATAGCGATCGTCGGTACCGGCTTGATCGGCGCGAGCTGGGCGGCGCAGTATCTAGCAAGCGGCTTTGACGTTATCGCGACAGATCCCGCGCCAAACGCCGAGACCAATTTACGCAAGTGCGTTGACGAGGCATGGAAGCTACTCACGGTCATTGGCCTCGCTTCGGGTGCAAGCCGTGAGCGCCTGACCTTCACGCCCGATATGAAGCAGGCGTTGTCGAACGCCGACTTTGTGCAAGAGAGCGTCCCGGAACGGCTCGTCTTGAAAGCCAAGGTGTTCGCGCAGATGGACGAACTCACTCCTCCGGAATCGATCCTCGCTTCCAGCGCATCCGCCATCACCATGGATGTTATTCAGTCCGGCTGTAAGCATCCCGAGCGCTGCGTGATTGGCCATCCCTTCAATCCTCCCCACGTCATTCCCCTTGTTGAAGTAGTAGGCGGCGCAAAAACGTCTGAGGCAGTCATCGAACGTGCCATGGCGTTCTACGCGTCGATCGGCAAGAAGCCGATTCGCCTGCGCAAGGCTTTCCCGGGACACGTCGGGAACCGGCTTCAAGCCGCGCTCTACCGAGAGATCCTCTATCTCATTCAGCAAGGCGTCGTCAGCGTGGAGGATGCGGACATCGCCGTGTGCTATGGGCCGGGGCTTCGTTGGGGTGTGATGGGCCCAAGCCTGCAGTGGCATTTGGGCGGCGGCCCCGGCGGAATCCATCACTTTGTCGAGCATTACATGGATGGTTTCGTGGGCCAAATGAAAAAACTCGAAATGCCCGAGGTCACGCCTGCTCTGATGCAAACCGTGATTGACGGCGTGCTGAAGGAAGCAAACGGCCAATCGGTCGAGCAGCTCGCTCAGGCGGAGAACCAGGTGGTGCTGGAGCTTCTCGCGCTACGCGCAAAGGTCGGCAAAACACTTCCATAAAATATTTATCCGTATCCCGCTACCTGCGTTTGGAAGGCATCATGACTTCTCTGCCTCAACTTGTGATTTGAAAGGATTTCCCATTTCTGGTTGAATAACGCAACGGAGTCACTATGAAAATATATAATGTGAGCGGCTATTTGATTATTTTGTTGTACTTGCTGGCTTGCATGTATTTCGCCCCACCTCATTTGGGACCTTGGACGGGAATGTTGATCGGCGCTGTTTATTTTATCTTCTGTTGGTTTCTTGCCGGGTTGTATTTGGCCGATGTTCTTCATATGGGAATCGCTCATCGCGCACTCGACTACAAGGAATGGTTCACAAAAGTCGTCACTGTTGTGAATAACGTTTTCGGGATCTATGTAGATCCCATCGAATGGGTGAATCGCCATCGATTGCACCATACCCATGCCGACCATCCTGGCGATCCCAATAAACTTTCAAGCGATGGCTTTTGGCGAACCCTCTATCTCTGTGTGATGCCGTATCAATGCGTTGAGAATGTGGCGGGCGACAAGATCCTAAAGTCCTCGACGTTTCGGGTTGTTGCGAGCCCGCTTTTTGCAATACCCGCGCAAGCCTTCAGTTTTTATCTCTTATGGAAGTTGGTGGGAGGTCTGAAGTTTACGCTCGTGATGTGGTTTGGAATGCGATTTTTTGCGCTGTGGGTCAACATGATCCAAAACTACTGGACCCACACTCGAAAATTTGGATACCGGCGTTATAACGATGAAGAAGATAACGCTATGAATATCGGCGAGTGGCTGCCGGTAACCGCAACCTTTAGCGCTTGCTTGCAGAATAATCATCACCACTATCCGGGTCTTTTGCGGCTAAGCCACGACAAATTCGAGTACGACTTTGGATTTATGACCGTCAAATTTATGAAATATTTGGGCTTGGTAAAGGCAACGGCAAGGGGCATAGATTTACCCAAGGACGTTCCATTGGACGCGCTGAATTTCTAGGCGCTGTTCCTCTTCTTTGTAAATGGATCGATCGTTTGCCTGATAAAGTCAGGCGAAATTTCTTCGCCGTCCAGGCCGTAATGTTGCGGCCATTCCTCCGGATAGTAATAAGTTCCCAAAAGCCTATCGATCCACGGAAAATGGATCGCGAAATTCTTATCGATACCCTCTTTTTGCGAAGTATGGTGCCAATGATGATATCTGGGCATGACCAAAAACTCTTCAAGCCATTTTGCATTGGGACCGAAGTTGCAATGGGTCCAGGTGGCGTGAAGAGTGACGAAGATCAAATACGCCAAGATGATCGATTGCGTAAAGCCAAGCATGAGCGGAACAAGGATAAATCCGCGCACGAGTGTGTCGTCCACGAAGTGCGAGCGTGAGCCCGCAATCCAATCGAGCGCCTTCGAAGAATGGTGAACGGCATGAAAGCGCCACAGAAAAGGCACTTTGTGCAAAGCCAGATGAACAAAATATTCAGCGATGTCCGCAACCACAACGGCTAGAAAAAATTGCAACAACCACGGCAATCGAGCGATCAATTGCTGAAGAACCGGGACGCCCAGGTATTTAGTGGCCTGCGTGGCGGGCAATAAAACCAGAAAAGACAAAATTTGCAGGGGGAGATGGGTGGACATGAAATAAACCACATCCAAAGTCCACTCGTTCCTGAATGTTCCTTGTTTTGGATACTGCGGCCAGAGTCTTTCGAGTGGCACATAGATGAGTGCCATCAAAAAAAGATCAAGCAAAAACCAGTCCAGACCGATAGCGGGCCCATCATGCAAAGTACCGTTAATCTGCACGCTTGATCCGCCCAAAGCGGTTGCCGCGATGGCCAGCAACATTCCGGTCAATGCCAAAATCTTTTTCTTGCGCTTAATCGAAGAAATGATTCCGAATAAAATTGCCCCCACTATCATGCATTGGATTAAGACGCGCATGGTATGCATTGGATAATGCGAACGAAGTTCAGGCGAGCTCAGCAGTTCGGGAAAATGCAGGCACAAAACTCCCCCGAAGGAAAGAAATCCAAAAAAGGCCGACAATATCCCGCTCCACCAGCCCGTTCCAAAGCCAGTAGAATCGGCGTCGCCAAAGAATTCATTGATCTTTTGCTCAATCACGTTGCCTTTTAGTTTACGTTCGCCGACTCGCGCAAGCCATTAGAAAGACACCGTGAGGTTTCTATACAGCAAATCGCAGACTGTGCTCGTCTAGCGCCCGGCCCGGCATCCTTTCTGGGGCTTGCGACCGCTGGTCAAAGTTGCCTGTTACTTTTGACAATACACATCGGCCAGTATCCGGATAGGGTGTAGAAGGCAAACTCTCGAGCGAACAACGCGGGGCATAACCGATGAAGCGAATTTTCCAACTTTCCACAAGCGTGCTGCTGGCGATGCTTGTCATGGCAAGTGCGATGACATTTGGTGCAAAAGAGCCGGCGCAATTCGTTCCGGCAAACTTGAGCAAAGCGGGAAACATTCCCTACCCGACGAGCAGCCTCGACGCGGGCGTGGTGACGCTTTCGGTAGGGTTGGACAAGGCAGGTCAAGTGACGGGTGTGGGAATTCTGAGGGACATTTCCTCGGTGTCTGCGCAGGCCGCAGCGGCGGTGCGCTCCTGGACGTATTCGCCGGCTACACTGGATGGAAAGCCGGTGGAATCCACGCTCACGATCAACATCGTCTACAATCCCGGTTTTCTTGGAGCGGACAATATTCCGCTGCCGCCGCCGGCCCAAGTTCAGCCTATCTCTACGAAGGATCCCGGCTTTCTTCCGCCGCAACTGAACACGGCCAATTTCGCGCCGTATCCTGCCAAGGCCAAAACTCAAGGAGCGGTGGTCCTGAACGTTCAGCTAGACACGAATGGCAACGTCGCCAATGTCGCGACTCTGCGTGACATTCAGCCGTTGACGGCGTCGGCAACCGGCGTTTTGAAGAATTGGAATTTCAGTGCGGCAACATACAAGGGCAATCCCATCCAATCCCACATGGTTGTGGCGTTCGTGTTCCGTTCGCCATCGGCGCCGCTTCCCTGAGAATTGCTTTGATCTTCGTGAGCGCTGGTAGAACCGCTCACTCGCAACCGTGGCTAACTCATGGCAAATTTCGCTAGTAGGGAACTCGCTTATCTCGATCGCTGGCTGGCCATCTCTCGGCTCGGAATCGCCGCAATCGCTCCCGCCACGACAAGAGTAGGAACATGCCCGCTATTCCCGCCATTTCGTTCGGCGGATGGTGGCCTTCGATATTCTGTTTGCCGGTTTCCGACCGTGCATGATTTGTGGATTGCACCCACAATCCCGCTTGCACGGCAGACAGCAGCTACGCCACCACAAACACCGCAATCGCATTTCGTTTTCGATGACGCATCACCTAAATTGTGACGCACGGTGAGGCAACGGCAATCAGGGCAAAACCTACAGCGCAAACTCAACGCTGTAGCTGGCCGGCCCCGCCGAATAAATATTAAGTCTATTTTGCGACTAAGGAACCCTAGGAACGCGATCTTTTTGCAGTTGCGAGCCGCGATGCCGCGAAGAGCAGTAACTTCCGATTGCTCTCGGTAATGCTCGGCAATATTTGTCGAAACTTTCCGAGAAATCGCGCTTCTTTCCCTGAGCTTCCCCAAAGATCGCTTTTTGGTTCGAGCTCCTTGGGCGGTTCGTCGCCGTCGTAAAGCAATTGGTAGAGCTTCATTTCCAAGGCGCCGGCGATTTTCTCCAGCGTTTCGATGGACGGCACGGTATGCCCATTCTCCACGCGCGAAATATAACAGCGCAGCAGGCCAGTCCGCTTCTCCAGGTCGCCTTGAGAAAGCTTTTTTTCTTCTCGCACAATGCGAATTCGTGATCCGAGGTTCATGTTCTGTCTCCGTGCGGCACAAACTACCTTATTCTGCCCTTTTTATACAACTAGAACTTGAGGGGCTATTCAAGTGCAAACTTCTCTTTTTTCTTATTACTCGCCCTTAATATGAACGTTAAATGGTGCCTATCGCGGTACTTGACACGATTTGGCTAATCGCCGATAAGCATATACTATAGCACTTCGGGAGACACGGTGAGTTCTCGCGTAAAGCGGTGGCCGCCGTTCTTGTAAGCATTCTCCATCTGCAAATAGGAACTCGCAGGTTCTAGCTATGGAGAGGAGACACAATCACACCTCCGCGCACAGTAATTCCCACCACTTCCCAATCTCTGACCCTGCGACCCGAAGATTGCCATCTTTTGCCAAGATCGGTGCGAAGCTCATCCCGTGGAAGCATATAAACGGGCAGGAGGAAGTCTGCATGATTTCAAGGTCCGGTGGGAAGAGTTTCGTCGCCAGACAAGTTGCGTCCGTCCAAAGTTTAACGGCATCCGCAATCAACCCTCAGAATATTCTGCTTTTTCTTGTCATCACAATCGCCTACTTCGTGTCGGGAAAATTCGGGCAGCAGTTGGCTATACCGAATCCCGACGCGACCGCATTCTGGCCTCCTGCGGGCATCGCGCTGGCTGCGCTCTTTATCAAGGGTAACAAGGCGCTCCCGGGGATCTTCGCCGGAGGGTTTCTGGTCAATCTGACAACCACAGGAATGCCGTTAATTGCGTCGGGCATCGCCTTTGGAAACATGCTGGAGGTGATGATCGCCGTATTTTTGGTGAAAAAATTTGCGAATGGAGTGGATGCTTTTTTTACTCCAAAAGGTGTGCTGCGCTTTTTTGTCCTGGCGGGAATCGTGCCGACCACTTTCTGCGCGACCGTGGGCATTGGCTTACTCTGTTTGGGTGGCGTGGTGAAGTGGTCTGCGTTCTGGGATCTGTGGTCTGTCTGGTGGGTAGGGGACCTTCTGGGTTCCGTGATCTTGGCGCCGTTCCTGATACTCTTATTTGTGCATCGGCATCATTCCTTGAGCTGGACGGAATGGTGTGAAGCAACTATCCTGCTCGCGGGGCTCACCGCGATCTGCGTATTGAATTTCGGCCCGCCTATCGTCTCCTGGGTCCCCAAACTCTTTTTTAGCATTCCGTTTCTGTTTTGGGCGGCCATTCGCTTTTGTCCGCTGGAGGTATCCGGAGCGTGCCTGCTGATGAGCGGATTTGCGGTTTGGGGTTCTCTGCATGGCTACGGACCTTATGCAAATACCAGGACCGCTCCTTTGATGGTGACGGGATACATTTTGGCGTACAGCATAATGGCGATGATTGTTTCAGCGGCGATTTTCCAGCAAAGAAAACAAATCGAGAATTTGTACGTTATGTATTACAGGTTGAAGTCTCTGAGCATGCCCAATAAAGAAGTCTCTTGCGAGGAAGTGGAAGCGGTGGCCATTTCTCGCAGCACGATCGAAGAATGAGCGGCCAGGCGGCGGATGTGGGCAATTTCAGCCAGCAAAAAAATTGAGGGCACAGGAACCTTGCGGCTATTGCGCCCTCTTTTGATTGTGCTGGGAAGTTTTTGAGGCTTACCGGCTCAATCTCGCCTCACTGTATTCTTCCCGTTTGCGGTTGGCAAGTGGTCTCTCACACTTTTGCTGTGCATTTCTGTGCAAACCTGTGCAAATCCGAAAGGGAATCAAGCAACAGCCGGCTTTGGCCGCCAGTAGAGCAAGACACTCATGTCGACAGCGGCATGATAGAGCATCGCGGGCCACAGGCTGCCGGTGACGATCAGGATAGCGGTGAAAATGAGCCCGGCGATGCTGGTTGACACAACTCCTTTGCTTCCCTGGTAAAGATGGTGGGTGCCGAAGATTATTGCTGCGGCGAGTATGGTCCACAGTAAGTCCAGATGCAGCGGCCATGTGTACAGGTAACGCAACAAAAATCCTCGAAACAACAGCTCTTCGCAGAAGCCAGCTGTAATGCTGAGGGCGCCGAACCAGCGACGTTCCGCGGTGGAAGACGGCAGAAAGAAGCGCAGGGACTCGAGTTGCTTGGGCTCGAGAAAAGCACGGTCGCGATACTTGATGCTGACCTGGACGACCGGCAGGATCAATTGCAAAATTACGATCACTGCGACGATCGATACCAACAGCCACCACGCCCAGGCATGCGCGCGCAACCATTCCACATGAATGCCTAAACCGCGCAGGGTCGTGAGATGTCCGAAGCCTTGCGCCCAACACGCCACGGCGGTCGCTGCCCAAAGCCAAACGAACGTGAACCTGTAATAGCGCAGACGCCCCTGTGAGTTCGGGTTGCGCCTGAGCGCGCCAGTTTGAAAATAGTCGAGAATCGGACCGACAACAATCAACTGAAGGGCCACAAGGTGGGTCGCAATGAGGGGCACAGACGGATTGCCAGCGAGAGCCATCGAGAGAGTCTTACCGGAAGACTTGCGGATGCCGACAGTCTATCTCGTTCTAGCGTTGACTTTGAACGGCCCCCGGGAGAAAAGGAGCGCCAAAAAAACTGAGGGCGCTCGAATCTTGCGATTTTTGCGCCCTCTTCAAATTGCGCCGCAGAGTTTTGAG
>Ga0210383_10003260_pt1 | contig 14584 bp, 19 predicted proteins | sample IncBWC14OmetaG_FD_160072 | JGI IMG/M metagenome (GOLD analysis project Ga0210383, IMG submission 160072) | Forest soil microbial communities from Barre Woods Harvard Forest LTER site, Petersham, Massachusetts, United States - Inc-BW-C-14-O ...
AAGGCGCAGACGAACTCACCTTGAATTCGCTTTGTACCGATGCTCAATGAGGCTGAAAGAAGTCCGAGCAGATTCGACTAGACCACCAACATCAACAACATGTTTTGCGCCGGTGAGCAGGTGATCAGGTGATCGAGGAGCTCTTCCGGGTTTAAGTTGTCGCGCGTAGGGAGCACTTTGACGTCAACTACAGGTCGTATCAGCGATGGTGAAAAGGGGATCACATCTTCTTGTCGTATGTCCTTTCCGGCACCTGTGATATCCCTGTCCTCAACGTGCGTAAGGGTTGAGGAGGTAGAAGAATAAAGAGACGACGACGAAGTGGACAAGTCATTTGATGTGCGGACAGACGAACTCGATGATCGTGCTGCCTCCAGATCCCACAGCCGCGACGAAAGCTGTTCCATAGATCGTGAAATAGCCACGGTGCGAGCCAATGCACGGGTTGATTTTGGAGCAACAACAATCGGATCCAAGGTCGACTGCAGAATCATAGAAATACAAAGGAATCAGAAAGGAGAGGTTGCTGTGGTCTGTCAGATGGTAAACGAGTTATAGACTATATACCGGCCTTCCACCTGGCCTGCTGTTCGTGGCAAGCATAGAGTAGTCTTATTGCTGTCTTTCACCAGGGGAACTGGACCAATCGTGCGGTTATCGATCTATTTTTGATCTGTTAGGGCTTGCAGTGCGGAGGACAAGTTGGAGGAGGCCATTCATCCAGGTGGTGTGAGGCCTGTGAGGCATGGTAGACGACAGTGCTAGATACACGTTTTCGGTTTCAGCTGGCTTCTCAAATTCAGTTTATACTTATTATTTTCACTTCCCTGGCCCAGTGATCATCCCGTGATCGCACCACTGGTCCGTCTGAGCGGCCAGCTCATCCATATGCATCCTCGTCATCTCCGACCCAGCGTTTTTCTCATGTGGCCGTTTCCACCGGTGGTTTTCACAAGGTCAGTTGGGGCGAAGTTCAGGAAAAATGTGGGAAAACGTGGATCTCCACCTCTCGACTGGTAACTTCAATACGTAACCCCAAACCCAATGTCGTACTGTTGACATGATAGCAACCCGCTGTCCATGTGCACAAAAATCAAGGTGCACCGCCGTCGCTAGATCGGCCATTATGCATTATCGAGTAACAACAATATCGACTTGAGTCTGCAACGAGGCTACACGTGTGATCAATGCGTGCGATACATGTACGCGTCACGAAGCTTGCATACACGCCAAAGCAAATCGTATTGCAAATTCACTACCGAGGCTGTGCGTGCCACTCTGACCCTTATGTCGTATTCTCTACTCAACACCCAATCCCTACATTGCATTGTTTGCTCTGTGCGCGCCGTCCCGTGGTTGCCCAAGCTCAAGTACACACGTGCTTTCGCGGAACACTACTAAATATGATCCGATAACATCGTGATCTGAACATTGAGAAAATATAAATGTAAGTGGTATAACTTGACCAAATACCGCACCTATACCGCGTGGGTTACAAGGCTGGCTCTTTCCCCAAGATTACTACCGGTCTCGAAGAACGTGCCCCTCCAGATGGTAACAAGTTATAAGCTAATGGCTTTGCGTTCGTATCAACTCCTCGCCTACTCCTTCGAGGCAGCGTTCGCAACATTCCCGACAACGCGAAACCGGAAATGACCAGCGTAAGCCAGCTCCAAGTCCCCTCCTCGCAGTCGTCATCAGATCCAAATGTCTCGCCGTCCACTAGCTCATCCGCGGAATTCGATCCGTCGCGGACTGTTCTTGCTCCACAATCGACCTGTGCATTGGCTCACACCACGGCTATTGTACAATCTGTGGAACAGCTTTCGCGGCAGCGGCGGGATCCAGAATTAGTACTATCTTCGAGTTCCTCTGTCCGCACATCAAATAGTTGCTCGTCATCTTCTAGCTTGTGTCCCCCGCCCTTGGGCCCCACGCACATCGAGGAAACGGAAATCACAGGCAGCGGAAAGGAGAGACGGCAAGAGGAGACACCAGAAGAGATGGCCACCCTTTCACCACCATCGCCGATATTATCCACAGTTGAAGTCAAAGTGCTCCCTATATCCGACAACTTGAAACCCCGAGAGCTCCTCGATCACCTGCTCGTCGGCGCAACACAAGTTGTTGATGTTGGTGGTCTAGTCGAATCTGCTCGGACTTCTTTCAGCCTCATTGAGCGTTGGTACGAAGCAAATTCAATGTGAGTTCGTGGGTCCTTAGCACGACCATGATATTCGTACCCATGCACGTACAGTTCTGGTCATCCGGCAGTTGTTGCCGTCGAAGCGGAGATCAGAGACGTGGTTAAAGATTACTTAGAAGCCATCGGAACGAGTGTCAAAACGGCTGGACATGGCATTGCCTTCGCTGACGATGCCGTCGAACTATGTGAATCTCTGGGTCTGCACCCTATGGCCGATCTACTCTTGTTTATCGACGAGATGCGACAGATAGCGCACCGGGCGCATGGCGACGCGAAGGATACATATGAAAAATTCAGTGTTGTTCAACGGACGCTTCTCCAGGTATGCATTCGGGATATGATGTCCGCTGGAGCCATTTGTTGAGTATATCAACAGATCATAAAACGGATTCCATCCCATGAAACGCAGATTGAGGCAGAGCAAGATCCCATTTTTTCCCGCGACATCACTCCGGATGAGCCCTTCCTTCGTTTTACTTGGAAGGGCAGAAAGAGGGATCACGAGCGAAGTAGGTGCTATTGACTGCGTCATAGTTCGTACTCTCAACGATACATACTCCCCCTCAGATAGTCAAATGCAGCAGAACTCATTCGCTACCGCCCTGGAGACACTTAGAAACGCAGCCGACGACCTGGGCAAGCTGGTTCAATGTTTCTGTGACTTCATCGAATGGTGGGCCAAAGCTGAAACCATGCTCCTTCAAACTGAGCCGGATGACAATCAAACACCAAGTCCGATACAAAACGATGCCGTGCGGAAGGGCTGGGAAGATGTCAAGACGAAGTACTTGCAATACAGGATCAGCGTAAGCCGCTATCAGTCCCCTCCACGATCTGATTCGAAAATTTTCTGCGTGCAGATCAGTACTTTAAAGGATTTCTATCCGTCTGACCGCAGGCCGGCACCTGCCCCATACGTAAGCTTGTCTGTGCCGATGTTGAGGAAATGTACAGCATACCGCAGTAAGGTGCTGCATTGGTTTCGTCGCCATTTTAACTACTATGGTGTAGGCCGATAAGTCATCGCTACATTGTAAAGAGGACCGGCCCAATGAGGACGAATTTCTTAAAACTTCATAATGGGAAGAGGGGCCAGTTACGGTAAATGAATTTCCCAAAAGATCAAATCGGCGGAGTTATGGCCACCAGGATCTGGAAAGGTCGTAGCGCCCAGTCTCTGGGACACCAAAAAATATTCTTGGTTACGTTACTAGCAACCGTTAAATGTTTTTTCAGGCCAAATTCCACTTTACAAAAATAGTGGTGATTGCACCTCGGTAACTTCTCTGACGTAATTAGAAATAATCTCCGCTATATCCACATGGTGTCCTTAGCGGGACTATCATGATCGAGTGCTACACTCCAGAGGAAAAATGTGGAAGATGTGTCTTCGGTAACCCTTTAGCCTGATCAGTTTCATCCGAGAATCAATAACTGGTATACGCGGCTTACTAGTATTTGTCCGCGGGTTCATGGTCTTGTATCTCTGCATGACAGGTATTTGTGATGCTTCCGGGGAGTAGAGACTGGTGAAGGCTTGAAGAAGACTGAGTCTTTTCAGCAAGGAGAAGGCTAATGGATTGTAGCAAATTTTTGGCATCAGCGAGAGAATTGGTGATCTCTGTGAGTTGATGGGCCGTTTCCGCTTGTTGGCGAGCTGTATTGGTTTGCTGCTTAAGCGCGTGAATTTGCATGGAAAGCTGTCAGCGGAAACAAATTCGTTAGCTCGTAGTTAAAAAATGACCACAACTGACGGGTGCAAGGGATTGCAAAAGGAAATAAAGATAATTGACGGTAGCAATGAACGGTCACGGACGGTATGGGGTCAATGACATTTAGTCGATATAAGCAAGGCCAATCTCCGCAGACGTATTGCAGCGGTCAGAAGACGAATAGAAAAAGACACTTACACCGAATAATACCAAGAATCCATTCAAACTTGCATGACATGCCGCGATGTCCCTCGATATTTGATCCCGCTCAAAATAACGTTTGTGAAAAGGGCGTTGGATATACTTCTGGAAACAAGTCTCAACTGCTCGAAAGTCGCTGTAAAAGAATAGGCTGTCAGTGATGAAGTGTAGGTTCCCAAGGAGTGTGGACGACAGGGATTTTCTAAGGGGGATGTTTGGGACTTCACGTACATGGCAAGTTTCTTAAAGCAGTCCCCAATCTCACTTTCGACGTCCTTGCCGGCTGTTGCAATCTCTGTACGGACTGAAAAGAGAATATCTGCACATCGCTCGGCAATTAGAAGGAATGCTGAATCATTCCTCTAGAATGATATGGGTGCATATCAGCGCCGGTCCTTCGAGTGCAAGTCGAAAAATAAGCGGGAATAACTCGCCTCGACCAGTTGCAATGAGTCCCATATAGTCAGCAGGAGGTTGGCAGCCGGTACCAATCCCGGAACGGGCACAAACGGCAGCACTTGGACGCTGAATGATAGAGCTTCATGTGCGGTAACGGCTGCTGTTCCAAGAATGGAGGTGGCCACTGTGGCTACGCGCTGTAGGAACTATATGTTAATATATTGCGTACCACCTCATAGAATTACAAGCCCAGAAACGAGCTGTGATCAAATATAGAACAAAATTATGTCCGTTCACTGTAGTAGACGCTTCTAGCCGGCCACCAATAACCACTACACTCGGTCTGAGTTAGATATGTACAAAAGAACTCACCTTTTTCGTCCGTTCCCACTCTTCGTTTCGATCAGCGTGACCGGATTTAAAGCCTTTCGGCAGGTCCCTCGATCCAGTTGATACCAGTGCGCGATTTTTCCGCAACGAGCCAGGTACAACCAGCGGTGAGAGCAGTTGTAAGAAGACCTTCGGCACATTGCCCTTAATAGTGTACGCTGAATGATCATTGTTTGAGGTGTAAAAATCTCTTAAGGCCCCGATCTATACGAAGCATGACTTCAGATAAGCTTTTTCCTGGAGAGTACCGAATGATGGCTTACACTGGTCCGGTATTGCAAGTACTCCTCGCTAACCCCTTCCCAGCATTTGCGCACAGCCTCAGCTCGTAGTGGATCCAAATTTCGAAAGCCACTCTCTTCAACTTTCATCATTAAGGAAAGGAGCATGGTTTCAGTTTTGGAACACCAGCTGGCGAAAGCGCTAACACACGTGACCAGGTTGCCCATGTCCTCGTTCGCCTTGCGAAGTAGCTCGATGACGGCAGTGACTGAATATTGCTGCATTCTCCGATCTGACATCTCCCCTTAAGGCGCCGGTATGAATGGACACGAATCACAATCAATGACACACCTCACTCACCATTCTTCTTTCCCCTCTGAGTAGGGCGGACGCAAGCATCCTCGGGAACGTGCGGAAGAAGGACGAGATCGTTGTCCGTCTGGATCTGTGTCGATTCAGATTGAATTCGTCTTATGATCTAGGGGTTCCATCAATCGACTGCTCCAGCCGGAAGTACACCCAGATGCGTACCTCGAGAAGTTCCTGTCGAACAGATTCGAATACGTTGCTCGTATCGAGCGCTTCACCATATGCCTGTTGTGCCTTGGGTCGAATCTCTTCGACAAACCTGAGAACATCAGCGGCAGGGTACACATTCAGGGATTCGCACAAGGCGATAGTGTCGTTCGCGAGAGCAAAGCCGTTTCCAGCATTCCGGACAGTCATTTCAAGGGTTTTTATAAACTTATTAGCCACGAAGTTCATATCCGTTACGATGGCAACAACGACAGGATGATTAGAACTGTACACGCATGAGTATAAACGTCATCGTCCTGTAATAAACGGACAACTTGAAGCTTACGGTGGGTTTTCTAGGCGCCAAGGCTCGATGATTGTGAAAGATATTCGAGCAGATTGGACTAGGCTAGTGATATCAGGAAGATCTTTTGCGCATTCGAGGAGATAATCAACTATATCAGCGTCGGCTACGTTGTCAGATACGGTGGCCGCTTTGAAGTTGAAGTCAATTCCAGGTGACATCGGTGCCATCGGTGACGACAGCGACGGGGTGAACTCTTCTAATGCCAGTGTCACCACCCTTGGGAGCGTGATAGCCTGCATTCCACGTCCAGAGGCATCCGGAACCGGTCTGGATAAAAGGGTTGAGGGCGAAACACCTTCGAGCTGCTTAGGGATTGCATTGTCAGACATGGCGCAGGCTTCGCATGGAAGAATTGGGGAAAATAGAATGGGTAAGACGCAAGAGGACTGCACTTATACATGTGTATCATGATCGGAATCAATGCACGTGTTCCCTGTTCAACCCACTGCCAGCAGCAGCCTCGGGCTGAGGCTGGTCCAGAAGAAGTATTTTCAACTCGTAAAGGCATCGCAGCTGCGAGGTACATAGACGTGATCATAGCAGCGATGCTTGAACTTGAAGCAAGCTTAAGACGTATCACACCGCCGGAAAGTTCCAGGTTATTGAAACTCCCTGCTGAAAACCCTGATTCTATCCCATTTAGGCGGGAATCCCGATGGTATAGTAAGTTTCGGATTTGTTTTTAGTACAGCTGAAATTCTGTACTTCCCAGTGTGTTCTATGGTTAAAGGGTTTAGGATTCCACACATAATAATTATGAAGTTCGAGCTCTCCGAGTCAGCGCCGCCTGTCGTGCTGTCGCAGACACTTGGTTCGTTTGTGTATGAGGCACTGCTGCACGACGCCGAGGGATTCGCGGTCTTGTATTGTAGAATGCCCCGTGGTCCACATTCCTATGCGAGAGAGGAGGCGACTCGCAGGGAGGCACATGGGAGAACAGTCCCAGGCAGTGTGCATAGTATAATTGTAAAGCTGGTAATTCTTTTCGCTGGTTCTAACCAACGGTTGAAACCGCTGACAGACGAAGAACCAAACTCATCAGTCGAAATCTAGAGTAATATCATACTACTCGGGAACTAGTTCCTGCCAGGTTAGACACGATTATATCCCTCAGCTTCCTTCCGACGCTGATTGTATTTGCTGAACGGCCCCCGAAAGACGAAGGCGGGCCAAAAAATCCTGGCCCACGAAGTCATTTCAGCGCCACCAAAATAGTACTTGATTTGGAATGCCACGATGATCCAGATGGTCAAGAGTGTAAGGGGGATGGTTGTGAGGAGGTAGCGTACGAGGGATGTTTCGGGATCAATCTCCTTCATGTGCATGCCAAAGACGCTCTGGATGGGTAAGATCGGTATTTCTGAACAAGTGATCGGGAGGACTGGAAAGTCGAACTTACAGCAACAAAAGAAGCGGGGAAGAAGAGCATGGTAAGGTACGAAATCTGCTTCATTGCTGAACTGTCGCGAACGGTGGCGGTGCTAACAACCTATCAAATTACCGCCACACATCAACATGAACTATATTGCATCACAAAGGAGTGAGTGCTCACCAGATTCATAACGTTTTCCAACCTCTTATTTGGTGTTTCCATGCCCTTCTCCAACCTTGCAATCTCCGACAATATACGATCACATTCTGCTCCCACATACAACTTGTAGATGTCAGGTTCCACAAGACAGCTAGGTGTTTCGCGAACGAAGGTGACCGATGCACGGAAGCCTTGGAGGGCAAACATATAGTCCAAAAGGTATGCGCGGATATTGTGCAAGTCTCGGGTAAGATCTATGTCTGACTTTTCTATAATGGTGGTCTCCTGATGGTCATGGTATCAAGACATCGAAATTAACCAAGCTTCCTAATTGTAAGGGACAGATCACTTACCAATTGTTGGATATGCAAGTAAAGCCTCTGTAGTGCCTCATCCCACGAATACATGACATGCCAAAGAAGTATCAGTAACACAACGGTTGGATCTTGACCTTCATTGAGCAATGTCCGGTATTGAGGATTTCGACTCCCAGTAAGAACACGGGATCGGAGATGGCTTGCAGTGGTGAACCCAGCTTTTGAGGGATGGTACGAGATAATAGTGCTTTTCTCGGCAGCACGAGTCATGTGAATGGCTAGGAGGTCGAAAACTAATGTTGAACCATCTTGCCATTTTCAGTAGTCAGCATCGGAGTTGCTGAGTAACTGAACAGAGACTATTCACCAGAAAGATGTAGTTGAGATCGGCTCTCACCAGGGTGTAGTTGAGACTGGGTTGTAGGCACCGAGTCTGCAAGGGAGGTGGATTTAGGAGTGGAATATAAGTAAGAGTGAGCTTACGTACCGTTCAGTACCGCACGAGGAAAAGTCAGCGTGATCGCAAGAGCTGCATTTATTTGACTTCAGTGAATAGGAGGTACTTCCCAACGAAATAGCCTACCGTCCAGCGTGTGTGTCTCATGGGAAACGCAGTCGCTGCCCACAAGGTGCAATACCTGTTGCAGCACCTCCAAGCGTCGCCCTCCACGCAGGTTTGGCAATACGGTTTGGAGCTGTTGTAAGCCCGGTAGCACCCGAGATAGCTTCCGCTGTAGATCCCGCTGACGTTCCCGTCGCCACTCCAGCCGCTTTAACTCCTCCAGCATGGCCCATAGATCCAGAACCGCCCGCAACTCCACTACTGGCAGCATCATCAACACCAGCTTCACCGCTCGCACCACTACCTGCTGCTGCTTTACCTGCAGCTCTGGCCCCGGCTCCAGCATCGCCACCAGGTCTACCAGCTCCCGAGTCAGTTGCCTTGCCTGCTCCCGCGCCTGTTCCTGCGCCAGCTTCCGACGCCGCTCCCTCGCACGCACCTTCTGCTTCTCCCGCTCTTCCTGCGCGTCCTCTCGCTCTCGTTCCCACTGCTTCCGTTCGTCCTCTTCCCACTCTCGCTTCCACTTCTCCCGCTCCTCCTCCCGCATCTCCCGCTCCCTGTCCCGCTCCTTCTGCTCCTGCCACTCCAGATTCTCCAGCTCTCGCTTCACGAACTCCCGCAGCTCCAGGGCCCGCTCCTCAGGCTCTTCAAGCTCCGCCGGCGTCTCAAGCTCCTTTTCCAATGCCGCCTCCAGCTCGGGGGCCGCGATAACCAGCTCCAGGACCAGCTCTAGTGACTGCACCAGGGTCTGCTCTAGCCCACGCTTCTCCCGCACTTTTCGCAGCAGCTGCCTCCCCAACGGCCTGTCCGACAACGGCCTATCCGACTGCAGCCCCGGCCTTAGCAGTGTGCGCAACTCTCGCAACGCATTCAGTCGCTTTTGTTCCCCCTGCACGTGCCTAAGCTTCCCTAGCATCTCTAGCTCCTCTTGTGCCTCCGGTATCTGCAGCGTCTCCAGCTCCTCCCGTGCCTTCAGCGTCGCCGGAAACTCCCAAAACCCCTCCACCATCGGCGACACCGGCTGGCCTTCCATCTTTAGCCACTCCAGCTGCCCCTTCACCTTCTGCCCATCCAGCCCTTTGGGATTCTTCAGAGGCTCCAGCAGCAACGCTCGCAATGTATTCAGCCGTTTCTGTTCCCTCTCATACGGCTTGTTCCCATGCTTTCCTGGTATCTCCAGCTCCTCCCGTGCCTCATGTGCCTCCAGCGTCTCCAGCGTCTCTAGGAGATCCAGCAGATCTGTTAGCTCCCGTCGTTCCCGTCGCTCCCGTTGCGCACTGGTCTCGCCCTCCTTGATCAAATTTCGTTTGGATTGTGGCACGGTTTCATTCAGCGATGAAGTGAAAAATAAGGGATTGATATTATATCTAAACAGTCGTTAGTTTGCGGTCATAGAGGGAATTATAGGGGGAAATGTACTTACTGAGTTCCAAGCATTTGTAGGATGGGCTCTGACAGATTCTCCAAGAACAGGACTCTCACGCTGATGTCGTAGTCAGAACGCTTTTATCCACTATGTAAATCCTAGAAAATCGTGAAATTGTAGTGTTCCCCACCGGTTTCCTTATCCACGACCACACCTTGCCCGCATTCTCTTCCTGAATCACAGCCTTTGAGGACTTGCCCATTTTCTTGATGTCGAGCAGACGAATCGAACACTGGTTTCCACGCTTATTTGTTTTCACTGTAGCATCAGCAAGCCCACTGCTCTCTATCTTGGTCTTCATTCCCCCTGGATATTTCGTCCAGGTCTCCGGGGAGTCTTGCGAGCTCTCGCAGAGCTCGAGAATGGGATCTTCATCCGTGTCAAGTTCGAGATCGAATGATACCCAAGGCCCATTGGGAGGAGGGGCAAGAATAGCTTTTTCAGCAGAGGGCGAAGCGGTACTGGAAAACATGAAAACAGGGAAAACCCTTCTCCCAGCTAAAATGCAGCCCTACTGAGACGCCCAAGCCATTGAGTCGACCGCCTTGACGCGAATTAGCAGAGATAGAGAACTTGCATGTAGCCAAGTGGGGAAAGAACCTCCGTACAACATCGGAGAGGAATAATGTGCGATTGTCACCTGAGGCCTTTCAGGGCTGCTAAGCGCCTCGGCGGAGAGCGGAGTGCCTTAGTCCATTCCATCATGAGACAAGCTGCCAGCGTTATCGATTATCGATATATTATCGGCAGAAGTAAGATAGGTCTCATGTCCAAACCGTCTGGCCACCTCCCAACGACATCTCCCTCGTCGCCTCTGCTCACAAGGCACTTTGAATCTGCCGTCAGGCGGCCCTTTCGCAGGCTTTCCTCAGTAATAGCGCACTTCAATCAGCACGATGTCCGCCGAGATCTTACTCTACTGCTGGGTTATCGGTGATTCACCCCCTCAGGACCGTACTTTTCCGCTCCGCATTGCAGCGAGTATGACCGTCGGTGACTTGAAGGATGCGATCACCTCGAAGGCCACGCGGGACCCCAAGTTCCGAAACGTCGCTGCCCATTCCCTTGACCTCTACATTGTTTCTATTCCCCATGAAGATCTCGATGCAAAATTGGGACATGTTCAACATCCAGAGGAGGTCAAGGGATGTACCAAACTACATCCTATGGACCAATTGTCGGAACACTTGTCGTCGCCTGCGCGCAGGCACCTCCACATTATTGTGCGGCTTCCGCCTACTGGTGAGTGCGAGTAGCTTGTCATGTCGCTGGTGCTTTGCTGATCAGATCCTCAGCGGTACCTACAGGCACCCATGATTTCACAGAGTCTGTTAAAACAGCTCAGAACCTTTATGCCCTCCTCTGGAGAAAGCATCTCAATTCCATACTTCGTGACGTTTTCCTCGATGATTCAGTAGGGACGTCCTTCAAGTACGTACCGGAAGTCCTCATCAAGCAGCTGAAACTAGATCACTTGAACTACCGTGAACGTGTTCTACTGTTTCGCGACGAATATACGACTGTATTCGAGGAACTGGAATCCCGGGAGCACAGTAGCAGTAGAGGCGGTGGTATTGTCGTCATCGGTCAGCCAGGCATTGGTATGTGGCTTTGACTAACATTGTCTTACTCACTGAAACTTGCCATCAACCAAGGCAAATCGTGCTTCCTCTTCTACATTCTGCTTCGCCGTCTGAGCGCCGGCCTGCCTACTGCTTTTCAAGTGCTCGAAGATAAATTCTTTCTCTTTACTCAGCATGGCGCCTCGGTATTACAGTCAGCTGTGTCCGCCAATGCCAATAAGCTCCCTCCAGGCACTTGGGCCCTCGCTGACTCGAATGCAACGATCGAACGGCCGTGTGCCGCGTTTTTGGCTGCCCCCAAGAACAACATCTGGATTGTCCAAGCAACCTCTCCGAATGAATCTCGATGGTACGAGTGGAGTAAGGAGAAGAACGCGAGCAAATATGTTATAGACTGCTTCTCTTCCAACGAGCTGATTGCACTTGGGTGAGTCCGCGACAGGTTTTCTATGAGTATTTTTGACATTGAACTTATCAATCAGCAAGCTACTCGATCTCAACATCGATAACCTCCAATCACATTATAAAATCTGGGGTCCTTCCGCACGCACTTGCGTCAAGCTGGAGCAACGCATGATGACAATTGACGAGATCACGACTCGTGCAACAACAGCTGCGAAAATTTTTGTCGCAAACCCCACAGAGTTACTCAGGTTAGTTGAGGACCTTCGCGCCAACGAGCACTCGCACGTTCTCTTTGCTTGGCGGCCAAAGGCCGAGGGCGTCAGAGATGCTGCGAGGGCAGAGATCCCAACAGAGCACCTCTGCGGGTTGGTTACCCGCGAACTCGCTATAGTCGATAAATCCCAGCAATCAAACTTCTTCAGCCGGATACGCGAGCACCCATGGATGAAGGGCTTGTCCAGCTATGTTTTTCAGAAGTTTGTACACGTACGGCTAACTGCCCACGCCTCCTCCTTGAGGGCCGAACCCGCAAAGCGCTCCCTCACATATCTCAAAAGTGTCCCGGTGTGCGGAACTGTCATTCCCCTCAACGGGTTATCAAAACTGAGAGAAGCGAACAAACATCCGCTACCATCCTATTGGCGGCCGACTTCCACCTCCTTCACATCTGTCAATGCTATCATCTGCACAGATAAAAAGATTATCTTGCTTCAATCAGCTGTCGCTCCGGCACACGAAGTTAGGGTAACAGGTTTGGACGACATCCGCAAGAATCTCCCTGGAGGGTTTGAAGAGGCCCGCGAGTTGTACTTTGTGTTCGTCACCAACGAAGAGCGGTTTTCTGCCCTATTGCGGGTACGGGGACTCATGGGGCATTCGCGCTGGGACGGTCTGAAAATCCATTCCTGCGTCTTTGAGATTGGCAAAATGTCCTTGACCTGCAGGGAGAAAATAGCTCTGGGGAATGTCATTGTAAGCAGCTATCATACCTGCGCGCTAATGTCACTGATCAATTGTCTAGGACACGGGTCTGGTCGCGGACGAGCGGGATCCTACTGCCAAGATGGTGGAAGGTATCTTCAAGTCGCGCGAAGGGGCTGTTGTGAACGACGGGGTGTTGTCCGTGGCCAAGAGCGACAGAAAACGGTCACGCGAACCGTCCGATGAGGTGGAGGATATTCCTCGGAGGAAGCATGGGAGATGGGTGTAGTGATCTGTACCCCCCACCTCGAAGCGTTAATACGGCAGCATCGGGCTTCTTTTTAGTTAACAACGGAAGGCTCAAGAAGGGAAACCGGGGGGACCAATGAGTCTTGCTAGAGTCACTAAATCTTTTTCTGGCGCTTGCTAAACTCATTTTACTTATGGTAAGACTAGTGATAACCATGCTAAATTTCGTTTGAAGACAGGTGCGAGACAGATTTGCCGCCAAAGGCATGTTCCAAGGACTAGCGACGGGACGATGGTGGAGGGACAGAGTATCTGAGTTGAGTCGATAAATACTTCTCCATTAAAGAGTCCCAACCCGCCTTTGAGTCCCACGCGGATACTACGACAGCTGCGTCATCTCCCCCTCAGGCTTTGTTTTCTCCATCGACAACAATACATGGCAAATTCTGAATCAGATACTGTCACTTCGTTCAAGGAACGGCTTGAGACCCGTGGCGGAGGATTCCTCATGCACGATTTAGCGAAGGTATTTACTTGTTCCTTGCGCACGCATGAAGACGATTTCACAGCCCTGAACTTGAGATTGATACTGAAGTCGTAGCCATATCGATAAGTCGCGATCGGCTGAGTCGGCTGCCGCACATCCAGGATTTCATTGAGCTGGTGGCCCGGCAGGTTGAAGTAAACGACCTCTTGAAATGGGAATGTTTGCCCGAATCCCCCTGACATTTCCAGAATCTGAAATACGGCCAAATTTCTATAACTGGATACAAGGCAGATCAATTCGTAAACGTGCAATATGACATGAGTTATCAGACCGCTTTTGACAGGGCCAAGTAGGATTGCTGCTGGGAGCTCTCCACAAAACCTTGTCAGTATCACAGATTCGGGTGGTCAGATTTCACTTTGAGATTCGGCTGATAGTATTCTTCGTATGTATCTCCGTTAAAGGACACCACGAAAGGTATTGTCAGCGAACGGCTGTCACCATAGAGACTACATATGTATCATTGGGGGTGGGGCTAAGAGGTGGCATAGGTGCGTAGCACGCGGGAAGGCAATGACGAGTAGAAAACGAACGAACGAACGAACGAGTATCATATACTCCGCTGCAAGGATAAACGACGGAACGACATGCATTACTTACCCCTTACCAGGGGCAAGGACTGTTTGGCCATGAGACAGACGATGGGCTGGAGGCGGGGCATTGGTCTCATCTCTGACACTTGACCACGGGGTGACAAAGGCTGCCCGCGATGGTCCACAAGCTGGGAGTCCTAGTAGCATCCGTCCAGCCCTCCCACGTACCAGTTTGCACTCATCCCACTCTCCGTCCAAAGAAGTGCACGAGCGGTGCCGCTTGACCCCCCCATGCCGCAGGCCATGGCACCCAATTCCGTCTCCTTCGTCCAGCGTTAACCGATCCCGGGGGCCCACAACGCTCATAATGGCACCATCCCTCCACGTCTCTATCGTGCGTGTGAGGTCCTCGGGGTCGGGGCCGGGTCCCAGGGAAGGTGCAGGTTCGAGTTGGTAGTAAACGTTGGGGGAAGATGGGGATGGGGAGAGGCTGAAGT
>Ga0210383_10003261_pt1 | contig 14582 bp, 10 predicted proteins | sample IncBWC14OmetaG_FD_160072 | JGI IMG/M metagenome (GOLD analysis project Ga0210383, IMG submission 160072) | Forest soil microbial communities from Barre Woods Harvard Forest LTER site, Petersham, Massachusetts, United States - Inc-BW-C-14-O ...
TCCCCCGCCGCGGGCTGCTCCGATGGGGCCGATTGGCCAAAAGAGGCCGAACCCGACAACAACAGCGCCAGTACCCCGGTGGCACGCAGAATTATGGTATAACGTCTTTTAATTGTTAACATTAGAAACAAATCCAGGGGCGCAGTCCCACACCTTCTCCCCAGCATCAGTGCGACAGTTTCCACTGCGTCCCCTCCGCCATCCAGGTACAATGGTGCTTCTTTCTGATTATAGCCGCCCCGGCTGAAAGCTTATACACATCTAAAACGTCTAACTAAGGAACGATTTGGCTGGGTGGTTCGTCTTTAAAGACACAGGAGCACAATTTGGGCATTTCCCCCATGGATAGCTTGACCAGCGTCCCGCCGCTTGCCGGCCATGCGGCGGTGTCCGCCTCGCGCCTGCAGCGTCTCAAGAAAGGCTGGATCACCTTTTACGAGACCTTCAAGCTCTCTTTGGATGCCCTGCGCGCCCACAAGCTACGTAGTTTCCTCACTCTCCTCGGTGTCATCCTTGCCGTCACTACCCTCGTTTTCGTCATGAGCGTCATCGCCGGCCTCAACCTCTATGTCGCCGAGCGCGTTGCTAACCTCGGCGCCAACGTCTTCATCGTCGACCGCTTTGGCATCATCACCAGCCGCGACGAATTCATCAAAGCCCAAAAGCGCCCCATGGTCACCCTCGACGAATACCGGCGCCTTCGCGACAGCATGAGACTTGCCCGTGCGGTTGCCGCCGAAGGGGACCTCAATAACCAAACCCGCGTTGGCGACATCATCATGGAAAACACCAGCATCATGGGCACCACCGCGAATTTCGCCGATGTCCGCAACCTCAACATCTCCGAAGGCCGCTTCATCACTCCTGCCGACGACGAGCACCATTCCGACGTCGCCTTCATCGGTTCCGACCTCGCGCTGAAATTTTTCCCCAACGTCGATCCCCTCGGCAAATCCATTCGCGTCGGTACCCATTCCTATGAGGTCATTGGCGTCGCCGAAGCCATTGGCAGCGCCTTCGGCCAATCGCAAGACAATTTCATGATCATCCCCATGAATACCTTTCATAAGAGCTGGCAACGCGGGATTGATTGGATCGCTATCTTCATTCAAGCGCCCAATGCAGAAATGATGAGTGCCAGCCAGGACGAAGCCCGTATGTACCTGCGCGCCTTGCGTCATCTCGACTACAATGCTCCCGACAACTTCGCCATTCTCGGCTCCGATTCCATCATGGCTCTCTGGCACGACCTCACCGGCAATCTCGCCTTCGTGGCCATGGCGCTCGTCAGCGTTTTTCTCGTCGTCGGCGGCATCGTCATCATGAACATCATGCTCGCTAGCGTCACCGAACGCACCCGCGAGATCGGTTTGCGCCGTTCGCTCGGCGCGCGGAAAATGCACATCCTTCTGCAATTTCTCACGGAGTCCGCGGTCCTCGCTGCATGTGGTGGCCTCATCGGCATCATCACCGCGTATCTCGCCGTCTATCTGGTGAAAGCGGTTTTCTCGTTCCCCATGGAAACTCCTCTCACCGCTGTCATTCTTTCCCTGATCCTCGCCACGGCCGTGGGACTCTTTTTCGGCATTTTCCCGGCCATGCGGGCGGCGAAACTCGATCCGATTGAAGCTCTTCGAGCGGAAAGCTAGGCGCGCTTATGCCTCAAGCCAACGGCGAAAATCTCCGGCAAGCGATGGATGCGCTCCGCACCCACAAACTGCGTAGCGCCCTCACGATCTTTGGCGTGGTCCTGGGTGTCAGCGTCATCATGCTCGTCGCCGCTCTCATCACCGGCTTCGACGCGCAAATCCAGGAAAACGTGAAGCAGTTCGGCGCGGACACCGCCTTCGTCACCAAGTGGGATCAGGGCCGCCATGGTGGCCCACCGCCCCTCGAAGAACGCCAGCGCAAGCCCCTCACCCTTGACGACGAGCGCGCCCTTCAGGAAAGCTGCCCCACCGTGAAAAACATTACCGCGTTTGTCACCAGCGACTGGGACGTTCCTCACACGGTCCGTACCAAATCGGGCGAAGTTACCGCCATCGATTTCCGCGGCGTGCAGCCCAATTTCGGACTCGTCTACGCCAACGCCGCAACCCTCTCCGGCCGCTTCATCAGCGAAGGCGACGATCTCCACAAGGAAAAGGTCGTCATGCTCGGCGAAAATGTCGCCCCGGTGCTTTTTCCCGAAGGCAGCCCCATCGGCAAAGACGTTACGATTGACGGCTCCAGTTTTCAGGTAATCGGTGTGGTGGAAAAGCCCAAGGGCGGGTTCGGCATGGGCGACGAAGACCGCCGCGTCCTGATCCCCTTCAGCACTTTCCGCAAAACATTTCCTTCGGCCACCGAGCTGAACCTCCGCGTGCAGGCTCAGCCGAACATGCTCAGCCAGATGGTGGACCAGATCACCGAAGTCCTTCGCCGCCGCCGCAACGTCCCCTATGACGGCAAGGACAACTTTTCCGTCGCCACCGCTGAAGAGCAGATCAAGGAATTCCACAACATCGTCGGCAAAGTCGCCATCGCCACTGTCGTTCTCAGTGCCATCGGCCTGCTCATCGGCGGCGTCGGCGTGATGAATATCATGCTCGTCAGCGTCACCGAACGTACCCGCGAAATCGGCGTCCGCAAAGCCATCGGCGCAAAAAGCAAGGACATCATCTGGCAGTTCCTGCTGGAAGCCATGACCCTCACCGGCCTCGGCGGCCTAATCGCTCTCATTCTTGTGAATGGTCTCGTGCTGTTGGTGCGCCTCGGCCTCAAATGGCCCGGCAGCGTACCCCTCTGGGCCGCCATCGTGGGCGTCTGCGTCAGCGTCAGCATCGGCCTCATCTTCGGCGTCTGGCCCGCCATGAAAGCCGCCAAGCTCGACCCGGTAGAAGCCCTCCGCTACGAATAATCACACATCAACCGAACCGGGTGCCCCACACGCTTGTCCTGAGCGAAGCCGAAGGGCCGGTTTCACGTCTGGGGTCTTGCTTTAGCTCTCTTTATTCTTATCTGGAGCGCTGGTCTTTTAAGCCAGCCCTCTTGGTTTTCTCTTCTCTGCGAATCCTCTGCGCCCTCTGTGTCTCTGCGTTATCATCTCTTTTCTTCAGCGCGTACCAATATCTCGGCCCACACCCCTGCCACGATGCCCAATATAGGCACCTGACAATTTCCAATTATTGTGGAATCTTCTTTACGCCGAACGCAAAAACCGCGTCGCCCTGCTGCGCAGCGACTGCTCCACCGCAGGCGCCACTGCCGACGTCACCGTCTTCCGCCGCGCCAGCGGATACAACTGCTCCGCCAAAACCTCCGCCGAAGCCATCCGCTGCTGCGGATCCTTCGCCAGGCATTTGGCCAGAATTTCATCCAGTTCTTTCGGAATCGACGCATTCACCTGCGAAGGCGGCAGCGGCCGCGAAGACAGCACGTGATTGCAGACCTTCTGCAGCGAATCCGCCGCGAACGGCGAAATCCCCGTTACCATCTCGTAAAGCAGTACGCCCAGCGAGAAAATATCCGACCGCGCATCCTGTGCCCGCCCCATGATCTGCTCCGGGCACCAGTAAGCAGGCGTCCCCAGCAGGGAAGTGTCCTTCGTATCGTGGCTCGAAAGCCGCGCCATGCCGAAGTCCGTCAATTTCGTCCGCCCGTCGCTGGTCACCAGGATGTTCGCCGGCTTCACGTCGCCGTGAATGATTCCATGCTTGTGCGCCACATTCAGCGCCACCGCCACCTGCGCCGCCCAGCCGCACGCCGATGTGTACGGAACGCTTCCATTCGTCAGAATCCGCTCCAACGATTGCCCTTCCACCAGCTCCATCACCAGGTACGGCGTGGAAGTCGACTCCTCAATCCCCATGTCATGCAACGTGATGATGAACGGGTGCGAAAGTTTTCCCACCACGCGCGCTTCGCGCAAGAAACGCGACCGCGCTTCGCCGCGCGAAAGCTCCGGCGAAAGTAATTTGATCGCCACCGCGCGGTCGATCATCGGATCAAATCCGCGCACCACGCGGCTGTTTGCACCGGTTCCGAGTGTCTCCAGAATTTGATAACGTCCGACTTGCACGCGCGCCATCCCTCCGATGGACTCCTGCCTCTTGCCAGATTACGCGCACGCGCACGCGCAAAGAATGAAGCAAGAGTCCTGATTTCAAAGTACTTCCGTACCGGAACCTTTGCTCTGCACCATTCCGGAACTCCGCCGTTGTAGAAAGCCCACCACTAGATATAGACAGCCTGGAAATTTCTTCCCCAGATTTTGCGATTTTCTCTTGACACCAACATCCACTAGTCCGATACTGCGAATCCAGATTCGGGGGACGTGGAAGCGCCAGACGGTCCGAGTCGGGGAACAGCCTTGGTCCGGCTTTGCCCCACGCTCCTGCCCGGTATCACCGCAAAAAACGAGCGCGAAGTACCTGCTCCGCGTAGTCGTAAAGTAAGCGCGGAGTTTGTTGTTCGGCCGTGTGAACTTCACCGGCATTGGGCAGCGCATTCGTTTTTTTCGATGATTTCGGGGGGACGTCTTCCACTCGTACCACGAATTTAGTCGCGTTTTCAGGCGGGAACGCGACCCTCTGCTCGTCAGAGGAGTAAAATAGAAGGGTTCCCCGCTCGCACGTCGGGAACCTGTTTGCGGGGAGGAATCAGGATGGCTACGGTGAAGCACGCATTAAACGGCAAAGCAGTCGAGGCAGCAAAATCGGTGGATACCGCCGGACATGTCGGCGGTCTTGTATTTGACCGGTATTTTACGGATGGAAAATCTTCACCGTTCGATAAGGTCGAATGGGAGAAGCGCACCGCCCTCATCGGCAATGAAAAGGGCGTAACAATCTTCAAGCAGGAAAACGTCGAAGTCCCGAAAGGCTGGTCGCAGACCGCCACCAATATCGTCGCCAGCAAATATTTCCACGGCAAGCCCGGCACCTCCGACCGCGAAACCTCCGTCCGCCAGTTGATCGCCCGCGTCGTGGACACCGTCGTCCGTTGGGGAGAAGAAGGCGGCTACTTCGCCAATACCGCGTCGCGCGATGCTTTCCGCGACGAACTCACCCACCTGCTCGTCGAGCAGAAAATGGCGTTCAATTCCCCCGTCTGGTTCAACGTTGGCTGCCAGCCGAAACCCCAGTGCTCCGCCTGCTTCATCAACTCCGTACAGGACAGCATGGAATCCATCATGGGCCTCACCCGCACCGAAGGCATGCTCTTCAAGTGGGGCTCCGGCACCGGCACCAATTTCTCCACCCTCCGCGGCAGCCGCGAAACCCTCTCCGGCGGCGGCATCGCCAGTGGCCCGGTCAGCTTCATGAAGGGCTTTGACGCGTTCGCCGGTGTCATCAAGAGTGGCGGAAAGACGCGTCGCGCCGCCAAGATGGTCATTCTCAACATCGACCATCCGGACATCGTCGAATTCATCGATTGCAAGGTGAAGGAAGAAAAGAAGGCCCACGTCCTCATCGAACAGGGTTACGACTCCTCCATCGACGGCGAAGCCTACAGCTCCATCTTCTTCCAGAACGCCAATCACTCCGTCCGCGTCACCGACGAATTCATGCAAGCCGCGCAGGAAAATCGCGACTGGTGGACCAAGAACGTCACCGACGGCCAGCCTAACGAAAAGCTCAGCGCCCGCGATCTTCTCTACAAGATTGCCGATTCCACCTGGCACTGCGGCGACCCCGGCATGCAGTACGACACCACCGTCAATCGCTGGCACACCTGCAAGTCCACCGCGCGCATCAATGCCAGCAATCCTTGCAGCGAATACATGTTCCTCGACGACACCGCCTGCAACCTGGCTTCGCTGAACCTGATGAAGTATCTGAGCTCCAACGGCGACTTCGACGTGGAAGCTTTCACGAAAGCGGTCGATGTCACCATCACCGCCCAGGAAATCCTTGTCGACAACGCCAGCTATCCGACGGACAGAATCGCCAAGAACTCCCACGAGTTCCGCCCGCTCGGCCTCGGCTACGCCAATCTCGGCGCGCTCCTCATGTCCATGGCCCTGCCTTACGACTCCGACGAAGGCCGCGACGTCGCTGCCGCCGTCACCGCCCTCATGTGCGGCGAAGCCTACGCCCAGTCCGCCCGTGTCGCCGAACGCATGGGCCCCTTCCCGGGCTATCCGGTGAACCGCGAGCCCATGCTCGACGTCATCCGCATGCACCGCAACTCCATGCGCGGCATCAAGCCCGATCACGTTCAGCCCGATCTCTATATGGGCGCGCAAACTTCCTGGGATTCCGCTCTCGCCCTCGGCGAAAAACACGGCTTCAAGAACTCACAAGTCACTGTTCTCGCTCCCACTGGCACCATCGGCTTCATGATGGATTGCGACACCACCGGCATCGAGCCCGACCTCGCCCTCATCAAATACAAGAAGCTCGTCGGCGGCGGCGTAATCAAAATTGTCAACAACACCGTGCCGGCCGCCGTGATGAAACTCGGCTACACGCCCGAACAGACCAGTGAAATCGTCAGCTACATCGACGCCAACGGCAAAATCGACGGCGCGCCCTTCGTCAAGCCCGAACACATTCCGGTCTTCGATTGCTCTCTCGCCACCACCGGCGGGCGCTCCATCGCCTGGCGCGGTCACGTCAAGATGATGGCGGCGGCCCAGCCCTTCCTCTCCGGCGCCATCAGCAAGACCATCAACATGCCCGAAGACTCCACGATCGAAGACATCATGGATGCCTACATCGAGTCCTGGAAGCTTGGCCTTAAGGCCGTCGCTATCTATCGCGACAACTCCAAGCGCTCTCAGCCGCTCAACGCCGCCGGCAACAAGAAAGACGAAAAGAAAACCGAAGCCGTTGCCGCCACTGCCGAGCCCGAACCGGTTCAGCGCGAACTCTTCGCCCGCACCCAGCGCGAAAAACTTCCTGTCGAGCGCAACTCCGTCACCCACAAGTTCAGCGTCGGCGGACACGAAGGCTACATCACCGTCGGCATGTACCCCGACGGCCGCCCCGGTGAAATCTTCATCAAGATGTCCAAGGAAGGTTCCACGCTCTCGGGCGTCATGGACGGCCTCGCACTCACTCTTTCGATCGGCTTGCAATACGGCGTTCCGCTGAAGGTCCTCGTCAACAAGCTGGTCAACACCCGCTTCGAACCCAGTGGCATCACGCCCAACGCCAACATCCGCTTCGCCACTTCCGTGCTCGATTACATCGCGCGCTGGCTCGGCGGCCGCTTCATCTCTTCGGATTATTTGAAACTCAATGGCGCTCCAATGGAAGGCACCGTCGTCGCCTCCATCCCCGCGCCCTCGCCGCAGGCCCCGGTGCTTACGCCAGCGCCGCCTGTCGAGACCAAAACCTACTCTCCGGGCAACGCTCTTGAAGACGCGCCTACCTGCTCCGAATGCGGCATGCTCATGGTGCCCAACGGCGCCTGCTACAAATGCGAAAATTGCGGGAGTACCAGCGGATGCAGCTGATGCGGGCCACAGGCGAGGAGATCACACGATGAGCTCACTCCCAAGCGGCGCAGCGGTTGCAGTAAGACAGGTAAAAGAAGCCCCGAAGGCCCGGGGCTTCCTCCACATCGTTCGCCACGGCGCGGGCACCAACGCCTTCTACATCGTCTCTTATCACCAGATCGCCCGCACCGGCGTTCGTCCCAAACCCATGCTCGCTGAAGGCGCGCAAGCCCTCATCGACATGCTCGAAAAAGTCGGTGTGGACTTCCGCCTCCGCGAAGTCCGCGGCGCCCTCGAAGACATCCTGCGCCTCGGGTCCGCCAACATCCCCGACCTCTGGCTGAGCGACGAAGAATTACTGGCCAAAGGCCTCGCCGAATCCTGATCCATAGCCCTTTGTAGGGGCGGGGCTTGCCCCGACCTCTTGGGTTACTCTTACCTTTGTAGCGGCCGCTTTCCGAAGCGGGCTCTTTGCTTCACCCTTGGTTTTGTAGGGCCCGCCGTCCGAGACGGGCCGCTCTTCGAGTCGATAAATCTCTCTCTCTACTTCACCAATTCCGACACCAACACCAACCGCACTCCCTCCGCCTCTGCCCGCGGCAATTCCTCTTTCAACGCGCGCAACGTCTCCGCATGAGGATGCCCGATCGCGATCGCCGCGCCCTTCTCTTTCGCGCCGCGCATCGCCAATTCCAATTCCTTGCGGATCGCCGCCACATCCTGCACATCATCCAGAAACGGCACATTCCGGAATCCACTTCGCACTCCCGCGTGCTGTGCCTCTTCAAACGCCACCGTCGCCGCCGTTGTCCGGCTATCCACAAAAAACAGCTCTCTGTGCTTCAGCAGAGGCATCAGCTCCCCCATCAACTTCGCATCCGTTGTCGCCAGCGACCCTTCATGGTTATTCACTCCATCAGCCGTAGGCACGCTCTCGAGCATATCGTTCAACTCCCGCGCCACTTCCTCGCTGCTCATCCCCGTTTCAAGCTGGTGCGCCTCCGGCGTTTCATTCGCAATCGCCCGCATTGGCAGATGCAGCATCACTTCCAGCCCGTGCCGCTGCGCCTCCTCCGCAATCTCAGTCGAATGCGCGTGATAAGGCAGCACGGATATGGTCAGGGGATAGTGCAGGGCGAAGACCGCCTCTGCCGCCTCCTTGTCGTTTCCCAGATCATCCAAGATGATCGCCAGTTTCGGCCCGGGCACACCCGTGCTTGAGGGGGTGCGTCGCGCCACTCTTTCCTTTTTCCCAGGTTGCGTTTTCGTTTTGGATCGAAACTTCGAGGCAATCTTGTCGCAGCCGCCCATCCACACAGCCACTCCGGCGGCACACGCCAAAATGAAAAAGAATAGATTGCGTGCGGTTCCGGAGTTCTTGCGGGCCACTACGCCTTAAGCGGCCTTCTTTGCGGGATTCTTCAGCAGTTGCAGCGCCTTCTGCAAAACTGGATCGTCGGCCGAAAGCGGGCGCGGCCCCGGGGCCGGTTCTTTCTGCGCGCCAGTCGCTGCTACATCCTCACCGTCATCCGTCTCGGCCGCGGCCGCCGCGCGTACCACTTCGGTCGCCGCCACGCCTTCATCCAGGATCGTTTTGCCGTCCGCGTTCGAAAAATTTCCAACCGTCAGAATCAGCGCCGCTCCATCGTCCATCGGTATCAATTTCTGCTCCGACGCCAGCCCAAACGTCCGGTCGCCCACCAGATTCCCGCGCTTCGTATTGGCAATCGACGCGGCCAGCACTTCCGCCGCCCCCGTCGTCGTCCCATCCATCAGAATCGTAACCGGGCCTTTCCACATCACCTTGCTCGGCTCCGCGCTGTAAATCTCTTCCTTGATCGTTTGCCCATGCAATTTCGTCAGCGTTCCCGAAGTCACAAACAGCCGCGCGATCTCAATTGCTTCTGAAGTCTGCCCGCGCCCGCAATCCCGCACATCCAGGATCACCTTGCTCACGCCCTGTTTTTCCGCTTCCTGCAGCTTCGCGCGCAACTCTTCCTTGCGCCCCGCGTTCAGGGTTGAAAACCGGATCGCAATCGCGTCGCTGTCCACCTTCTGCACTTGCAGCTTTGGCTCCGGCATCTTCGTGCGGACCACGTCCACTTCCTCCGGGTCCGTCTTGCCGCGACGGATCACGCCAACCTTGACGCCAGTTCCCGGCTGCCCTGCCAGCAGATTCTTCGCTTGCCCAACGGACATCTCTCTCGTCGTGAATCCCGCCACCGATTCCAGGATGTCTCCGCTATGCAGCCCGGCCTTCTCCGCCGAACTCTCCGGCATCACCGACGTGACAATGATGTATCCAAATCGCTTGCTCAGGTTCAGCCCGGTTTCTCCGGTGCTCGGATTCGCCTGTTTCTGCCGGTATTCCGTGTACTCCCGCGGCGTTAAATAACTCGATTCCGAATCCAGCGACTCCAGCAACCCGTGCAGCGATCCCGCCGTCACCAGGTGCATGTTCGGCTCATCCACGTAATCGTTCTGAATGCGCTGCAACACTTCACCGTACACCACCAGCGACTTGTACGCGTTGCCGTCATTCGTGGTCCGGCCAAGCACGTGACCGATGCCCACCCAGCCGACAATCAATACCGAAGCCGCCAAAATGCCATAGCGCGTCAAACGATTCATTCCGCACCATCCTCTTGAAAAACGATTTCCGAGTATATCATTCTGTTAGGACGCGCCAGAGCCTCACTTGGATACCCTGCGCCTGCCGGTAAACCCGCCCTCAGCAGGTGCGCCCAAGACACGGCAAGCCACCATTCCGTTGCCTGATTACCACAGGGAACACAATTTCCCGCTTCGGCATCCTTGTATCTAGTTGAATATAAAGCACAAAGCAGGAATTATTTGGCCGACAATGTGCTACTCTATTTAGCGAGCGCCCATGTTTCAATCCACTATTCATCGCCCTGTAGAAACCCATGGCGTCGGTCTTCATACCGGCGTTCACACTAAACTCCGGCTTCAGCCCGCTCCCCCGGATACCGGCATCGTCTTTCGCCGCGTCGACCTCGACAATTTCCCCATAGAAGCCCATGGCCACAACGTCGCTCGCGTCAGCTACGCCACTAGCCTCATGAAGCAGGGCGTCCTGCTTTCCACCACCGAGCATCTTCTCGCCGCCACCTACTCCTACGGCATCGACAACATTTTCATCGACCTCGACAACATCGAAATCCCCATCCTCGATGGTTCCGCCGAACCGTTTCTTCAACTCCTCGATCAAGCCGGCCTCCGCCACCTTCGGCGCAAACGCCGCTACCTGCGCGTCCTCAAACCGGTCGAAGTCATCGAAGACGGCCGCCGCATCGGCATTTATCCGGCCGACGAATTCCGCGTCCGCTGTTACGTCGACTTCCCCCATCCGCTCGTCGGCCAGCAGCAAGTCGAACTGCTAGTCAATCCAGACTCCTTCCGTCAGGTTCTCTCCCGCGCCCGCACCTTCTGCTTCGACTCCGATATCGAGCCTCTCCGCGCCATGGGCCTCATCCGCGGCGGCTCTCTCGATAACGCCATCGTCCTCACCAAAGACGGCGTGATGAACGGCCCCCTCCGCTACCCCGACGAATTCGGCCGCCACAAAGCCCTCGACCTGATCGGCGACCTTGCCCTCGTCGGCCTCCCGCTCCTCGGCCGCGTCGAAGCCCGCAAAGCCGGCCATTCTCTCCACACCCAGCTAGTCAGCCGCCTCCTCTCCGACCCCTCCGCCTGGGAAGTCACCACCGAAGAGCACGCCTCCTCTACCGTCCGCCAAACGCCCCAATACGCCTCCGCCGATTGAATTCCTTTTGTAGGGGCGGGGCTTGCCCCGACCTCTTGGGTTACTCTTGCCCTCGTAGGGGCGGCTTTACGCCGCCTTCTTGGGGTTCTCCGGACTACTGCTCCCCCAATCACCGCATTGTCAAAACTCCGCGTCCAATGGACAATGCTCCTGCCATGTCCAATCACGACGTAGCCGTCCTCATCCTCGCCGCTGGCAAAGGCACCCGCCTCAAATCCAGCCTCGCCAAAGTTTTGCATCACGCCGGTGGCCGCCCGCTCATTGACCACGTAGTCCGCGCCTGCTTGCCGCTCCACGCAAAAAAAATCATCGCCGTCGTCGGCCACCAGGCCGATCAAGTTTCCGCAGCCGTCGAACCCCTCGAAATCGAAACCGTTCTGCAGCACCCGCAAAACGGCACCGGCCACGCCATGCTCGTTTCCAAGCGCGCCATTGGCAACGCCAAATACATCATTGTTCTTCCCGGCGATGCCCCGCTCATTCGCACCGAAACTCTTCGCGCCCTGCTTCAGAAACATAAATCCGGCAACGCCGCTGCCACTATCCTCACCGCCGTCCTCGCCGATCCATCCGGCTACGGCCGCATCCTCCGCAAATCCGGCGACACCGTCGCCGCCATCATCGAAGAATCCCAACTCACGCCCGACCAGCGCGAACTCAACGAAATCAACTCCAGCATCTACTGTTTCACCGCCGCCAAACTCTGGCCCGCGCTAGCTCACGTGAAGCCCAACAACAAGCATCGCGAAATCTATCTCACCGACGCCATCTCCGTCCTCAACTCCAGCGGCGAAACCGTCCTAGCCGAGATCGCTCCCGACCCCCGCGAAGCTCTCGGCTGCAACACTCGTGCCGATCTCGCCGGCGTCGACCGCACCTTCCGCGAATGGAAACGCGACCAGCTCATGCGCGACGGCGTCACCATCCAGCTCCCCGAAACTGTCCTGGTCGATCCCGACGTCACGGTCGGCGAAGACACCATCCTGGAGCCCACCGTCCAGCTCCTCGGCAAAACAAAAATCGGCGCTCGCTGCACCATCCGCACCGGCAGCGTTCTCCGCGATACAACCCTCGGCGACGATGTCCTCGTCGAGCCCCACTGCGTCATCGACTCCTCCCGCCTCGAATCCGAAGTCATCCTCGGCCCCTTCGCTCGCCTGCGCCCCGAATCCCATCTCCTGAAAGGCGCGAAGGTGGGCAATTTCGTCGAAATCAAAAAGAGCACCATCGGCGAAGGCAGCAAAGCCCCGCACCTCTCCTACATCGGCGACGCCAAAGTCGGCAGCAAATCCAATATCGGCGCCGGCACCATCACCTGCAACTACGACGGCTTCGCCAAACATCCCACCACCATCGGCAACCGCGTCTTCGTAGGCAGCGACACTGTCCTGGTCGCCCCGGTCAAACTAGGCGATGGCGCCTACATCGCCGCCGGCTCCGTAATCACCGAAAACGTTCCCCCAGACGCCCTCGGCATAGCCCGCGGCCGCCAATCCACCAAACCCAACTGGGCCTCCAAAAAACGCCGCGAACTTTCCTCATCCTCTTCTCCCCATCCGAAAAAGAAGCCCCGCAAAAAACGCCGCTAGCCATTTTGAGTGCGGAAGCAAAGCTTCCGCTTTTACGGACCAAACTCCGTCACCCAACCGATCCACGCAGCACACCTGCTCCCGCTGTCATCCCGACCAAAGCGACCCGGTTTTTTCTTCCGCGCCGAATTCTGGCGCGCCGGGTCGCGGAGGGGAGGGACCACGGCAACACTGTTCCGTATCCGCCCAAAATAAATCTCTGCGCCCTTCGCGTCTCTGCGGTGAGCTTCTCCCCTCTGTGCTAAAATAAATCTTCCCGCATCACTCCCGGAGGTGCCCATGAAATTCGGAGTCGTAGTCTTTCCCGGGTCCAACTGCGACCACGACGCCTTCCACGCCATCGGCCACGTCCTCCAAAAGCCCGTCGAGTTCATCTGGCACCAATCCGAAGACCTCCACGATTGCGACGCCATCATCCTCCCCGGCGGCTTTTCCTACGGCGACTATCTCCGCACCGGCGCCATCGCCCGCTTCTCTCCCGTCATGAACTCCATCTCCAAATTCGCAAAAGACGGCGGCCTCGTTCTCGGCATCTGCAACGGGTTCCAGATTCTCCTCGAAGCAGGCCTCCTTCCCGGCGCCATGATGCGCAACTCCGGCCTCCGCTTCATCTGCCGCCACGTCCACATCCGCGTCGAAGACACCAACTCCCCCTTCACCAACGCCGCGCAAAAAGGCCAAATCCTAAAACTCCCCATCGCCCACAGCGACGGCAACTACAACTGCGACGCGGACACGCTCGCCACACTCGAAAAAAATCACCAAGTCCTCTTCCGCTACACCACGCCCGGCGGCACCGACGACAACGCCGGCAATCCCAACGGCTCCACCAACAACATCGCCGGCATCTGCAACCGTGAACGCAACGTAGCCGGCCTCATGCCCCACCCGGAGCGCGCCGTCGAATCCGCCCTGAACTCCGAAGACGGTTTGGTAATCCTCCGTTCGATGGTCGAAGCGTTAGTAGGCGAAGCCAAGGCCACCGCGTAACGTGGCAAGATGTTCTGAGTTTGCAAAGTTTTCTGTGTCGGCAAGAATTGTCATTCCGAGCGGCGTGGCCCGGCTTTTTCCTGCGTGCGGTTTGTACACGCCGGGCCGCGGAGTCGAGGAACCTGCTTTTGAATTTCCAGAGGTAACGCGCAAACACTAAAAATGGCCACCACCCAAACCGAAATCAAAGTCACTCCCGAAATCGCGGTCGAACACGGCGTCACCCGCGACGAATACGCCCGCATCCAGAAAATCCTCGGCCGCGATCCCAACATCACCGAACTAGGTATCTTCTCCGTTATGTGGAGCGAGCACTGCTCCTACAAATCCAGTAAAGTCCACCTCAAGCGTCTGCCCACAAAAGGCAAACTAGTCGTCCAGGGCCCCGGCGAAAACGCCGGCGTAGTCGACATCGGCGACGGCCTCGTTGCCGCTTTCAAAATCGAATCCCACAATCACCCCAGTTACGTCGAACCTTTCCAGGGCGCCACCACCGGCGTTGGCGGCATCCTCCGTGACATCTTCACCATGGGCGCCCGCCCCATCGCCATCCTAGACTCCCTCCGCTTCGGTGAGATCTCCGACGTAGCGGCGACTTTCAAGTCGCCAAGCCGAGAGAGTCAAGAAGACGGAACGCAATCTGCAAACCGCCGCATCCTCGACGGCGTAATCCGCGGCATAGCCAACTACGGCAACTGCTTCGGCGTTCCCACCGTAGGCGGAGAAGTCTCCTTCGAACCCTGCTACTCCCAAAATCCCCTGGTCAACGCCCTGGCCCTAGGCATCGCCC
>Ga0210383_10003262_pt1 | contig 14579 bp, 12 predicted proteins | sample IncBWC14OmetaG_FD_160072 | JGI IMG/M metagenome (GOLD analysis project Ga0210383, IMG submission 160072) | Forest soil microbial communities from Barre Woods Harvard Forest LTER site, Petersham, Massachusetts, United States - Inc-BW-C-14-O ...
ATGATCGGATGATATTAAAAAGTCCTTCCACCTCCGACTCGGTGATAGCCGAGGTCGGTTCATCCATGATGATCAAGTCTGAGTTATAGGAAACCGCTTTGGCGATTTCCGCGAGCTGAATATTAGCGATACTAAGCTCGTGCATTTTCGCGGTCGGTTTGATCTTGATGTGAAGCCGGTCTAAGAGTTCGCCGGCCATGCGGTTCATTTTTCGCATATCCACCAAGCCATACCAGGTCGTGGGTTCACGACCGAGGTAAATATTCTCCGCAACCGTCATCTGGGGAATTGGGCTCAGTTCCTGGTGAATCATCGAAATGCCCTTGGAGAGGGCATAGTGGGTATTGGTGATGTTTAGTTTTTCACCTTTGAAAGTGATGGTACCAGAATCCGGCGCATAGATGCCGATCAAACATTTCATCAGGGTCGATTTACCTGCGCCGTTTTCGCCCATCAAGGCGTGCACCGATCCCTTGCGGGCATCGAGCTTGACATTGCTAAGGGCACGAACACCTGGGAACTGCTTGGATATACCCTCCATACTGAGCACGTACTCGCTTTCCATATCTCTTTTCTCTTGTTGAATGATCACTGTCTACCAAGTCCAGGTAGACAGTGGTCAGGCGAAAGACTCATTTCATGAACGTCTTATAGTTTTCCTTGTTGACGGGCTGGTAGGGAATCCAGATAACACCGTCCGCCACTTTCGGATTCGGTTCCTTCTTGACCATCAGATAGGCGGCATTAACAGCTTCATCACCTTGGCCAACGGGATCCTGGAACACAGTGTTATTCAGTTCACCCTTGGACATTGATTCCAAAGCGTCATGGCTCCCGTCCGTGCCACCAACAGGGATCTTGCCGAGCTTTCCGGCAGCCTTGATGGCCTGCAAGGCACCCAGTGCCATCTCGTCGTTGTTTGAAGCGACGCCGTTGATCTCCTGGCCGGAAGCCAGCCAGTTTTCCATGATGGTCTTGCCCTGGACGCGCTGCCAGTTGCCGGTCTGTTCGCGAATGATCTTGATATCAGGGAACTTTTCTTTGACGACTTTCTTTATTCCATCGGTGCGACCAATAGCGGCTTCATTGCTCAGCTCGCCCATCAGGATGACCAGATTACCCTTGCCACCCATCGCTTTACCGAGTTCCTCCATGTTCATGATCCCGGCTTCGATAGACTTGGATCCAGAATAGACAACACCCTTTGGCAGGTTCGCGGGCTGGCGGTTGACGTACACCAGGGCTTTCCCAGCTTTGGTGACGGCCTTGGTCATCGGTCCGGTCGCCGCAGTGTCCACCGGAAGGATGACAATGGCATCCATTCCCTGAGCCAGGAAGTTTTCCACCTGGCCGACCTGCTTGGCGGTGTCATTGGCTGCGTCGACAATGGTCAGTTCGACATCAGGGTGGGTGCTGGCCCACTTGGTCATCGCATCCCGAACATTAGTCAGCCAGACATCGTCAAACAAGGCCATGGCCACCCCGATCTTGATCTTCTGGGCGGACAGGGCAGGAGTATTGCCCAGCGCAAATGCCATTATGGCGATCGCTGGAAGGAAAAACTTCGCGAGCTTCATCGTTTTCATTTCTTTTCTTTCTATGTGGTAGGGGGAGGGACGTGGTGGTAAAGGGCCGGACGTGTACCCAGTTTAATCTCCACGATTTTACCGCTCTTCTGGGATTCGACACAGGCATCGGCAGTGACGGCAGCAGCATAACCGTCCCAGGACGACGGACCTGTGATTTTATCTGACGCCACAGAATGGATCCATTCTTGCAACTCGACGTCATAGGATGCAATGAATCGCTTTTTCCAGTCCGTGAGAATTTCAACACTAAGCTTAGCCTCGCTCCGCATCAGAACGTTGGACGGTTCGGGAAGGCGAGCCACACCCGTTTCACCGACCAGTTCACACTGAATGTCATATCCGTAGGTGGCATTGACAAACACTTCGACGTCGATCCGGATGCCGGTGGCGGTTTCCAGCAGGACAATCTGGGGATCGGCCAGGTGCTTGGAAGCCTTGCTAGTCTTCTTGGGATAAAGGACCTGGGCAGAAACATATTCGTCGTCCAGCAACCAGCGCATCGTATCAATCTCATGGATGACGGTATCGGTAATGGCCATGTCCGTGGTGTAATCGTCACCGACCGCCGGATTGCGATGGGCGCAATGAGCGATCAGCGGGGCGCCAATACTCCCCTTGGTGACAACCTCTTTCAAAAGGCGATAGCCCGCGTCATAACGACGCATGAAACCGACTTGGACCAGGCGCTTGTCCAAGGCAACTTCGGCATCCAGGATACGCTTGCAGGCGACTGCGGTGGTCGCCAAGGGCTTTTCACAGAACACCGGCTTGCCGGCGGCAATCGCCGCCAAAACGAATTCTTCGTGAGTCGAACCGATCGAGGTGACGATGACAGCATCTACATCCTTCGCTGCAATGAGGTTTTGCCCGGTGGTTTCAGCCCGGCCGCCAAGGTTCTTGGCAATCTTCTGAGCCCGCGCCGGATCGATATCGGTCACGGCCACCACACATGCTCCGGACAACGCTTGGGTGATACGGCGGATATGATCTTGCCCAATGTTTCCAGTACCGATGACTCCAATATTAACAGCCATTGTATAAACGTTATTTCGCTTTTAAACTTTCTCTAAACACTTGCTATAAATTTGGAAGGGCGCTCATCCAAACAAGTAATCTATTGTTTTGAGGAGTTCCGGGAGAGCGACATCAGCTCCATTCCCTTCAAGACAGCGTTTTCGTGATCAGAGGGAAAGTTGATCTCCAGTTTTTCTCCCCCTTGTGAAGTCCGTAGCTGGAGGGTAAGAAGGCCGCTTTCCTGATGGCTCACCTGAAATTCTGCTAGCCGGACACGAGGGACAAAGGTGATAATTTCCGCAAATTCGTAAACGTTGCCCGGAACCGATGGTGTCTCAGTAGGATTCACTGCCTCAGGTGGCACAGGCGTAGGCGGCGTTTCCTTCGTTTCTTCTGCGGAAGAAGCTGCCGGAGAGAGTTCTGCCGAAGATTTTTTTCCCTCCGAAATCAGCACGAGCTCGCGCTCGGTCATCAACAGTGCGCCGGCGGAAGCAAATTGTCGTTGGTCAGCCGGCCATTGTATCGCAGCCAGCAACCGCTGCCCCCTGGGCCAATAACGCTGCGCCTCGTTCCGGAATTTCATCGGCCAAGTCTCGAACATCGAGGTTTCGTTCCGATCGTTCTCGGCAACTGCAATGCGTGCCGGATCGATGCCCGCGAGCATCAGATCAATGGCCTCGTGATAAAACTCGTCCTCGACTCTTTCGAAATTTATCGTTGCGGAGTGCGCCTTGCCTACCTCGGAGAAGGAAATTATTAGCTGGCCCAAAAGAAGAATAGACGTCAGTTCAAAAAACAGGGTGTTGCTGAAGTCGGACTTTACCAGGGCGGCGCCGCCGTCTTCGGTCTCCGAAGCTACGAGCCAACCATTGTTCGTAACTGCCAGCACGGTCGCCGGCGATTTTTCATCCCCCGTTGGAAAAGCCGGAGCATGCACAAGTAAACGGACTGGTTCTTTGGATGGTAAGCTTTTTACCAACGCACTCCGAAGTGGTTCAGGCGCGTCGGAAACAGTATCGAGCTTAGTGGGAAAGCGCGTGTCGATTTTCATACTCAAGGCTAGTGAGGCCCCTCTTTAGTGATGATTTCGTATTGCCAATCGGCAATCCACTTTGGCGTTGCCGGCCGGCAAGTCTTGCCTAACTTGCCTAAATGTGATTTACTAAACATTGGATCATTACCTCCAGCTGAAGAGATCTGCTCTTCGGATTCGAGCGCCTGCTCCTTGGACTTTGGGGGATGCTTATAGCTAGCTGAAGACTAAAAAAAGATCAATCAAAAAGAGATAGAACAATCAAGCCTTCATTTTATTTCCTAAAGATAGTTCGAAGCATTGGTCCGATGCTTCCTTCAATTGTTAAGCCCGCCAAAGCAAAGGTATTTTACTTCCACGAATTCCTCGATGCCGTAGCGGGAGCCTTCACGGCCGAGCCCAGATTGTTTGACGCCGCCAAATGGTGCAACCTCGTTGGAGATGAGGCCGGTGTTAATTCCGACCATTCCACATTCCAACCCCTCGGCTGCTCTCCAAATGCGGCCGATATCGCGACTATAGAAGTAACTCGCGAGTCCGAATTCGGTATCGTTGGCCATTTGAATCGCTTGCTCATCGGTGTCAAACCTGAACAAGGGGGCTAATGGGCCGAAGGTTTCTTCTTTAGCTACTTTCATTTGAGGAGTCACCCCCGTCAATACGGTCGGTTCAAAGAAGGTTTGGCCTAGAGAATGTCGATGACCGCCCAGGAGAAGACGGGCACCTTGCGAAATGGCGTCTTGAATATGTTCCTCGACTTTCTCCACTGCAGCCTGGTCGATCAATGGACCTTGGAGAACCCCTGGCTCGAAGCCATTGCCGACTTTAAGTTTCTTGACTGCGGCGACGAGTTTCTCGGCAAAGGCATCATAGACGCCCGTTTGCACATAGAGACGGTTGGCGCAAACACAGGTCTGACCGGCATTGCGGTATTTGGAAATGATCGCCCCTTCGACAGCCTCATCCAGGTCCGCATCGTCGAAGACGATGAATGGAGCATTGCCACCTAGCTCCAGCGAAAGCTTCTTGATAGTGCTGGCGCTCTGTTTCATGAGCAGGCGGCCCACTTCGGTCGAGCCCGTAAATGTCACTTTACGGACATCCGGATTAGACGTCATTTCTCCACCAATCTCTTTCGAGCTCCCCGTCAGGACACTAAAAACCCCGGCCGGGATACCAGCGCGTTCTGCTAATACCGCCAGTGCCAAGGCCGAAAACGGGGTCGAGCTTGCCGGCTTGGCAACCATCGTGCAACCTGCAGCCAAAGCCGGCCCGGCTTTGCGGGTGATCATGGCGGCCGGAAAATTCCAAGGGGTGAGGGCGGCACAGACTCCGATGGGTTCCTTAATCACCACCAGTCGCCGATCATTCCAGGGCGAAGGAATGGTGTCTCCGTAGACGCGTTTGGCTTCCTCGGCGAACCACTCAATAAAGGAAGCGGCGTAGGCGACTTCACCTTTTGCTTCGGCTAACGGTTTACCTTGTTCGGCGGTCATCAGCTTCCCCAGATCCTCGAGGTTAGCCAACATCAATTCATACCACTTACGCAAAAGAGCGCTTCGATCTTTGGCCGGCTTGCGACGCCACTCGCCCCAGGCGCTCTTCGCCGCTTCGATGGCGCGCCGAGTTTCGGCGGTTCCCATCATGGGTACGGTACCTAATATCTCCCCAGTGGCGGGATTGTTAACCACCAATGTTGCGCCGTTGTCGGCATCGCACCAATGCCCACCGATGTAGGCCTGATGGCGAAACAGATCCGCATCTTGCAAAGAAAAGGTCGTCATTAGTATGAAATCTCCAAGTACTTATCGTATCACATTCAGTTTCAAGCGAAAGTACCGAACATAAAAATATTTTTACGACAATTCAAGAAGTCCGTGGGTTGCCAATTCCCCGCGTCTAGATAACAATTTGACTCGCAAGACAGCTTGGATGAGGGTGTAAAGCACGGCCATTGACCGAGCCATCCGCTCAGATGTCGTTTGGCATAAATTTACAAGATGCTGTTTTTTCTTGACGATCTGCTTGCGTATCGCTTACGAACGGAGACAGTACGTAAGCATCTTTGCCTCGCTTGCGCCATACCAAAAAGTAATCGTAATTTCACAGAAAAAGTATTGGAGAAGCGCAGAATTGCGAAGAGGATGTGCTTACGAGCGACCCGGTTGTTATAAACGGGGTAACGTCCCCCTGATTTAACAACTGCCAATCCGTTCGTTAAAAAATAACCGAAAGAAAGGATGCTTTCTTTGTCCAATTGATACTCCGGAGGATATTAGCCGCGACGGGTCTCGTGGTCTGAAGTTCGTTTCTGACAACCGCGGACATCGGCGCGAAGGATTGTCTTCTTGTTCGTGTCCTACCTCGGATCGAGTGACTTCAATTCCAATCTACTGGCCATTGAATCGGCTCTTGGAAAAGTGAAAACGGGTTGGCCATCAAAATTTATGGCAACAGAAGAAAAGAGAAGAGTCAGGGTAGGAATGGTGGGTGGTGGGCCGGGCGCAGGGATCGCTGAAAGCCACCGGACTGCAATGCGCCTGGACGACAGATACATTCTAGTTGCGGGCGTATTGTCGCGAGACCGCGAGAAATCACTGATGGGCGCAAGGCAGTTACGGATTCCGGAGGACCGGGTTTACGTGGACTATGTGGCGATGGCGGATGCCGAATCTAAGCGCGAGGAATCCAGGGTTGATGCGGTTAGTATTGTTACTCGGACGGACAGTCACTACGAGATCGCGAAGAAGTTTTTGGAGACCGGGATCAATGTCATTTGTGATAAGCCGCTTTGCCTTGCTTTGGCGGAAGCGAAAGAACTAAAACGCCTCGCTGACGAGAGGGGACTGATTCTTTGCCTGACGCACAATTATTCGGGTTACGCGATGGTTCGTCATGCCGCGCGGATGGTTCGAAACGGTGATCTTGGCAAGGTCTGTGTCGTGCAGGCTGAACACGCTTCAGGATGGGCGGCCAAGTTGCTGGAAGAACAGGGGCACCCACAGGCGGCCTGGAGAACCGACCCGGTTCTTTCGGGCGATTCGAGCGTTCTTTTCGACTTGGGGACGCACGCTCACCAACTTGCTCGATTTGTGACTGGTCTTGAAGTCACGGAAGTAGCGGCGGAAATGAGTCAGATTGTGCAAGGCAGGGCCATCAAGGACAATGCCAATTTATTGCTTCGATTTTCCAACGGGGCTCGGGGAACGCTCTGGGCGTCGATGGCGGCGATTGGCAACGAACACGGCCTGCGGATTCGAGTCTATGGAGATCGAGGCAGTTTGGCCTGGCATCACGAAGACCCTTGTCATTTGCGGTATTGTCCGCTCGATGGTCCGCAGCAAATATTGGCGCAAGGAGCGGATGGGCTTTCGGCTGAGGCCAAGCGCTGGACCCGGGCAGGACTGGGTCATCCGGAGGGTTTTTTTGAGTCTTTTGCCAACATCTACACTGAGGTGGCGGAAGCCATTTTAGCGAAATCCGAAGGCAGGCCTTACACTAAGGCGGAGCTCAGTTTTCCGGATGCGTCCGACGGAGCACGCGGGGTGGCCTTCGTGGAGTCGGCCATGCGCTCTTTCGCGTCTGGAGGCGTCTGGACTGGTGTTGAAGCCATCTGAGGAGGGCACTCGGAAGAGCAAAATGGAGGCTCACCGTGTGCCTGAAGACGGGATGATCGGTAAAAATTGTTAGTTGGATAACGAAAATGACGATTGCAAAAGTTTCCGGTTCACAGGTCAATTTGGGGGTCAGTCCACTGAGTTGGACAAACGACGTACTGGCAGAACTAGGCGGAGATATTCCATTGGAAGTCTGTTTGAAGGATGCGGCAGACAATGGCTATGACGGGATGGAACTGGGAAGGAAATTTCCGAGGGAAGCCCACGAACTGTTGTCGAAATTGTCCAGCTATGGGCTTCGACTGGCCACCGGGTGGTACTCAGGGTATCTCAGCGAGCGGTCGGTGGAAGCCGAATGGAAGGCCGCCGCAGACCATGTTCAATTGTTGGAGAGCTGCGGTTGTCAGGTTCTTGTCTATGGTGAGTGCGGAATGATGGAAGGCGATTCCCCTTGGGACGAGCCCCTGAGTCGAGGGACCAAACTCAAATCAATCGACTTGGCAGCGTACGCGGAGAGGCTCACAGAATTCTCCGTCGGGCTGAATAGACGAGGCATCAAGCTAGCGTACCACTACCATTTAAAGATGTTAGTGGAGACGGCGGAAGAAATCGCGGCTCTTTGTCAGGCTACGCCTCCGGAGGTTGGGCTTCTTCTGGACACTGGCCATGCTTACGCTGCTGGCGCGGATTACGGCGAAATTCTCCGGCGCTATGGAGATCGAGTGGTGCACATTCATCTCAAGGACGTCCGTCGCGATGTCCTGGATTGGGCACGCAAAAATGATGTGACGTTTAATTCCGCAGTCAGGGAAGGGCTCTTTACCGTCCCGGGCGACGGCATCGTCGACTTTGCAGAAATCGGCAAATTTGTTCGGTCATCCGGGTATAGCGGGTGGGTGGTAGTAGAGGCGGAACAAGACCCAGCCAAAGCAGCACCGCGGATCTATACGGAGAAGGCCTATCAATACGTTAAGAATCTTCTCTTCTGATCAAACTCCCCGAAAGGTACAAAATGACAAAATCTTTAAACATTGGATTGGTTGGCTCGGGCTTCATGGGGCAAGCCCATACGGACGCTTACCGGCGGGCCGGAATGTTGTATCGCAATCTGCCCTGCCTCCCAGTCTTGTACGCCATTGCGGATCAAAACGATTCACTAGCGGAAGAAGCCCGACGGAAATTGGGATTTGGCAAGGCTTACGGCGATTGGCGGCGCTTAATTGAAGACCCCGAGGTGCATGTGGTCGACATCACGACACCGAACCATTTGCACGTGGATGTGGCCTTAGCTGCGCTCGAGGCGGGCAAACATGTTTACTGCGAAAAGCCAATGGCCGTGAAGGTTGAAGATGCGCAGCGAATGGCCGCTGCGGCCAAGAAAGCGGGCGTTAACACGCTCGTAGCCTTCAACAACGTGAAAACACCGGCCGCGCTAGTGGCCAAGCAGATCATTGATCGGGGTGAAATCGGCGAACCAGTACGCTTCCGCGGGAGATTCGACCAAGGCTTTTTCAACGACCCGTTGTTGCCGTGGTCTTGGCGCTGTTCGAGAGAGCTTGCGGGGACTGGAGCGTTAGGCGACCTCGGCGCACATACGGTTTCGGTAGCTCAGTTCCTGATGGGCGACATTACTGCGGTGTCGGCCCAAGCTCAGACGATATTCAAGGAACGTCCCGTGCCAGATTTCGACGCCGGCTACGGCAGCAAGGTGACGGCCGACGCAAAAAAACGCACCGTGGAAAATGAGGACCAAATCCAGTCGATGGTAAAATTTTCTTCCGGAGCCGCGGGCGTGATTGAAGCGTCGCGGATTTGTGCCGGACGGGTATTTGGGGTGTTCTGGGAGATCTCCGGAACGGAGGGCACCATCGTCAATAACGGGGAAAGATTCAATGAGCTTCAGGTTTTTCGGATGAGAGATGAAAAGCGCGACCGAGGCTTTACCACCATCTATTGCGGTTCACAAGTTCCGCAGTACTCGGCTTTCTTTGGCTTTGATTTTGCCGGTGGCGGTCTCGGGTATTTTGACATCAAGGTATTCGAAGTGCACGACCTCGTCCAAGGCATCGGCCGAAACGAGCGCTGCTTTCCCGATTTTGCGTTTGGCGCCAGGAATCAAGAAATCCTTGAGGCCGTAGACCAGTCGGTTCGCTCCGGGGCGTGGGTCTCGACCAATCCTTAATCTCTTTATGGGTAACAAGATAGATTATCACGAACTGGAAGCACTGGCTCGGAGAGGACGTTGGCTGGCGATCAGCACCGTGGCGGGAAGCGGCGCCGGGCACGTGGGCTATCAATTGTCTGGAAGAGTATCGCTCGCCGGTGCGAACAAAATACAGGCTGGAAGCCTATGCTAGTGCGCCGCTGAGGTACACATCACCGCAGGTGAAAGTCCTGCATTGTTTAACCGTGAAAGGACAAGAAGCACGAAGGAAGGGCGTCGCCGCGAGGCGGGGTCTGAGGCATCGGAGTGCGAGATGACCAGTCCGCAACGCAAGTGAACACGATTCGGCAAGGCAAGCTGGCGAGCCTGCTAGCAAGTGAGCGAAGCCAAGTCCGGGCAGAAGAACGGAACGGGAGGCACTCGCAGAGCACGGAAAAGGGTGGCCGACCCGAGCTTGTCGGGTGGTTGGTGGCGGAATGGGAATCAAAGTGATGAGCACTGAAAGCGGGAGAGCTGTCTGGGGTAAGGAGCGGAGTTCATGTCATGGGCACAGGGGAACGAAGAGCCGCACAAGGCAGCAGTCAGAGCGTCCATAGTAGCGAGGAAGCGAGTAACGACCGTGGAGCAAAGGGACGCAGGAAGATGGAAAGGAAAGGAAGACAGATGAGTGAACAAAACTTGTCGGCAGTGACTCCTGCAAAGGAGCCTAAACAAGACAAAGAAGCCTTGAGGGCAAGATGGAAATGGGTGGAACACACAGTGTGGACCGATCCTATGCTGAGGACCCTGGAAACAGGGATCAAAGGAGGAAGCTTCTTTGACGAGGCCGGGCTGTTCAACCTGACCACAGCTCGCGTAAAGGGCCGATAGCGCCAAAGTCTATCACGAAACCTCGAAGCCCTTAGTCTCACTGTAGACCCCATCAACTGGAGAGCCGGACGCTGGAAAACTGCCTGTCCGGTTCGGAGGGAGGGGGAGCATTCGCTCTCCCTACCCCTATCTTTACGCCGTCGCGTCGCCGCCGTGGTCCGCGGGGTGGTTTTACCGCATGACCTCGAGCTATCGCTCGACGCTCCTAAGAGCAATGTAGCATAGGCTTCCAGCCTGTACTCATTCACACCATCGAGCGATGCTCTTATTCGATCACGCGCACGCCAAAGCGGCATTCCGTTGACAGCGTCGTGCCCGGAGCCAGGACAACCAGGCCGTGGGCTTCGGGTCCTGGCGGCAAATTGTGGGCATCCACCGCGTGGCTGACCGGTTCGAAGCAGAAGAACGAGGAATCGGCCCCGGGCGAATAGAGAAGATAATGGGAGAGCGCGGGACGGGTCTCCACCTCAAGCGCCAACGCGCGGTCGTCCCAACGAATCGCGGCGCGACCGTTCCAGCCGACGAACCCGTTGTTAATCCAGCGGTCCGGCAGCGATCGGAACGAGGAGAAATCCCACTCTGGGCGGCTGACCACAGCCACTCGTTCCGTGGGTAGATGTCGCGAGTCTTGGAGCCAGACGAATTCGGCCTCTGCCATCAGCCGTGTCGCGGGCGTGCGCGGAAACCAGGGATGAAATCCCAGCCCGAACGGAAGCGCGATCGCGGCGAGGTTAGTCACCGCGAGCGTGATCGTCATCCCCTCGCCGTCGAGCACGTAGTCGAGCACCGCCGCATAGCGGTAGGGACCGGGCCCGTCCGCTTCTCGCTCGAGTCCTACGGACTGCCGATCACTCGTGGTGATACGCCAGGACGAGAGCCAGCCGTCTCCGTGAATCGGGCAGGGCTCCCCCGCGGCGTTGGGCAACAGCTCATGGAATGCGCCGGCGAAGCTGAACCCTCGACCGGAGATACGGTTCGACCAAGGGACGAGCACATATAAACCGAGCCTGTTAGGATCGTCCGTGCCGCCCTCCGGCCAGGGGCGAAACGCCTCGATCCTGTGCTTACCTCGAAGAAGATCGAAGCGCGCCACGCCGCCGCCTAGCGACGGAATGATCTCCGCGACCAGAGAATCTGCAGCGATCCGGATCGTTGCGCGCATTCTTCCTTTCTCACAGGGCGTCCGAGACTTCTTCGACGTTGGTCTCTTCCACCAGCCGATCCAGAACGATTTCGCCGCGGGCCATCGCGACAATGCGAACGCATGATTGGAACACGTGATGCAGATTATGGCTGATGAGTATTCCGGTGATTCCTTGAGCCGGGAGACGCCGCACGAACGCCAGCACCTTGGCTGTTTCCTTGACCGAAAGATGGTTGGTTGGTTCGTCCAGGATCATGACTCGCGACTTGAAATGCATGGCGCGCGCAATGGCGACGCCCTGGCGTTGGCCGCCGGAGAGTTCGCTCAGCAGCGCATCGGCAGAGCGCACTTGCAAATCGACGTCGGAGATGGCACTCATCGCCTCTTCGCGCATGCGCCGGTGATCGATTAATCCCAGCCCCCCGATGGCGAAGCGGAGCGGTTCGCGCCCGATGAACAGGTTGCGCGCGATTGACATGGTCGGAACCATGGAATTGTCCTGATAAATCGTCTCGATGCCCAGCTTCATGGCGGATTTGGGTGAGGTGATCTCGACCAAACGACCATCGACTTTGATTTCCCCGCGGTCCGGCCGGTGGACCCCCGCGAGAATTTTAATCAAGGTCGATTTGCCGGCGCCGTTGTCCCCAACCAAGCCGCACACCTGGCCCGGCGGGACATCTAAGTTAACACCCTTGAGGGCATGCACGCTCGAGTACCATTTGTGCAAGTTGCGTACCGAGATCAGAGGTGTCGTCATTTCATGCTTCCACCTTGATCCGGCGTGCGGTCTGGCGCAGCCAGGAATTGGCGACGACAGCGGATATGGTCAAGGCGCCGATGGCGAATTTAAACCAATTGGCGTCTACGCGAGACAGCACCAGACCGTTGTCGATGACTCGGATGAGCAGCGCACCGACGATGGCGCCGAGCACCGTGCCCACGCCCCCGGTCAAGGCGGTGCCGCCGATCACTGCAGCGGCCACGGCCTGCAGCTCCAGCCCTTCACCGATGGAGGGAAGCGGCGCGCCCAACCGGAAGACTTGGATTGTTCCCGCGAAACCCGCCATCATGGAGCAGAGAACGAACGATGCCATTTTCACCCGGCGCACCGGAACTCCCATGGCGGCTGCGGCGTCCACAAAGCCGCCGGTGGCGTGGATCCAATTGCCGAGATTCGAGCCGCTCAGCATCGCTCCGGCAGCCAGCGCGATGATGGCGAACCAAATAAACGAAGCGCGCAGTATTCCGCCCGGACCGAGGAACTGGGTGAAGATGCCGATCGGCAAATCGCTCGACAGTAGCGGCGGGAATCCTCCCGTAATGACGACGGTCAACGAGCGCACGATAAATAGCATCCCCAGCGTGGTAATGAAACTGGGGATATTGAACGTCAAAGTGATGAAACCGTTGGCGAAGCCCACTAGAGCGGCGATCACCAGCCCGAGCAGCATTCCCGGGACGAAAGGGACGCCGGCGTTGGTCATCAGCGCTACGGAGACCGGCATCAGGGCGAACATCGAACCCACCGAGAGATCAAATTCGCCGCAAATCATCAGCACGGTGACCCCGATCGAGACGAGTCCAACCTCCGGGAGGAGGCCGAGGATACCTCGCAGATTCTCGGTCGAGAGGAAGACGCCGTTGGAGCGGATCTCGAAGACCAGCGTCAAGAGGATGAGCAGGGCAACGCCTGCCAGCTCCGGCTTCTCGAGATATATTCTGAAAAGCTTCCTGACGGCGTTTCCCCGGCGCGGCGAATGCACCGCACCGCCCACCGTTGGCTGAACCGGTTGACTCATCTCTTGCCTTGCTTCGAAAGCGCCATGATCGAGTCGACCTGATCCGGCGTGATAACCGCCTCGCCGGTATCGATGTCGGCCGGCGCCAAGCCGATATTCTTCTTTAGATAGACCTCCATCACCGGCATGAAGCCCTGTTCATAGGGCTGCTGATCGATCTCGATCTGGATATAGCCGGCTTTCATCATTTCGAGCACCTGGGGGACCAGATCAAAGCCGCCCAGAAGCACTTTGCCAGGCGGAATATTGCGGTCCTTGAGAACCTTGGCCACCCCGGCGTGCCAGAAGCCCATATCAAAATAGGCGGTGGTATCAGGATGCGCATTGAGATAGGCGCCCACACGGTCGGAGACCACGGCCAGATCGGTCCCCGAATCGATCTTCTCGATCGTCACTTGACGATCAGGGTTCGCCTTTTTAAACGCTTCCAAGCCGTTCATGACGCCTTGGGCGCGTTGCTCGGCCCAGTTCTGACCGGGAGCGCTCACGCCAACCAGAACGTGAAGCGGTCCGTCCTTGGGAAAGAGCGCCGATAGACGCTTGCCCAGGGTCGTTCCGGCTGGAATGAAGTTCTGTCCGATGAATGCCTCCCGAAGCCCGAGTTCAGGGCCCGCAGTGGCATCGACGTTCGAGGAGAGCACCGTTATGCCCTTCTCCTTGGCGTCCTTGAGCACGCCGACAAACGCGTTGTTGTCGACGAGCGACGTGATCAAAGCATCCGGCTTGCTGGCAACGGCCGCTTGCATGTTACCGACCTGCTGTTCAATCGAGCCTTCGGTCTGCACGAAGATGAACTGGCCTTTCGCCCCAACCCTGGCGCAGGCGTCGTCGAAGCCGAGCTTCACGGCCTGCCAAAATGAGTTGGTCGTCGCCGAATGGCAGGTGAACGCAATCTCGAACGTGTCCGCAGCCGAAGCGGAACCGGCAAGAATAAATGATAGCACCAGTGCGCCGGTCCAATGGCCGGCCAATCGGAGAGCTAACGCTGCGCTGGTGAGAATCTGTCTGAGGCTGACGGGGTAACTTAAGATGAACATAGTCTTGGTTTTTATCTGAATTTTTCAGCAGGGGGTAACAACATCTCGAAGGCGATGAAAGACCAATATAACCCACACCACGGAGGCAGTCCGAGGCCGATTTCCGCTCCAAAGAAAAGATTTTTGGCGTCGGGATCATCAGTGGGCAAACCGGGACGGTTAGCTTACGAAAGAGGGTAAGGCGGGACGCCTTACTTACTTCAGCGGGCAAATCGGGACGGTTAGCTTGCAAAAAGAGGGTAAGGCGAGACGCCTTACTTACTTCTGCGGACGAACCGGCCGTTTGATTACCACTTCTAACCCAGTATG
>Ga0210383_10003263_pt1 | contig 14575 bp, 16 predicted proteins | sample IncBWC14OmetaG_FD_160072 | JGI IMG/M metagenome (GOLD analysis project Ga0210383, IMG submission 160072) | Forest soil microbial communities from Barre Woods Harvard Forest LTER site, Petersham, Massachusetts, United States - Inc-BW-C-14-O ...
GAGCCCTGTGGGTCGTCGACGAAGCGGAACTGGACCTGCTGCCACTGGGCCTTGAACTCTGCCGCGTCGGGCAGCAGGCTACCGTAGGTCAGGTCGCTGAAGTCACCGAGCCCGCGGTCGGGTTCGCCCGGCCGCAAGCCCTCCTGCGCCGGAGCGCCGGCGTGCTTCCCGGTCGCATTAGGCTCCGCGATCCCGGCCGCGCCAAGCTCCGCGCCAGCATCGGCCGCGCCAGCATCGGCCGTACCAGCACCGGCCGTACCAGCACCGGCGGCACCAGCACCGGCGGCACCGGCCGCAGCTGCGTCGGTATCGGGGCGCGCGGCAGTGCCGTAGATGTCTGGCTGGGTCATCGTGGGGTCCTGCGCGTCCGGGCGAGTCGGCAAGGTTCCAGCGTCGGCGTCCGCGGCAGGCACGCTCTCCGGAGACGCCGACACGGACGGCGCCGCAGACGGCGCCGCGGACGCCTCATTGCGGTCGGCCGCGGCCACGTCCCAGTAGTCATGGCCCTCGTCGTCAGGGCTCCGCACGGCCCCGACTTCCTCGGGCTGAGCCGCGTCCGCGTCCTGGTCGGCCTCCTGCGAGTCCGGGCCGTCGCGGACCGCCTCCGGGGCATCCGGGGCGTCCGGGGCGTCCGGGGCATCCGGGGTGGTCGTCCCGGCGGCCTGGTTCGCGCCCGGCCAGGTCCCATTGGGGTCCGTGGCCTGCGGGTCGGCTGGATCGTCGCCCTGCACGGCGGGCATCGCCGGATCCGTCCGGTCTCCGCGCAGGGCCGAAGCCACCTTCTGGAAATGCGTCATCGGCGTTACGTCGGCCTCGTCGTCCGGGACGACCTCGCCGCGGACGACATAGCCGCTGCCTGGCGGCCGGCCGTACGGGTCCTGCGTCATGGGGTTCCCTTCCTGCGGGGTGCTAACGCGACGTGTCCGCCGTCTTCGGAGGCACGATCGATATTTTCCGCGTGTGCCCGTCGGTCTGCGCAGCCGGCTGGGCCGTCGCGGCGGCGGAACGCTGGAGCGCTCCCTGACTGGCCGGAACACCGACCAGGTCCTGGAACAGGGTGCGGTAGCGAATCATCGCGGTCCGCAGTTCCTCGGTACTGGCCGACTCGGTCCGGATGTCCTGCGCCTGTCGGTAACCGTCCAGCGGACGCGCGTGGTACACCGACAGCGCCTCCATACTGGCGTCCTTGTTGTCGGCTGGATAGCCGCGGTCGCGCATGACGTCCCAGATCAGGGTGTCCGCGGCGGATACCGCCGCGGCCGGGGCGTCCACGAACTGCTTCTGGACGGTGGTCCACTCGCCGTCGTAGCGGGCTTGCTGTTCGGCCGACAGCGGATGGATGCCGAGCGCGTCCACCCGGTGCTGCCGGGCGGTGAGTTCGGCGGCGGCCTTCCGGGAGCCGAGCTCCTTGGCCAGCCGGTCGTATTCGGGTCCGAACTGGCGCCGCATCCGCATCTGCCGCAGCAGTACGGGGCCCAGCACGACGATGGCCGCCACGACGATGACGGCGATGATGATGCCTACGATTGCTCCGGTCGACATTGTTACCTCCGTGAGGTGTCGCAACCGTAGATTCGACTCCCCCGGCTGGGCCGGGCTAAACGAGACTACAGTCCAGGACCTCTCGGGTCACCGCGGCGCGTCGCCACCCTGGAAGCTGATCACCGCAAGCGCGTGCCATTCATTCGGCGCCTGCCGGGTAGCATCGTCCGGGAGCGATCTGGGCGATGAGGGAGGTCTCACGAAGGGGCGACTGGCGGCTTTCCTCACGGCTCTGGCGGGCAGCGCGGTACTCGGCATCGTGGCCGGGCTCATCTGGGCCGCGGTCGCGCCACGCCCGCTCCTGCAGGAGGTCGCCCACGGCGAAGCCGAGCTGGTGAACGCGGAAACCACCGCGTTCATCGTGGCCGACGCGTGGTTCGCCCTGATCGCCGCGGTCGGCGGGCTGATCACCGGCATCCTCGGCTACCGGTTCCTGGTCCGCCGGGCCGGCGCGGCGGCCACCATCGGCTTGGTCCTGGGCGCGGTCGGCGCCGCCCTGCTCGCCCTGTGGGTCGGCGAGAACATCGGGCTCGGAACCTACAACCACCTGCTCGCGACCAGCCCGACCAATGCCTTCTTCCACTCCTCGCTCGCGCTGGGCGCCAAGAGCACGCTCGCGTTCTGGCCGCTGTGCACCTCGGGCGTCATCCTGCTGGCCGAGACGGGCGCCCGCCGCTCCGCCCAGGCGGTGGGCCGGGGGCGTCACCGTCAGCGGGAAGAACCCGGCGCGTCCGGGATGTGGACTCCCGAGCCGCCAGGTGGGCACTCTCCGTAGACTAGGCGGGTGATTTCCCGTATCGACCTGCGCGGGCGTGAACCGGGCCAGCTCAGCCGGGCCGCCCTGGCCGGCGTCCTGCCCCGCGCCGCCACCGACGTCGAGGCCGCCGCGACCCTGATCCGCCCCGTCTGCGACGACGTCCGGCGCCGCGGCGCGCAGGCCGTCCGCGAGTACACCGCCCGCTTCGACCACGTGGACCTAGAAACCACGCTGGTCCCGCAAACAGCGCTCGACGAGGCGCTCGCCGCCCTGGATCCCGCGGTACGCAAAGCCCTCACCGAAGCCACCCACCGCACGAGAGCGGTGCACCAAGCGCAGCTTCCGGCCGAGAACCCCACCCAGGTCACGGACGGCCTCACCGTCACCGGCCGTTTCGTCCCCGTCGGAAGGGCCGGGGTGTACGTGCCGGGCGGGCTGGTCGCCTATCCCTCGTCGGTGGTGATGAACATCGTCCCGGCCCAGGTCGCCGGGGTCGGCGCGATCGCCGTTGCGTCGCCGCCGCAGGCCGGCCACGGCGGCCTGCCGCATCCGTCCGTGCTCGCCGCCTGCGCGCTGCTCGGCATCCGGGAGGTACACGCCGTGGGCGGCGCCCAGGCCCTGGCCATGTTCGCCTACGGCACGGACGACTGCGCTCCGGTGGACGTGATCACCGGTCCCGGCAACGTCTACGTCGCGGCGGCCAAGCGGGTCCTGCGCGGTGTGGTCGGCACCGACGGCGAGAACGGCCCCACCGAGGTGGCCATCATCGCCGACGACACCGCGGACCCCGCCTTCGTCGCCGCCGACCTGATCGCCCAGGCCGAGCACGACGAGCTGGCCGCCTGCCTGCTGATCACGACCGATGACAGCCTGGCCGACCACGTCGACCAAGAGCTCCACCAAAAGGTGTCGGCCACCCGTCACCAGACGCGGGTCGCCACGGCGCTCAAAAACCAGTCCGCCACCGTGCTCGTTGACGACCTCGACGCGGCCCTGGCCGTGAGCGACGCGTGGGCGCCCGAGCACCTGGAGATCCAGGCCCGGGACCCGGCCAAGCTGGCCGCGCGGGTGGTCAACGCCGGCGCGGTCTTCGTCGGCCCGTACGCCCCGGTCTCGCTCGGGGACTACCTGGCCGGCTCGAACCACGTGCTCCCGACCGGCGGCACCGCGCGGCACACCAGCGGCCTGTCCGTCTGGCCGTTCGGCCGGCTCGTCAACGTCGTCGAATGCGACAAGACCGCGCTGGCCGCCGCCGCGCCGCTGATCGACGCTCTGGGCGGCGCCGAGGATCTGGCCGCGCACGTCGAGGCCGTCCGCACGCGCGTACCACGGGAAAGCGGGCCCGAGTAAATGACCGGTGAACCACTGCCCGTTCGGGATGACCTGAAAGACCTGCATCCGTACGGCGCGCCGCAGATCGACGTGCCGGTCCGGCTGAACACCAACGAGAACCCCTACCCGCCTAGCCCCCCGCTGCAGCGGGCCATCGCCGACGCGGTGGCCCGGGCCGCGGCGACCCTGAACCGCTACCCGGACCGGGACGCCGGCGAGCTGCGCCAGGACCTGGCCGACTACCTTGGGCACGGGCTGACCGCCCGCCATGTGTGGGCCGCCAACGGGTCGAACGAGGTCATCCAGCAGCTGCTGCAAGCCTTCGGCGGGCCGGGGCGGCGGGCGCTGGGTTTCGAGCCGGGCTACTCCATGCATCCCCTGATCGCCAGGGTCACGTGTACCGCCTGGATCGAAGCGGACCGCGACGAGGATTTCAGCCTGGACCCGGAGCGGGCGACCCGCGCGATCAAGGACAGCCTGCCGGATCTGGTCTTCCTGACCTCACCGAACAACCCGACCGGCACCGTCGCCCCGATCGAGGTCATCGAGGCGATCTGCGACGCGGCGCCAGGGCTGGTAGTGATCGACGAGGCCTACGCGGAGTTTGCCCGCGAGGGCACGCCCAGCGCGCTGACCCTGCTGCCGCGCTACCCCGAGCTCGTGGTCACGCGCACCATGTCCAAGGCGTTCGCTATGGCCGGTGCCCGGGTCGGGTACCTGGCCGCCGCGCCCGAGGTGGTCGAGAAGCTGTTGCTGGTCCGGCTGCCCTATCACCTGTCCGCCGTGACCCAGGCGGTGGCCAGGGCCGCACTCGCGCTGGCCGCCGAGCCACTGGCCACCGTAACGAATATTCGGGCCGAACGGGACGGCCTGGTCCGCTGGCTGCGAGCGTGCGGGCTGCGGGTGGCGGACTCGGACGCGAACTTCGTGCTGTTCGGCACGTTCGAGCAGCGCCGGGACGTCTGGCAGGGGCTCGTGGACCGCGGCGTCCTGGTCCGCGAGGTCGGCCCGCCGCGCTGGCTGCGGGTCACGGTCGGCACGCCCGAGGAGATGGCGGCGTTCCGCGCCGCGCTGAGCGAGGTGCTATGGGGCGGGCGGGATGGGTAGAAAAATGATCAGCCGGACGGCGCGGGTGGAGCGGGCCACCGGGGAGACGCAGATCCTGGTCGAGCTCGACCTGGACGGCATCGGGGTGACCGACGTCGGCACCGGGGTCCCGTTTTTCGACCACATGCTCGCCCAGCTGGGTAAGCATGGCGGCCTGGACCTGACCGTGCGGGCCAAGGGCGACACCGAGATCGACGCCCACCACACCGTGGAGGACACCTCCATCACCCTCGGCCAGGCGCTCAAGGAGGCGCTAGGTGACAAGCGGGGGATCTCCCGGTTCGGCGACGCGCTGGTGCCGCTGGACGAGACGCTGGTGCAGGCCGCGGTGGACCTGTCCGGGCGGCCCTACGTGGTGCACCACGAGCCGGCCGAGATGGCCCCGCTGATCGGCAGCTACGACACCACGCTGACCCGGCACATCTTCGAGTCGCTGGCCTTTTCCGCCGGGATCTGCCTGCACGTCCGGGTCATCGAGGGCCGCAACCCGCACCACATCGTGGAGGCCCAGTTCAAGGCGGTGGCGCGGGCGCTGCGCGCCGCGGCGGCGCCCGACCCGCGGGCCGGCGGGATCCCCAGTACTAAGGGCGTCCTGTGATGGCTCCCAGGGTGGTGGTGCTCGACTACGGGTCGGGAAACCTGCGCTCGGCGCAGCGCGCGCTCGAACGGGTCGGCGCGCAAGTCGAGGTGACCGCCGACGCCGACACCGCGCTGGACTGCGACGGGCTGGCCGTCCCCGGCGTGGGCGCGTTCGCGGCCTGCATGGCCGGGCTGCGGGCGGTCGGCGGCGACAAGCTGATCGCCCAGCGACTGGAGCGTAACCGCCCGGTACTTGGCATCTGTGTGGGCATGCAGGTCCTGTTCGGCGCCGGGGTCGAGCATGAGACCTGGACCGAAGGCTGCGGGGCCTGGCCGGGCACGGTGGAACGGCTGGACGCCGGCGTGCTGCCCCACATGGGCTGGAACACCGTGGCCGCCGCCCCGAACTCGGTGCTTCTGGCCGGGATCGAGCCGGGCACGCGGTTCTACTTCGTACACTCCTACGCGCTCCGGGAGGCTGGCGCGGGCGAACTCGCCGCGGCCGGCGCCCTCATCTCCTGGACCGAGCACGGCGAGCCGTTCGCCGCCGCCGCCGAGCACGGGGTGCTGTCAGCGACCCAGTTCCACCCGGAGAAGTCCGGCGACGCCGGGGCCACGCTGCTGTCCAACTGGCTCGAGACGCTATGACCCGGCTCACCTTGCTGCCTGCCGTCGACGTCACCGACGGGCACGCAGTCCAGCTCGTCCAGGGCGTGGCCGGCAGCGGAGGCCAGTACGGCGACCCGATGGAGGCCGCGCTGGCCTGGCAGCGGGCCGGCGCCTCGTGGATCCACCTGGTGGACCTGGACGCCGCGTTCGGGCGCGGCTCGAACGCGGGCCTGCTCGCCGACGTGGTGCACAAGGTCGACGTGCAGGTGGAGATGTCCGGCGGCATCAGGGACGACGACTCGCTGGCCCGCGCGCTCGGCACCGGCTGCGCCCGGGTCAACATCGGCACCGCGGCGCTGGAGAACCCGGACTGGGTGCGCTCGGTCATCGCCCGGTACGGCGAGCGGGTCGCGGTCGGGCTGGACGTCCGGGGCACCCGGCTGGCCGCCCGTGGCTGGACCGCCGAGGGCGGCGACCTGTACGAGACGCTGGACCGGCTCAACGCCGAGGGCTGCGCCCGGTACGTCGTCACTGACGTGCTCAAGGACGGCACGCTGCGCGGACCCAACCTGGACCTGCTCCGGAATGTCTGCGGCCGTACCACCGCGCCCGTGGTGGCCAGCGGGGGAGTGTCGAGCCTGACCGACCTGCGCGCCATCGCCTCCCTCGTCCGGCTGGGCGTGGAGGGCGCCATCGTCGGCACCGCCCTTTACGAAGGCGCGTTCACCCTGACGCAAGCCCTGGCCGAGGTCGAGCGAGCGTGACCGTCGCGGTGCGGGTCATTCCCTGCCTGGACGTCGACGGGGGCCGGGTGGTCAAGGGCGTCAAGTTCACCGGACTGCGTGATGTCGCGGACCCGGTGGAGCTGGCCGCCTTCTACGACGCCGAGGGCGCCGACGAGCTGACCTTTCTCGACATCACCGCGTCCAGCGGCGGCCGGGACACTATGTACGACGTGGTCCGCCGGACCGCCGAGCAGGTGTTCATCCCGCTCACCGTCGGCGGCGGCGTGCGCAGTGTCGAGGACGTGGACCGGCTGCTGCGCGCCGGGGCCGACAAGGTCTCGCTCAACACCGCCGCGGTGGGCCGCCCAGAGCTGCTCTACGAGGCGGCCCAGCGCTTCGGGTCGCAGTGCGTCGTACTGTCCGTGGACGCCCGCCGCGCGCCGGGTCCTGCCCTCGCGGGGGGGTCTGGGCCCGCCGCCACAGGCGGCCAGGACAGCAAGGTCGTCCCCCCGGGCCAACACAGCGGCTTCGAGGTGACCACCCACGGCGGCCGGACCGGCACCGGGATCGACGCGGTGGCATGGTCCCAGCGGGCCGTTCAGCTCGGCGCGGGTGAGATCCTGCTGAACTCGATGGACGCGGACGGTACCACCGTCGGCTTCGACCTGGAGCTGATCCGGGCCGTGCGTGCCGCGGTCACCGTCCCCGTGATCGCCAGCGGCGGCGCGGGCACGCTGGCACACTTCGCGCCCGCGGTGGACGCCGGAGCGGACGCGGTCCTGGCGGCCAGCGTCTTCCACTTCGGCACGCTGCGCATCGGCCAGGTCAAGAACGCGCTGCGCGGCGCCGGCCATCCCGTCCGGTTACGGACGGTTACAGGCCGTTCGGGAACGTGATGTGCTGCGGCTCGACGAGCGGCGTGCCGACCTGCAGCTGGATCTGGGCGTGAGCGTTCAGCGGGATGTCGCGCGGATTGCCCTGATAGACCTGCCCGTTGTAGATGGCTACCACGTGCCCGCTGGCCGGGCCGACCTGGTCCGGACCGAGTGGCTGGCCCCATATGTCGAAGAAGTTACCCAGGGTGTAGGTGCGCTGGACCGGGGACTCGATGTGGATGATGCCGTCGGCGGCGTGCGTGTGCAGCCAGTAAAAGCACGTGCCGGTCTCGATGAACGGCCCCTGCGGGGTGTTCGTGGCCTGCGCCCCGGGGATGCCGATGGCGGCCGGGATCTGCCGGGCCGAGCCGTTCACGAACACGGTCAGGTGCGCGTGGATGTGGAACACGGTCTGCTCGGCGGTCTGGCAGCTGATCCCGTCCACCGCCTGGCCGGTCGCCACCGTGGCCGTGCCGGCCAGCGGGGCGGCCGGCGGTATCGGCACGCCCTCCGGGCCGGCCGCACCCGGGGCGGGTGCGGGCTGGAGGTTCCCGAGCGTGCTCAGCGCGGCCAGCGGCAGCCCGTTCCCCGAACTCCCGCCGGTGACGGCGAGCGTGATGCCGACCGCCGCGGCGATCACCACCACGGCCGCCCCCGCCGCGCCTAGCCACAGGCGGCGCCGGCGGCGCCGCGCCTCCTCGGCCCTGATCCGCGCGATCCGCTCCTGGGCGCGCTCCCGGCCGCTCTTGCTCATCGGGCCGGCCCTAGTGACCCGTTCCGCTGGCGCCGGAGGTGTCGGGAGCCGAGTCGCTGGCAGTAGCCATGGCCGCCCCCACGATCCCGGCCTCGTTGAGCATGGCCGCGGGGACGATGCGGGCGCGGATGCCGGTCAGCCTCGGCACCCACTTGTCGGACTGCCTGCTGACGCCGCCGCCCACGATAATGAGGTCGGGCGACAACAGCGCCTCGATGTGCTGTAGGTACTCACCAACATGTCCCGCCCACTTGCTCCAGCTCAGGTCGTGCAGATTCTTGGCGTGCTCGGAGGCGCGGCTTTCCGCGTCCCGGCCGCGGATCTCGACGTGCCCGAACTCGGTATTCGGCACCAGGATGCCCTTGATGAACAGCGCGCTGCCGATCCCGGTGCCGAAGGTCAGCATCAGCACCGTGCCCTGCTCGCCCGCCCCGGCTCCGAACGTCATCTCGGCGATTCCCGCCGCGTCGGCATCGTTCAGCACCCGGACCGGGTTGCCGATGGCCTTACCGAACAAGTCGCCGGTGTTCAGCCCGCACCAGGCCGGATCCAGGTTGGCGGCGGTCCTGGTCACGCCGTCAATCACCACGCCGGGGAAGGTGATGCCGACCGGGCCGGACCAGTTGAACGCGGTGGTGAGTTGCTTCACCACATCCGCGACCGGATCGGGCAGTGCCGGGCGCGGGGTTTCGATCTTCTGCCGGTCGGCCAGGAGCTTGCCGGTGGTCACGTCGACAGGGGCGGCTTTGATGCCGGTACCGCCGATGTCGATGCCGAGTGCGTCCATGGCCCTAGAGTAGTGGCCGCAGAGTATTCGCGTCCCTCGGCGGTACGCGCCCGGTCAGGTAATATCTTGAGTAGGAGCTGGTCTCGGGGGGCTTGTCGAGAGGGTGCCGGATGAGCTGGTTTAAGATCGCTGCCATCGTAGGCGGCATCATTGTTGCGTTCCTGATCGTCGGCTCGGTGGTTCACTTCATCTTGGCCGCCGTGACGACCATCGTGATCGCCGCGCTGGTGGTCGGCGGGATCGCCGTCGCGATCAAGATGGCGCGTTCCGGCAAGCAGGTTTCACGCAAGCGCGCAGAGCGCGAGGTCCGTGATCACGACTCCCGCGAGCCCCTGCCGCGCGGCGACGTCGAGCCGTACTCGACCTCGGTCCCGACCCCGACCCAGCAGCCGCGCCGCGCCGCGCCGAGCGCAGCCGACATCGACGACGAGCTCGCCCGGCTCAAGCGCGAGATGGGCAACTAGCGCCAGTTCGTCCCGGTGAGCTTGCTCACCGCCACGTCTGTTCCGTCGAACCGGACCCGGGCGGCGTCGCTGCGCCCCGCCACCCACATGGTGAGCTCGGCCGGGCTGCCGATCACGGTCACCGCCGGGGTCGCGTTCTTGACCGTGATCCGCCACCGCTGGCCGTCGGCTTCCCGGTCGTCGCGGGCTAGCTCCACGCCGACCGGGGCCCGGCGGAGCATGAACCGCGCCAATCGCAGCCGCTGCCATAGCAACGCGGACTCCCCGCTGCTGAGCTCTCGCGGCTCCCAGTCTGGCGCCGCGCGGCGGATGTCCTCGTGATGCACGAAGTGCTCGACCGCGTTGACGCGCTCGTCCATGCCCGGCAGGGCCATGAACGACAGCCGGGGCGGCCCGGATCTGATCGTCCGCACCAGGTCGGGGAACGGCATCCGCCGCTTGATCCGGGTCTGTACCCGCTCGGTGTACCCGGCCAACGGCCCGCCAAGGACGCCGGCCGCCGCGTCAGGCCGGTGCTCGCGGAGCACCAGGTGGGCGGCCAGGTCGCCGGTGGTCCAGCCCGCGCACAGCGTCGGCGCGTCCGGTCCGGTCTTGTCGAGCAGCGCGCACAGGGCTAGGCGCTCGTCTCGCGAGTAGCTCACCTGCTGATCGTAGGCGGCATTGCTACCCTGACGGGAGACACAGCTGTGTTGGCCCGGGGGGCGACCCCGGACCCCCGCAAGGAGGGATCGATGCTCGACCCTGCCATCGCCGCGCGGCTGAAGCGGGACCCGTCCGGCCTGATCGCGGCGATTGCCCAGCAGTACGACACCGGCGAGGTACTGATGCTCGGCTGGATGGACGACGAGGCGCTGCACCGCACCCTGACCACCGGCCGGTGCACGTACTGGTCGCGCAGCCGGCAGGAGTACTGGGTCAAGGGTGACACGTCCGGGCACCAGCAGTGGGTCAAGTCGGTCGCCCTGGACTGCGACGGCGACGCCCTCCTGGTCAAGGTCGACCAGATAGGCGCGGCTTGCCACACCGGCGACCGGACCTGCTTCGACGCCGACCTGCTGCTCAAGGATCAGTAACCGCTGATGCGCAGGCAATTCGGTCTGGTACTGCTGCTCGGCGCGGCCGGCGCCGCGCTGGTCGTGTTCGCCGTCCGGCAGACCTGGGCGCAGGCCGTCTTCACCCCGCCGCGCCCGCTGCCCGCGCAGGAGATTTCCGTCACCGGGCAGCAGCTCGTCCCGCTGGCCAGCGCGCTCGCCCTGGCCGCGCTGGCCTGCCTGGCCGCCGTGATCGCCACCCGATCGGCGGCCCGGCGCGTGGCCGGGGCCCTGCTCGCGGCCCTGGGCGCGGGCGCCGCGGTGGCTGCCGGGGCCGGCGTGCGAGCCTCCAGCGTGCTCGCCACGGCTCAGGCCGACGCCGCGGACGGCGCGCTTGGCGGATCGACCACCGGCGGCTCGTCCCCGGGCGGCGCGTCGCACGCCATCGTCATCGCGGGCTCCCCGGGACAGGCCCTCATGACTGGCGCGCCCTGGCACGCGGCCGCGATCGTCGGCGCCGTCGCGATCGTCCTCGCAGGCCTGGCCACCGTGTGGCGCGGCCCACGCTGGCCCGTCATGTCGGCACGGTTCGACCGTCCTGGTCAGCCCCGGCGGCCGCGCGCCGCGGACAGCGCGACTATGTGGGAGTCGCTGAGCCGCGACCTGGACCCGACGGTCGATAAAGCGGTGGAAGACCAGGTCGGTGGCGGGCCACCCGCCTAAACGCGAGCCGGTCTCGGTCCTGCTGGCCGAGCACGAGCCCGAGGTGGCCGAGATGTCGGCCCGCTACCTGCGCCGGGACGGGTTCCGGGTCCGGCTGGTCACCAGCCCCGAGCCGACCCTGGCCGAGCTGACCGCCGGACCGGACGCCGCGGCCATCATCGACCTCACCATGCCCGGCCTGGACCCCCGGCGCATCCGCCGGGCCCTGCGCACGCCGGTCATCTTCCTGGTCGCCGACGCCAGAGCCCCCCGCCCCCGCGGCCTGGCCGTGCGCGGCGACGCGGCCCGCGCCCGGCGCTGGCTCACCCGCCCGTTCAGCCCCCGCCAGCTCGTCGCCCTGGTCCGCGACGTCCTGGCCGACCCCGGGGAGATGCGCCGTCTCGCACCGCTTCCTCTCCCCGGGGGAACCCATCCCCCCGGACCTCCCTTGGAACCTCATCTGACCGCGACCGAGTCTGCGGTCCTCGCCGCGCTCATGGATAACCCGGGCCGCGTGCGGTCCCGGCGCCAGCTGCTGGCCGCCGCCGGCCGCCAGACCGCGGGCGACCGGGCCGTCGACGTGTATATCGCCCAGCTCCGGGCCAAGCTCGGTCCCGCCGTTCGCATCCGGACCGTCCGCGGCGCGGGCTACACGCTGGAAACTTTAGGCTTGGCGGAAACTTTGGTGCACGATAGTCCACCCGCGTTCAAGGCGTTGCTAGCCCCAATCCAGGGGGGCAGTCACCATGGCACCGGGGCGGCCGGGCTACGATCAGTGGCGCAACAGTACCGATGTGAGGGGACGAGCGAACCGGGTGAGCGTGCTCGACGAGATACTGGACGGCGTGCGTGCCGATCTCGCCGACCGGCAGCGGCACGTCGCGTTGGACCATCTCAAGGAGATGGCGCGGCGCGCGCCGTCACCGCGGGACGCGATGGCCGCACTCAAGGCCGAGGGCGTCAGCGTCATCGCCGAGGTGAAGCGGGCCAGCCCGTCTCGCGGGCAGATGGCCGACATCGCCGACCCGGCCGCGCTGGCCTCCGATTACGAAGCCGGCGGCGCGAAGGTGATCAGCGTGCTGACCGAGCAGCGGCGGTTCGGCGGTTCGCTGGAGGACCTGACCGCGGTCCGCCGGGCGGTACAGGTGCCGCTGCTCCGCAAGGACTTCGTGGTCAGCTCCTACCAGCTGTGGGAGGCCCGCGCCCACGGCGCGGACCTGGTCCTGCTGATCGTCGCGGCGCTCGAGCAGAGCGCCCTGGTCTCGCTGGTCGAGCGGGCCATCTCGATCGGCCTGCTGCCGCTGGTCGAGGTGCACGCCGAGGCCGAGCTCGACCGGGCCCTGGACGCCGGCGCGACGGTCATCGGCGTCAACGCCCGGAACCTGGCCACGCTCAAGGTGGACCGGGGAATCTTCGGCCGGATGGCGGGTCGGATTCCCGACGGGGTCGTCAAGGTCGCCGAGTCCGGCGTCCGCGGGCCGCGTGACCTGCTGGCCTACGCCGCGTCCGGCGCGGACGCGGTGCTGGTGGGCGAGAGCCTGGTCACCGAGAAGGACCCGCGCAGTGCCGTCGCCGACCTGGTCACCGCGGGCTCGCACCCCGCGCTACGCGGAGAGCGCGGATGATCGGGACGGACCCGGCGGAACCGGAAATCGGCCCGGTTCCCGACGCTTCCGGGCACTTCTCCGTGGCTGGCATCGCGTACGGGGGCCGGTTCGCTCCCGAAGCGCTGACCGCCGCCCTGGACGAACTCACCGTGGCCTACCAGCAGGCTCGCAGCGACCCGGCGTTCACCGCCGAGCTGGACGGCCTGCTCAAGAGCTACGCCGGCCGGCCCACGCTGCTCACCCAGGCCAAGCGGTTCGGCCAGCAGGCCGGCGGCGCGACCGTCCTGCTCAAGCGCGAGGATCTCACCCACACCGGGTCGCACAAGATCAACAACGTGCTCGGGCAGGTGCTGCTGGCCCAGCGGATGGGCAAGACGCGGGTCATCGCCGAGACCGGCGCCGGCCAGCACGGCGTGGCCACCGCCACCGCGGCCGCCCTGCTCGGCCTGGACTGCATGGTCTACATGGGCGAGGAGGACACCCACCGGCAGGCCCTGAACGTGTCCCGGATGCGCATGCTCGGCGCCGAGGTGATCCCGGTCACGGCCGGCACCCGCACGCTCAAGGACGCCATGAACGAGGCCTTCCGGGACTGGGTGGCCACCGTCGGGCACACGCACTACTGCATCGGCTCGGTGGGCGGGCCGCATCCGTTCCCGATGATGGTCAGGGACTTCCAGCGGATCATCGGCGTGGAGGCCAGGGAGCAGGTGCTGCGGCAGGAAGGCCGGCTGCCGGACGCGGTGGTCGCCTGCGTCGGCGGCGGCTCCAACGCCATCGGCATCTTCCACGCGTTCATCCCCGACCAAAGCGTCCGGCTGATCGGCTGCGAGGCCGGCGGCGACGGCCTGGACACCGGCCGGCACGCCGCCACCTTGACCGGCGGCTCCCCGGGCGTCCTGCACGGCATGCGGACCTTCGTGCTGCAAGACGACGAAGGCCAGACCCGCGGCACTCACTCCATCTCGGCCGGCCTGGATTACCCGGGCGTCGGCCCCGAGCACGTCTGGCTGATGGAAACCGGCCGGGCCAGCTACCGCGCGGTGACCGACGCGCAGGCCATGAACGCCTTCTCCGTCCTGTGCCGCACCGAGGGCATCATCCCGGCCATCGAGTCCGCCCACGCGCTGGCCGGCGCCCTCCAGATCGGCCGCGAACTCGGCCCGGATGCCCTCATCCTGGTCAACCTGTCCGGCCGCGGCGACAAGGACGTGGACACCGCGTCGAAGTGGTTCGGCGTATGACCTCGGTCGCGGTCACCTTCGCCAAGGCCAACGCGGACAATCGCGCTGCCCTGGTCGGCTACCTGCCCGCCGGCTTTCCCACCGTGGCCGGCGCCATCGAGGCGATCCAGGCCATGGCCGCGGCCGGCGTCGACGTGATCGAGCTCGGCTTGCCCTACTCCGACCCCGTGATTGACGGCCCGGTGATCGCCGAGGCCGTGCACCGTGCGCTGACCGCGGGCACCAAGGTCGCCGACGTGCTGCACACCGTCGAGGCGGTGGCCGCGGCGGGCGTCCCGGTCCTGGTCATGACCTACTGGAACCCGGTCGACCGGTACGGCGTCCGCGCGTTCGCCCGCGACCTGGCCCAGGCGGGCGGCTCGGGGCTGATCACCCCCGACCTGTCGCCCGAGGAGGCCGGCCCGTGGCTGGAGGCCTCGGACGAGTTCGGCCTGGACCGGGTGTTCCTGGTCGCGCCGAG
>Ga0210383_10003264_pt1 | contig 14574 bp, 13 predicted proteins | sample IncBWC14OmetaG_FD_160072 | JGI IMG/M metagenome (GOLD analysis project Ga0210383, IMG submission 160072) | Forest soil microbial communities from Barre Woods Harvard Forest LTER site, Petersham, Massachusetts, United States - Inc-BW-C-14-O ...
GAGGACACATGGAGATCTGGCCGGTGATCCACGACGAGCGCAAGGCGCTGGCGGCCGACCTGAAGGGCCGGAGCGGCGAGGAGTGGGCCACGCCCTCGCTGTGCAGCCAATGGAGCGTGCGCGACGTGGTGGCCCACATGACGTCGGCCGCGAGCCTGACGCCGCCGGCCTTCTTCGCCAAGATGATCGGGTCCGGGTTCAGCTTCGACAAGGTCCAGGCCAGCGGGGTCGCCGCGAACCGCGGTTCCTCCCCGGCCGACACCATGACCCGGTTCGAGGCGGTGCTGACCTCGGTCAAGCACCCGCCCGGCCCGGCCGACACGTGGCTCGGCGAGACGATCGTGCACGCCGAGGACATCCGCCGCCCGCTCGGGATCGAGCACCAGTACCCGACCGAGGCCGTGGTCCAGGTAGCGGGCTTCTACCAGGGCTCGAACCTGCTCATCGGCAGCAAGAAGCGGATCGAGGGCCTGAGCCTTCGCGCCACCGACGCCGAGTGGTCGCACGGCACCGGGCCCGAGGTCTCGGGTCCGATCCTGTCGCTGGTCATGGCCATGACCGGGCGTAAGGCGCCGCTCGACGACCTCACCGGCGATGGCGTAGCAACGCTGCGCTCCCGGTCGTAGCCGACGCACCGCCCGCTCTAGGGTGATGGAACCCCACTTTCACTTCGCAACCGGGGCGTGTCCAGCCCAGTGTTCGGGAAGGAGTGGATGAAGAGCGCGGCGGTCATGGAGTTGTCGAAGTCCCGGTTCGAGCAACTGTGTCAGGGCTAGCGGCCGGGACGGCCCTACCCGACCGACTGAACAGGGGGACGAAGATGTGGGCCAAGGGTCCGATACAGACCGCGTAGACCACGGTGCCCACGCCGACTGTGCCGCCGAGCAGCCAGCCGGCCAGCAGGACGGTGGCTTCGATCGCGGTGCGTACCACGCGCAGCGAATGACCGCGGGCCGCGAAGCCGGTCATCAGCCCGTCGCGCGGTCCGGGCCCGAGGCCCGCGCCGATGTACAGACCGGTCGCCACGCCGTTCAGGACCACGCCCGACACCATCACCACCGCCCGCACGGAGAGCGAGTGGGGTGGCGTGACCAGGGCCAGCATCGCGTCGATGACCGCGCCGATCAGGATCACGTTGCACAGCGTGCCGAGGCCGGGCCGCTGCCGCAGCGGGATCCACAGCAGCAGGACCAGCGCGCCCACGATGATCGCCCAGGTCCCGACGGGAATCCCGGTGTGCCGGGACAGACCCTGGTGCAGGACGTCCCACGGATCCACGCCAAGCCCGGCCAGCAGCAGCATCGAGTCGCTGATCCCGTACAGCACGAGGCCGGCGAACAACTGAATGAGACGGCGCGGCATACCATTCAGAATGCCAAGATTGGCTCTTCTCAAGTAGTGCCAGTTCGTGGTTCTTTGGCTTTATTTGGCCGAACGGAGTCAAGACCCGGCGACGATGCCCCGGGGGTCGAAGGCCACCCTGATCCGGGTGATCTTGCCGTCCTCGATGTGCATCCAGTTCGCCACCGGCACCGGGTCGGCCACCGTGGTGGCCATGTCGTACCAGGTCAAGACGTCTGATCCGGCGCTGAAGACCTTCTGGACATCGATGCCGGTCATGATCGTGGCCAGTCCTTCCAGGCCGCGCAGGCACTCGTCACGGCCCTTGACCTGCCCCATCGGCCCGGCGAAGTCCACGTCGTCGGCGAGCACCGTGCTCAGCCGGGCGAAGTCCCTGGCCAGCCAGGCGTCGAAGTAGGTCGCGGCCGCGGCGGTCGTGCTGTCGTCATGAGTCATGGTCGTACTCCTTTTTTCGCGTTCTGGTTTCCAGCCTGCCAAGAGGTATTCGGAATTTCACCCGGGCCGCAGCCAGGCTGCGCGCTAGCCAGTCAGGGCGCGCCGGTAGCGGATCTCGATCACCCCGCCGAGGTCATCGAGCAGGTGACGGGCGCCGTCCGGGGCGAACCCGGCGCGCGCGTAGAAGCGCCGGGCGCGGGTGTTGGCCTCGAGTACCCACAACGTGATGCTCGGGTACCCCGCCGCGCGGACCTTGGCTAGGACCTGGTCCATCAGCGCTCCCCCGATGCCGGTCGACCACTGGGCCGGGTGGACGTAGAGCGCGTAGAGTTCGGCGACCTCGTGCTCCGAGCCCGCCGGGGTCAGCGGATACGGCCACGGCATGTCCACCACGTCCCGCTCCGGCCCGAAGGCCGCGTAGCCGACGATGCCGTCCTGCACCGCGGCGATCATCCGCTGCCAGGGCCGGGTCCGGAACGACTGCCGGATGCGGGCGCCGCCATCGGGGGCCGTGGCCCGGTCGAGGATCGCGGGGGCGATGATGCCGTCGTAGGCGGCGCGCCAGCTGTCCCGCATCACGGCCGCGATCTGCGCCGCGTCCGCCGGCGAGGCGGATCGGATCATCCTATCTATTTCCGGCATCGGGAAAAAGTTAGCGAATGCGTAGAGCGAGGAAGAAGTCCACCTGGTCATCCAGGCAGGACAGGTCACGCCCGGTCAGCTCCTCGATGCGCCGGATCCGGTACCGCACCGTGTTCACGTGGACGTACATGCGGGCCGCGCACGCGTTCCACGAGCCCGAGCAGGCCAGGAACTCGCGCAGGGTGGGCAGCAGCTCGGCCCGGTGCCGCTCGTCGTAGGCGAGCAGCGGGCCGAGCAGCCGGTCCCGGAACGAGCGCAGCACGCTGCCCGGCACGCTGGCCAGGAGGAGCTCATGCGAGGCGACCTCGTCGCTGGTCACCACGTAGACGGCGGGCACGGGGGCCGGGGCGGCGGCGGCCGCGCGGATCGTGGCGAGCCGCCGGGCGCTCTGCGCCTCGTGCAGCGCGCCGGGCAGCGCGGCCACACCCTCGGCGGGTGCGCTGATGCCGGCGGTGAGCCTGATGCGGGACCGGTCGGACTCCAGTACCGGCTGGGCGTCGCGCAGCCGGGCCGCGAACGCGTGCGCGGCCGGATCAGCGCCCGCTCGCGGGGGGTCCTGGGAGGCCGGCCCCTCGGCCGGGCCCGGGCCGGGGCCGCTCGGCAGCGGGATGAGGGTCACGATCTGATCGCTGAGGGCGGCCACGACTAGGCCTTCGGGCCTGCCCATTCCCGGGCCCATTCCCGGCCCCTCGACCGGGGGCACGGCCAGTTCCTCGGCCAGGTCACTGCGCCAGCGCTCGGCGTTCGGGCCGGTCATCCGGTCGGCCTCGGCGCTCATCACGGCCACCAGGTACCGCCCTTCGGGCTGCATCCCGGCCGCGCGCATCAGCGAGGCGATCTCGGCCGGCGCCGCGCCCTCGCCGCCCTCGGCGCCGAGCATAGTGACGATCGCCTCGGCCAGCTTGCGGTCTCCGGCTCGTCCGGCGTCGAGCCGGGCCCGTTCCAGGGCTGCGTCTGCGGCCAGCTCGGCCACGGATTCGCGCAGCTCGTGGGCCCAGTCCTGCTCGTACCCGGCACAGGCCAGGAACCAGCTGGTGATCCTCGGCTCGCCCCCCACGGCGAACAGCGAGTACTTCCGGTCGCCCGCCGGGGGGATCTGTGGCCCGCTGACCTTGACCATGGCGGGCAGCCGGTCTGCCTTGAGGTGTTCCCCGGCCAGCCGCAGCGCGAGCGGCTCGGCCAGGGACGGCCCGGTTCCGCCGACGACCCGGCCCATCGCGGTGAGCAGCCAGCATTCGGCGCCGATCTCGCGCCCCATCAGCCGGAACATCGCGTCCAGGCCGGCCCCCTCGGCCACCGCGGACAGCAGCAGCCGACGCCGGCCCAGGACCCGCGTCATGGCCGTGGCCCGATCGCCGTTCAGGCGGCGGCCCACCTCTTCGGTGACAGCCGCGAACGAGGTCTCGGCGGGCACCGCGAGCAGGGTGATGCCGTGCCGTCCGCAGGCCTGGATCACCTCGGGTTTCACCTCGCCGAGTGCCTCCCCGGCGCCGAGCACCCCGACGCCCGCGCGCGCCAGGGCCCGGACGAACCGGTCGGCGTCGCCCGGCTCCCGGCACCAGATCATGCCGGTCAGCACCAGATCACCCGGGGTCAGGTAGCGGCTGGGATCGGGCAGGTCGGTGGTGTAGACGTGCCCGATCACGCGGTCCACGCCGGACACGTCCGTCAGCAACCTGAGGCCGAGACCGGGCACGTCGAGCAAATCCCGTACTCGCAAAGGGATCACCTCCCGCGACGAACCCTTCTCGCGCACCATAACCGTCCCCGTTTAGCGAAAGCTACAAAACGGCTGGAGCCAGGTTAGCCGTGATTGATTCGATAGGCGGCTATCACGTGCGCGGGACCGGCTGATTGGATGTTCGCGTGGTGAGCATCGACCCGCAGGCCGGAACGCTGGCGGCGTTCAACGCGGCATCGCCCGAGGCCGCGGAACGGGACGTGCTCGCCTGCTGCGAGTCCAGATCGTTCGCCCGCAGGATCGTCGGTGATCGCCCGTATCGGGATCCGGCCGCCCTGCAGGACGCGATGACCGCCGCATTCGAGGCGCTGACCTGGGACGATATCGTCGAGAGCATGAACGCGCACCCGCGGATCGGGGACCGGGCGCGGGCCAGCGGATGGTCGGCGGCCGAGCAGTCCGGTGCGGCGTCGGCCGGCGAAACGGTGCGGCAGGCGTTGGCGGAAGGGAACCTCGCCTACGAGCAGCGGTTCGGCCATGTGTTCCTGATCTGCGCCACCGGCCGGTCCGGCCAGGACATGCTGGACCAGCTGCGGGCCCGGCTGGGCCACGATCCGGACGCCGAACGAGCCGTGGTGCGCGAGGAGCTGCTGAAGATCACCCGGCTGCGGCTGGCGAAGTTGCTGGGCCTATGACGCCCGTGCCGGCCAGACCCGTAACGCTCTCCACGCACGTCCTCGACGCGACGGCCGGGCGCGCCGCCGCGGGCGTGTCAGTCCGGCTGGAGCACCGCGGTCCGGACGGATGGTCCCCGGCCGGCGCCGGGCAGACCGACGCGGACGGGCGGCTACGGCTGGAGGGCGGTCCTGGTTTCGAACCCGGGGTGTACCGGATCACGTTCGGCAGCGGGGCGTACTTCGAGGCGCGCGGAACCGCGTCGTTCTATCCGGAGGTCACGGTGACCTTCGAGATGACCGGTGAGGGCGGGCACTATCACGTGCCGCTGCTGCTCAGCCCGTTCGCCTACTCCACCTACCGCGGAAGCTGAGCCCGGGCATGGAGCTCCCGGAGCCCCGGATCGTGATCGAGAACTGCGCGATCGCCACCATGGACGGCCGACAACACGACGACACCGGCGCCGAGCATCGCAGCGGCCACATCGTGATGAGCGGCGCCCGGATCACCGCGGTGGGCGAGGGCCCGGCGCCCGCCAGCGCCGCGGCCGGGGCCCGCCGGGTCGACGGCACCGGCTGCCTGGCCACGCCCGGCCTGATCAACACGCACCATCACCTATACCAGTGGCTCACCCAGGGCCGGGCGCAGCAGTCGGTCTTGTTCGACTGGCTGACCGAGCTGTATCCGCTCTGGGCCCGGATCGACCCCGCGCAGGTCCACGCGGCGGCCACGGCGGGACTGGGGTGGCTCGCTCTGTCGGGGTGCACCACCAGCACCGACCACCACTACATCTTCCCGCCCGGGGAACGGGACGCGCTCGAGGCGGAGATCACCGCGGCGGCCGGCGTCGGGCTGCGCTTCCATCCCTGCCGGGGTTCGATGGATCTCGGCCGGTCCGCCGGAGGGCTGCCGCCGGACGCGATCGTCGAGGACCCCGACGACGCGCTGGCCGCGACGGCCGAGGCGGTCCGCCGGTTCCACGACCCTTCCCCCGGCGCCATGGTGCGAGTCGCCGTCGCGCCCTGCTCGCCGTTCTCGGTGAGTTCCCGGCTCATGCGCGAGATGGCCGAGCTGGCCCGCGGCCTCGGCGTCCGGCTGCACACGCACCTGGCCGAGACCCGCGAGGAGGACGCGTACTGCCGGCAGACGCTCAGCCGGACGCCGGCCGAGTACGCCGACGAGCTCGGCTGGCTCGGCGAGGACGTCTGGCTGGCGCACTGCGTGCACCTGGACGAGCCGGCCGTGAAGCGGTTCGCCGTGACCGGTACGTCGGTGGCCCACTGCCCCACCTCGAACGCCCGGCTGGGCGCGGGTATCGCCCCGGTCCGCCAGTTGCTGCGGGCCGGCGTCCCGGTCGGCCTCGGCGTCGACGGGTCCGCGTCGAGCGAGGGCACCACCCTGGCTGGCGAGCTGCACCAGGCCCTGCTCGTGGCCAGGGTCAGGGGCGAGCACGGCCCTGCGGCGCTTACCGCGCGGCAGGCCCTGTGGATCGGTACCCGCGGCGGCGCGGCCTGCCTGGGCCGGGCCGACGAGATCGGCGCGCTGCGGCCGGGCATGCTGGCCGACGTCGCCCTGTGGCGGGTCGACACGCTCGCGCACGACGCCATCGCCTACGACACCAGCCCGGACGAGGCGGACGGCGACCCAGTGGCAGCGCTGGTCTTCGGGCCGCCCGCACCGCTCGAGCTGCTCCTGGTCGGCGGCAGGCCCGTAGTCGAGCGCGGCGAGCTGCGCACCATCGACATGACCGCCGCGGCGCGCGAGGTCCGGGCCGCGCGGCGCCGGCTGGAGCCCGGGACCTGACCCGCGTCCCCGGCTCCAGCCAGCGGACATCACCGCGAGGTGATGCTCACTCAGGAGGCGACGTAGATCATGCCCTGCGGGTGCAGGGCGGCACCGCGCAGTGATACCCGGCTGATCTGGCCGTTGTACATGTTCAGGTGGCCGACGTAGTTGGCCGGGAACCCGCGCCCCGGACAGGTGGCGGGCGCGTTGTCCGCGTCGCAGGGGGTCACGGACACGAACGCGGTACCCGGCCAGAACAAGCCCTGGATCACGTCGACCGTATCGTCGCCGGTGCTGGTGGCGTAGAACGCGCCGTTCCAGCTGGTCGACCAGGCCGTATCGTCGACCGACTGCGACAGGGCCAGGGCCCACAGATGCTGGTGCTTAGAGCCCGGGGCGTTCACGTAGATCTGTTCCTTGTCGCCCTGGCTGGTCAGCATGAAGTCACCGGCGAAGCGAGGCGCGAAGCCCGGCACGACCTCGTTCGAGTCCGGGTCGGTCAGGCCCAGCTTGACCGGCCGGCCGCGGCGCGGTCCGTTCGCCGCCGTCGCGTGCGACTCATCGAAGAACAGCGCGTGGAAGAACGCCAGGTGCTTGGGCTGGTTCAGGGTCACCGCGTATACCGCCGGGTAGTACGGCTTCGGCGCCGACGCCCCGGTGGTGCCCGGCGCCGACGCGCTGATCAGCATCAGGCCGTTGTAGAAGGAGATGGCGTCGGTGCCGCCGTTGTGCGGCAGCGGCCTGAAGTAGGAGTAGTGCACGACCTGGCTGGTGAACGGATCGATGGTGTAGAGGCTGGAGTGCGCGTCCTCGTTGACCGTGGCCACGACCAGCCCGGCGGACGTGTTGGCGGTCAGTCCGTCACACTTGCCCCGGATGTCCCACTGGTTCACGACCACGCCGGACAGGGTGAATTCGACGATCGTGCTGTCACGGTTCCCGTCCGTGCTGGCCTGCCCCTGCGGGCCGACCCCGTTCTGGAATCCGGTGAACAAGTCGTTGCCGATCCGCGTGATGTCGTCCGGGAGGGTCAGCGGCTCGGAATGCCGTTTGTTGGATCCTGCCTTGTAGTACCAGTGGTGCAGGCTCTTACCCGACAAGATCGCCCGCACGTTGTACGTGGGATTGTCGGTTTTCGCGCTAGCGGGGAGACTAAACGCGGTCAGGCCAGCCAGAACTGCGGCCACCGCGCCGATGGCGGCGAACGTCTTTGCGACGCGCCGGGCGATACCAGGCCTATCGAGCACATGCATCGTCATCGACCCTTCTTGTGCGATGTCGTTAGTTCTAGCGGGCATCAGTAACGTACAGCTGGCCATGGGGTAGCGCATAGATGAACGAACTAGACAATGATCATGCATTCTCGGGTCTCTAACCAGGCGACACGCCCACCGGCGGGCCATCTCGGTCGGCGCGGCCCCGGGGCGGCCGCCGCCCGGAGGGTGAAAGACTGCCGCTGTGCACACCTACGGCCTGCGCTTTGACGTCAACTGTTCCATCTTGTTGACCGAACTACCGCTGCTGAGGCGGCCCGCGGCCGCACGGTCGGCCGGGTTCGACCGATGAGGTACGACCTGGTGCTCCGGTCCCGGCGGGCGGTGCTGCCGGAAGGTACCCAGCCCGCGGCCGTCGCGGTCAGCGGGTCCGCGATCGCGGCCGTGGCCGGTTACGGCGAGCCGCTGGACGCGGCCAGCGACGTGGACCTCGGCGACCTCGCGCTGCTGCCCGGGCTGGTCGACACCCACGTGCACGTCAACGAGCCGGGCCGGACCGAGTGGGAGGGGTTCGCCACCGCCACCCGCGCGGCTGCGGCTGGCGGGGTGACCACGATCTGCGACATGCCGCTGAACTCGCTGCCACCCACCGTGTCGGTCACGGCGCTAGCCGACAAGCGCGCCGCCGCGGCCGGGAAATGCTGGGTCGACGTGGCGTTCTGGGGCGGCGCGGTGCCGGGAAACCAGGACGCGCTGCGGCCCTTGCACCAGGACGGGGTGACCGGGTTCAAGTGCTTCCTGATCGATTCCGGGGTCCCGGAGTTCCCGCCGCTCGATTCGGCCGGCCTGCGGTCCGTGCTGGGCGAGCTGGCGGCCCTGGATGCGCTCCTGATCGTGCACGCGGAGGACGCGGCGGAGGTCAAGGCCGCGTCCGGCCGGGACTACGGCTCGTTCCTGGCGTCCCGGCCGCCGGTGGCCGAGCGCCGCGCGATCGAGAAGGTGATCGGGGCCGCGGCCGCCACCGGAGCCCGCGCCCATATCGTGCACCTGTCCGCGGCCGAATGCGTGGCCATGATCGCCGGGGCCAAGGCGGCGGGCATCCGGCTGACCGCCGAGACCTGCCCGCACTACCTGTACTTCGCGGCCGAGCAGGTGCCCGACGGCGCTACCGAGTTCAAGTGCTGCCCGCCGATCAGGGACGCGATTAACCGGGAGGCACTGTGGCGCGGGCTCGAGGCCGGCGTCATCGACTGCGTGGTGTCCGATCACTCGCCCTGCCCGCCGGAGCTGAAGGTCTCCGGCAGCGGGGACTTCGGCGCGGCGTGGGGCGGGATCGCGTCGCTTCAGCTGAGCCTGTCCGCGGTGTGGACCGTGGCCCGGCGGCGTGGCCGGACGCTGGACGACGTGGTCCGGTGGATGGCGACTGCCCCGGCCCGGCTGGCCGGCCTGACGGCCAAGGGTGCCCTGGCGGTCGGATACGAGGCCGACCTGGTGGCCTTCGATCCGGACCAGTCCTACACCGTGGAGCCGGCCCGGCTGCTGCACCGGCACCAGGTCACGCCGTACGCGGGCCGGACCCTGACCGGGCGGGTCCGGCAGACGTGGCTGGGGGGCACCGCGCTGCTCGATCCCGATATCGGTGCGCCAGATGGTGAGCCAGGTGGGCGGCTGCTTAATCGGGGCTGACGGGGAAGAAACAGTCTATGGACGAGCAACAACTCCCCGATTTGCTGCGGCTGCGCGGCTCGGTCGTGACGGCCAGCGACGAGTTCTTCGCCGCCAAAGAGAACCTGATCCGGCCGGACGCGCCGGTCTTCGTGCCCGACACCTACGACGCCAAGGGGCAGGTGTATGACGGGTGGGAGACCCGGCGGCGGCGCGGGCCCGACGGGACGCTGCCGGAGCGCGGGGCCCGGGACTGGGTGATCGTCCGTCTCGGTGTACCCGGGGTGGTGCGCTCCATCGTGGTCGACACCGCGTTCTTCACCGGCAATTACCCGCAGGCGTGTTCGGCCGACGCGTGCTCGGCGAGCGGATATCCGTCGCCGGAGGAACTCACCGCCGACCCGGGCCTGTGGCGGGAGATCGTGCCGCGCGCCCTGGTGACCGGCGACGCCCGGCACGCATTCAAGGTGAGCGCCGGCCGCCGGTTCACCCACGTCCGGCTCAACATCTTTCCCGACGGCGGCGTGGCCCGGCTGCACGTCCAGGGGGAGGTAGTGCCCGATCCGGCCCTGCTGGAAGGCCTCACCGTCGACCTGGCCGCCCTGGAGAACGGAGCCGACATCGCGGCGCGCAGCGACCAGTTCTATTCCTCACCGCGCCACGTCATCTCCCCCGGTCTGTCCCGGGTGATGGGCGAAGGCTGGGAAACCCGCAGGCGACGGAAGCCGGGCTACGAGTGGCTGGTGGTCCGGCTGGCCGGGCGCGGCGTCATCCACCTGGCCGAGATCGACACGTCCTGGTACCGGGGGAACCAGCCCGACTCCGCGTCGCTGCAGATCATGGACGTCGACCCGGCGGCCGGCGGATCGCTGGCCGACGAGCACGCCTGGCGTGACCTGCTGCCCCGGGTCAGGCTGCTGCCCGACACCCCGCACCGGTTCCGGGTGGACGGCGGGCCGGCCACGCACGTCCGGCTGAACATCTTTCCCGACGGTGGCGTGGCCCGGTTGCGCCTGTACGGATCCCTCGCCGAGGACGGCCTGGCCGCCATCCGCCGGCACTGGGACGAGACCGCCTGACCGCAAGTGCTGTAACTGGTTAGGTTCGCCTGTCTGTCCTCACCGATCACAACCGGGCCTGGATCAGGGATTGGTAATCCCGGCCGGATGGCACGTCCCGGACGAGGTCGAGCAATGCGTCGTGGATGTGGCCGTTGCTGGCCAAGACGGTGCCGTTCCCGGACAAGACGTCGCTGCCGTCCAGGTCCGAGACGCGACCGCCGGCTTCGGTGATGATCAACGGTATCGGCGCGATGTCCTCATAGCTCATCGGCATGCCCGCGATGATCAGGGCATCGGTCAGGCCGGAGGCCACGTCTGACATGCCCTTCGTACCCGGCAGGAGGAGGACCTCCCGGTGCAGCGTCATGAGCAGTTCCTCTGACCAAGTGGCCGGGTTGACCATCTCCACCCATGCGCCGCGCGGGTGCCGGGCGCTGCTCACGGTGATGCGCTGCGGCGGGTCGTCGTTCACCTGACGCCAGCAGCCCAGGCCCCGGCCCGCGTAGATCAGGTCCTGGCTCATCGGGTAGCTGATGACGCTGACCGCGCTGCCCTCAGTGTCCTCGACGGCCAGGAGGACGTTGAACATCGGGATGCGGAGGGCGAAGGCCGAGGTGCCGTCGATGGGGTCGATGACCCAGCGGCGGCCAGTGGTCCCTGGTGTGTCCGCCAGTTCCTCCCCGGTCACGCCATCACCGGGGAAGCGGGCGGCGATCAGCGACCGGATCAGCTCTTCCACCTCGGTGTCGGCCGGGGTTACCTCGGTGCCGTCCGCTTTCTTGCTGACCGGCACGCCTTCGAGGAATCGCTGAGCGGCCAGGCCGCTGGCCGCGCGGGTGATGTCGACGGCGGCCCGCAGCAGTTCGTCACGTACGTCCATGCTCCAGGACTCTGCCAGGCGTACGGCCCGCCTGCCCGCCAGATCCCGGATGGCTTCGCATGGGCGGCCTGGTGGGCCAGAGTTCTCGGTAATGGCCGCAACCTGGCCACCGGCCCGATGTTCCATCGGGCCGGTTTGAAGCGACCCGATGTTCCATCGGGCCGGTTCGGCCTGACGCTGCCCCGACGGCGAGGCGCATCACCCGTATCACCAGCCACGTGGGCAACGATGTCGGCGGGACCGCTAAATGTCAGCCGCGCAGCTGGGCGACCAGGGCGTCGGATTGCTCGACGGTGCGCACCTGCATGGCACTGGCCAGGGGCAGGACCCGGGTGCCGCCGACGACGAAGACCACCTGGTCGTTGAGGCAGGCGCGCAGGTCGGGATGCCGCTGCGCGATGGCCACCCGCTCGTTCACGACGGCTTCCTGGCGGGCAGCCATGGCCGGGGCGATCCGCTCGTTATACGCCTGGCGCATCTTGCGCCCGATCACCCGGCCGATGGCCTTGGTTGCCGCGCCCAAGACCGCTTCGCCGATGGCTTCCTCGAAGGTGTCCGCGGCGCTGCCGCTGTCCCAGCTGCGGGACCTGCGCGGCGGCTGACTTTGCCACGACTCCGGTCCGGCCAGCACGTCCGGCTGCGGTCCGGCCTGGTATCCGGGCGGCTGAGCCGGCGGGGGCCCGCCCTGGTAGCCCGGCTGCTGGCCGGATGGCGGACCGGCCTGGTAGCCCTGCTGGCTCGGCTGCGGTCCGGCCTGGTACGTGGGCTGCGGGTCCGCTGGGCCCGGAGGCGGCTGCGGCGACCCGCCTGGAGTCCCCGGCTGCTGGTAGTGCGACGGGTCAGGGAACCCGGACTGCTGGTAGTGCGACGGGTCGGGGAACCCGGACTGCTGGTAGTGCGACGGGTCAGGGAACCCGGACTGCTGGTACTGCGACGGGTCAGGGAACCCGGGCTGGGAGGCTGGCCCCGGTGGGGGTGGCGGGGGGTAGCCGGGTTGCGGCGCTGGCCCGTACCCTGGCTGCGGGTTTGGCTGGGCTGGGTATCCCGGCATCGGCGCGCCCGGCTGCCACTGGAAGCCCCTATTCGCCTGGGCCATGGCGGCCCATTCTTCGATCGAGTGCACTTGGTCGGCGCTGCCGCATTGCGGGCACACCGCCCCTGCCTGGCCATAAGTCACGCTATATTGTGCGCCGCGGGGGTGGCACGCGGGGAAGGCTTTGCGGTTTTACGGCGCGACATGTCGGTATTCGGCGAGCGCCGCGGCGACCGCCGCATCCTCGTCGGGCAGGGCGCGGGCCCGGACCGCGGCGGCCTCGCGCAGCCGGGCGGCCAGCGCGGGATCGCCGAGCACCGCGCGCACCGCCTCGGCCAGCCGCTGGGCGTCGCCGGGCGGGACCAGGATCGCAGCGTCCTCCCCGGTCAGCTCGGGGTTTCCGCCGACCCGGGTAGCCACGACGGGTACTCCAGCGCGGAGTGCCTCCTGCAGGATGAGCGCCTGCCCTTCCCACACGCTGGGCAGCACGAACACGTCGGCGGCGGCCAGCAGCGCCCGCAGGTCGTCGCGGTGGCCGACAAACCGGACCGTGAGCCCGAGCGATGCCGCCCGGGCTTGGAGCTCGCCTGCGAGCGGTCCCTGTCCGGCGATGACGAGCAACGGCGCGGGCCGGATGTCGCCCCATCGGGCGGCGGCGTCGAGCAGCAGGCCAAACCCCTTCTGCGCGGCCAGTCGGCCGGCGGCGAGCACGATGGCCTGGCCCGGGCCCGCCCCGAATTCGGCGCGGAGCGCCGCGCGCGTCTCCGCGGAAACGTCAGCCGTCAACGAGACGGGGGCGGCGGGGACCAGGGCGTGACCGACCCGGTGTGCGCCCGCGGCCCGCATCCGGTCCTCCAGGTCGGCCGACACGCACAGCACCGAGTCCGCGTTCCGCGCCACGATTAGCTCGAGCACGCGGTAGATGGCGCCGGTCACGCCGCCCGCGGGGGGCGCGTTGTGGACGGTGACGACCAGCGCCGGGCGGCCCTGCTTATTTCCGGCCGCGGTCCGGGAGAACGCCACGGCGATCGCGGCCAGCGCCCCCGCCCGCAGGCCGTGTGCGTGCACCACGTCAGGCCGCCAGGCCCGGAACAGGCGGCGCAGCCGCCCGATCGCCCGCAGGTCGCCGGGCAACCGCGGCCGGTCGGCGACCTCCACCGCGGTGAAGCCGACCCCCGGCGCCGCGCCGCCGAAGGCGAAGTCGCGATCGGTTTGCGCGGGGCCGAACACCTCGACCCGCACGCCGCGAGCCGCGCAGCCCGCCGCGAGCATCCTGACGTGCCGCCCGGTCCCGCCAGTGCTGGTGCCGAGCACGAGCGCGAGCTTCACGGGCGGATCACGCGGCGCACGACCGCGCGGAGGTCTCCCCCGTCGGTCAGCGCCACGACCGCCAGGAAGGCCACGAGCACGGCCCCGCTGGCCAGCAGGGTCACGCCCACATTGGGCAGGAAACCGCTGACCGGGACGCCGAACGCCACACCGAGCCCAGCGGCCGTCCCGGCTAGCGCGCCAGCCAGCCCGGCGCCCCCGGCCCTAATGCAGCCGCGCAACGCGGCGGGCCCGCGGAACCGCCAGACCAGCACGAGCAGGGCCACCCCGGATCCGGTGAGCCCGATGGTGGTACCGACCCCGAGCCAGGCCACGACCTGGGACGACGGCACGAACGGCACGATCAGCAGATCGGCCACGATTACCAGCAGCCAGCCGCCGCTTACCGCCAGGGCCGAGGCGCTGCTCCGCCCGGCGGCGTACAGCACCCGGGACAGATTGGCGGTCAGGCCGTACCCGACGAGCCCCGGCGCGAACGTGGCCAGGGCGATGGCCAGCATCCGCGCGTCGGCCGCCTGCCCGATGTGGGACTGGAACACCCGGGCCAGCGGCAGGCAGGCCCCGGCCATCCCGGCGACCCCGAGCCAGGAGGCCATCGTCACCGCGCGGGTCGAGGTGGCCGTGGTGGCGTCGAAGGTGTCGGCGCGCACGGACAGCTCGGGGAAGGCGCTGGTCGCGATCGGGACGGCCAGCACGGCGTACGGCACGAAGAAGACCGCCCACGCGAAGCTGTAGAGCACCAGCGCGCCGCGGCCGCCGCGGGAGTTGGCCAGCACGATCACCACCGCCACCGAGGCGTCCTGGGCGATGAG
>Ga0210383_10003267_pt1 | contig 14561 bp, 19 predicted proteins | sample IncBWC14OmetaG_FD_160072 | JGI IMG/M metagenome (GOLD analysis project Ga0210383, IMG submission 160072) | Forest soil microbial communities from Barre Woods Harvard Forest LTER site, Petersham, Massachusetts, United States - Inc-BW-C-14-O ...
ATCCTGGGACACCCATTCACGTCTATTAGCCTTTCCCCTTAATCCGCGCCAGTCGTTTTTAATTCTGGGGCCAGGTTTGTTCTCTCAAAACAGAATTATTCATATATTCAAGCTGCTTTGCCAGATGGAGCTGATCTGCTCTCACTGTCGATCCAATACGATGTCCACATAACGTTCTCGTCCAATCCACTTTCCATGAAAGTTGAAGGGGTTCGGGGCAAGATAGACAAGCTCAGTGACCACATAGAAGAGCTAAAAAATGTTGGTGTCTTCTCCAGTAGACTGTTTGTTCCGACCAGCCAATGTTCTACGTCGTCCAGGAAATTCAGGAAGAGACCTTCAAACTACCCAGAGAAGGACCCATCAGAAAAGATTTATTACAACGGATATCACGTCTAGCTGGTGCATTCACAGAGAACTTCGGAAATGACATAGTAAGCTCACAATCTGTGTTCCTTCTTGTAAATACCAATAACAGTGTCATCTACAGGTGCGCATATCGTTTAAACGCAGAGATCCTCGTACGCTTCTCATCGCAAAACGGCTTGTTACTCGTGCCGTTTGTGAAGTTTGTCTCGGATCTCATTTCTTCACGCACTGGCCTGACACATTACAAGGTGCAGGAATTTACGGCCATTCCCATTCTGTCTTACATCCCTCCTGTGATTCCGGATTCTACGCCAGTGCCAACATCTATATTTCCGCACACTTACTCCCTATATCCGTTTCTATCGCCGCGATCTTTACCTTGGTCAATGAACACGAGTGGAGCATTTAGAATCCGACGGGTAGGCGAATGGCTCGGGGGAAACACAACTGAAGATGTACAGAAAACGGGAGGTCTTTCAGAAGGCAGAGGTCGCGTCGTGACGATGGATAGGTGGGCCATCCTTTTCTATTCCTAATCGACTCTAATGCTTCTTACAGGAAACCCGGTGATATAAAAGCGGTATTGTTGAGGCACTTTCCTGAACCAGCAACCAATTTGATCGGGTCAAACAGAGTCGCTACTGCCTCGTAAGTCGTACATTTTGTTAGGCAGAATCTGAACTTTGAAGTCTCCCAGGTTGGGTCACATTTTATTGACATCCCCACCTGCTCAACGAGCGACCATTGTCCCGCCTCTTAAGGGGTATTGGCAACTTCCCAAAATTTTGAAGTGGATCCACGATCATCCAATCAAACAAGTTTTTACTCCAAGGTGAGCACTTTCATAAATCATAATTTGGAATGCCTGAATGTTATTTGCCAGTTTACCAGCGCCCCTCCTCGATTCCCCACCAATGCAGCAGCGTATATTACACCGACTCGTCTATCACGCTATCCCAATGTCTGCTATCGATGCAACGGATGACAATCAGCCCTCAACGCGGCCTATAAAGGTCATCAAATTCGAAATAATACTTTCCCCTCCTAAACATCCAACTCGCCGAAATATAAGGGATGAGTCGAATCTAATGGACGGAAACAGGTTCGCACCTGGCACTGTTCCAAATGTGGTCGAAGAGCAGACAGAATGGGACCACCTTGCTCCTGGGAATGAAGTAGAGGATCCCAGCGAAGGCCTACTATCTGAAGAAGCACCGTTTGAAGGCATTTCCACTGACGGTCTGAACATCCGATTGGCACATAGATGCTGGTCTGGATCGGAAGCAACTTTAGATCTCATGATACCTGATCGGTTAGTGAAGGAACATGGCTCATTGCGCCACAGCTAATGTCCTCGAATTTTCCTTCAATAGCCCAATGGATATTCGTTTTTCGGTCTTCGACTCGGTAGTCATGCCTATTGAACAATGGCCTACGGGACTTCAGAAATATCTCAGTGACCTCCAATTTTTGTGTGTAAGAACAGTTATTCCATGATATAATACTGAAATTCCTCTTCTAGCATGTCATACACAGACCACGACGCAACTCAACCAGATACTCCGTTAACTCTGATTCACCAAAATGTGACCTTTGTTCTCCATTCTAGTTCAAGCGTTCGTCAAAGTGTCGAGAAAGTGTCGATCTACCCTGCCATCTACAACCCCAGAAAACCCATTCAAGTTATAACCGAAAGTATACTGGACCTTGAAGGAAATCAGAAATCAGCTGTTTGTCAGGTACCTTGGCTCCCTCGACCATTCCATCATTTTTACTGAATCCATTCTCTGTAGGTAAAATGTGATGATCTTGCATCTGAGGCTAGTTGGAGGTCGTTTCTCAACAGTTGTGATTGGTTGACTGCAATGAAATATCGGCCCGTGAGTAGCTCTGTTGCAGGATCGATCCATCATGAAACAGATCTCAGCGGGCCCAGTATTTAATACTGCAATACGACACGATAATGAAAATTGTCTATGAACGTTTGTGTGTCTTGTTCGCCTTCTCTTTCCGCTTTTTCGCTCGAACCTGAGACGAAAGGTTTGGGAGCTGGTGTCAGAGTCCGATCGAAATAAAGGGTTGCTGGACAAACCTCCTTCTTCATCCTGGAGTCAACCATAGTATAACGTCCCTTGACACCTTTCGGTCGTCCCTTGAGGCCTTTGTGAGCACCCTTCGCGACCACGACTTTTATCTCCTTCTTTGCCTTTTGACCCGATGACATACCCTTGCGCATGAGCTTTTCGATCTGCTGTGCTTTCTCCCGTTCTGACATGTCAGACGTCGCATTAACTCCCTCAGCCTTCTTCATCGCCTTCTCGAGCCGTTGTGAAGCCTTATATTTTTTTCGTGCCTTGGCTTCTGCAACTTTCTTGATCGGTCGTGCGTCCAAGGCCCGTTGTTTGGCTCTGAGAGCGGCAACGGCCTCTTTTGTTATGGGCAAGTTAGGCTTGTAGTACTTCGACTCATCATCCAGGAACCATGATGGGAGGCCTTCCTTGGAGTTCAACGAATAACGATTGAAACCCTCATTAATTAGGTGGGTTCGAGTCTTCTTGCGGTTAACCAGTTGCTGAGCTAGCGTAACGGCCTCAGGCGTAACGAGGCCCAGCTCTGAGAAATGTGGTCAGGACAGGAGAAAAATACAATATAGAAAGAGAGTTAGTTATACTTTTGATTTTGGCCCGCTTAACATCATCCTCGTTCTCATTTTCGGCGTTCCACGTGTCGACATCATCGACGTCTCGAGAAACCACTTCAAACCCGTCCTCTGTGCCATTCGAAGAAGTCTAGAGTGCCATCATCAAATCATCATTACATTCCGATGTCTTAAGTAGATATGTTGCTCACCGTATCCTCCCAGTTATTGTGTAAGTCGTTCTCTTCCAATGCATCCATATTCATTTCTTCGTCACCACCTTCGCCATCTTCGTTATCACCTAAGACCCCGAAACCGGTAAAGACATCCTGGCTAAACCAGACTTGAGCAGCCTGGGTGATGGTGATGTTTGTTTTTGGTTCTTCAAGCTTCGTGACAAGCCGCAGCCGTTTCGAAGGCTTGAATGAGTGATCCGGAACTTCGGTATGTCGCCGTTTACGCCCCTCGGCAATCCGTTCTACCCTCTCGTCGTCGTCGCTTTCATCGGACGAAGACCCTCCAATGTTCTTCTTCACCTGTTCCATCTTGTCCCAACCGCCTTCTTCGTTACTTTCGTCCTCCATATCATCACTGTTTGTTTCCTGGATGCCATGCCACTCCTCTCGCTCTGCGTTTTTCTTCCTGGATTCGTTCACCCTGAATTTCATATCCCTTTCTCGCAACCTGTCCTGGTAAGCATCGTACAAGCCGTCCAATTCAGCCTCTAAAAGCTCCATCTTCTTTTCCCTCTCCTCCTCAGAGTCTAGCACTTCGTCGCTCTCTTCCCCTTGTATTTCCTCGTCTTCCTCGTCACTGTCCACAAGGATATCCCTATCTTCCCCAATTAATCTCGAGATGCCGCCTTGTTGTCGCAACCCAGTCTCGGCTCCTCCTAAGTCAAAGATATCATCTTGACCAAGGCCAAGAGATGCATCATGCTGGTCCAGGCCGATGTCCAAAGGTGCTGTCATCTGCAGCTGCATTCGCTGAATGGTTCGAGTCTTGACTTCGTTGGCACGTCTTCGTTCGCGTTTCGTGCGCGCTGCAGCCTCAGCGTTCAGACGTTCGAGCTGTTGGCAAATATTTAACAAAACCATTCAAACAAGAAACAAAACAAAACAAAAAAACCTCCTCTTGTATTTGCTGTTCCTCGTCGACATCTTTCGTTAACTCAACAGTTTCGGTCAACTCTTCGGAGTCTTTCGTGTTGACATCCATTCCGAGCTGAAATGAATTAATTCCCAGGTAGAAGCGAGGGTAAACATCAGGTGAGACCGACCTCTTCCCGGAGGGCTAACCGCCATTTGAGCAATGCTTTGAAGTCACCTTTACCGAGCACTTTCAAGTCGTCGCAATTGGCTTTGACGTCCGAGCTGGTGGTGTCCAGATGTAACCACCTGCGCATTGGTATCAGCAAACCGTAATCATAACAGAAACAGTCAACATACTCTTTTTCTTCGTTCGTCTCGAAGCTGATCTTATTCACAGTACCAAGGAGAGAAATTGGATCTGGGCCTCTTACAAAGGCTCCCGCTGGAATCATTTTGAACAGAGTGTAGTCCCCGTCGTCATACCCATCACGCCTACGTCGCTTCTTCTCTGGCTGGAAGACATTGGCTTGTGCGTTATTGGCCGACGTTCCCTTGTCAGTTCCTAAAGGTGCGGAAGCAGCAAGATCTTTGAACACGTGTTTGGGATCAAGAAATTTGGGGTCGATGTGCTTCGGTGCAAGAAAGTCTCGACAGACAACAAATATTTCAGCAGAAACATTCCTGATGGGCAATAAGATAATAAAAACCGCGGAGCTGTAAAACGTACCTGGATGAAGGAGGCTTGGTAGCCTCTACTTTTCCAAACAGCTGATTAAATACCCACATAAGATTGTTATAATCCACACTCCGGAAAACCTTCGTTACAAACGTCCCACCCTTGATGAGGAACTCGACGGCGAGCTTTAAACTCATCAAAACAAGTTCGGATTGGCTGTATGCATCTTGAATCCAGGCAGTACCAACGTTCGGAGCACCATCATGAAGGACGACATCGGCCTTCCAGTCTTTAAGCTCACTGCGGATGAGATTGCGACATTGAGGTGTTGTAATATCCGAAGCAAATGTAACGACACGAGGCATGGGTTTTATCGGTACCAAGTCAACGCCTGCTGGCGCTGTCAGAACAAGGCAGAACGAAGAAATTGCAATACTTACCCACGATAACACTGTTTACCGGCATGTATTTGCTTGCTACTTGAAGCCAGCCTCCGGGCGCAGCGCAAAGATCGATGCAGCATCGTGAAGACTCGAGAAAAGCGAACTTTTTGTTCAGCTGAATCAACTTGAACGCCGAACGAGCTCGGTATCCCTGTTCTCTGGCAAACAAACTGGATTAATTCATTTAATTCCATGCCAGGTTCAGAGACGTACTTCGCAAGTTTGTAATATTTATCAAGCCGACCCTTTCCTGTCTTTTTCGAAGCCTTTCCCATTCGCGGAATATAGCTGTCGAAGAATTTGTTGCGAAGAATTGCAGGTCTCGGAACTCGGAAGCAGAAAATTATATGATTGCTTTATTTGGCTCAAGTTGTAGTACTCACCTGCAGCTTGATCACATTCACACTTGAAGCGTTATTCAGCCATGTCAAGCTCGTCATCCTCGACCCCTCTGCTACCTCGAAGTCACGGCATTGGCCTATTTACTGGATCAACCTTTTTGTGGAGGTCTGGAGCCATCATTGGTCAGAGCGGCTTGCTGTTGGCCTGTCGAAACATTGATGACTGACTGACTTTGTCTCACTGTCTACGCTTCTCCCGTCACCGTACCATCTTGCTCACCACAAACGAAACACACTACTCTAAACTGCCACTTGCATTAAACTTGAAATAGCTGCGGCAGGAGTTATCGCAGGTGCATTTGGTGCCCATGGGCTTAAACGAAGAGCGGGCATAACAGCTGAAAGTATCCATGCCTGGGAGACAGCATCCAACTATGCTGTATGTTCATGGGTCCCAAGGGTAACTTCCATCTTACGAATTGCCTGCAGGTGTTCAATGGACTTGCATTACTTCTTATATCGCTGCATCCGCGTTTCTCATCTCACAAATTTGCGGGGCCCGCCATTGGTACAGGAGGGTTGATCTTTTCGGGAAGCATCATGGCTTTGGTCCTGAATCGTGATCGGTAAGTTTCGTAACCTCGCGGCCTAGGTGATATTTATGAATACTACCATGTGGTGGAAGCTTCAGATTCTTAGGTCCAATCACCCCCCTGGGTGGAATAGTAATGATCGCAGGGTGAGTTGTCTTCCCCCTACAGAATGGGATGCACTTGCATACTTGGACAGATACATCTCCCTGGCTCTTTAGCAAGGAAAGTTTGGACTTGATCGTCTATGGTATATATTGCCATGTAAATTAATTGTATTAGAACCTGATGTCACGTGACTGGATGCGTCGCGTCGCGTCGAGTCGTGTCAACTCCGAAACTCCGCTTGCAAAACACAAAGGGATTCTTATTTACGTGTGCCTGCCTCCTCCTCTCGAGCTCCCACTTCCCTGCCACGCCTTGTCTTTCCATCTTGGATATCTTCATTCTATCTCCTCACTATCCCTATCTCCTCTAGCATAGATACTCTCTGTTAGTCCTTGTTCTTTTTCGTCATTCAATTTCGTCATCATTTTGACTTGATTATTATTAAACTCCACGCGTCAAACAGCCTCCGACAGTGTCCAAATCGCCGCTGTATCGAATTACCCAAATTATCCCATTCATTGAAGCGATGTCGGATGCGCGTTCCCCGCTGACCCAATCTCTCTCCTTTGCTGGCTCTTCCTCTGCAAATGCCACCTCAAGGCCGCTGAAGCGTCGTCTCACATCCACCCAAGAACTTGACTTCTTCACTCCCGCTGCTACCTCCTTCAAGCCTCGACCTTATACTCCCAATACTGCGACAACATGTGTGCCTCAGACCAAACTTCCTCATGTCCCACGAAATCACCTGCGCTCCCTTGAGGCACACGCGCTACCATCCGCTGGCATGGATCCATTTCCTTCGGAACCTAACGTTTTCTTTATACATCCGCCCTTCAGCTCCTTCCCCGATTCCGATATGCATCCGGATGGTTTGTCGTATGCCCTGATGGCAGAAAACCCCGAATGGTTTCTTGATGCGGCCGATTTCTTCTCCACAAATTCTAATAATCCCCAAGCGATATCCTATCCGCCCTACCTTGAACCTCCCAGAGGTTGGTGTCCTGCAAAGAAAAGGGACCTCAAAGAACGAGGTTCCGAAGGATGGCCGGAAGGGGAAGAGCCGAGGTTGAGGTGCACATTTTGCAGAAGGACATACGCTGGGGTGAACGCGAAGAGTATGTGGAGGCGACATGTCTTTGAAAAACACAAAATTGCAATGTCAAACCGACGTGATGGCAACGACCGCCCTCGTGGTCGTGGATCGAACAGTGCGTCCCGGTTCTGAAATCGTAATCTACTCAAATAACATATTGTCTTATCGGACAGAGGAGAATAGGCAGTTACTGTCGGGCAGAACCAAGGACGAGACTCATGACAGTCTCGTCAATATGGATGTCGCACCCCAGAGTTACGCTGATGCCCGCAACACCTCCCATAAATCCAGATTTCGCTCTCTCCATCCAGTTGAAGAAACTTGTCGCAGAGAGCGGAGGAATGACTTTCCCGTTCCCTCCGCACCTCTCACTGCCCAAAAAGAATTTCCCATGTCTTTGGAAGATGACAACATGGCTCGTCCTCATCCACTCTCTCAATCTTCTCTACCTCCCCTCAGTCCTCCACTTACTCCACAATCCCCCCATTCCTCCGATGCTGCTAACAGTTCATTCCAAAGCTCTGATGGGCTGCTTGCCATATCTCCCGCTCTTGCCCGCTCCGTCATACCACCTTCACCCTATAATCCCCTTCTCACACCGACCTTTCGTCATTCTCCGCCACGCCTCCCATCTGATCAACCATGGCGTTTCCCAAGTCCGAGTCATCCTTTGCATTCGCGAACGCGCGAGCTATTCTTGAGTACATTAGCTCGAGATACAAGTAGTCCAGGCACCAAAGGGCCCTCTGTTATCGAAATGAACCCTGCTCAGGTCACCCCACTTCTCAGTCGCCGCATCGTCGGCTTTGAAAAGGGAAAAGTAGGTGTCCTTGACTTAGAGACCCCCGAAAGTCTGGCGAAACTGCCTAGACCATCGCCCCGAGCATTGTTTTCCAAAGACCGATTGCCTCTGCCCGTCGTCGATCGCATGCATTCCGGGGGGATTCATCAGGTCGAGGAGTCTCCTCTCAGCCGCAATTCGCGCAAGAATATGCGAAACCATAAGAAGATGCTTTCGGAAGTCACAGATGATTGGCTTTCAGACGGACCGCTCATTTCACCTGCACCTCTCGCTCTCGGTTGTGGAGGCCTCCTGACAGCCCATGATCCCTTCGTTGCCATGTACAGTTCATGGGGAGATATCGGTACCGGAAATGAAGACTCCCGGCACCGACATACGCCTCCCATGTCCGCTCCGGAATCAGAGAGTCCCGTCTTAAGGAGTAACACGCTGCCCACTGGCATTGACTCGAGTGGTGTCCCTATAGCGGGTTTAGGGCTCGAACTTCTTGAGCCCTTCCCATTCCCTAATGATGGGATGGTTCCTGTCGAGCTCGAATGTGAATTCGATGGAAGGTTGATATATCCCCCCATCACAGAGGAAGAAGGTGATGAAGCCGAGGTAGAAGTTGTTTTGACGGCGTCCAACAACTTGAAAGGCAACGCAGGACGACCCTCCGAACACCTGTACCACGAGATGACTCCGCCGTCGAAAAAAAGGAGAACCGTCGGTCACATTTGAACGTTTGAACAACGATACTCCCGTTCTATTTGAATCTTGATTCTCTTCCTTATCATTTTCGTATCGCTATGCCTCACTGTCATATGTTCTTTTCGATTCGTTATCGCGGCTAGATTTATGACACTACCTCGCTTTTCTCAGTCCTCCTTCGATTCCTATATGCTCCCTTGCTGTCAACATCTCGATTTCTTTGATAGTTTTCGAATTCGCATCCTTCGTTTTTATTGGCCAGCCCGTATTTCTTTACCTATGCCCGGTATTTTCATTCCTGATACCTGTAATATGTTGTACGATATACATGTCCAGTGTTCATTGTACTTGGCACGATAGCATCAGAATCATTGCCACACCCCTTCCAGAGCGTGAGAAATTAGATCAAATTTGGCACTTCGCATCACATTCAACTCATCCTTCGACCACATAAATCGATATCCTCGCTCTCTCGGATACCTGGTTCTTCACTCCCTTGTGTTTACGCTTCTTAGGGTTGTGTCAAAGGTGCACCTCCTTCTGCCTCAATGCAAATCACAATAATTGCTCATTATTTTACCCTTGGGACATTCCATCTTTACCGTTTTCAACATCATCTCCGTTTCCAGGAACCCTGCATCCGTCTCTTTGCTCTGAATCAAATAAACGACACGTACCCGCTCGATTTCCATACACAGTTCATTCCGAGTACCTTAGAAGTCATCGCAGATAAACAGAATGCAGGCCATCAAATGTCGGTGCTACCCCTTGAATTCGGAGACCCAGCTGACGATCATGCAGGTGTTGTTGTAGGAGACGGTGCTGTAGGGAAGGTCAGTACCACACGACAATCATCATGACATTCGGAACTTAGTCTCTTATCGAAACCTTTCCAGACATGTCTCCTTATTTCTTACACGACGAATGCCTTCCCCGTATGCCCTTCGTTTTATGTCTTCTAAATGTATTCACTGATTGACCGCCTCAGGGAGAGTACATTCCCACTGGTAAGCCAACTCACCTGCTCTTTGATGTCGATCTAATGCTGATTCGTTCATATTTTTACAGTATTTGATAACTATTCGGCAAACGTAATGGTGGACGGGAAGACCATTTCCCTGGGTCTATGGGATACTGCCGGCCAAGAAGATTACGACCGACTCCGCCCACTCTCCTACCCTCAAACCGATGTCTTCTTGATTTGCTTTTCTCTCGTCAGTCCCCCAAGTTACGAAAACGTCAGAACCAAAGTGAGTCGCCATCATTGGCTCCACGTAACAGCTCTGACATATTTACTCCTTGATAGTGGTACCCCGAAATTTCCCATCATGCACCACAAACGTCTGTTGTCCTAGTTGGCACCAAGCTTGATTTGCGTGAAGACCAAGCAACAATCGAGAAACTGCGAGACCGGTAGGGAATCCAATTCCCATTGGAGATCCAGGTTCTTCGTTTAACACTGTTCAACAGTCGCATGGCCCCTATCCAGTACTCGCAAGGTGTCGCCATGTCCAAGGATATTGGAGCCGTAAAATACCTCGAATGCTCAGCCCTCACACAGAAAGGGCTGAAGACCGTTTTTGATGAAGCCATCCGAGCCGTTTGTGAGTGTCTTATCCTTGCGATGGTAACGTTAAATTGATTAACACCATCACAGTAAATCCTCCTCCGAAAGAGAGGACCAACCGCAATAAAGGCAGGTGCATCATTGCATGAGAACAGACTACAATCGTTGAGATGGATTTTCACCATACCATATATATCACGCCATTTATGTTCTGCTCACTTTACGACTCGTATGCCTGCTTTTGAATTTGGTTCACTTTTCACATATATGGATGCTAAGAGATTCTTGTTTTTTACACCCCTGATATGTTCTGCCTTATAAACCTCTGCGATGTAGCAAAATTGAATCATGACCATGGGGAAGTGTTATGTCACTTACCAAGCTAGTCTGAGTAACCTGAGCCTTACCGCTGGGTCAAATGTATACACTGATGACCAGGAACAAAGATGGCCACCTGTGCCCTGTCATGATCAGCTATTCCGGGTCGTTTCCCTCTCCTCTTTCATTCCTTCAGGTAGATAGTTCCTTCATCGTGGGTTTCCCATTTGAAACCAAAGTAGAACAACCCGACTATTGCTGTCCGTCGTTCTCAGTGCACAATGCAATAGGAGCCTTTGGATAGCAACTGTTAGCCATCCCGTACGTATCATGGACCATTCTGGACCATTTAGTGACTGAACGTCAACCGTAGTCATGTCTCAGCTTCGGCGGATCGAAGAGAGGCCTTTACCACGTACTCCCAGACACATTCCTGGAGCTTCTCAAGACACGAATGCGTCAGGCATCGCCGACAGTACGATCAGTTTTGGCACTCTTATTACCGGAGAGTCTCTTCGCCTCTCTCAGTTTCCCAATCCCCCCTCCCAACTACCGCTCTCTCCAATCCAGTCTGAATTCGGCACACCATCGCCCAGCAGAAGTACATTTAGCAGTGTACCGTACAGGAAAGCGGTCACGGCTGCTTCGGTGGGAACATTTCAAGCGTCCACGTCAAATGGCGAAACCATTCGGCCAACTGTTTCGACGGAGTCCGACTCTCATGCACCCTCCTTTGATACCCAAAGAAGAGATACTTCGCCTCTTCCGCCTTCTTCGCGTGATATCTCCCCGTATGACTGGGATGAAGGTGCATCCAGGATCGATGTCGATGCTACAGAAGACCGATTGCTCTCCACATCATTTATTACTTCATTGCTCCAAGAAAACGCTGGCCTTTATTCACGACGAGGTCAGCGTGCTTCTACTGGCAGCGATGGTTTGAGCGGTTATTCCGAAATGACCTACCCTCCGCCTTCCCGCTACTTGGAGGCATTTTCTCCTGGTTATCATGCATACCTTCCTCAATCTCAATCTGCCACACCATTGACGCGAAGTCAGCCGTCTCATCGCCCTTACGGTGACAGACCACCCCCAAGTGCATTTGTGTCAGTATCAAATACCTCCCGCCGCATGTCTGGTGACTCCGACACTCTTCATTCCAACCAAGACCACAACCATGTTTCCGTCGTTAGAACTGCGAGTTTGTCGCCAGGATTTTCTGTACAGGGAGCCTCTGTCGTCGGTATTGCACCAGCGACGATACGGAATCTCTCTGTCAACAGCAGCCTGCAGGCATCGTCTAACATGGAACGAACATCAGCAGCAGCCTTTGGCCGACATGATGGTGATAGAAAATCAGCTGAAGAGGCTGACGAACACAAGCATCATATGCCAGAATACAATATCGACCACTCTTTGCCCTACATTCCTTCCTCGCCATTAGACACAGGTACACAGCCCCAATTCCTCCGAGACAACTCTCGCACGCGTCAGCGACAATCCATGCATTCGACCAAGAGCTATGTTCCTTCTTTCTTATCTCGATTATCGTCTGGGGCAAAATCTGGCAGATCTATAACACGGGCCTTCCGCTGGTTGAGGATGAAACCTTTACCCCCTATTCCGGTGCTTCCTCGCATACCCACCGCCGCCGAGCTAGAGCACAGGAAGGCGGAGGAATCCATACCTTTGCCGGATCTAGTCAACCGCGCTGGTACTTTATCTCAGCTACTTGATAAGGGACATCACCGTCATCAGCGTCTCGGCTCCTATTCTGTGTCATCTAAGGGAGAGGCGCTTACTACTGCCGTCGAGGATTTGGATAACCGGGACAACAATGCTTATGGTCCATGGCAATCTGCTCGAGGTCAGAAACCTCAACGTAGAGGATCTTCGCAGAAACCCTGGACATCCCCACTTGACAGTCCGAAAATTAAAGATAAACCCGTATCGAGGAAGAAGAAGCGAATGATCGTTATCTTCAGTTGTTTCTTCGCTGTAGCGCTAATCACAGTCGGTGTTACAGCCGGCATTACAGTAAGTCGAAAGGGGCACCATTCAACGGTCTGCACCGGCAATCTCACAGGGGCTTCGTGTAATCTGGGTATGAACCTCGTTGCTGATCAATTTCAGGAATTCCTGACCATTGTTTCCAGATGCTACGTGTGTGTGTACCTCATCGTTACCAGGGCGGTGCGATGGCCTTGCGCAGAACCTAGTCGATCTCACCCCAACAATGAATCGACTATTTAGCACTAACGTCACAGTCAATTCATTGTCGAACGCGCTGTGGGTTAGCCAGGGTACTCCAAATGGAGACAATTGTGCATCACAATCTGTTCTGGTTGACGTCGCTCCCGCCCTCGAACCGAATAAATTCCGGAATCGAACTCAGTGGGCACAGTCAGCCCTATTATGGAATCTAGTTCAATCACAAGACCTTGTCGCCGTTGCAAAAATGCAAAAATTCGTTGTCAATGCTGCATGGGGTGCATTGGGTGACTCGGATGGACCAGTTTCTAACGATGCATCCGCGTTTTCAATCACATCATCTGGCTTTGTGTTTAACTTTGCCACTCAAACGGTCACTAATCCTAATGTGTCTTTTGTAAACAATGGGCAACCGACGAGCAGTCAAATAGCGCAAGTTGGTACCATAGCTATGTCTGCTTTGGACCGAATGTATAGTTATGCCCTTGGTAGACCATTTTCCCCTATTCGAGCAACGTTTTCGTACTAATGCCAATCGAATACAGCGTCGTCAACTCAACGACAGCAAGCCATGTCCACCTACTGGCAAACTGTGCTCCAGCAAAAGCCGGAAGATCTAGCGGGTTTCATGTCTGCTTTCAGCTCGTCGCCTATCCTTATTCCATTCGATGCCACGTTCTCCCAGAAGACACAATCCCTTGCGACCATGTTAACAAATTCAAGCACTTCACCGTTCCCACCGCCTCTCGCATGCTATCCGGGACTCAATTCTACTCAGGTTCAACGAATCAATACCATTGAAAATTCGGTCTTCGGTTTGTCATCGATGTCAACTGCAACCCAATTCGATCCTTCATGTTACCCGGATCGCCCTCTGTATGGCGTTCTCGACGTGTTACGACTTCGTCTTCCATTTATCGACTCAAGGACAGACGTCGCTAAACAAGCAGCTGTGCTCAAGCGTGATGTTGCTCCTCGTGTTGTCGTCTATAGCGGTGAAATTTTGAGCCCACTCCCGGGTTTATCCAATTTTCCGGATATCACAATGACTCAAACAGATCCTCGCCAATACGGTACCCTTAACCATCTCAACCATGTTGTTTTGACATACCTCTCAGCCATTCCGGACGTCAATGTTGCCATCGCTCTCGTGACATTCGTTCTCACTTCCCAGGCTGTTCCTCCGACTAATTCCTCGATACTTCCAGAATCTCTTGCTTCCATTCCACCCATAGAAGTTGCGATTTTTGGCTCCATTAACCCTTCAGATATATCTTCCGCAGTCTCGTCCTTCTCGACGCCTTCCAACTCTATCTTTTTTGGTTCAGACCAGGCAGATGCACTTCGTCAATGGGCTATTACTGGGACTGAGTCCTCCATAGCCTGGACAGAGTTTGCGATTTCCCCTCTCGTTGTACGCGATTCCTCGTTTACGGATACGACCTTCAATCAAGCATGGACTGCTGCATCAACTTTCCTCCATCACAACATGACAGGAGTTGACGTCAGCAACATTACAACTTCATTTGAACTCACTGGAAAATTCAGTCCTTGAAACATCTGTACCTTTATATCTACCATTTGGATTATTATTATTGTTATCTTTTTTTTTTTTTTATTTTTT
>Ga0210383_10003269_pt1 | contig 14554 bp, 13 predicted proteins | sample IncBWC14OmetaG_FD_160072 | JGI IMG/M metagenome (GOLD analysis project Ga0210383, IMG submission 160072) | Forest soil microbial communities from Barre Woods Harvard Forest LTER site, Petersham, Massachusetts, United States - Inc-BW-C-14-O ...
TCAGCGATTCTTCTTAATGTCGCGCACCAGCTCGTTCACCATGTATTCCGCCGTCTGTGTCGCCGCTTGCACTTTGTTGTCGTTAATTCCGCCGCCGAGATACAGGGATTTCTCCTCGAGCTCAAGTACTTGCTTCCCGCTGGCCACGTCATGAAACGTAAACGTCATCTTCAAAGTCGAATGTCCCGCGCCATATCCGATCAACGCGCGCTTCGCTGCGTTCCCCGGTTTGAACTCCGTCACCATGCCCGTTACGATCACGGTCGGTTTTTCCGCTGCATTCACAGCCGGAACCACCGAGTCGGGCGAATCCGTCCCATCAAGCACTTGGTCGAATAAATTTTTCTTCTTTCGCAGCTTTTCAACAAACTCCTGTTGCATCACCGTTTCCTCTCCCTTGATGTAGCCGTTCTGATACGCAGCCGGATCCACGGTGAATTTATCAACCACCACAATCGAGTAGGCCGAGAGCGCCTTGCCTTCTGGTTTCGCCGATCCGGCCTGCGCCCCAGCGGCCAGACCCCACCCGAGCGCTCCAGCAAACATCAATCCCGCGATCACTCTTCTCATCTCATCTCCCTCATCGCTGGTCTCCAACGTCCTGCAGAAAGTCATACCGTCGCCGGGTCGCTTCCAAGCCCTTCTTGTTAAATCCCACCAGTCGGTCGCAGCGTGTTCCAAAAACGCCATCAAAGAACGAAAAGCCGATACCGAAGTTACGATTCATGCGCCCATTGTCATCGAGAGAGTAGTGATGGATGTCATGCAAACGTCGCGCGCGAAGAAACCATCTTCGGAACCATCTCTGCCGCTCCATCCAGAATCCTGTGATGTGCATCCGGTCATGCAGATAGCTGAACATGAAAGAGGACCAACCCAGGGCGGTCGCTACAAACACCGCTCGGTGACTCCAATCCGCACGGAAAAACGAAAAAATTGCGAGGAACAATAAAATCAGAAAACCCGACGGCAGAATCCATTCTAATCCCACGTTCCCAAGTGCGAATCTCTCATCTGTTGCATCCACGTATTCCGTCTTGCGCATTGGCGCGAGTGGTCCGTAGTGCTTTAAGTGATGCAGCAGATGATTGCGGCTCAGGTAGGGAATCGCTTCGCTGTGAAGCAATCGATGCAGCAGGTAGCCGAAGATTTCAGCCGTCGCCACACCGAACGCGAGCCAGATCCCATTCTGAAGTAACGATGCTCCGGAAGTTTGAACCGCGCGCAAGCTTCGGCTCCAGTCCGCTCCCGCAACGGCCGTAATCAGTCCCCGCAGCCGATCTGTATCCATTTGCTCGATTGCCATACCCACTCAGCTTCTCGCCGCGGCATTGGAGCCTACCGAAACACGACCGCCCGTCCAGCCGTCGTCGACGACGCCATGAAAAATCATTTCTGCCGCGGCTCCGCCGTACACGAGCCACAGGCCAGTCCGGTAGAGCGCCCGGGATACCGGCGCCAAAGCGCTCCCAATTCTGGTACGCCTGCGGGTGTGTTGGCCTGTTTGTTTCGCTTCGATGCTCGCCATTTCGTTGCTCCCTTCAGTTGCGTGCCTTAGGCATTTCGCTCGCAACGCCAAACTAGAAGGTCCGCCACGCGCCACGCAAGCGACAAGGAGTGATAACCGCTCAATCCTGGAAATGTCGCACTTTGTCGTACTAGACCCGTATACATTTGAAGGACTTACGAAATGAGGATAGAATCCCGCCACACGAGCTACCCGACTGATTCATGAGTCAATCTTCTGGTCCTATACCCTTTCCGAGTGGAGCTGATTCCGACCGCCTGGAGTCTTGGAAGGAAATCGCCTCGTACTTGAAACGCGAAGTTCGCACCGTCCAGCGCTGGGAAAAAACCGAAGGACTGCCCGTTCGCCGCCATCAGCATGACAAACTCGCCACCGTTTTCGCCTACAAATCCGAGCTCGACGCCTGGCGCCTGTCCCGCCAAGATTATGATCGTGAAATAGATCCGCCCGAAGACCACGAGAATCCGTACGGAAATGCCAATTCTAACGACATTGAGACAGCGAATCCGCCCGATTCAGAACCGCCTCCGCGGCCGCGAAGTTTTTCCACATATCTCCTGGTCGCAGCAGGCCTCTTGGCTCTGATTGCGGGAGGTTACGGCGTCGCGAAATTCCTGATGCAGCCGCGCGTGCCCAAAAAAACTCGTCTCATCGTGTTGCCATTCCGCTGCCTGGGCGCTGACGCTGCCGAAGCCGCGTTCTGCGAAGGACTGACCCAGACGATGACCACTCAACTCGGCCGTCTGGACCCTGATCACCTGGGCGTGATCGCCCCCAACACTGCTTCCGCCGTCAAAGATTACCCGATCGGGAAAATTGGGACTGAACTCCAGGTGCAGTATGTTTTGGAAGGCACCGTCACACGTTCCGGCGATCAAGTTCGCATTGACGCGCAGCTCATTCAAGTGATTGACCAGACCCTGAAGCACGCCATTGTATTCAGCCATGATGTGGGCGACATTCTGGCGCTTCAAAATGACGTGGCTCAATCGATCGCCGGAGAGATCAGGCTCACACTCTCGCCCTCCGAACACGAGCGCCTCGAATCGGCTGGGAAGATTGACCCTGCTGCATACGAAGCATACTTGCTTGGACTCGTTGCTTGGAATTCGCGCACGCCATCGGGTCTTGTCAAGAGCGTTGATTACTTCAATGAAGCCATCCAGAAGAGTCCCAATTTTGCGCTCGCCTACTCAGGCCTTGCCGACGCATATTCCATCGCCAGCGCCGTTCCAACGGACGCCATGGAGCCGCGCGACGTGATGCCGAAAGCAAACGCCGCCGCGCAGCATGCTCTAAGCCTCGATCCCAAGTCGGCAGAGGCCCACGCCGCGCTCGCTCTCGCGAATCAAAGTTTCGATTGGAATTTTCCGGCTGCCGAACAGGAATACGGACGCGCTCTCTCGATCAATCCGTCCTACGGCAGCGCGCGCCAGTGGCACGCTTTGCTACTCATGGCGCAGGGGCGCCACGAGGAAGCTCTCGCTGAAATCGAACGCGCTCGCACTCTTGACCCGCTCTCGCCTGTCATCGATTCCAGTCGCATTCAGGCGTATTACTTCGCCCGCCACTACGATCGCGCGATTGACGAAGCCCGCAAAGCACTCGAAGTCGAACCGGGCATGCTTTTCATTTACTACCACCTCGGCCAATCGCTCCTGCAGAAGGGGAATTTCGCCGACGCCATTGCGGTGCTGAACAAAGCCGCCGGCATGTCGGGGAATTCAAATGTCTTCGTGATGGCGCTGGGGCACGCAAACGCTGTAGCTGGGAATCGTGCGGAAGCGCAAAAAGCAGTCGCTGAGCTGGCCGCCCGCGCTCAGAAAAACTACGTCCCCGCGCTCTATACCGCGGCGATTTACACCGGCCTCGGTGACCGCGACAACGCTATGAAGTGGCTCGAAAAAGCCTTCGAGGAACGCACTGAATATCTGATCTTCTTCAACGTTGAACCAATGGCCGACCCGCTTCGCTCCGACCCGCGCTTCCAGGATCTGCTCCACCGCATCGGCCTCAAGTAGCACAGGCTTCATCTCCACCTGCCTGCCCTAAGGAACGAAGGGTGCCCCAAGTACGATCGCAGCAAGTCGTTCTCCTGCGCCCCCGCGTTACTTTTGCTTCGGCGCCGCGGCTGCATCACCGCTCGCTGGCGCCTTTCCCGTATCTTGTCCTGCGTCCTTCGCCGGTTCCTTGGGCTTGATCGAAATCAGTTCCACTTCAAACACCAGTGTCGAATTCGGTCCAATCCCGCCCCCCGGCCCGCGTTGGCCGTACGCCAGATCCGAAGGAATAAAAAGCTGCCACTTCGATCCCACTGGCATTAATTGCAGTGCTTCCGTCCATCCCTTGATGACGCCATTCAAAGGAAACGTTGCCGGCCCTCCATGTTTTGCCGAGTTATCGAATTCTGTTCCGTTCAGCAGTGTCCCCTTATAGTTGCAAACCACTGTATCGGCAGCCGTCGGCTTGGGACCGGTTCCTTCTGTCAGAATTTTGTACTGCAAACCGCTCGGCAGTGTCACCACGCCATCCTTCGTCTTATTCGCGGCTAGAAATGCTTCGCCTTCTTTCTTGTTTGCCTCGCCGGCTTGCTGCATCTGTTCCTCCTGAATCTTGCGCTGCTGCTCCTGCTTTGCTCGCATTGCGCCTTGCAGCGACGCCAGCGCGGCCTTCGCCTGCTCCTCCGTCATCAGCATCGTGCCGCCGTCCAGCGTATCCTTGATTCCGCGTTGCACGATCGCCGGGTCAATTTCGTCTGGCTGTTTGCGCAGATTCTGGCCAATATTCATGCCGATCGCATAGCTCGCTTTGTCTTTATCAGTCTTCAACTCGAGCGGTGCTGGTTTCTTCGCCGCCGTTGCCGCTCCCGGCTTAGCCGCAGGTTTTGCAGGTGTCGGTTTTGTAGCCGGTGCCTGCTGCGAATTTGTGCCCGATGCCTGCTGCGAACCACCCGCTGGCGCATTCGCCGCCGGCGCCTGCGCGGATGCAACCCCGGTCGTAACTGCCCCTGCCGCAATCAAAGTTAGTGCCGCAATAAATGTATTTTTCATAGGCACGCATTCTCGCATTCCAAAGCACAATCCGCAAATCCGCGTCTGCTCCGTTGATCGCTTACGGCGTTGCCTTTCAGTGGCACAGGCACTCCTGCCTGTGCGCCTTTCTCTGTGCGCGCGTGCCCGCCCACGCGCAAACATTCCCCCGACGCTCTCGTTGCTATACACTCGCTATGCCGCCCAACAGGAGATCCGCCATGCCATCAAAAATCCTATACGCATCGCTTGCCCTTCCCATCCTTCTCGCCCTACCCGCCATCGTCTTCGCGCAAAATCCCGCGCAACCTCAAACCCTCGTCGTCAACGGCCAGTCCGGCCAGGCTCCCGTCGTCCAGATGAACGGCCACTCCTACGTTGACGTCGAAACTCTCGCGCGCATCGCCAACGGTTCCGTCGCATTCAAAGGCGATCAAATCACGCTGACGCTTCCGACCTCCGGCTCCTCTAACGCCGCACCCGCCGCAGCTCCCGCGCCGAATCCTGCCGCCAATCCCGGCTTCTCAAAACCCTTCCTCACCGCCGGCATCGAGGAAATGTCCGCAATCCGCGAATGGCGCAGCGGAATTGCCAACGCCATCCGCAACTCCTACTCCGTCACCGACACGTGGGTGTCCGGCTACCAGGCCCAGGCAGCGGACGGACTTCGCCTCGCCTCCGTTGCAGCAACCACCGCATCCGACAAGAGCGCCCTGCAGTTGCTCCAGAACGCCCTCAACATGATGCAAACCTGGAGCGATCAAATCATCGCCAAACGAAAAAATCTCACCTACATGTCACCCGACGACGTAAACAACGATCCCCTCTACCAGCAGCTCCGCACCTGCGGCCACTCACTCGCGGCAATGGCAGCCAGCGGCCAATTCTACGACGACGGCTCCTGCCACTAATTTTTGCGCCTTTTTTCTTTTTTCTAGGGGCACGCTCGCATGTCGCCGATCCTGCTGGTTCAGCGGGGCCGTGCCCTTTGCGCCAACCCGTCTGTCGCAACAGCGCTGCATCGACAAGCACGGACCCGACCTTAAAGCGTCCCGCCGAAAAATGAAAATCTCCCACTGTTCCAAATGGAACAGTTTCCACACCACCTCCGCGCCATACTGCACCCTCGCAATTAAGAAACACCGCCAATCGCGGCGGCGAACTTCTACGCAACGCAACACGGAGGCAACATGTTCGGATACGGACTTATCGGCACACTGGTGATTATCTGTTTGATCGTCTGGCTCGTACGCCGCGTCTGACCTTTCTCTTGATTCTGACGTTCAATTTGGCCTGCTTGCTTTTTACCTAACCTGAATTTCGCCAAAGCGTCCGGCTCACCGTCGAGACGGACGCTTCGCCCGACTACATCGCCGAATCACATCGGTGGCGCGCCCGTGCAAGGCAGCGTCACCGCGCTAGCACCTTTAGGGCAGGTTATAGCGCAATTGGCTGAACACCATGTTAGTGTTGGCTGAGTTTGGACCATTTCCAGCCGCCCAGGGATAGGCCCAAACATGCGCGTACTGCAGCCCCCACTGCACCGACCCTAGATTCTCGTATTTCCAGATCACTCGTGAGTAGCCGGCCGTGGCCTCCTCGATCAATCGGTCGACGGCGTTGCTGGCGCCTGGAAAACCGAATCCCACACAGCAGGTGCCGTCGCTGTTTAAGGTAGAGTTTTTCTGCGCGTACAGGCCGCTGTAGTAGAAGTAGAGTCCAGTAGCTTTATTCGGTGCGAGCTCGAAACCGCTGACCCACGAATACGAATGGATTGGCGAAATGCTGCCATCGGCCCTGACGATTACGTCAGGAGCTAAGCCGCCGATATAACGACCCGCACCGTCACTAGCAAAACCGTCCAACACCCAGCGCACGCCCTTCTTGACCTCAACGTTGAAGTTGGCACTGACGCCCCAACCAAAGGCATAACTTTTTCCCGAAGCGCCGGTCCCATCCCAACTGCGAAAAGTTCGCATCACTGTGCCGATATCGAAGTGAATTGCGCGATCGCCCATGATCTTGTTGTCGAACGAGGCCTTCAGGACGAAATCCGGAGTCATGTTCGGGACATTCAGTCCGCTGCCGCCGTTGTTGTATTGCGTCGAGAGTGTGCCACTCAGCGCGGTGGGGAATACCACACTGTTTGACACCTGCTGCTCAGGGTTCTCAACCGAAAAACCGAACGTCAGCTTCTCTGATGGACGATAAACGAGCCGGAATTGCGGATAACGCCCGACCACAAACCCAGCGACAAAGTTGAGATCAATCACCTGGGGAGCGGCTATATCACCCGGCCACGGAAGAATGGATTCCTTATTCGGTGTCATTAGCGACCACAACTGCCCGCCAGCCATCTCCCACTTTCCTTTGCGCCAGTCCAACCAAGCCTGACGAATCCGGAAGGGATAACCGGATTGCGTGACAAGATTTCCGCCGACGGGCGCACCGACAAAATCCATTTCGAAATATCCAGCGATTTGGCTGGATTTTAGGTCGGCGTCCGCGCGCAGCGCCAGGCGGGTGTTCTGCGGCGATAGACGGAATTCGCTCGTGGTGCCTGGAATCGTGTTGTCGTACAGGATGTTGTTGAAGTTGGTGGCAACGTTGCCGCCGTTGTTGTTCGATCTCCACACCGAGGTCAGCGCGGGGTAGCCGATTAGACGAATCTTCGTAGGGCCTAACTGGAGGGCCGGTGTGGTCGGCGTCACGTCGGCAATTTCCGGACCACGCTGCAACTCTTCCTCGACTTGCGTCTGTTGGGGAGTAAGCGGCCGCTGTTCAGTTGGAACGGATGATGGTTTTTCATTTTGCGCTTGCAGGCGGTTCTCCGTCGTGGGAGTTGTGGGCTGCGGATTCGCGGTGTCACTGCTGGTCGCTCCTTGCATCAGCCTCACCAGCATCGTCTTTTGTTCCGTCAAGGCGGACTGCAGCGCTCGGATTTGCGCTTGTTGTTGCTCCAGCGTTTTCTGTTGTTGATCGACAATTGACTTCAGGTTTTCAATTTCGGCGCCGTTGCTCGAATTCTGGGCTGTCGCCGACAGGCAAGCGACTGAAAAACTCGAAGAGACAGCGGCAACAGCAACGATAAGCTTCATGAGAAGAAGCGTCTTCTGACTTTTCATTATTCCTCTCCATGTTCTTCCCCCCGCGCAGGCCGTTGCGAGAAGCCCTGGGGGAAACGCTGCGATTCTATACCTCTGCTCGCGGCGTCTAAACTTAGGAATTGAACGATGCATCCAGTCTTATTCGCGAAATGCACTCCCTCGCAGAGATCGTGTTATAAACCCCGTTGGATCGTCCGGGGCTGGCGCGCGCCAAACCAAAGAAAGGCAAAAATGGATCCTGTTGCCAGGCTGGTGGTTGAGATTGCCGGTATCCTCCTGCTGGGGGCTCTTGGCGAGTTCATCTTCGCGCGAACGCGCGTGCCGGACGTGGTATGGCTGGTGCTTGCCGGGATTCTAGCCGGTCCCATATCCGGTCTCATCCCGTCAGGGCTTCTGAAGCCGGGCATTCCGTTCTTTGGAGCCATCGCTCTTACTGTCATCTTGTCAAGTGGAGCGTTTCGTCTTCAACTTACCGAGGTGGCCGCGGCTGCGCCGCGTGGCATTTTGCTGGGTCTGTCGGGATTCCTTTTCTCATTGATCGCAATCTGCGGATTCTTTTGGCTATCAACAAAATTTGGTTATGTGCGCTCCTCCCCGCCGTTGGCATGGGTGATGGTAGGCGCCATCGTCGGTGGTACCAGTTCAGTTGTCATCATGCCAACGATGGCCATGGCCCGGGTGCCTTCCCGAATAGCGCGCATGTTGGAGGTCGAATCCTCCGCAACCGACGCGCTCAGTGTCATTGTGACGATGGTGCTAATCGATCTCATCGTGAGCGGCAGTGCGGACGTTTCGCGTCCCTTCATTGCCCTGGCGAGAGAACTCGGTGTCGGCGTGACGTTGGGTTTGATTGCCGCTGCATTGCTTATCCCAGGAATACCTTCGATGCGCGACAAACCTCATGGATATACCGTATTCCTTGCATCCATGCTTGCGCTATATGGCATCACCGATTTGTTCAAGGGGAACGGGGCCCTGGCGGTTCTGGTTGCGTCGATTTTGATCGGTAACGCTTCGTCGATCGTGCCGCGTCTGTTTCCGGGCGCCCACGGGTTGGAGTTCGCTGCAACCGAGACAACACGTGTCATGCAGGATCAGATAGCGTTCCTTATCAAGTCATTCTTCTTTTTTCTGATTGGCCTGATGTTCCCGACGGACTGGAAGCAAATTTCTCTGGCCGCTGTCGGTGTGTCGTTCCTGATGGTGATGCGGATCCCAGCTGTGCTGATCTCGACGAGAAACCTGGGACTGGGCAAGAAGGAGTTCTGGTTCCTGAATGCCGCCATACCTCGCGGTCTTGCCGCCGGTGTGCTGGCGACGCTTCCAATGCAATACGGGGTTCCGGGGGTGGAGAATCTGGCGCCGGCCATATTCGCAGTGATTGTCCTCAGCGTTCTAGTTTTTGCGATTGGCTTCTCGATAGTGGGCCGTTTGCCCGACCAGCCCGCTCCCATTGAATGATCACGGCGGGCGGCGTCACCTACACATACGACGGCGACGGGTGGCGGGTCGAGAAGTCGAATGGCAAGATTTACTGGTATGGCAAAAACGGAGAGGTTCTAAATGAATCAGATCTCTCTGGAACCATGACTGAGGCATACGTATATTTCGATGGGAAACGGATCGGGCATCACAATCCCAGCAGCCAGTATTTCTATTACGCCGAGGATTTTATCGGCAGCTCGCGCGTGATTACCACGTCTGCGGGCACCACGTGCTACGACGCGGACTTCTACCCCTACGGAGCGGAAAGCCCGGTAACTAACACCTGCCCGCAGAACTACAAATGGACGGGCAAGGAGCGCGACGCCGAAACTGGCAACGACGATTTCGATGCGCGATATTATTCTTCCACCTACGGCCGCTTCCTGTCGGCGGACTGGTCAGCGGTGCCCGTGCCGGTCCCGTACGCGAACCTGACGAATCCCCAGACGCTGAATCTCTACGCAATTGTGCGGGATAACCCGGAGAGTTATGCAGACTTGGGCGGGCACCTGCCGGATCCGGGAACACCAGGGACGTGCGGTGACGCAGCCACCGGCTGCGGCGGAACAAACCAGAACGCGGTTGTAACGATTCCAGCAGCTAAGGCGGTTGCAGAGGAAACCACGACGGAGGAGATAAACCGAGTCGTCCAGCCCTTGATCGACAGTGCAATCAAGGACGCGGGAAGCCTCGCCAGCGGGCTGTCCAAAGCGGTCGGAGCTGCGGTCGGGGTAGCTGTATATCTGACGACGTCCCCCGCTCTCAATGCAAATGAGAACCAGATGCTGGAAGCCGCCAAGCAACAGGAAGCGACTCAAACCAAACAGTCTCACGACACGCCAGAAGCCGCGCCAGCCTCCGGCGGAGCGGGGGCGAGGCAGGGTGGCGGGCCCGTTCCAGGATTCACAAGACACCGACTTAATCAGACGATCAGTCGAGACGGGGTGGGCGTCTCAAATCGCGCGCTGATGGATGCTGTCAAGAACCCAACGAAGGTTATCGAGCAGTCCGGTGGCCGAACTATGTATGTCGGTAAAGATGCTACAGTTATTATGAATTCGCGAGGTCAAGTCATCACTACATGGGCGAACACAAGCTCAGGACAACGATGAGACGGGTCAACTCTATGAACGAGAAAAATCGTAAGCTGAATCCGCTACCTGAAGAACTGCGCCCGTTGCTGGAAGAAGTAGTTCAGAAACACAGCCGTGAGCTTGCTGCCCGGGTGCTGGCGGGCGAGTTTGGGCTATTGAACGCGAGGGACTACTCAGAGATACGGCTATCGTTGGGTAAGGAACTCTCTGAGACTGGCTTGGGTGAGGACGATGAGCCGAACAAGAGAGGCTATCAGATCGAGAGTCTGATCGATTGGGTGGGAGCGCGCATTTAATAGGCTGATTAGATGACGTTGTCGGCTCCGTCTCTCGAGTAAACTTGCTAGCTGCACCCAGTCGCTGTGCCAGCTTCTAGATAGATCTGTCCAATATTCCCCACACAGGTTGCCGCCTCCGCGCCCCAGTGACATAATGATCCCTGTTCCGGTCAGCTTTAAACCAACCGAGCGGCGCCAACGGGAGATGCCATGAGCATGCGTGATGCGTGGATTGAAAAGCGAATAGCTACAGCGAGCTCCGCCGAGCGGGACGGAAACGCCAACGGAGGAGTTCGCAACTTCTCCCAGATGCACTACGCGCGCAAAGGCGTCATCACCGAAGAAATGGACTACGTCGCCAAGCGCGAAAAGCTCGAACCCGAACTCGTTCGCAGCGAAGTCGCCCGCGGCCGCGCCATCATTCCCGCCAATATCCACCACCGCAATCTCGAACCCATGGGCATCGGCGTCGCCTTCTTCTGCAAAATCAATGCGAACATCGGAAATTCCGCCACCACCTCGGATGTCGCAGGCGAACTCGAAAAACTCCATCGCGCCGTGCACTACGGCTCAGACACCGTGATGGACCTCTCCACCGGCGGTGACATTCCCGGCATCCGCAAAGCCATCATCGACGCTTCGCCCGTTCCCATCGGCACCGTGCCGATTTACGAAGCCATCATGCGCGTTCGCCGCCCCGAAGATCTCACCATCGATCTCATGCTCGAAGTGATTGAAGAGCAAGCCGAGCAGGGCGTTGATTACATGACGATTCATGCCGGCGTTCTTCGCGAATTTCTGCCGATGGTTCGCAATCGCATCACTGGAATCGTCAGCCGCGGCGGCGCGCTTCTCGCGCAGTGGATGAGCGCGCACAAAAAACAAAACTTCCTCTACGATAATTTTGACGCCATCTGCAAAATTATGCAGAAGCACGACGTCAGCTTCTCCCTCGGTGACGGGCTCCGTCCCGGCTGCCTCGCCGATGCCAGTGACGAAGCGCAATTCGCTGAATTAAAAGTTCTCGGCGAGCTCACCAAAAAAGCCTGGGAATACGACGTTCAAACAATGATTGAAGGTCCCGGACACATCCCGCTCGATCAAATCGAGCTGCAAGTGAAAAAAGAAAACGAACTCTGCTACGAAGCGCCCTTCTATACGCTCGGCCCGCTCGTCACGGACATCGCTCCCGGCTACGACCACATTACCAGCGCGATCGGCGCTGCGATGATCGGATGGCACGGCGCGTCGATGTTGTGTTACGTCACGCCCAAAGAACATCTCGGTCTGCCAAACGCCGATGACGTTCGCCAGGGTGTGATCGCTTATAAAATTGCAGCGCACGCCGCCGACGTCGCGCGTCATCGCCCCGGCGCGCGCGATCGCGACGACGCGCTCAGCTACGCTCGCTTCCTCTTCGATTGGAATAAACAATTCGAACTCTCCCTCGATCCCGAAACCGCCCGCGCCATGCATGATGAGACGTTGCCGGATGATTTTTATAAAGAGGCAAAATTCTGCTCGATGTGCGGGCCGAAATTCTGTTCGATGAACGCGACGCAGATCGCGGATATTTATCAAGGGCATGACCAGAAGGATCGCGAGGAGAAGTTCGCGCAGCTTTTGACGAAGGTGGAGCCGTCGCTCGTGAAGATCGGTCCGGCTGCTGCGCAGGTGGGAGCGCCGGAAGCGAAGGCAAAGTCTTCGAGCGCAACCTCTTAACGGGATTGCCTAACGGAACCTCGCCGGGCGCGTCTCTTAGCTAGACAATATGAGCTACCGCGTACGCCACTTTCTCTGGATCGGGGGCCCATCCGGGCCGAAAATGCGTTATTGACAATAGGCGAACAAAAAGCGAAACTCGGCGTCGCATTAAAACCACCTTTCAGGAGGCAATCATGCCAATGAATCAGGCTTTTCTCGCGGAATTTGACCAGGAATTTGCCAACACACGCAAGACCCTCGAACGCATGCCCGACGACAAGTGGGACTACAAGCCTCACGCTAAGTCCGGCACGATGGGTTGGCTTGCTAACCACGTCGCGATGATGCCGGGCTGGGCCGGTTCGATGTTTACCACCGATTCTTTCGACGTCGCCCCCGGCGGCAAGCAAGTGGAATTTCCCGTCGCCAAAAATTGCAAAGAGCTTCTCGCCATCTTCGATGAAGGCGCCAAGTACGCCCGCGCGGGACTCGCTGCCTCCACCGACGAGCAGCTCATGAAGCCGTGGGCGCTGCTGCAGAATGGCCAGCCGATTTTCAACATGCCGCGCGCGGCCGTCCTGCGCGGCATGATCATGAATCACTTGATTCACCATCGCGCGCAACTCACCGTCTATTACCGGCTGAATGACATTGCGGTGCCCGGGCTGTACGGCCCGTCGGCGGACGAAGGGCAGACGCAAGCCGCCGCGAAGTAGCGAGAAGCGGTTCATCCCAAAGGTTTCCACGAGGAATCGCTTTGCGATTCCTCGTGGCATTTTGCCCGCCGGCGCGCGGTCACGCGAAAGACGCGGCGCCCGAAGTCAAAAAGAGCCGCCAGGGTGGCGGCTCTCCACTAAGGTTGGCGGGCAGGCGGTACGAAAGGCGCCGAGGTAGGGCGAAGGTTGTGCGCGGCGAACGCACGGCTCTTTTTTGGCACGGCGACGGTACTTGCTGCGGGTGAGGATGCGCAGAGGTAGGCGCTTCGCGCCGGCGGTTTTTGATTTCACGGCTGCCCTTCGTGGCTCAGGGTAAAAAGCCGTGACCCACAAAGATTCGGCGGCGCCAGTGATGGCTCGAGTCTCGCAGTGTCTGGAGCCGAGGCAAAAGAGCCGCCAGGATGGCGGCCCTCCACTCAGATTGGCGGGCAGGCGGTACGAACACCCGGAGCGAGAAACTTCATGGCGGAAGCGAAACAACAGGAACAGCTGCGCGAAGAATTCAATCGCTGGGCCGACGCCGGAAAAGGCGAATCGATGGAGCACGAACACTGGCCCATCACGAAGCCCGCGCTCGAACTGATGCAGATTGAGCGCGACGAAAACATTCTCGACGTCGGCTGCGGTGGCGGGTGGCTTTCGCGGATTCTCGCAAAAGGCGTCCCTGAGGGCCGCGTTGTGGGCATGGATATTTCCGATGAAATGATTCGCCGGGCGCGGCAGGCGAGCGCCGATTTTGGGAATCTGGTATTCGTGGTCGGCGAAGTGGACGAAATTCCGTGGGAGCAGAATTTCTTTTCGAAAGCGATCTCCGTGGAATCGTCCTATTACTGGCCTGATCCAGCGAAAGGTGTTCGCGAAATATTCCGAGTCCTCGCTGAGAGTGGGTCTGCGTGGATACTCATCAATTTCTATCGAGACAATCCGCATTGCCATCAGTGGGCGGAGAAGCTAGCCGTGCCCACGCATTTATTCTCCGCCGAAGAATGGAAGCAGCTGTTCCGCAATGCGGGATTCAGCGATGTGGCGCATCGTTTGATTCCCGATCCCACGCCGAATCCAGAAGTGTATACGGGGCGGTGGTTCCGCGACGCGAAGCAGTTGGCGGAATTCCGCGCGATTGGGGCGTTGCTGGTTTACGGAACGAAGAAGTCCTAAGGCGCAGACGTTGCCTCGGGTGCGTGCGTGCCGATTGATGACGCATGCGCGATAGGGCACGACATGCCGTGCCCCTACGGGAAATGCCTTCAAACGTGTCTCGCCGCACGGGCGCGCCGAAGGTCGCATTGTCATCGCGTAGCAATTAGTGTATATACACAAAAGATGGCAAGGAAACGATCCGCGTTATCAGCGCACGGCAAGCGAGCCGCAAAGAGCGCCAGGCCTATGCCGGACCGTCAAATTGATTTCTCGGATATCCCGGAATCGACCGCAAGTGAACTTAAGCGCGCTCGCCGCGTTGGCCGCCCGAAATCGCCCCACGCTAAACAACTCATCGCAATCCGCATCGACCCGCGCCTGCTGACGCGCCTGCGCCGGTTGGCTCGCCGGAACCAAAAGCCGTACCAGACGATGATCCACGAGTTGCTCGAGCGAGCCCCGAATCGCGGCTA
>Ga0210383_10003271_pt1 | contig 14554 bp, 10 predicted proteins | sample IncBWC14OmetaG_FD_160072 | JGI IMG/M metagenome (GOLD analysis project Ga0210383, IMG submission 160072) | Forest soil microbial communities from Barre Woods Harvard Forest LTER site, Petersham, Massachusetts, United States - Inc-BW-C-14-O ...
GTGGGACCGCTTGCGATTTCCGAGGCGGATAAAGATGGGTGTACGCGTCCGCTGCATCTGGATCCCGCTCACCACTACGCCGTCGATCCAGCCTCCATCGACTACTTCGAGGGCGATGCCGGAGATGACGCGCGCCTTGAGCTCAACTTCGTCGTTGTAGATCACCGAATTCGAAAAGGTGATGTTCTCAAATCCACCTTCGGAAGAGGTGCCCAGCTTGAACCCGTTGCAGCAGGTGGTGAGGTGGCAGTTGGTCACGACCACGTTTTTGGTCAAGCGCGGCTCCGGCCCGTAGGGATTTTCGCTCTTCAGGCAGACAGCATCGTCCCCCGTCTCGACTGAACAATTGGACACCAGGACGTTCTGGCACCCGGTCATATCGATTCCATCAGTGTTTGGACCGACTACCGGGTTCTTGATGGCGATTCCCTTGATGTTGAGGTCATCACAGTTGAGCGCGTGGAGCGTCCATCCAGACGAATTCTCGATCCGCACATCTTCGATTCGCAATTGCCGGCAGTTGACAAAGTAGAGCATCGGGCTGGGGCGGCCGGACTTTTTCGGGCTCAGGACCCGGGATGAAAAGTCGGCCCACTGCTCGTCGGCCGGAATCGGGGTTTTGCCGGAGGGCTCCCAGAAGTTTTTTCCCTGCCCATCGATGCGTCCCGGACCAGCGAGGGTCACGCCTTCCGTGTCGTGGGCAAAAATCAGATGGCGCTGTCGGCCTTCGCCGCCTCCGTCTCCGGCATCGTAGTCGTTCAACGACGTGCTGCCGCGAAGCGTGCATCCCTCATCCAGATAAAGGGTTACCCGGCTCCTCAGGTCGATCCTGCCGGTCAGGAAGGTCCCGGAGGGAACGTGGACGGTTCCTCCCCCGGCCTGGTACGCATCGTCGACGGCGCGCTGGATTGCATTGGTATTCAGGGTCTTGCCGTCGGGCCTCGCGCCGTACTCAAGAATGCTTTTCGGCGCCTGGTTCGACCCCGCCAATCCTCGCCGGGAGGCTGCTATCGCCAGTGCGAATGATCCGGAGAGGAAGTTCCTTCTCAACATGGAAAGTCTCCTGGTCTATGAATTATTCCAGAGCCGATCGTGATGCCGGTCGCGCAGGGCACCTGCAACTGTTTGACTTGAGGAATCCCTGGCCGGTTGCGCACTGCGGGGGCCACAGAACCTGATTCTTGCCCTTCGACACAAGGTTCGGATACCTTCTTCGCTATAGAGGCAAAAGGAAACCGAACCATGAGTGAAGAACGGCTGGACGTGCCGCAAGGCACATTGGATCGGCACCGGCACTCGCGTGGCACCAGGCTTGTTGAGGATCTTACGCACGATCTTCGCTATGCGATGCGCTCGTTTGCAAACACACCGGGACTCACGGCCATGATCGTGCTCTCTCTGGCCATTGGTATCGGAGCCAACACTGCAATTTTCAGCGTCACCAGCACGCTTTTGCTCAAGCCGCTGCCCTATCCGTACGCGGACCGACTGGCCATTCTGTGGCTGCGGTCTCCGGGAATCGGGATTCCCCAGGACTGGCCTTCGCCGGGACAATATCACGATATCCAAACGCAGAATCACGTGTTCGAAGAGACTGCAATCGCCATTGGAGGCGGCTCCACGATCACCGGTCTTTCGAGAGCCGCAAAAGTCGACGCGATTGCCGGTTCTGCCAGCCTGCTGCCCATGCTCGGCGCAAAGCCCATGCTGGGCCGCCTGTTTCTGCCGCAGGAAGACAAGCCGGGCAGCGCGAAAACCGCGGTGTTGGCCTATGGACTCTGGCAGCGGGTTTTCTCGGGTGACCCCAACATTCTCGGCCGCACGATTACTTTCGATGGCGAAGCGACAACGGTGGTCGGCGTTTTGCCGAAGGATTTCCGCCTGAACCGTGAAGTGATCCCCACCGTGGGCGGCATCGACAAGCCCGACATCTTTCTGCCATTACCCGCGGAGGCCAAGGACGCCACCAACTACGGGTCGGAGAACTACAACATCCTGGCGCGGCTGAAACCCGGCGTAAGTATGGAGACGGCGCAATCCGACATCGCCATCATTGCGGCGCGCCTTCGACAGGAAAAGCACCGCGATCCTTCGTTCACCATCAGCGTGGTGCCGCTCATCGAGCAGGTCGTGGGCAACGTGCGCAGCGCGGTGCTGATCCTGTTTGGAGCGGTGGCGCTGGTCCTTTTCATCGCGTGCACCAACGTGGCCAACCTGCTGCTCTCCCGGGCCGCGGTTCGGCAAAGGGAAATCGCGATTCGCACGGCGCTGGGTGCCGGACGGGCGCGGGTGGTCCGGCAACTGCTGACGGAAAGCATCCTGCTGGCTCTGCTGGGCGGAGCGGCGGGCCTCGCCATTGCCGACCTGGGCCTCGTCATTGCGCGCCGCATGCATCCCGGAAACATTCCCCGTCTCGACGAACTGGGCATCGACTTCAACGTGCTCGGATTCAGCCTCGCGGTTTCGCTGGTGACCGGAATCGTATTCGGCCTCGCGCCGGCTCTTCGCGCCTCGCGGGTCGATTTGACCACCAGCCTGAAGTCGGGTGGCAGGGGGTCGGTCAAGGGCGGACTGCATGTGAAGCACGACAAACTGCGCGGCGCGCTGGTCATCGCCGAACTAGCAATCGCCCTGCCCCTGCTGGCCGGCGCGGGGTTGCTGGTGCGCAGTTTTGTGAGGCTTACGGATGTGCCGCCCGGGTTCAATCCGCACAACGTGATTTCGATGCAGGTCTCGGCTGAGGGACCGAAATACAAGGAACGCGCCGCACGAGTCCAGTTTTATCAGGCTCTCGAAGAGCGGGTGGGGCATCTGTCGGGAGTCAGTGCCGTGGGGGCGATCACGTCATTGCCGCTTACGCCATCGGTCGGTTGGGGAGGCATGGAGATCGAGGGATATGTCCCCCCTCCCAACCAGCCCGAGTTGCAGGTGGACATTCGTTTCACCACACCGGGGTATTTCACCGCGATGCAAATTCCGCTGCTGAGCGGAAGGCTATTTTCTGCGGCAGACACGGAGAAAACGCAGCCCGTCGTGCTTATCGATGAAAAGATGGCAAACCAATTCTGGCCGAAGGGCGATGCCGTCGGCAAACGCATCCGCCAGGGCAACAAGCAGCCATGGGCGACGATTGCCGGTGTAGTGGGATTGGTCAAGGAGTACGGCCTCGATCTCGACACGCGCATGGTTGTTTACTATCCGCAAGGGCAGAAGCCCGCGGGAACGATGTTCATGGTCGCGCGTACGAGTTCCGATCCGGTGGCCACGGCAGATGCCATCGTTCACCAGGTGAATGCCCTCGATTCGGAAGTGCCCGTTTTTGATATCGCCACCATGGACCGGAGGGTCCATGACTCGGTGGCGCGGCAACGATTTGCCATGACCATGCTGGGGGCGTTTGCAGGCTTCGCCATGATCCTGGCTGCCATCGGGGTGTATGGGGTTATGTCGTTTCTTGTCAGCCAGGGAGCGGCCGACATCGCCATCCGCATGGCTCTCGGCGCGCGACGCGGGCGGATTCTATCCCTGGTCTTTCAGCAGGGGATGGGACTGGCGTTGACCGGCATCTTCGCGGGGCTGCTAGGCGCCCTTGGGCTCACGCGTGTCATGAGCGGCCTGCTGTTCGGGGTTAGTGCGGCGGACCCGGTGACATTCGGGTCCGTACTGGTTTTGCTGACTGCCGTCGCGCTCGCCGCCTGTTATTTCCCGGCGCGCCGAGCCATGCGTGTCGACCCGATGGTCGCCTTGCGGACCGAGTGACGCGGCCGCGGTGAAAGGCAATCTTCGCCGGCTTTGTACGGCCCTAAGCGTCCAGGTCGCTGACCGATTTCAGCCCTGTTGGGTCACCCACCACGACCGATTCTCTGCCCGGGGTAATGAACCCCTTCTCCGCCCACTTGGACAACACACGGCTGATGGTGAACAGGGTGGTGCCGGTCATCTGCGCCAACTCTTCTCGGCTCAGAGAGATCTGGATACCTTCGTCGGTCGGCTTTCCGATTTGTTTGAGGAGCCTGAGGATGGTAAGCGCCAGGCGTGTGGCCACTTTTTCCGTGGCGACTTCCCGGAATCGTTCTTCGAGTTCTCGCAGGCGTCCGGAAAGGATCCTGCTGATGTTCTCCCGAATCCTCGGATGCTGGGCCAACAGCGTCTGCAGCCGGCTGTATTCCCACACGAGGGCTTTGCATTGCTCCATGGCCCGGGCCGAGCAGGTGTGGCTGCAGGTGGCTGAATCAGCTTGCAGGTTGATAGCGTCACCCGATCCGCTCATCCAGATGAGCACTTCATTGCCATCGGAGCTGAGCTGGGTGTGCTTGACACTCCCGGATTGAATCAACATCAGGTTGCGAACCGGCTGCCCCTGGATAAACAGGAGTTCATCACGAGCGAAGGTCCGAGCTCGAGCGCATGAGGCGATTTCCATGCAATCCCGTTGGGTCAGACCGGTGAAGAGCGCAGAAGCACACATCAAGACAAGATGCTCGGCGCTGTTGGAATTAACTGGTGACAAAATCCCCGGAGCGGACGCACTGCTGGGTCCGCCTAAGCGTGCTGTTGCCATACTTGCCTTCACCTCGACAACTCAATGGGACAACCAAAAAACTGCAAATGTCGGAAACTTAAACTGTGAGACCATTTTGCTTCCTGTCATCCGTGACACAAATCACACCTTGGCAATTTGATCTACATCTTTTGGGGTGAGACAGCCTGCACCTAAGATGAATCGAAACCATCCAATGGGGGCCGAAAATGGATGAGTGTGCCGGGGCTCGGTATCCGCTATCCCCTACCATTTCTTATTCTTGCAGGAAGCTGGCTTGCTGTTTGGAAGGGGCCTGGAGATGCCGTTTGCCCTCTTCGGTGATCAGGAGCCAATAAAATTCAATGGTATTTGGAGTGGTGTCCACCGGGGTGAAATAGGGGGGATCTGCGTGTATGAGATAGGCCCCCAATAAATCGTCCGCTAAAAGTGCCAGCAACAGCGCCTTGACTTCGTCGGAGCCAACATGGGGTTTGGCCTTCGAGATTTTGGCGACGATGGATTCGAATGATTCGAAATCGCGGAGAACAATTTCCAAAATCATTCGATTGAGGTCAGCGTGCGTTTCGGCGGAGTTAGTGTGGCCCATGCAGTGTTTCCGTGGCCCTCATCTATCGAATTCTTATGTGCGCGACGGAAGACGGGCCGGCGCAAAACTATGGCCTGCTGTCCGAACGGCAAAGGATCTTTTGCCTGATTTGCCCGCAACGAGACTCAAGATCCGCTTGTGAAATGCCGGCCCGCAAGGACCTATAAAATACCCAAACCCCAAGGGGGGCGGGACAACCGAGAAACGGCTGGCATCGGGCTGACGCAGGGGCGTGGAGACCGAAATTCAGAAATTTCTTTAGAACGAACCAATCCAAAAAGAATCAATGCGTCAACGAGATATATCGCCCGGCAGTCCGCAGATGATGGCTCGATTTTCGCAAGCGGGAATGGGCCTGTCAACGAGGATACGAGTGAACATTTGTTCATATTCAACGATGAACAATGGGTTCCATCGCTCCAATACGCAGCTCATCGGGCCCATGGTGTGGCCAGAGAGTGAGGGCAGAGGATGGTGCATGCGGTGGGTTAAGTGCTGCCGGAGGCGGTTGACGCCAAACGCCAGCTAAACCGCATTTTGGCGCGGCAGACATTGCACTATTTTCAGTGCTACAACGACTTTACAATGCTTTACAACTTTTGAGGGAGAGTAACGACGTTTGCTTTTGGCTACTCTACGTCTACCACCCCACTACCTTGGAAGGGCCCCCTGGAGGCACTGAGATGAGCCGGCGCACCGCCGACCGGTTCAACGGCCAGGTACTGCCATTGCGGACGCCACTCCAAGCCGCCAATCCCTAAAGAGGAAACAGACTGCCGGAATCCGGTGAAACCGAGAGCAATCGCGCACGTTGGCGCGGGGGACGCGGCTGGTGGTTCGAAAGCAAAGAGAGAATCTGGCGCAGTTCGGTGCGGACGTTGCCGACCGTCGCGGAGAACGAATCGGGCCGTTTGGCAGCCTGTTTCGAAGCCGGGCTTGACTCCGGCGCGGCAGCGGGCTTCGCCTCCACTCGACGATGATTTACCTCCAGGGCCTGGCGGGCGCCTGAGAGCGTATATCCCTCTCCGTGAACAAGGCGCTTGATTTCGAGCGCCAGTTCGACTTCGCGGCGCCGGTAGAGGCGCTGGCCGGTTCCGCTCTTGTTGGGCTTGAGATGGGGAAACTGAGTTTCCCAGAAACGAAGGACGTACGGTTCGACAGCGCAGATGCGGGCTACATCCCCGATCTTGAAATACAGGCGATCAGGGATGTCGGGCGAGTCGACAACGCGGTTGCGGGAAAGCTGTGAGGCCATTGGTCACCAATCGAAGAGTCCTTCCTCTCGCCGGGACGCTTCTCTCAGCGCAGTATAGGGACCGGCTCCGCTAAGGTGAAGGAAAAAAACGCGGTTTTCCGCGATCTTGACCCATTCCGTGCACCCGGGTGCCGGGCACATCAGAACTTTTTCTCAGAGCCTCGCCGCAGTCAAGGAGCCGGTTGGCTGTTCGACGGGCGATCGAGCCGGGGAATACGGTGGGGCTGCGCGCAGATATTGCTGCGGCCAACTGGCCGGCTCTGACAGAGCCGCTTCGGCGTGCAATGGCCAGTACGGATCTCGCAGCATCTCGCGCGCCAGCAGCACGAAATCGGCTTGGCCACCTTCGATGATCGCGTTGGCCTGGGTCGGCTCGGTGATCATGCCCACCGCTATCGTTGGAATTCCGGCTTCGGCGCGGATCCGGGCGGCAAACGGAACCTGGTAACCCGGGGCGACCGGCACCTTGGCGTCAGGAACCATTCCCCCGGAGGATACGTCGATGATGTCGACCCCCCGTCCGCGCAACGCCCGCGCCAGTTCGACCGAATCGTCGATGGTCCAACCTCCTTCTGCCCAGTCGGTGGCCGAAATACGAACGGAGAGCGGCAGGTGCTCCGGCCACTCGCTGCGCACAGCATCAACTACCTGCAGCGCCAGGCGAATCCGGTTTTCTAAGCTGCCGCCGTAGGCATCGGTCCGTTGGTTGGCGAGCGGGGAGAAGAATTCGTGGAGCAGGTAGCCATGCGCCGCATGAATCTCGACCAGATCGAATCCGGCTGTAAGAGCACGATGTGCCGCTTGTGCGAAAGCCGCGACGATGGCGTCGATTCCAGGCCGATCGAGTGCCCGGGGCATGGCGCGCCTGGGGGAGAAGGAGATGGGGCTCGGAGCAACCGGAGTCCATGCACCTTCTTCGGCCGTGAGCAGGCGCTCGCCCCGGAATGGAGCTGTGACGCTTGCCTTGCGCCCCGCATGCGCAAGCTGAATTCCCGCGCGCGCTCCCTGCGAGTGTATGAAGGAGGCGATGCGCTCGAGCGCCGGAATGTGCTGGTCCTTCCAGATACCGAGGTCAGAGGACGAAATGCGGCCCTCGGGCACGACTGCGGAGGCTTCCAACATCACCAGGCCTGCGCCGCCCTGGGCGCGGCAGCCGAGATGCACGAGATGCCAGTCGTTGGCAAAGCCGTCTTCAGCCGAGTACTGGCACATCGGCGACACACCAACGCGGTTAGGAAAAGTGACGGAACGAAGCTGGAAAGGAGAAAAAAGAGGATGGCTCATGAAGTCTCGATCGCGTCCTGGGGCCAAGATTTGACAAACGCCCGTCCATCATAGATGAAGCAGGCGACGAGACCGATGCAGGATGGCGTAAACCCCGATCCCAGGCGATCATGAACCTCGCACAGTCCCGACTATCAATTTTGCGAGTGTTCGGAACCGGGCCTGGCTCTTAGCATGGCACAGAACGATAAAGGAGGAAGCCAAGCCATGTCCTCGCCGCCCGCGGTACCCGACCGCTCGCCCGACCCGCTCGGAGGATTGGTCCGACGCGTGTCCGGTTTCACCATCGTGCTCAGCATTCTTTTGATCGTTTGCGGGTTCCTCGCGATCCTGCTTCCGATCGAGATGTCCTTTGGGGTCGTGATCGTAATCTCATGGCTGTTGATGATCAGCGGAGTGGTTCAGTTGATCCACGCGATCCGGGGCCGTACCGTCGGGAGCAGGTTCTGGACAGGGGTGATCGCCCTTATCCATTTCGGCATGGGGCTCTTCTTCCGGCTCGATCCGGGAATTGGCATCGCGGCCCTGACGTTGGCGCTGATCGCGTTCTTCATAGCCCAGGGAGTCATCGGCATCGTGGCGTGGTTTCGGACCCCGGAGAGCGGCGCGTCCGGCTGGCTGCTGTTTGAAAGTGCAATTACGCTACTCCTTGGACTGATGATCTGGCGCCACTGGCCGAGCGGTTCTCTCTGGGTGATCGGCACCCTGGTCGGGATCAACATGATCATGTCCGGGACGACGCGCCTGATGCTCGCCCTCGCAGTCCGCCGGGCCACAAAAATCGTCGAGCAGTCGGCCTAGTCCAATGAATCTTCGCAATCACGTTTGCATGGCTACAGGCACCTTGCGGCGCATCCTCGCCATCCTTGCTTTGACCACGATCGCCGTTGCGCAGGCCCCATCGCGCATTCAGGCAGACATCTCGGCGGGAAATCTCGCCACGCTGCGATGGCCGAATTTCCGCGATTACCAGCCCTGGCTTCAGAAGTTCTATGAACCGGGCGGGTTCGCTGCCGTGTGGGTTCAGGGAGGAGGTCCTTCTCCGCAAGCAAGGGCCATGATCGACCAGTTCCGCAATGCGTGGATGAAAGGACTTGAGCCCGAAGACTATGACGCATCGCGCTGGGATGGACGCCTGAGTGCTCTGCAAGGCGCGGGCGCCGATCCTGCAGATTTCGACGTCGCGCTCACGGTTTGCACGATGCGTTATGTCTCCGATCTGCGCATCGGCCGAATCAATCCGAAGCACCTGAAGTTTGACCTCGATGTCAAAGACAAGAAGTACGATCTGGCCCAATTTGTGCGCGACAAATTGTTGACTGCGTCCGATGTTTCTGCAGTCATCAACAGCGTCGAGCCGCAGTTCGATGGGTACCGGCGAGCTCAGCAGGCGCTGGTGCGTTATACCGAACTGGCTCGTGCCGATGACGGGGAAAAGCTTCCGGCGCCAGGCAAGCCCATTGATCCGGGCCAGTCCTACGCCGGTGTGGCGCGCCTGGCGCGATTCCTGAAACTCGTCGGCGATCTTCCGCCTGATGCGCAGAGTCCGGGCTCGGACACCTATGACGCCAGTCTGTCCGAGGGAGTCAAACGGTTCCAGCGGCGGCACGGCCTCGATGATGACGGCCGCCTTGGTCCTTCGACTGTCAAGCAGATGAACGTGCCACTTGCCGATCGGGTTCGCCAATTGCAACTTACGCTGGAACGGTGGCGCTGGCTGCCGGAGGGATTCACCGCGCCGCCGATCATCGTCAACATTCCCGATTTCCGCTTGCGCGCCTTCGATGAGAACAACAAGATCGCGCTCGAGATGGGCGTGGTGGTCGGGAAGGCGATGCGGACGCAGACACCCGTATTCACGCGCGATATGACGTTCATCGTACTTCGCCCATACTGGAACGTTCCCCCCGGTATCTTCGCCCGCACCATACTGCCCGCGATCAGGAAGGATCGCGGCTATGTCGCCGCGAAGAGATTCGAAATCACTACGCAAGATGGAAAGGTGGTTACGTCAGGAGCCGTTTCCGATGAGGTGCTGGCGCAATTGGAAGCCCGCAAACTTGCCGTGCGGCAGAAGCCGGGGCCCGACAATTCGCTGGGCCTCGTCAAGCTGATGTTTCCCAACGAGTACAGCGTGTATTTGCACGATACGCCCCAGAAAGATCTCTTTGACAAAAGCCGCCGCGATTTCAGCGCCGGCTGCGTTCGTGTGGGAAAGCCCGCCGAGCTTACCGCGTGGGTGTTGAGGAACAATCCGGGCTGGACGCTCGAACGCGTGCAGCAAGGCATGCAGAGCGGCCCAGACAATGCCGCGGTCACCCTGGCCAAGCGCGTGCCGGTGTTTATCCTCTATGGAACCGCGGTCGCTTACCCGAATGACGAGGTGCACTTTTACGACGATATCTATGGCCACGACGGCAAGCTGGCGCAGGCATTGGCCAAGGGCTATCCGTACCCGTGATGAGGGAGACTACCAGCGCCGCACGCGTCCTACGTCTACATGTACAAAATCGGAAGAAGCGTAATACCCAACGCCGCCGCGATGGAGGCTGAGAGCGGTATCGCGCAGCTCGGACGTGGGCACACCGGGTATGCGAATATCGATCGCCATGGCCTGCATGTGGAGGCTGTGCTCGGCTACTCCGTGGCCGTGGCTGCGTAGGTATTCATTGCTCCAGGGCGTGCGGTAGCCGCAAACGACATTGATCTCGGCATCTGGACGTCCCAGGGCCACCGTCAGGTCGCGCAGAAGATCGAACACGCGGGGATCGTAGTCGTGAACATCGCCGGTGCGGTGGTCGCGCAAATAATGATTCAAGCGCGCCAAGGCATCGGGATCATAGTCGTTCCCATGGCGGTACACGATGTCCAGCCGCTCCCCGGTGTGGGTATGGAAAAAGTGCAGATGATACGGCACGTCTGACGAAGGCGTCGCGCCTGCCATCGATCGGGTACCTGAAAAACAAAGACAAAGCGCGGCCAGGAAACATGCGGACAAGCCGCTGCGTAGCGAAAGGGCCAACCTGAATCTCCCTACAAAAAATCGGCCACCCGGGAGGGTGGCCCACTGTTTGAATTCTATCAGGCGCGGAATTGATGTGGAGCCTGGGCCCCCACGATCATCTCTTTTCAGCCCCCGAAGGACCCTCACTGGCAATTTCGGAAGAACCACCTACTGGGCGGGCAGCGATTGCTCAAGACTGATCAGGTTCTGCGGCTTTACCCGAATGGCGCCTCCTCGGGGACTGTCGATATCCGCGATCAGGAAAAGCGCGATGGACACGGCCATAGGGATGACCAGGAATATCCGCCGGTCACTCCGGCGGACGCCGAACCCAATGAGAAAATTGCACCCGACGGCAATTGCCGCCAGCAGCCCCCAAGCGGCAATGGGTATGCGGTTCCACCAGGCAGCCTGGGTATAGCCCTGCGAGTTCAGTACGTCGTTCATGCCTGAAACCACCACGGCATACACCGGCGTGTCCTGCACACGTCCCTGCAGCAGGGCAGACCATAACTGGTTTTGGAGATCAGTCGTATCCGCGTTGACCTTCGCGAGCTGGATCGGATCGCGAGTGGTGTAAAACAACAGTCGCTGGTCGATGTACTTCTTGAGAAGGGCGTGGACTTTGGCGGTAGTTTCCCCCGGCAGCAGATCCGCGCGCAAGTATTCGGTGCCAATCGCGTTGGCCTCCTCTTCCTCGTAGTTCTTGCGCTGATCGTAGCGGCCGATGGCCATGGAAAAGCTGAAACCGATGATGAGACCCAGCAGGGTGAGCGTCGCCCCAACTACAGTGCTGTAGTCGTCCCGCTCGTCTTCCTTCAGGGATCCCTCCCTGCGGCGAAAATAGTCGCCGGTCCAGGCCGAGAGCACGAGAACGAGAAATGACAATACCAGTACAAGAAACGGAAAATTCATGAGATTCATCCCCTGCCACCCCGCTCCAAGTTTCTGCCTTCGACAGTAGGGCTGCTAAAACCCTGATTCAACTGGCAATAATGCCAGTGGGTTTCTGCGTCAGCGGGTGGGCATTCGCAGGAGGCAGCGACGTCGACTTGGTGCTTCTTCAATACTTTATTGCTTTTTCAACACTGCCGCACCTTTCTCGTTGGAAAGGATTGCGGACTCGAGCTGTAGAAAGGCCGCCGCCTTGGCGGGTGGAATCTCGATGTCTCGCACCACGTACTCGCTCTCGTAATGAAGGACCTTGCCCTGGGCGGAGACCGACGCGTGATAGCTGGCGAAATCGACATCCACATCGACGGGGTCAGGAATGTCGTCGATGACATAGCCGTCGGGGATAGAAATGTCGAAGCTGTCGCGCCAACGGCCGGGGTGGCCCATTTCGATCGGGTAAGCCCGTTCGCTGCCGTCCATGACGTCCGGAACCACACGCGCGTGGCTGCCCAGTACGCGCGGCCGCAACAGCAGCAATGGGCCGGAGGGGTGCGCGTAGCCGGCCGCGGCCAGGTGCAGCTCGAGATCGAGCGGATGATCGAGTTCCGCGGCACCGCTGAACTCGAAACCTTTGAACGACAGGCCGGGCAGGTCCGATCCCAGGCCTCGCTCCAGTTTCTCGTGCATCTCGCGGGAGTCATTGTCCTTGATGAACCAGCGTTCGCCGGTGGCATCGTCGCCGATGAACTGCTCACGGATGTCACCGCTGAGGGTTCCATCGGCAGCCAGCGTGAAAGTGCCTTTGCGGTTCAGGCCTTCGGCCTCCGGCGGGAGAACCGGCATGCGCAGCACCTGGCTGAATTCGCCGTTGGCAATATTGCCGTAGCCACCCTGGAGTTCCGATCGGATGAGGCCGACCGGCGTTACTTCGTCGGTGGGATCGAAGATCAGCAGAGTTTTTCCGTTGATCGCCTTCACGCGGGCGAGAAGGCGCGGATCGGTTTCGCCATCCGGCAGTTCGATGGCGGTGATCATGTGGTTGCCGATCAGCGATGGCGCTTCGGGATCGATAATGCCGCGCCGGCTGTCCACATGGAAGTAATAGGCGGGAATGCCGGCCACTCGCAGCAGGGAGATCAGGAGCGTGGTTTTGTCCTTGCAGTCGCCGTAGCGGTTGCGAAAGATGTCCCCGGCATAATGAGGCTGCCAGCCGCCCATGCCCTTCTCGACAACAAAATAGCGAATGTTTTTCTGGATGTAATCGGTGATTCTGGCCAGCTTCGTATAGAAGTCGGGTGCCCCGGAGACAAGTTCCTGAGCCTTCGCGGTGATTTCAGGAGAGGGATCGGGCCGGTGCTGTTCCAACTGCTGCTGCCACAGGCCGAGCGCGCGCCATTGATTGTCGGCGCCTTTCATCGCGGCGTCTCCCCATTTCACCGACATGCGCGCCGCCAGCGCTCCCCAATGGGGGGTAGCGTGGAGGTTTTCGAGATCTAGGGCGGGCATATCCTTGATTTCCCAGCGAAGGTGGTTGGAACCAACTTCGAGGGGCTTGATGGGGGTATATCTGCGCCACGAATCGGCGTAATGGCCTCCAGGCGGAAGCGCCAATTCGAGCGCTTCAGATACCACCGGAATCGTGGTCTGGATCTCCCATTCTTCTTCATTCATGTAGGGGCGAAGCTGTTCTTCGGTTTCACATGCCACGACGGCTCCCGGATCGCTCGCGGGCGGATTGACAGTGCGGATGCGTTCAGTGAACTGAAGAATAGGTGCGGCGTAAGCGCCGTGGTCCACAAAATCCGTGTCCATGGCCTGCAGTTGCCGGCCATCGGGGGTGATTGTCCAGGAGTGGAAGTAATTGAGCTTTTCGTCGATGTCGTAACTGACCGAGCAGTGAGAATAGTTGCGGCCCTGGGGTTTGAGGATGCGGATGGCCGAGCGTTCGCGCTCCACGGCGTGGTTCTGGCCATCGACCGTAATGAGGTATTCGTCGAAGAGGACTACCGCAGAGGAATCCTTTGCCGAAGCCGGAGTGGGGGTTCGGGCTGCATCGACCACCCACTGCGGAGCGGGCTGCGGCTTCTCCCTCGCCCCCGCCGGGGAAAGCCCCAGCAACAGAAGCGCGCCGGCGAAAACAGGGTAGGGCTGAAACCTCGCGGAACGGGCGTTCATCAATTCCCTTTCTGTTCCGGCGAAAAGGCAAGCACGAGTTGCTGCTGATCGCTGGCAGATACCTTCTGATAAAAGCCGCGTACATCCTGATACTGTTCCGCTTTCAGATATGTGAAGCCCCTCGCCAGCGACCGCGCAATGGTAATCTGTCCCGGCTCAGAGACCACCTTGGTGGACAACACCGCCTGATCGGCCCAGGGAATCTTGGCATCCTGAGGCGCGCCTTCCACGGCCAGGCCTGGCGCCAAACGATACACAACCTGGTCAACAACACGATTCGCATATTGCATATCGATCGGTTCAATGCGTTGCGCCTGGTCCAAGAACGGCCGGTGCCCCCGCGCCTCAAAGAAGAAACCGGGAAGCAGCAGGCGCTTCGAAGTTGCAGACCCGAGGACGCCCTGCACCTTAACAACCGCCATCAGGTTGCTGTCCGGATCATTCAACGCCAGGAAATGATCGATGTGAGCCTCGACTCCCTCCGGCGCCATCCCCTGCAGCATGCGATCGAATCTCTTCTTCACCTCGTCTTCGTCGTTGAGGAGCGCCTCCTGCCGCCAGTCCAGGGCTTCCTGCCCCGTCAGGATGAAGCGAAACGTCCCTGTGGTGGAGCCGCGCGTGTCGACCGTGACGTCTCCCAAGCGCGTGATCGTATTGGCGGTGTAAGGCAGGTACGGCGTCGCCATCGCCGCGCGTCCGTCGGCGCTTTCGCGGATGCCAGCCGCTCCGGTGTGCTTCCAGTGCAGGGTCTGGAAGGGACACATCTTCTCTCCCGGGTCGAGAATGATTTCTTTTCCGCCGGTGCTGAGGATC
>Ga0210383_10003272_pt1 | contig 14553 bp, 10 predicted proteins | sample IncBWC14OmetaG_FD_160072 | JGI IMG/M metagenome (GOLD analysis project Ga0210383, IMG submission 160072) | Forest soil microbial communities from Barre Woods Harvard Forest LTER site, Petersham, Massachusetts, United States - Inc-BW-C-14-O ...
CATGCGAAACCGCCGCCAGCATCTTTCCATCGCGATTGAATCCGACGTAAACATCCGCTCCGCGCACGCCCAGCACGGGCTTATCGGCGTCCGCTACTCCGCGGTCGGCTACGGAAACCGACCAACTCTGGCCGAAGTCCACCGACTTGGCCACTACCAGGTCGAGTTTTTTGCGTTGCAGCCATGCGGCATAGACCGTCCGGTGATCGACGGGATCGACCACGATTTGCGGATCGAACTGCCCTGTCCCCGGCGGAGTAATCTCGCGCGGAGGCTGCCAGGTCGCGCCCCGATCGTTGCTCACCACCAGCACCATCGAAGGCAGGGGGCACTTGCGGCATCCCGGCACCCGACCATATTGCGGATAGAGAATGTAGACGTGACCAAATCCGTCGGCCGCCATCGCCGGCTCCCACTGATCTCCCACGGTGAAGCCGACCCGGGTTTGCGGCGTGAAACCTTTTTGCGCGGCAAAGGCCACGGGGGCGATCAGGGCGGCGAACATGATCGCCAAAGCAAGCCGGGAACTTCGATGGGTGCGGTGGAAAACCAAGGTCACGAAACCTCAGGCAGGCCGGGGGGTAAAGCCCTAAAGCAATCTAACCCGGAAAATGGGGGTCCGTCAACCTGATGCCTCTTTTCCCAGCCTTCGGCATCCAATAGAATCGATAGACATTTGAGACGGGAGTCATTTTTATGGCTAAAGCTACTTTTGCCGCAGGCTGTTTCTGGGGAGTCGAAGCTACTTTCCGCCAGCTGCCCGGCGTTATCTCAACCCGCGTCGGCTACACCGGAGGCAACGCTCCTAACCCGACTTACAAACAGGTTTGCACAGACACGACCGGCCATGCCGAAGCTGTGGAAATCGATTACGATCCGGCCAAGCTTTCTTACGATAAACTGCTCGACGTTTTCTGGCAGAACCACGATCCCACCCAGCTGAACCGGCAAGGGCCGGACTGGGGCAAGCAGTATCGGTCGGCGATTTTTTTTCACAGCCCAGAGCAGGAAGCTGCCGCCCAGGCTTCGAAAGAGCAGCTGGAAAAATCCCACCGCTTCAGCAAGCCCATCGTCACGCAGATCGTTCCTGCCGAGACCTTCTTCGAAGCTGAGGATTACCACCAGCAGTATCTGGAAAAAAAGGGTCTGGCAAGCTGCCACATCAAAGCCTGATCACGTAGCCCCGGACGAGGTGTCTGCCGCTACGCGCCTTACGCTTGAATGGACGGGTTACGGGGACCGAAGAGCAGGATCAAGGCGAAGCTGGCGAGATAAAACGGCGTAACCTCGGACGAATTAAAGCCCAGAATCCGCAGCACCAATCCAAACAGGGCTACCGACTCGCTCAGGGCATAGATGGCAAGGTAGCCGCTGCGCCAGCGGTTCCGGGCTTCCGTGTTTTCGGGCTCAACCGCCAGCGTCGCTTCCGCGCGCAAGACAAAAAGCTTCCGCACCGCGAAAATTATCCCAACCGTTGTGATCGCGACCAGAGTGACGACAAAGTACAGATTGCGGTTGGGTGCTGCGCTCCGCCCCAGACGCTCGCCGAGGAGTGCGAAGCCCACAATGCTCACCAGCATGACCACGCGAACTATGTGCAGGATTCGTCGCGGAAACTCCATGCAGCAATTGTGACTGCGTTTCCTTCCGTAAATCGCCTTGAAAATCCGCAGGTATCGCAACCGCCAACAGCAGCGCGGGTTCCGGCTCAGGCTCGAGTGGCACGCACATCGAGATATTCGACTTCGACGCTGGTCTGGTCCCTGCCGGCGCGGTTGTGCTCTTTCCATAACGTTTCGAGCGCGGACGCTAGCGCTGCCTGGCCGTTGGGATCGAGCCTCTTGAATGCGGTTTGTGTTGGACCGAAGTATTGCCGGAAAAAAGCCACGACTTCATGCGGAGGAAAAGGATAGTCGAACGACGTTTGTCGCCGCGCCATACTCAGACTGGATACTCCCTTCGCGAGGCGCTGTCGCACCGTTTCCTCGTCTCCCCAGAGAACGGGTGCGGGAATTCCGGGCGGAGGCGGCGCCATTTTCGCCGTGAGTTGAAAGGTCTTGCCAACGAAGCCTTGCGGAGTCCAGTTCGCCATCGCAATCAAACCCCCGGAGCGGCATACACGCAGAAGCTCCGATGCCACAACATCGGGACGAGGAGCGAACATCGCACCAAACATCGTCTGGACGATATCGAAGGCGCCTTCGGGATAAGGCAGTTGTTCGGCATCGCCTTCCTCAAACTTTATTTCTAATTTCTCTGCGGACGCGCGCTTCCGAGCCTGCTCCAGCAAATTGGGTGCAATGTCGATGCCTGTGACCACGGCACCCGCCCGCGCCGCGGGAATCGCGGTGTTGCCCGTGCCGCACGCCACATCGAGCACTCGCGTGCCTTTGGCAATGCGTGTGCGTGCCACAAATTCCTCAGCCGCTTGGGATGAATAGGCGGCGATCTGGCCAAAATCTCCGGCCATCCACGCGGCCTTCATGCTGGCTTTCAATTGCGCGAAATCAGGAACTGCGGACATGTGTAATCCCTCAAAAGCGAATTTACCACCTTTCGTTTCGTACTCCGTGGCGCAACCTCAATGACCGTGCTCCATCTGCCCCGGACGAATTCGGAAGAAGACGTGGAATGACACGGGATTATTTCCGTAGATCGGATCGAGCACGGCAGGCTTCGAATAGAAGGTTACATCGCCGCCTAAGCCGATTTGCCAGTGCTCGCTGCGCACCAGATCGCGCACGCCGCCAAAGGTGTATGCGCCAATCCGGTACGAGGGATGGCTGGGATCCTCGGGGAACAACTCGTCTTTATCGACCAACTCCAGCCGCGTATAGGCGTAATTGCGCGCCAGAAAGTTCAGCGTCGATTCGACTAGATAGCTGTTCTGTGTAGTGTCCTCGAGTTGTTTGTGCTTGCGTCCCCAGATCAGTGAAGTTGCCCAGTTCCCATTCCCCAGTTTCCCGCCTGACAGCGGACGGTTATATTCCACCGAGGCCGACTGCCGTAACTCGTTGTTGGCATCGAGCGCCTCGGGATGAATGAGATGTCCGAAGCTGTATTGCGCCGTCCAGTTGCGAGTCGGGGCGACGCTCGCGCGGAATGACCACGAATCGAGCGGCGCGAGCTGAATGCTCCAGCGCTCTTCGTTGGGCTCGTGCCCATTGAACGCCGAGCCCTCAAGCTTGAACACAGCCAGTTTCGACAAATCAAAGATGAAGCCGGTCGTCACCACGCCGAAGCTGGTATGCGTCGAGTCCTGCAAATGATGCCCCAGCGGCGCCTCCGGATCTTCCGACGCCGACTGCCGATGCATATACGTCACCGGGCCGAGCGCGGGCTCAGCCGACGGACCTCCGTACAGCAGCCACGAAACTTTCTCGTTGAGCGGCAACGTGTACAGCGCGGCCAGTTCCGCGAAGACGTTGTGCGGATGCTGGTGATCGACCAACGGCTCTCCGTGATACGTTTCCCCAGTCTGAAAAAGCTCGGGGAAGCCGGGATGCGGCGAGGTCAACGACTCCGCCGAAAACATCTGCCGGAGAAGCAGTGTTCCCGACCACAGTCGGTGCTGTTCCATGAACATAAAGTAATTTGTCGACTCCGCTTTGCCCTCGCCGCGTGGCCCACCCTGATGGTTGTAGGTGATGAAGATCACTCCGTGAAACATCAGCTGCCAGCCGTCGGGCGAAATCATCCACATGGTTTCGGGCACCGAAGCGGGCTGCCAAGCCGTGCCTGAAGACGCATGAAATGACGGCATCGACGACAATGTTGCTCCCATATTCATCCCCGGCATGCCCTGCATGGTCTGCGCCGCCGCGTCTTGCGCCGTCGCGCTCATATCATGATCCGCATTCTGCGCCAGCAACGCCGTCGCCAGCCCCGCGATGACCAGAAATTGGAAACCCGCTCTTCGCATGCATCACACTCGTGCAGTTTTCCTTAGTGAACCTTTGTGTCCATTGTGGTTGTTAGCTTTTTAAATACCTGAACCACCAAGGACACGAAGGTCCACGAAGGAATCGACCTTGGAAACATCAACCGAGGATTGCGTCAGGAAGAAAGCTCTAAACGCGCAGAGGAGAGATGACGGGTGGGCCGTCGGATGCGACAGAGGAATTCTGGCAAATGCTAGGCGTAACTATGATCGTACTAATCGAGAATGCAATCACTGCTGAGACTTGAAGCGAAGGTCGCAAAGTAGAATTTTGCACCATCGCCGGATGATGCGCGTTCTGGCAGCAATAGTGGCTGGCAGGCGCCGGCGGAGGAACATTCCCGCCGTCTTCATGACATCCTGCAGGCCGCATGTGTTCCGGACTATCCGATCGCAGCCCTTGCGCTGCCAGAGGCGCCGAAATCACCGCCACCAGCAGAAGCCACGTCAACGTCTTCGAAAGGCTCCGCATAGTTTACGATCCGGTAATCTTCAAACGAAATTCTTCCGGAAGCCGTTCGCGAATCTCCGCCGGCAGCCGATCATGTACATGGCGCGCCCCAATTCTGGCTACATCGACCACCGCCATGGGTGCGGGCGTCGCGACTGCAACCACCAGCCAGATCAAAGCCGACAGGGCAAATCCCGCCAGCGCCGCAATCTCCAGCCAAAAGGCATGCCGCGGCCCAAAGTGACGAATCACTCCGAAGGCCAGCAAAAAGACTCCTGCGGAAACTGAAGCCAGCGCAATCAATGAAATGTCGATGGTGCGATGCAGGCGCTGCCGCCCGCGGCAACGCTCGCAGGCTGCAAAGTGCTCTTCGTAGTCGCTACCCATCTCCGGCGCCAGGCCGGATATGTCATAGCGCCAGCCAGCCAGAATCTTGCCGACAACGGGATCAACACACTGACTCATAGGAACAACTGATCTACAAAATGTACTTGATTACAAATTCACTTCCTACAGATCGACTCAGAGCCGGATTGGTTGCATGGGCTCACTCTGCCCCGCCAGCATGACGCGGTTATAAAGCAAAGTCCGACGGCCAGACAAAGCCTTTTCCGCCTCCCTCAAAGCTCGTTCAGGATGGTTATTCTGCTCTGAAAGATGGGCCAGAACTATATAGGATGCATGTCCATCATAGCCGGTGGCAAAGAATTCGCCGAGCTTCTCATTCGATAAGTGCCCGGTCGGACTGCCCACGCGCTGCTTTACCGACCACGGATAAGGCCCGTTGCGCAGCATTTCAAGATCATGATTCGATTCGATGACCAGCACGTCGCAAGCTCGCAAATTGTCTTTCACATTGGCCAGCAGCCGCCCGAGATCGGTGGCGATCGCAATCTTAATGCCTTCCGCGCGGAAGGTGAAGCCCACGGGATCGACCGCATCATGAGGAATGGTAAACGGCGTCACCCCAATGTCGCCAATGTAAAAGCTGTGGCCGGAAGAAAAGTATTCGAGCCGTTCCAGTTTGGGACGCTCCCCGGCGGCGTCGCGCAGCGACCTTGACCAGGCCTGATGGGTCGCTCCGGTCATGAATACCGGAATCTTCAGCTTGCGCGCCAGCACCAGCAAGCCGGAGACGTGGTCGGTATGTTCATGCGTAATCACAATCGCCGAAAGCGAATGCGGATCGTCTCCCGCCGCTTTCATACGCTTGAAAGTCTCGCGGCAGGAAATTCCCGCATCGACCAGAATCCGCGTCGACGAGCTTTGCACAATCGTGCTGTTACCCCGGCTGCCGCTGGCCAGCACCGAGACTGAAACGCCCATCCGCGAAGCATACTCCCTCACACTGTGGAAACAGAAGTAACTTTCTGACTAGCCGATACCTTTGAGTGGAGCAGTAACCGGCAGTCAGCACCCGGCAATGCAGCCAACGAGCAGTCACCAGTTACTTGAACTGACGCATCCCAGGAGCGCACGGCTCCGGCCCCTGCGAAACAACTTTCGATTCGGATCAGGGTATGTCTTCACCGGCTGCGGAAAAATTCCGCGCGCGAATAGATTCTGGGAAGGGCACGGTTTCCAACCGTGCCGTCATCGTGTCGAAAGGACTTACGGCATGGCTGAAAAGCCATGCCCCTCCCGAAGCTCCGACGCCGCGAGGTTTTCGTAAACAGCATTTCTTCCGCAGCCTCTTCAGCCTCGCCCAAGCCAATGAACACATGGCTGAAAGCTGACGGCTGAAAGCTGCTACAAAATCACCCGCTCATCTCCGACTCGCCGCGTCACATGCTCCCGATCCAGATACTCAAGCAAAGGGATCGCATACTTGCGGGTGACGCCAGTCAGGTCTTTGAAGCGGGCCACATCGAGCCGCGGGGAGTTCAACTTTTCCGCCGCCATGCGCTTCCGTAGAGCCGACAACGCATCGTGATGAAAAACCAGCTCATCCGAAACCTTCACCAGAATTTTGTCGCGCAGCAGCAACGTAACAATCTTTTGCGCCCGCACTTTATCGACCTTTAGTCCTGTCAGCACGTCCTTCAGTGCGGGCACTTTGAGTCCGGCTGTCGCGAATGCCGCTTCGATGATCTTCTTTGATTCGGCTTCTTCATCCTTCATCACCACGCCACGTCCCGCTAACCGCACCAGTTCGCCTGCAAGTTCAATTTTCCCGGCGCGTACTGCCTCGTCGAAGACGCCGGCAAATACATCCGGCGCCACTTCGGAAAAATGTCCGCGCAACTCCTCTTTGCTCACACCGGCCACCAGCGAGTTGTGCTTATGAAAAGCATCCAGCGTCAAGATGAGATCTTTTCGGACCAGCTCCAATGCCTGCCGGGAAATCAAAATTCCACCCATGCGAGTAATCTCCGGACTCTGCGAAGCTCCCGAGACAACTTTTTCTGCCGGCCAGCCGGTGCGCGCCACCGCATCCGCAATACTCAGCCCCTCGACGCCCTGCGCCACGACGCGAGTTCGCAACCGGCCATGGCGCAATTCTTCCCCGAATGTCTTGAGCAGCTGCGCGTAAGCAGCCCCGTCCTTCACCTTCTTCGGCGGAGTATTCTCGATGACCACACCGCCGCCGCTTGTGACGACCGGTGAAAACTGCCGCTGGATAAAACGATCTCCCGGCAAAAGCAGTGCGGACTCGCTCAGCCGCAGTTGCGCGAACGCGCTTTCGCCGGGCGCAACGTTTTTCTTGCCATAGAGCACGACGGTCGCAACGGTTTCGGAAGTGTAAGAGTGGAAGTGCACGCGGGCGCGGTCTTTCAGCGTTTTGGCCGAAGGCAGCAACGACAACTCCACATCCACTCGCGAGGTCGCGCGAAATGTTGAAGCGGGAACGAGCGTCATACCGCGCGCCAGCTCTTCGGTCGTCGCGCCTGCCAGGTTCAGCGCGGTTCGCTGTCCCGCCACAGCTTGTTCGGCCGATTTGCCATGCACCTGCACCCCGCGCACGCGCACCCGCTGCCCGGATGGAAAAACTTCCAACTCGTCTTCCCTCCGGATGGTGCCGGAAACCAGCGTGCCGGTTACGACCGTCCCAAAACCTTTCATGGTGAAGACGCGATCGATGGGCAGGCGCGCAACCGCCTTGGAATCTTTCGCCGGAACCTCGCCGGCAACTTTCACCAGTGCGCGCTTCAAGTCCTCGATGCCGGCTCCTGTCAGCGAACTGACAGCAACGATGGGGTTGGGCTGATCTAAAAAAGACCCGCGCAGGACGTCCTGCACTTCTGCACGCACAACTTCCAGAGTTTCCGCATCGACGGCATCGGACTTGGTTAACACGGTGATGCCGCGGCGGATCGACAGCAACCGGCAGATGTCGAAGTGTTCGCGAGTCTGTGGCTTGATCGATTCGTCGGCCGCGATCACCAGCAGCACCAGATCGATCCCGCCGACTCCCGCCAGCATGTTACGCACAAAGCGTTCGTGGCCCGGCACATCGACGAAACCTAGCCGCAGAGTGTCGCCGCCGGGCATGGGCAACTCCAGATTGGCAAAACCAATGTCGATCGTGATCCCGCGCCGCTTTTCTTCCTCAAGCCGGTCGGCGTCGATGCCGGTCAGCGCTTTTACCAGCGCGGTTTTGCCGTGATCGATGTGGCCTGCGGTCCCGACGATGACAGACTTCATTTGTGAACAGTATAGCCGCGTACTTCCGCACTCTCGAACATGAGTTGCTGAGCACGCCGAAAGCTTTTTCTATTCAGCCGCCTTGCAAAATGCGACAATAGTATTTCCTCATGACCACGGCCTCCACTCTTGCTATTACTCCAGAAATCGTTCGCGAGCACGGCCTCACGCCCGACGAATACGAGAAGATCAAACAGCTTCTCGGCGGACGCGAGCCCACTATTACCGAGCTCGGCATCTTCAGCGTGATGTGGAGCGAGCATTGCTCCTACAAGTCTTCGCGCGTGCATTTGAAACGCCTGCCTACCCGCAGCCGGCGCGTTGTTCAAGGTCCGGGCGAGAACGCCGGCATCATCGACATCGGCGACGGATGGGCCTGCGCTTTCAAAATCGAATCGCACAATCATCCTTCGTTCATCGAGCCATTCCAGGGCGCAGCGACCGGGGTAGGCGGAATCCTGCGCGACATTTTCACCATGGGCGCAAGGCCGGTAGCAATCATGGATTCCCTGCGCTTCGGCCCCATCAAAAATCACGTGGGGACGGCCGCCCCCGGCCGTCCAGCCGAGCAAAGCTCGGCAGCAGGAGTACAAAAATCCGAACCCACGCAAGCCGAAATCCACAAGAATCATTCGGTGCTGGAAGGTGTAGTCAGCGGCATTGCCTCCTACGGAAACTGTTTTGGCGTGCCTAACCTCGGCGGCGAAACCAAATTCGAAGCCTGCTATTCCGGCAACCCGCTGGTGAACGCGTTTGCCATGGGACTTGTGCGGCGCGACGAAATCTTCTACGCGAAAGCTTCCGGTGAAGGCAATCCGGTAATTTATGTCGGATCGAAAACTGGCCGCGACGGCATCCACGGCGCGACCATGGCCAGTGAAGAATTCAGTGAAGCTTCCGAAGCCAAGCGACCCAACGTTCAAGTCGGCGATCCCTTTCTCGAAAAGCTGCTGCTCGAAGCCTGCCTCGAAGCCATGCAGACCGGCGCCATCGTTGGCATTCAAGATATGGGCGCGGCCGGACTGACCTGCTCGACATGCGAAATGGGCGCGCGCGGCCACGTTGGCACCGAGATCGAACTTGATCGCGTGCCCCAGCGCGAAACCGGTATGACTCCTTACGAGATCATGCTCAGCGAATCCCAGGAGCGCATGCTGCTCGTGGCGCAAAAAGGCCGCGAAGACGAAGTCTTCCGCGTATTCGAGAAGTGGGGTCTGGATGCCGTCGAAATTGGACGCGTCACCAGCGACGGCAAAATGCGCGTCCTCCATCACGGAGAAGTTGTCTCCGAGATTCCGAACGAGGCGCTCACCGACGACGCGCCTGTCTACAAGCGTCCACTTGAACGCTGGGAACCGCCGGTACCGCGCGAAATGCCCGACGACATCAAACTGGCCGAAACGGGCGACTTCACCGACAACCTGAAACGCCTGCTGGCCAGTCCGAATATTTGCGGCAAGCGCTGGGTGTGGCAGCAGTATGATCACATGGTGCTGACCAACACGGTTGAGGGTCCGGGAGCGGGCGATGCCGGCGTGATCCGCATTAAAGGCTCGCAGCGCGGACTCGCGATGGCGCTCGACGGCAACAGCCGCTGGTGTTATCTCGATCCGCAACTCGGAGCCATGCACGCTGTCGCCGACGCGGCTCGCAACGTAGCCTGTTCGGGCGCGACCCCGATCGGCGCGACCAACTGCTTGAACTTTGGCAACCCCGAAAAGCCCCAGATCATGTGGCAGTTCTCGAAGGCGATCGACGGCATCACCAAAGCCTGCGAGGAACTTGACGTCCCGATCACTGGCGGCAATGTCAGCTTTTACAACGAGACGCTCGGCGAGGGAATTTATCCCACGCCGGTGATTGGAATCGTCGGCATTCTCGACGACGTGCACAAAGCGGTCTTCCCCGCTTTTCGCCAGCCGGGACGTGTGGTCGTTCTCTTGCGTGCTTCGGAGCCCGGCGACCTTACCGACGCGCAATCGGAGTTTGGCTCTTCGGAATATGCCAAGGAGATCCTGGGCGCGCTCTGGGGCTTTCCTCCCGCGCTTGAACTGGCGCGCGAAGCCGCGCTGCAGAGGGCGCTGGTCGAGATGATCGGCGCGGGCCTGGTCGAATCTGCGCATGATTGCTCGGAGGGCGGCATCGCGGTCACGCTGGCGGAGTCGGCCTTCGCCAAAGGCGTGGGTGCGCGGGTGAATCTGGCTTCGCAGGATCTGCCGGCCGAGTTTGTTCTCTTCGGCGAGGACGCCAGCCGCGTCGTGATCTCGTGCGACCGAAGCCGTCTGGCGCGAATCCAACAGGTAGCGTCTAAATACAACCTCTCTGCGGAAGAGATTGGCGAGACTGTGCCCGAGCGGCTTGAGATCGAGCTGGATGGACGGGTTGTCGTCTCGGTTGCGGTGGGCGAGTTGCGCGAAGGCTTTGAGGGGGCGCTGGAATTGGCTTTGCGGACTGAGGAGTAAATGCTGACTTCCGACAAATTTCGTGATGAGTGCGGCGTGGTCGCGATTCACGGGCATCCCGAGGCGGAGAAGCTTGCTTACCTCGGGTTGCATGCCTTGCAGCATCGGGGGCAGGAATCCGCGGGCATTGTGACCTCCGACGGCATGACTTTGCATATGCACAAGGCCATGGGGCTGGTCGCGGACATTTTTCAGGAATCGGTGCTCGCGAAGTTGCCGGGGACTTTAGGCATTGGGCATACGCGCTATTCGACGGCGGGCGATTCGGCTTTGCTCAACGCGCAGCCCATCATGGTGCAGTCGAACAAGGGCATGGTGGCGCTGGCGCACAATGGAAATCTGGTCAATGCGCAGGATATCCGGCATCGGCTGGAGAGCCAGGGATCGATTTTTCAGACGAACAGCGACACTGAAGTCATCGTGCATCTGATTGCGCTGTCGAAGGAGCAGACTTTGCCCGAGGCCATTGCCGATGCGCTGCGGCGGGTCGAGGGGGCGTTCTCTCTGGTGATGATCAGTCCCGACCGGATCTTCGCGGCGCGCGACCCGCGCGGCTTCCGTCCGTTGGCGATGGGCAGGATTCCGGCGCTAGGTGCGGAGAAGCAGGACACCATCGTCTTTGCTTCGGAGACTTGTGCATTCGATCTCATCGGTGCGTCTTTCGAGCGCGACGTCAAGCCCGGAGAATTGGTCATCGTTGGGCCCGAGGGCATCACTTCGCGAAACTATACTCCGGCTCTGGCGCAGTCGAGCTGCATCTTCGAGCACGTTTATTTCTCGCGTCCTGACAGCCGCGTTTTTGGACGGGCGGTGCAGGAGAGCCGCGAGGAACTCGGGCGGCAGTTGGCGCGCGAAGCTCCGGCCGAGGCCGATGTTGTGGTTCCGGTGCCTGATTCCGGCGTTACCGCGGCCGTGGGTTATGCGGCGGAGAGCGGGATTCCGTTTCGCTTTGGCTTGATCCGCAATCACTATGTTGGGCGGACATTCATCGAGCCGCGGCAGAGCGTGCGCGACTTCGGCGTAAAGCTGAAGATCAATCCAGTGCGCAGCTTGCTTGAGGGCAAGCGCGTGGTGTTGATCGACGATTCGATCGTGCGCGGCACCACCAGCCGCAAGATCGTGCGTATGGTGCGGAGCGCCGGGGCGAAGGAAGTTCATATGCGGATTTCGTGTCCGCCGACGATTTCGCCTTGCTTTTATGGCGTGGACACGCCTTCGAAGAAGGAACTCATCGCGGCCAATAAATCTGTCGAGGAGATTCGCGAGTTCATTGGCGCGGATTCTCTGGCTTACCTGTCGCTGCCGGGATTGCGGAAGGCTTGCGGCGATGGGGAGAAAACGACGTATTGTTCGGCGTGCTATACCGGGGTTTATCCGACCAATTGGGTGGATGTGGAAGAGATTCTGCCGGCCAGCGCCAGCTGAGTGCTTTGCTTTAGCTGCTAACTGTTAGGTTAACTTCGCGATTAAATGTTTACTACTTCATATCGCATAATTTGCGTTTTCCTGGTAAGTCTATGAAAGGGCAGGGAATCTTTTCGGGATACCTGGCTAAAATATCTCTTCTAAAGGACTTAGCGGATGGGATACCCATGGCTTTCGCCGAGTTTCGTTTGTAAGTGTATGAATATACGTTGTGTCTTGCGAGATACCCTCTAAAATATCTCTTCTAAATGACTTAGCCGATTATTCGTTCCACGGCAGCGGACAGGAGTGTCCGCTCTACACACAAACTTTAGCCCACCCTCTATTACTAGTATGACAGATTCGAGGGGGTAAATGGGCTATGGTTTGGAAGTTTATTTTCCGAATGGAATGAATGAGTTCGGGGGAATTGGGTGCTTCCGGGGGCTTGACAAGAAAAAAGCCCGCTCCGATTGGAGCGGGCTTTTTGCTGGCGAAGAATCTTCCAGCTAGTAGGTGTTCTTGCAAACGCCGGGGATGGTTCCAGTCCGGCTCTTGCTGGTCAGCTCGAACATCTCCTGCATGGCGTAATGTTTCGTGCCGATGGTGTTGGTGTATTTGTGGCCATTCTTGTCGGTCTTGACGGTGCCGAAGAGCCAGGCGCAGCAGTCTCCGGACTCGCCGCAGAAGTTGCCGGCCCATGCGGTCCGCAGATTTACCTGAGGATCGCTGGCGGTTTCGGAGAACTCATGCCACATGATGGCCGTGGTTCCGTCGGCTCCGGGGTCGTTGTTGGGGCTTCCGCTGTCGCCAAGCACTACGCTGGTTTCGCAGCTGCTGGGGCAACGGTCGGGATCGCCGACCATGGAGTACTTAATCACTTCGCCACTCACGATGGAGGTCGAGGGGCTGTGATATCCGCAGAACTGGGTGCAGAAACCGGATTCGTTGACGTCCTTGTAGGTCAGAACGAAATAGATGCCATTGACGTCGTCGGGCAGGTGATTGTTCTTGATGGCGTTGGCAACGATCTGCTGGATTCCGGTGTCGCTGATCGATTTACCCAGCGAATAATTGTCGTGATAGTCATTCGCGGCCGAGTGGATGACCTTGTTGGGGATTTTCTTGTTGGCGCTATCGCTGTAGGTGGTGTTGATTTTGTTCTGGGTCGATCCGCCGAGGTGAGCGAAGTAGTAGTCGATGATGTTCTTGTCTTTGGCCTTCCAGCTGCCGTACCAGACAATATAAACCGTGGGCGCGGTTTCAAACACCGGTCCACCGTTGTAGTTGATGTCGCAAGGACCGTTGCAGGTACCGGAGGGCGGATGGTCTTTATCGAAGGGCCGCAGGGCCTGGGTAGAGTTTTGGGCAAAAGCCGTAGCGGCAACGCACACCGCAACCAGCAGAACAAGACAGGACTTCTTCATTTTGCAGTTTCCCCTGAGAGTGAGATTTTTTCAATTCGTTCGATGGCGCAGCAATCCCGAAAATACGGGGTGGGTTATTGTCGGTGACGCGACCGCCCGCGTCAAGCTGAAAGTAATTGTTGGCGCAGGCTTTGAGGGGCTTGGGAACGAAGAAAAAAAGCCCGCTCCGGGTGGAGCGGGCTTGTTAGCTGTGGATAAATCTACTGGCCAGGACAGACGTGAGTTTCGTCGTTCTGGAAGGCCAGCCACTTGTTCGCCGAGTCTTTGGTTGGCGCGCCAAAATATCCGATGAACACCAGCGACTGAAGGTTATAGGTGAACCCATTGAGCTTGTAAGGAAAGGCTCCGTAGTTGCTCATATTCTCCAGCGGATCACCCACCTCCAACTGGCTGTTGTCCTGGCAGCCGACGGTGTTTGCGCCAAAGAACGGGTTGTCCATCCACTCGCCGAGTTCGTGCGACATGGCAGAAACATCCTGCGAGAACGCGCCAACTCTGTCGACGTAGGCTGCATTGCTGTAGGTCTGGCTCTTGGGTGGGGGACCGTTGGTTCCGTGATAGCCACCAATGCAGCACCCGCCCGAGGTGAGGTAAGTGTCATAGAAGATGAAGAAGGGGAGGATGTCGGGAGTGGCTCCGAGTTTCTTCATGAAGTTCTGCACCTGGCCATCGTAGAAGTTGATATCGGCCAGACCCACCTGGACGCCGAACTCGGTGCCGACCGCGCAACCGCTGATGTTGCAAGTGATGGTCTGCTCGGGCTTGACGACGGTTTTGAAGAGAACGTGGTATTTGTTGTTCTTCTTTACGTTTTTGCCCCACCAGGTGCCGCGCTGAAAGGCATCGATGTATTGGGTGTTGCCCAGGTCTGTGGAGCCTTGCTTGAAGTCGATACCAGTCTGAAAGAGCGGCGAAGCGACGGTGTTTTGGGTGACCGTCTTGCCATTGGGTAATTTGTGTTTCGGATCGAAGGTGTGGTTGCCGTGGTTTTTATCGAAAACGAACTTGACCGGAATAACCCACACCTGGAATGTGGTGGTTGTGTTGGTCTTGCTGGGATCGGTGCCGGCCATGGTGAAGTGCCGGGTTGTACCCTTCAGGTCTTTGAAGCTGCCGTTCCATTGGACGAGTTGCTTCCCGGGCGCCTCGGTCGGGTTTGCGTCGTGCCGCATCGCGGTGAAGTGCGGTATCGGGTTAGGGTACGGAGAGTCCTGTGCGCCCTGG
>Ga0210383_10003273_pt1 | contig 14551 bp, 13 predicted proteins | sample IncBWC14OmetaG_FD_160072 | JGI IMG/M metagenome (GOLD analysis project Ga0210383, IMG submission 160072) | Forest soil microbial communities from Barre Woods Harvard Forest LTER site, Petersham, Massachusetts, United States - Inc-BW-C-14-O ...
CTAAACCGGTAGACCTCGACCTGCTCCCCAGATGTGTAGGTGATGGGCACGCTAGTGTGGGCTGTCTTGCGAGTCGGTTGTGGCTGGGTCAACCTTCGCGGGGCTAACCTTGGCTGGGCCAACCTTGGCTGGGTCAACCTTGGCCGAGTCAACCTTGGGTGCATCAGCCTTGACTGAATCGGGCTCAGCCGGAGCAGTCGAGGGCTTGGGCTGCGTCGCCGCAGTGCTGGCGGGCTTCGATCCAGCAACCACGCTGCCGGAAGGGCTCTTGACCGGCTGCTTTGCAACCACTTCCCCACCCGCCGGGGCTGGCTTGGGTGAGGCCGCCTTTGGCACTGTCCCAGCCGGAACCGTAGTCGGGCTATTGGTTACGTTGGCGGGCTTGTCGGGAACCGAAGGCAGCCGCTGTGCCAGGATATCGGCAGCCCGCACTCTGCCCACGTCTGCCGTTTGAGCCTGCCGCTCCTGTCGCTCGACGACCACTAAAACCTCTTCCAGTTTGCCCAGATTCACGGCGGGCTTGATCTGGATATTCAGAAACAGATCCTTGCCGGCGCCGACATTCGTTACTGTGCCAACGGGCAAACCCTTGGGAAAGATCTGGTCGCCTCCGCTGGTAAGCACTCGTTCGCCGGTCGTGACCTGCTCGTCGCTCATCACGCCTTCCAGCACGACCTCGCCGGTCGCGGTTCCTTTAAGAAAACCCTGCAAGCGCGATTGTTCCAGGATCGTTCCTACTCCGCTGCTTTGATCGTTGATCAGCAGCACCTGCGAGACCGAGGGAAACACCTGCAGCACCTTGCCCACGATGCCGTCCGCGGTAATCACGGCCATGTCACGCTTCAAACCCTGATCTTCGCCTTTGTCGATGTACAACAGGCGCGAAGAATCGCTGCCACTGGAGCCGATCACCTGCGCGGCTACGGTCCTGGAGATGTACTGCTCCTTGAAAGCCAGCACCGCCTGCAGCCGGTGCGCCTGGACGGCATCCTCGTTCAGCCTTACCTGCTCCAGCCGGAGCTGCTCGATCTGATCTTTGAGTTGGCGGTTCTCCGCTCGCACTCCGCGCAGGTACAGGTAGCTGTGCCAGAGATTCCCCGTGCCGTTCTGCGCCCAGATCAGGACGCGCTCGAATGGGGTGATCACATCCACCGCCCAGACGCGGATCAAGCGCGTGTGTTCGGTATCGTTGCTGCGCTTGACCTGCACCGCAAGGCCCAACATCTGGAGGAACAACACACCCACCAGGATGACAAGGTTGCGGTAGCGGCCGAGTACGGATTCCATAAGTCAGGGGTCTGGGATTAGGGAATAGGGATCAGGGCTTAGCGAATGTTTTTCTGGCCCCCGACCTCTGGCCCCTGCTTCCTATTCGATCGAAATTTTGCGCAGCAATTTGAAATCGCTGAGCATCTTGCCGGTACCCAGCACCACGCTGCACAGCGGGTCGTCGGCGATGGAGACCGGCAAACCGGTCTCTTCACGGATGCGCTTGTCCAGATTCTTCAGCAGCGCGCCGCCACCGGTGAGCACGATGCCGCGGTCGCTGATGTCGGCGGAAAGCTCGGGAGGCGTGCGCTCGAGGGCCACGCGAATCGCGTTCATGATCGTCGAAACACATTCGCTCAATGCTTCGCGGATTTCTCCGTCGTCCACGGTAATGGTCTTGGGCACGCCCTCAATCAGGTTGCGGCCTTTGATCTCCATGGTCATGGGCTTGTCCAGCTGATGCGCCGAGCCGATTTCCATCTTGATCTGTTCGGCCGTGCGTTCCCCGATCAGCAGATTGTATTTTCGCTTCAGGTAATTCATGACCGCTTCGTCCATCTGGTTGCCGGCCATGCGTACGGAACGCGAATAGACGATGCCGCTCAGCGAAATCACCGCGATGTCAGTAGTGCCGCCGCCAATATCGACCACCATGTTGCCGCTGGGCTCGGTGATGGGCAATCCCGCGCCGATGGCCGCTACCATCGCCTGTTCGACCAGATGCACCTCGCTCGCCTTGGCGCGATAGGCGGAATCCATGACCGCCCGCTTTTCCACCTGCGTGATCTCGGAAGGGACTCCAATCACGATGCGCGGATGCACTAGCATCTTGCGGTTGTGCGCCTTCTGGATGAAATAGTTCAGCATCTTCTCGGTAACCTTGAAATCGGCGATCACGCCGTCTTTCATGGGCTTGATGGCGACGATGTTGCCAGGCGTGCGGCCCAGCATTTCCTTGGCCTCTTTGCCGACGGCTTCCACTTCGCCTGTGTTCTTGTTGATGGCGACGATCGAGGGTTCATTCACCACGATGCCCTTGCCCCGGGCATACACCAGAGTGTTTGCCGTTCCCAGATCGATAGCCAGGTCGCTCGAAAAAATGCTGAACAGCGACCTCAGGTTGTGCCCGCGCGTTGCGCTGGAATTAAATCCGTTCTTTGACATGACGAGGTTCTTTCTGCGTCTTCATTAACCGCTACTCTCCCCGGAAATTGCCGGGGCAAATTTTTTCGGGATGCGGCTGCTGGCTGTACCTATTCTACGAGATGCTTCGCAACTCTGCCCGAAAGTTCTGTTTCTATGAACCGCGAACCAAACTTCAAACCAATGCTGCTCTCTCTACTTGCTTGCCTACTGGATGATGATTTTCTTCTGCGTCGTGTTCACTCCGCCCTGCGCTGTCTGTGCCGTAACCGTAATCACAGCCTCTCCCGTTGGCAATGGCGGTGTGAAATAGTGGAATGTGCCGTCGGTCGTGATCATCGGCACCTCCCGCCCATTCACCATCACCCGCGCACCGGTCTCGGTCTTACCCGTAACTTCAATCACGTGCCCGTGCTGGATGAACGGATCCAGCTCCAGATTGATGGCTTCGTTCTGCTTCCCCTTCGGAATGATGGTGAAGCGGTTCTTTTCGCTCTCCGCCGATTCCTTCCCCCCCACATCGTAGGATTGCACCATCCAGTAGTAAGCACCCTGCCCAAGGCTCGTAACCGTAACATCAGCGGTATTAACTTTTTTGTCAACCAGCGTCGAGGAGAAATACGGGTTCCGTGAAATCTGCAGGCGGTAGCCCGTGGCGTTCGTCATCGCGGTCCAGGAAAATTCCACATCCTTGGTGCCTTCGCCCGAGGCGAAAATGGGCATCATGTTCGCCGGCGAAATGGGCACCGGAGGCCCAGTTTCCTTGGCCTTTTCCAGATGCGATTCCTGCCCGCGGAAACTCACTTTTTCCCATGGCGCCAGGGGCACGGTCTGACCGTTTCGCGTCACCTCGCCCGATCCTTTTTTCACCAAAATCTCGTGTTGCTCGGTCTTAGGATCGTTATGCACCTGGGCCGCCGATTCCGGAGCCAGCGATGCCGTAGCCCCGGCCACAATCACCGTCGACTTCGACCCCTGCGCATAGGTGGCAGTGGAAAGATCCACGGTTCCCGTACTCACCGCCACGGCTACGTTGGTCTGCTGCTGGTCGTTGGACGAATTCTCCTCGATCACAATCAGCGAGTCCTGTTTGACGGTGTAGCTGGTACCGTCGTTGAACACCACCTTCGCCATGCCTTCCGATCCCGTCTGCACCACGTCGCCTTTGTCGAGGGGAACGTTATAGTCGGCTGGCTGCCAGCTGTTTCCGTTGCCTTTTTTCACCCGCACAGTTCCGTCAAGCGCGGTGAAGTGAGCTTGCTGGGCGGTCGAGCCTCCCGAGCCCGATGGCGGAGCCATGCCTCCGATCTTTTCCAGAATCCTGCCCGCTACATCATTGGCAGACTGCAGGGTGTTCGCGGTGAACGTCGGAAAGGTCAGCCGCACGGCAAAGAAAAATATTACTGCGCCCGCCAGCACCATCAGGGCAACACTGCGGTACGAGACGGCCTTCCACTTGATATGGATTCCCGATTTGCGATTGTCAGAGGACACTGGTGCGCGAAAACCTTTGTTAAACCTTAGTGAATATGCGGTAAAAGAAAACGTTAGCACAAGCCAAACGGCAGAAAGCACAGGTTATCCATTTCGGACGTTACGTTGGTGCGACGACCCACCGCCCGCTTCGGGACGCGCCGGCCTCCGGCTCCACTTCCCCTCCGGGATTCAGCTATCCTGATCCTCCATGGACGACGCCGTAGATACCGTCTCCGCACCCACCCACGGCCGGCAATCGTTCTTGGCTCAGGGTATGGCCATCATCTGGGCCATTGCCCTGGCCAAGCTGCTATTCCACTGTTACTTCAATAACCGCTACGGATATTTCCGCGACGAGTTCGATTACATCGCATGCGGCGATCACCTGGCCTGGGGCTACGTAGATCAACCTCCGCTCATCCCTTTCCTGATCCACATCTGTCGGGCCGTGCTGGGAGATTCGCTGCGCAGCATTCGTTTCATCCCCGCACTGGCGTCGTCTTTGCTGGTGGTGCAAACTGCCGTCCTCGCCCGCGAGCTCGGCGGACGCCGGTTCGCAGTACTCCTGAGCGCCATCTGCGCTGTCGTCGTGCCGCAGTATCTGTCGAACGGGAGCTTGCTTGGCACCAACTGCCTCGAACCGAACCTGTGGATGGGCTGCGCCTACTTCGCCATTCTCGCCATCAAGAGAACCGATCCGCGGTATTGGCTGTGGTTCGGCGTAGTCGCCGGCCTCGGCATGGAAGAGAAATACTCCATCGCTGTCTTCGGCCTGGGAATCGTAGTGGGCTTGCTGCTGACCGAACAGCGCCGTGCGTTCTTAGACAAATGGATCTGGCTGGGCGGTCTCGCCGCTCTTCTGATCTTCCTGCCGAATCTGCTATGGAACATCCACTATGACTGGCCGTTCGTACAACTGATTCATAACATCAAGGCGGATGGCCGGGACGTCGTACTGGGACCAATTCAGTTCTTCCTGCAACAACTCCTGCTGGTGAATCCATTGACCTTGCCGATTTGGCTGAGGGGATTGTTTTTCCTTCTGTTCTCGGCGCGGCTCAGGCCGTACCGCGCACTGGGATGGTGCTATCTGGTTTGCTACGCGGTTTTCTTCGTGCTGCACGGTAAGATCTATTATCTGGCCCCGGTCTACCCCATGCTGCTGGCGGCCGGTGCGGTGGTCATCGAGGGGGCGATGGATGGCCGAACGGATGGCGGAGCGAATCTTCGTCCGGAGAGCGGGCGGCGACGCCTGCAGTGGTTGAAGCCAGTGATTATCGGCGTTCTGCTAGCCGACGGCGCCTATCTCTCGCCGATTGTCATTCCGATTCTTTCTCCTGATCACTTCCTCGCATACGCGAAGGCGCTCCCGTTCAAACTCCCCGTAACGGAACACTCCCACGACCGGGCGGCCCTGCCGCAATGGTATTCCGATCAGTTCGGGTGGCAGGAAATTGTGGATGAAACCGCGGTGGCGTGGAACCGCATCCCCGCGGACCAGCGCCAAGACTGCGGCATCTTCGCCCAGGACTACGGCCAGGCCGGCGCCATCGACTTCCTCGGCCGACGCTACGGCCTGCCGCAATCGCTGAGCGGCCACCAGACCTGGTTCCTCTGGGGACCGCGCGGCTACTCCGGCAATTGCATGATCGTTCTCGATGATCGCAGAGAACGCCTCGAACAGCTCTGGGACCACGTCGAGTATGTGGGGCAATCTGCCGACAATCCCTACGCTCTGGAAAAGCAGATCGACGTCTACATCTGCCACGGCTCAAAGTTCGGAACCCTCGCCCAACTCTGGCCGCAAGTGAAACGCTGGCGCTAGGGGCAGCCGGCCTCGGTCTTCCGATCGAGCGCAGCTCGAGGGTGACGACTACATTCCTCCAGACCCTTACGGTACGTTCGTACCGTTCTACATTCGGCTATCCGGTGTCTAATAAACCCATGCGGGGAAAGCTCCTCCGTCCGCTGGCATGGCTGTTGGTCGGCGTGACCACAAGCGTTGCGCTCCTCTCGGGAACCATCCGTCTCGATCAATATCTCCTGCGCTGGCGCGCGGAGCGGCTCCAGTCCGACATTCGTTCGCTCGAACTGCGCAAGAGTAAATACGCGGACGCCCGGCGCGTGATAGACATCTGGTGGAACCATGCGCGCGAGCAAGGGCCCTGCCGGCCAGACTGGTGCGATGTCGAGATCACCCTCACCGACTTCACCTGGAGCCACCCTGAGTACATCTTTCGCACTCCTACGCGTTCCAGAATCTCCCGATGGCTCGGAGCAAGACCCGCGACGGTGGACGCAGGCATTCGCGTACGGAATAATGTGATCGTTGGAAAGAGAATCGGGGGATACATCTTAGGTCCGTGCTTTGATTCTGGCGGTCAGACTTTCTGCACGACTATGATCGGGCACGTGTCGACGGGAAGGCGCCGCTTTATCGACCTGCGACATCCCGAGTATACGTTTTACAAGCCGAGTGGCTGCGAGATATGCGTTGACGCAGATGTGATCCTCAGTCCGTACGCAAGCCCGGCGGACGTCCGGGGTCTCACCGATGTCAACTTCGGCTGCATCACGCGCTGGAGCCCCTGCGAAAATGAAGGGGACATTCTCCCGACCGCGTGGGCTCAGGCTCGGAGCGAGGGAGCAAAACCAGCTCAAGTTGGAACATGTTCCGAAACAATCCGCGCTCTAGGCCGTGAACTGGCATGTGTACCTTTGGCTACTGTGACTCGCGTTACTGATATAGGTGACGGACCAAATCTGTCCGTAAGATGGGAAGACCAGTGCGGAATGAGCGGGCTAGAAGGTCGGCAGAACAACTTCCACGAGCCCAGCGTCGATTTGCACATTCGCAGCGGAGACCGTCTGCTGGTGTTCGAAGATCAGCTGTTTCATTACTCCAACCCTTGTGCCGTTGTTCTCGCGACCGAAGAGAACCTGCGGGCCGCGCGCGAAGGAGCATCCGAGAACACGTCTGACCACACGAGCGCTCTGAGCCTGCCCTTCGACGGAATTGCTCCGCCTCGGATCGACGTTCGTTTAAGGTCGCGCGTCGGTTCAAATTCAAACTGAAGGCGTCATCCGGACACGACAGGGGCACATCCTTCAACTATCCGTCTTGCCGCACCTTCCACCCCGGCTGTAGCATCAATATCCAGGCATTCATAAGGAGCAATCATGGCAACCGACACTTTGGCCGCCCCGGCCACGCTTAGCAAAAGCCAGGCGAAGGTCTATAAGAACTTCATCGACGGCGAGTGGGTGGAATCCTCCACTGGGGAAACTTTCGAGAATCGCAACCCTGCCGACACGCGGGATCTGGTCGGCATCTTCCAGAAATCCGCCAAGGCAGACGTGGACGCGGCCGTCGACGCCGCCAAGCGCGCCTTCACCAAGTGGCGCCTCGTCCCCGCGCCGCGGCGCGCTGAAATTGTTTTTCGCGCGGCCGAAATCCTGATCGAGCGTAAGGAAGAATATTCCCGCGAGATGACTCGCGAAATGGGCAAGGTCCTGGCCGAGACTCGCGGCGATGTGCAGGAAGCCATTGACGCGGCTTACTACAACGCCGGCGAAGGACGCCGCCTTTTCGGCCCGACCGTCCCCTCGGAAATGCCGAACAAGTTCGCCATGGCCGTGCGCCAGCCGATCGGCGTCTGCGGCATGATCACGCCATGGAATTTTCCCATGGCAATTTCTTCCTGGAAGCTGCTGCCGGCCATCGTGTGCGGCAACACCTGCGTCATCAAGCCTGCGCAGGACACTCCACTCTCAACATTCAATCTGGTCCGCGCGCTCACGGACGCTGGCCTGCCCAAAGGCGTGATCAACATCGTGGCCGGATTCGGCCCGGCCGTGGGCACACCGCTCGCCGAACATTCCGATGTTCGCGCGATCTCGCTGACCGGATCGTCCGCCGTGGGCCGCATCATCGGAGGAATCGCCGCTCAGAGTTTCAAACACTGCTCGCTGGAGCTGGGTGGAAAGAATCCCATGATCGTGCTCGACGACGCCAACCTCGACCTCGCCATCGAAGGCGGCCTCTGGGGAGGATTCGGCACCACCGGCCAGCGTTGCACCGCGACCAGCCGCGTCATCGTGCAGAAGGGCGTCTACCGCGAATTCGTCGAGCGCTATGTCGAACGCGCCAAGAAACTGAAAGTCGGCAACGGTCTCGACGAGTCGGTCGAAATGGGTCCGGCGGTCAATGAAAAGCAACTTCAAACTGACCTGAGCTACGTCGACATCGGCAAGAACGAAGGCGCGAAGCTGCTCTGCGGCGGCAACCGCCTCGATCAGAATCAGTATCAATACGGCTGGTTCATGGAGCCGACCGTATTTTCCGACGTCGATCCCAAAATGCGCATTGCCCAGGAAGAAATCTTCGGCCCTGTGGTGTCGATCATTCCTTGCGACGACCTGGAAGACGCCATCGAAATCGCCAACGGAATCGAATACGGCCTGTCCTCGTCGCTCTACACCAAGGACGTGAACAAGGCGTTCTCCGCGATTCGCGATCTCTACACCGGAATCACTTACATCAACGCGCCTACCATCGGCGCCGAAGTGCATCTCCCCTTCGGCGGCACGAAAGCCACCGGCAACGGCCATCGCGAAGGCGGCATCGGCGCAATTGATTTCTATACGGAGTGGAAGTCGGTGTACGTGGATTATTCCGACAAGCTGCAGAAAGCGCAGATTGACCGGGCAGACTAGTGGAAACCTAAGAAGATTGCCCGGGCGAAACCTCGAGCTTCTCGACGGCGCGAGCGGGGTTCCGGTAGTCGAATTTCCCAAGCTTCGCCGTTACCAAGCATTGGAACTTTTCGGCCTGTCCGGTCAGGGACCGCTTCGGAACGATGCTATAACCCTTGGAACTTACGTAAAGCAGTAGAACGTTGCGATCCTCGAGATAGCCGATAAAGTCCGACCAGCGTTTCCGCGATTGCGTCGATGGATATTGAATATGAAGTCCCTCCGCGCCGAAGTGCACGCGCAATGGTCCTAGATATATTTTGCGGCGCTTCCCCACGGCCCTTAGCAACGGAAATGCTATCAGCGCGCCGATGAATCCAGCACGGACAGCTTCATTGTGCGTCGCGATGGCGTTCCAGAGAACAAAAGCTCCGGACGCAATGCAGGCGTATGTTGCGAGTACCTTCACCAGTCCACGCCAGCCGCCACCTTTTATGACGTGGAGCCAGTAAGCCGCTCTGTAGTCCAGTTGCTTGAATAAAAAATCAAAATGCGGCGAGGTGATCGCCTTGCCCTCGTTTAACTTGCCGGAAACCAGTGCCCGAAATTCGGCAACCTCCGCCGGCGACGAGAATGCAGACTTCGGAAGAGTCTGTCCACCCGTCTTCGTATTGAGCACGAAATGCGTATCGCTCTCTGAGAACGACGTCAGTTCCGACCAAGGGCGCGTGACAGTCCCGCACTTGCAGCTTGTCGTAAAAGCGTTATCGTCGGCCTCAAAATTTCTCTGGCCGCGGCAATGGATCTGCTGGAAGGCTCGGCTGAGTTTTTTCTCGTATTCCCTTTCTTTCGCTCGGACTGAGTGGCGCTCATAGAAGTAGGCCGCAGTCGCGGCTGCGACGCCAAGTCCGATCAGAAACAACCCAACCGGAAGACCCGCTCCCTCGATCAAGAGAAACCCGCCCAACAGGCCGATCAGTCCACAGGCAGCGAGCGCGGCCTTGAATCCGGCGTTATTCCCTGCACGGATGGTGAAGTGTGGTTGGAGCGTCCTGAAGTCCTCGAACGCAATACCATATGTAAGCTTCATCGCACGTGATTATAGGAGGGCCCGACTGTTTGCCGAGGTTACCAAAGTCTGTCGGCAGGCGGAACGGAATCGCCGATCCATCCGCGGATTTTCTCTGCGTTCTCTGCGTCCTCTGCGATTAGAATTTGACTTATGCCACTCACTCAGGCTCACGAGATCACTGCTGCCAGCCGCCTCGATAACGTTCGCTACGCCATCCGCGACCTGGCTTGCGTGGCCGACGAAGTCACCAAGCAGGGGCACAAAGTTCTGCCGCTGAACGTCGGCGACCCGCTCAACTTCGATTTCCAGACGCCTGCGCACATCATCGAAGCTGTCTACAGGGCCATGCGCGACGGCAAGAACGGCTACGCGCCGTCACCCGGCATTCCCGAAGCGTTGGAGGCGATTCGTGGCGAGGCCGCGCGCAAGGGCATCACCACCGTGCGCGACGTGTTCGTCACCTCGGGCGTCAGCGAGACGGTCGACCTCTGCATTTCTGCGTTGGTCAATCCCGGCGAAGACATTCTCACGCCCTGCCCCGATTACCCGCTGTACTCGGCTGTGCTCTGCAAGCTGGGCATCGCGCTCAACGCTTACGACCTCAACGAAGACGACGCCTGGCAACCCGAACTGGCCGATATCGAGCGCAAGCTCACGCCGCGCACTCGCGGCATCGTACTGATTAACCCCAACAACCCTACTGGCTCATTGTGCACGCGGCAGATGCTCGAACAAATCGCTGACATCGCGCGCCGTCACAACCTGGTCGTCTTCGCCGACGAAATCTACGACAAACTGATTCTCCCGGATTCGAATGGCGATGCCACGCCGCACATTGCCTTCGCCGAAGTCGCGCCCGATGTACCTTGCATCACTTTCGGCGGCATGTCGAAGAATTATCTCGTTCCGGGATGGCGCATCGGCTGGGGCATCGTCTCCGGCGCCGCCGTCGCCGTGAAGCCCTATACCGAAGGCATTCACCGCCTGCTGCGTGCGCGACTCTGCGCCAATCATCCGGAACAGTATGCCATCAAGCCCGCGCTCGAAGGCTCGCAGGATCATCTCGTCGAAGTGCGGCGCAAACTGCGTTCCCGCCGCGATCTCACGCAGCAATGGTGCGAGGCCACGCCGCGCGTGAGCTGCGTCGCCCCACGCGGCGCGTTCTACGCCTTCCCGCGCATCGACATCCCGGAGAGCGACGAAATCTTCGTCAAGGAACTCATCCGCCAGAAACATGTCATGGTCGTCCACGGCTCTGGCTTCGGCCAGAAACCCGGCACCCAGCACTTCCGCATTGTCTTCCTGCCGGATGAAGAGACTTTGACGACTGCTTACGCAGGAATTGCAGACTTCATTCGGGAACGTTACGGAAGTAGATAACTGAACCCCGATCAGAGATTCCCCTGTCCCCGCCCATGAAGGAACGCGAACAAATTGACATAAACGGATATTCCTACGACGAATTTGTCTCGTTTCTGTTCGGCCGGGAGATTCGAGCGCGCGAAGGCAAATACCATCCGTGGTACTTCGACGTGGAAGTCGCTTTTGACGCCAACCGCCTGTGCGAATTCTACATTCGACTATTTCGTAGTCCGAATTTCCTCCTCGCAAAATATTCGAAGGCTCAACTCGAGGAAGGCTTTTGGGCAATTCACGGAGCCGCCTTCGACTGCTCAGTTCAACATCTGATCTGGAACACAGACGTGCCCTTTCCCTCGCGCTCTGAATGCGTCAGATCAATGTCTGATTTGTTCCAGCGTCTTTTTGCGACGGAACCGTTGGAGACGTCCGTCTCTATGTGGTGGGATTCATTATGCTACGAATGGGAATGCGGAAATAGAGACCGCCAACGCGGCGGCGAGGACATGTCGATGCAAGTTATTCTTCGGGGCTCTTGCCGACCTGTTGCAAAGTGATTCTGAAATCTGCCAGGGTGCCGCACTCCATGGCTTAGGGCATTTGCATCACCCATCAACCCACGAACTGGTCCAGAATTACATAAGGCAACACCCCTCACTTGGGGACGAGTGGAAGAAATACGCCTTGGCCGCCGCGCGATTTGAGATCATGTGAGCTTGACGTTGGCGAGCGACGGCGTATCTACACGCGAACCGGTGTAAGCGTGATGACCATGGTATAATGACCATGATCGAAAGGACATTTTCCCCATGAAAACAATAGCCGCAGGATCGTTCAAGGTCCATTGCCTGGCAATCATGGATGAAGTTCAGTCGAAACGCCAAGCAGTGCTGATCACCAAGCGTGGCAAGCCGGTGGCCAAGCTCGTCCCGGTCGAACAAGAAAAGGACGATATATTCGGATTCCTCAAAGGCAAGGTGAAGGTCGTTGGCGATGTTGTTTCGCCGGCACTGACACCTGAAGAATGGGGAGACCTTTATTGATTCTCCTGGATACGCATGTCGTCGTCTGGCTGGCGGGCGAGGAGCATCGGCTTTCGAGCAAGGCGAAAACTGCTGTAGATGAGGCTCGGCAAAGTGAACAAGGACTAGCCATTTCCGATTTCACGCTTTACGAGCTGTCGACCTTGTACCGCAAGAAACAGTTCACTCTGGCCATCAGCCCGGAATCCTTTCTGTCTGAAGTGGGGCGGCGCTTTGTAGTTCTGCCGATTACCACTCGCATCTGCGTTGGCGCGCTTTCACTCCCCGCCAGCTACCCGAAAGATCCGGCCGACCGCATCATCGGAGCGACCGCACTCGTCGAGGGACTTACACTAGTGACCGCGGACGCACAAATCCGCAAGTCGCGTGCGGTTCCGACCATCTGGTGAACGCGGATCATGGGTCGATTTTCCTCGGCGTCCTGGGCGTCCTCCGCGCTGAAGCGCTGAAGCCCTTGACTTTCTCTTTCCCCGCGAATCTGCTTAAATCGAATCAGGCGTAACCCTCGGCGCCAGCTTGGGTTCCAACTTATCGTGGTCGATATTCATTCCCACATCCTTCCGGAAGTAGACGACGGCTCCAAGTCCTGGGATATCTCCGTCGCCATGTGCAAGATGGCGGCCGAAGACGGCATCACTCATCAGGTGGCCACCCCGCACGCCAACGACCGCTATCACTACGACCGGGAATATCTGCAGGGGCTGGTGGCGCATCTGCAGGGATTGATTGGACCTGTGCCCGAACTCAGCCTGGGATGCGACTTCCATCTTTCGTATGACAACGTGCAGGACGCGCTGACTAGTCCCTCGCGCTACGCCATCGGGAACACGCATTACATGCTGGTCGAGCTCAGCAATTACAGCGTTCCGCCGCAGACCACGGATTCTTTTCTCAAGCTTGGCGATTGCGGCATGACCGTGGTTATCACCCATCCCGAGCGCAATCCGATTTTGCGCGAGAGCCCGCAGCGCGTGGTGGAGTGGGCAGAGCAGGGCTGCATCATCCAGATGACAGGGTCGGCGCTGACTGGGTTTTGGGGAGAACGCGTGCGCCGAGTATCCCAATGGCTGCTCGAGCGGAACGCCGTCCACGTGCTCGCGACTGACGCTCACGACACGGAGAAGCGTGTGCCTGTGCTTTCCACCGCGCGTGAGGCCGCAGCTGAAATCTGCGGGGAGGACGTTGCCGAGGCTCTGGTGGAGGGCAATCCGCACGCCATTATCGAGAATAAGCCTCTGCCGTATTTTCCGCGGCCGGTGATTGGGAGCTATCGCAAGACGACTGGGGGTAGGAGTCGGCTGTCCGGCGTCTAGCTGATCGAGCGCCGTCCGACAAACTCTAAAGTGGGTTGTTCTCAAAAATCCGAACAGGCTAAGTGCTCATTGCTGGATGGCTACTGCGGGGCCGGCGAGTCGTGGCTGGGAGTTGGAGCTGGATCTGCTGGCGCAGGCGTGCTGGAATTCATATGCGGTCCCGGATCGGCGCTGTGCGATGCCGGAGTCAACGATGTCGCGCGGGGAGCGTCCGGGGCGGTGGTCATCGCACTTTCCGGATTCAGCAGGTGATCGTGGCTTGGTCCCAGGCCCAGCTTGATGAGGGCACGCGAATCGGGCACGGTCTTCGATTGCCATCCGTGGTCTGCCTGATAGCGGCGCAGGGCGTCTTCCGTGGCTTGGGTCCATTTGCCGGTGGCTTCGCCGCTGAGGTAGTGTTCGCGGATCAGCGCTTCCTGAATGGCTTGCGTGCGATCGGCGTCGATTTTCTGCTGGCCGCGCGCCCGCACAGTCTTCTTCCTTCGCGAGCTTGGACGCTTTCCAGCTGAGGCGGTGTGCGAGGCGCCAGTCGACTTGGAGTTGCTGGCTGCCGTAGGCGTCTGCGTTTTCTGGGGGCTCGCCGCGGATTTGCTCGCTGCGGATTGATTGGTTGAGGAGGCGCCCGCCGGAGTCTGCGGACTGGCCTGCGCCACCAACGCAGTGGCACACGTCAACAAGAGCGCACCCACCGCGCTAAACCGCAAGGCTCGAGTTCCGGTTGAGACTCTTTCAGTCAATGCGAAATCTTTCCCTCGGCTAGGGTCATCCACTCCAGGACTCCGCAGAAAAAAGAAAGCCCAACTGGACCCTGGCGCTGTGATCATCCCCCACCCATCATCGTCGATCGATGGGGTACAGTGCCAGTTCCAATCGGGCTACTTCTGGTTACGGAAGTGTTCCGGCGAGAAATGCCGTGCCGTCCTGCCGAGTCGAGCCACGCTGGCGGACCAGGAACACAACATCCTGGCCGCTCTTCATGCTGGACTCGACGTGAGCAAACTCTTCCTCGCTGTTTACGGGCTGTTTGTTCACTTCAAGAACCACGTCGCCACGTCCCAGGCCAACATCTTCGGCAAAGGAATTCGGCCTGACTTCCTGCACGATTACCCCCTTGCCGGATGGAATATCCAGCCGGTCGGCCATTTCCGGAGTGAGTTTGCGAACCCCTACGCCAAACTTGC
>Ga0210383_10003276_pt1 | contig 14550 bp, 9 predicted proteins | sample IncBWC14OmetaG_FD_160072 | JGI IMG/M metagenome (GOLD analysis project Ga0210383, IMG submission 160072) | Forest soil microbial communities from Barre Woods Harvard Forest LTER site, Petersham, Massachusetts, United States - Inc-BW-C-14-O ...
TCAGGCACCGCTTTTGTTCTCAGCGGAGGCCGTGCGCATTGAGAATTACCATACCGCGCCCAAAATCCACTATCAACACGATGGTCAAAGCCACGAGCTTATCTGTGACTTCATCGCCGGCTGCGACGGCTTTCACGGCATTTGCCAGTCAGCAGTTCCGAAACACCAGCTGCAGATCCACGAGCGCCATTACCCCTTCGCCTGGCTCGGAATTCTTGCCCACGTTCCTCCCGCGTCCCAAGAGCTGATTTACACTTATCACGAACGCGGCTTTTCACTTCTCAGCATGCGCTCACCGGAAATTTCTCGCCTCTACTTGCAGTGTGCGCCCGACGAGGACATACAGAACTGGCCCGAGGATCGAATCTGGGACGAACTCCGGACAAGAATGGCCACCCACGAAGGTTTCGAGCTCAAAAACGGCCCGATTTTTCAAAAAGGAATTACGCCGATGCGCAGCTTCGTTGCGGCGCCCATGCAGTTTGGAAAACTATTCCTTCTCGGCGATGCGGCGCACATCGTTCCTCCCACAGGTGCAAAGGGATTAAATCTTGCCGTCGCGGATGTGCGCGTCCTGACGCGTGGCTTGGTCGAGTTCTACCAATACGGAAACAGCGAAACACTCCGTCAATATACAGAGCGCTGCCTGCGCCGTGTCTGGAAATGCCAACGTTTCTCCTGGTGGATGACGTCCATGCTCCATCGTTTCCCTAACGAAGACAGGTTCTCCCACCACATTCATCTCGCCGAACTCGATTACGTCACGGGTTCCCGCGCCGCCTCCACCACCCTCGCCGAAAACTATGTTGGCCTCCCCTTCGACACCCCCGGTCTGTTTTAGTTTTCGCCCACGCCGGACAAGAAGTGATCTTGCTTTTCGTTAACCAATCAGGGCCCGCTAGTTGTCTATTAAGTTCATTCCTTTTCTTTAATGCACGTACAACTTGACCGGAGGTGTGCATGCAGGTTAACGTTGGGGCAAGCTTAATCGAACAGCAAACAGTGAAAGTTACCTTCACAGGCAGTTTTTCATGCCGGACTTTACAGCGGACTGCCTTACTAGCCGTCCTGATGTCTTCGCTTCACGGCACGCCGGCTGCGAAAGCGCAGCAGTCCTTTACAAATTCGGGCTCGTCCGTTTCCGCGACTATCGCCCCACTCCAGAAATCCACAAGCTGCCGCATCATTTATCTGGGCTTTGTGGGCGCCTTAGAAACCTCCGGCAACAAACGCTCCGGCGTGGTCCAGATTCGCGACATATTGCAGACCAAGGAATATTCCGATGTCTGCGCGAAATCCTTTTCTCCATACTCCTGGACTGATGGTCGCGATTGGCTCCTGCGCTATTTCCCGTCTCACGACGGGCCGCTGACATCTGAAGAATTGCAGCAAGCCCCCAAAGTGATTCTCGTTGGCCACAGCATGGGCGGATGGGCGATGCTCAGCGTCGCACGAGAATTGCGCAGCCGCGACATTCCCGTGGAACTGACCATCCAGGTCGATAGTGTCGGAATCACCGATCACACTATTCCGCGAAATGTGAAGTCAGCGGCGGTCTTTCACGCGAACGATGTGCTCATGTTCATGACTACCAAGACCGTGAAGTGCGAAGATCCCAACTACACGAAATTGGTGGCCGATGTAAGGGTCGCCCGCGCCGGCCACGAATCCATCACGCGCGATCCGCGCATCCGCGAACTAGTGATGGACATGGTCGCGAGCCTTCGCACAGCCTTCGCCATCAAGCCCACGCTCCCCGCGGTCGCCGCCCAACCGCCTGTCCCCGAACTGACCCACGGCATCGCGCAGAAGTAGTCCTCTCCAAAAGTAGTCTTCCCCAAAAAAACACTACCTCGCAAACCGCCTTGCAGAAGAGCGTGCGCCATCACCACCCACAAAACGCAAAGCCCATCCTCCTCGTACGGCGGAGAAGAATGGGCCTTTCGCAAAGCCTTCTGCTGGAACGCTAGCGTCCCGGTTACCAACCCTGCCGGTACTGTCGCGTCAAATATTGGTTGGCGTCCGGTACGTTCGTGATGCGCATGTTTGCGCCGTCATAATTGATCTTCTTCCCCGCTCGCAGCGCCACCACGCCGAGCAACATCACCTCGGTGAGTTTAGCCGCGTACGAAAATGGTGAATCCGTCTCACCTTTTCCTTTAGCCGCATCCACCCAGTTCAGCTCATGCGTTTCACCCGGGATGCGCGCCAGTTTCTCGGGCGGTTTGCCAGCGGACTCCTGCAACGATTGCGGAAGCAGCCGCGGATGCGCGCCATACGTGTTGTGCATCAGCTTGCCCTTGCTCCCCACAATGATCGCGCCGCCCTCCTTGATCAACTCCTCGTCTCCCAGTTCTTCCGGTTTCTGTGGCATCAACCCGCCGTCATACCATGTGAGCTTCACCGGCGGCATCGAACCGCGCGCCGGGAACTCATAGAAAATCAATTCGCCGCTCGGATACGAAGCGCCGTTGAATGGAGTCGATACCGTTTCGATCGAAGTCGGCAAACCAAGGTTCAACGCCCACATCGAAACATCCAGCAAATGCGCGCCCATATCGCCAATCGCCCCGCATCCCCAATCCGTCCATCCTCGCCAGTTGAACGGATGATAGATCGGGTGATACGGAACTTCCGGGCCTACGCCAAGGAACAAATCCCACGACAGCGTTTCCGGCACGGGATAGTTTCCGGCCATTGCCGCGGCCAACCGTGTGTCCACGCCAGATTGATCCCACTTCAGCGCATCCAACGGTTCCACCGCAGCCTTCGGCCTCGGCACTCCCTGCGGCCAAAATCCCACCGGTCGGTCGGTCCATACGTGAATTTCGCGCACCTCGCCAATCGCGCCGGACCAGATGTATTCCACCGCCGTCCGCGTGTCATCCAATGAGCGACCCTGGTTGCCCATCTGCGTGGCCAGCTTCGTTTCCGCTGCGCGCTTCGACAGCCGCCTCGCTTCGTCCACAGACCAGCATAACGGCTTTTGTACATACACGTGTTTGCCAACATCCATGCAAGCCAGCGCGATCGTCGCGTGCATGTGATCCGGCGTCGCAATCACCACACCATCAATGTCCTTCTGCTGATCCAGCATTTTCCGGTAATCGCTGTAGCGCTTGGCCTTCGGGATCAGGTCATTTTTCAGGTGAAGAATATTGTCCAGCCGCTCTTTCGATTTCTCCGGGTCGATTTTGGGGGCAGGTTTGCCCGTCGCGGGAGCCGCATCCGGATGGTCGATGTGCGCCTGCAAGTTGGAAATGTCCGTATCCAGCCGCGAAAGATTCTTGTCCGTGTAGCCCCAATCCACATCGCAAAGAGCAACGATATTCTGGCTGGCCAGATTGATCAGGTTGCTGCGACCCATTCCCCCCACCCCAACGCATGCAACGTTGAACTTGTCGCTGGGCGGCGTAAACCCTCTTCCCAGCACATGGCGCGGAACAATCGATACAGCCGCGCCGGTGACCGCGGCGTTTCGGATAAAGCTACGACGTGAGACTTCGTCTTTACCATCTTTAGCGTTCATTCGGGGATTCCTCCAGTTTCACCACAGTATGATGCGACATATAAGTTATTGCGACCGCCATGTTCCACAGGAAGTTTCGAATAAGAAACCGCAGCGAGCGAGGAGCGATGAACTCTGTGGGCCACTTCTTGGTTTTCAGCGGGCCTTCGAACAAAACAGGCGTGCCTCCGGTAAGGGAGTGACGGGAAAACAGTAACGGTTTTGCGAGCGAAGGTCAACGCAGCGGAGCCTCAGACTTAGTTCATGAGGAAATGGTAAGCCTAATGTTCCAATTTGGCGACCTCCCGAGATGAACTAAGCCTCAGCCGCGAAATCAGCCGTCTGAGTCGCCCGCGCCTGGCCAAAAAATCGGCGATACCACCTGAGCCATAGAAAAGAGAAGATATGCGGAAAAGTGGGGCACCACGTACGAAACCCCGACGCGATGAGAATTTTGCAAAAAGGGTCGGTTGCTGGAAGCCGGCGCTACTCTCACTTCTCCGCATAGCAACCGGTCTATACTGTGCGGCGAGAGGAGGGGAAATGAAGACTACATTGGCGGCGGTTTGTTTGGTGCTGGTGCTGGCGGCGCCGGCGTTTGCGCAGAAAATGCCGGAGGGGATTTGGGAAGGGTATGACGGGGAATGGCTGCACGTGTCGGAGCAATTGGTGGCGCTGGCGGAGGCTACGCCGGCGGAGAAATTCGCGTGGCGGCCCGCGCCGGGAGTGCGGTCGACCAGCGAAGTGTACATGCACATTGTGGATGCGAATTTTTATTTGTTGAGCGTGACCGGGCCGAAGATGCCCGCGGACCTGAAGGAAGACGCGGATAAAACGGTCACGTCGAAGGCGGAAGTTATTGCGTGGCTGAAGCGCTCGCTGGACGCGGTGAAACAGGCGCACCTGCGGGAGACGCCGGCGGACCTGCAGCGCAAAGTGCACATTGAGGATCGCGACGCGACCGTGGATGGGATGTATTTGCGCATTATTGTTCATGCGAATGAGCATATGGGGCAGCTGGTGGCGTATGCGCGGATGACGGGCGTGGTGCCGCCATGGTCGAAGAATTGAAAATGGAAAAGGAAAAATTGAAAAAGGAAAATGGAAAAGCGGAATCCTCAGGTGCTAAAGCCCGTTCTGTGAGTTGGTGAGATGTCGGAGCTGAAGTTCCGACCCCCTAAGGAGAAGAGGGCGACCCAAGACAAAGAGAGAGCCAGGAGAAGAAGGGTGACCCATGAGAAGAGGGATCCTTCGCTTTGCGGACTCCGCTCTGGATGACGGAGTGAGAACAAGGAAAGAAAAAGGGCGCTGCGATAGTTCGCAGCGCCCTTGATTGGTTATGGGTGACGCCTTGGACTAGCGCATGCCCGTGCCGGAAGCGGCGCTGGCAGCGGACTTAGCGTTTGGGTCCAGGCTGAGCAAACCTTCCGTGGCGGAAACGGCGACGATGGAACCATCGTGGCGCGTCCAGATCGCCGGGAAGTAGGATTGCGACAATGGATCATCCAGCTTCTGCCAGGTTTTGCCGTTGTCGAAGGAAGCTACCATGCCGTGCCGTTGCAGAGCCGCGACCAGCGCGGTGGTGTTTCCGGCTACAGACTGGAAGGAAAGTTCGCGGACATCCTGGCGAATCCAGGTTTTGCCGCCATCGTGCGTGCCGTAGAGTCCCATGTTCGTGGTGATGAACAATGCGGAATCATCGACGCGGTGAATGCGAAGATTGCCGGCGTTGGCGAAGGAGAGTTCCTGAGCATCCCAGGTTGCGCCCTTGTCTGCGGAGAAGAGCAGGTTGTGATCGGCGATGGCCCAAACCTGATTGCCATCCGCGGAAACTTCCACGGATTGCGCCAGCTTGTGGACCAGGGGATCCTTGCCGTCGACCTTCCAGGTTTTGCCTTCGTCGTTCGAGATGAGCAAGCCGCCGGTTGTCGCGGCGTACCAGGCATCATTGCCAAAGGCCATATCGTTCACGAGGAAAGCGGAAAGCGTCGGCACCGGCTTCTTGGCTACAGGAGCAGCGGCGGCGCGCTTGGACTTCGAGGTGGTTTTTGCGGCAGCAGGCGTGGCCGTGGTCTCTGGAACATAGAGTCCGGCGCGCACCCACTTCTTGCTGGTTTCGTCATATTTGGACCAACCACCGTTGGTGAGCGAAGCCCACCAGCCGTTGGGAGTGGCGTAAACGTGGCGCAGTTCGGTGCGCTTCAGTCCGGCACCGAGAGTGACCCAGGAATTGCCGCCGTCGTTGGTGGCGATGAACGCGTTGGTGTCAAAGGTGAGCACGACGAGCGCGCGGCCCGGATGCTCTCGGTCAACGGCAACGTCTTCAATGTGCATGTGGTGGAAGCCGTTGTTCGCGGAAGTGAAGGATTCGCCGCCATCGTTGCTGATCTGCACGCCTTCGCGTTCCGTGCCAATGATCAGCTTCTTGGGATTATTCTTGTCGACGATCATGGCGTTGATGATCCAGTCGCCAGGAGTAACGCGGCGGAAATCTTTTTCGTTGGTGGTCTTCCACAAACCGCTGGTGGTGCCGGCATACAGTGTGTTGGGATCGGTGGGATCCATTCGAATGAGTTGCGTGCGGCGGAAAACGTTGGGAATGCTCTTGTACTTCACCCAGTCGGTGCCGGAATCGGTACTGTGATAAATACCGGAGCAGGCAACCGCGTGAACGTTTTCGGAATTTGCCGGATCAACGATGATGTTCATCACGTCGGAGTCGTCAATCATGCCCTTCACGACTGGGAACCAGTTCTTGCCGCCGTCAGTGGTTTTCCATGGCAAGTGGTAGGTGCCAGCGTAAATGACGTTGTTGTCCTTCGGATCGAAGGCGAGAGAGTCGAAGCGGTTGAGATCCGGATGATTGTCCGGAGTAATTTTGGTCCAGCTTGCGCCTTCATCCTGCGAGCGGTACACGCCGGTGAGGGAGCCCGCGAGAAGCAGCTTAGGATCCGTGGGGGATTGCGTCAGCGCGCGAACGGTTTCGTGCGCCAAGCCGATGATGTTCCAAGTGTGGCCGCCATCGTCGCTGCGGTACACGCCGCCGCCGCCGGAATAAAGCGTCCAGCTGCTGGCATAGAGGCGATTGCCGTCGCGCGGGTCAATGATGATGTGCGTGATCACATCGTCCTGGCCCGTGCCGATGCGGCTGATCATCTGCCAGTGAGAACCTTCGTCACTGGAGGTGAAAACGTGGCCGTCGGAGGTGCCCAGGAAAAGGCGAGTGGTGTTGCTCGGGTCAGCGGCAAGGGAGATAACGGTCCCGCCCGGGGGGCCGGCTTGACGCCAAACCTGAGCCGAAATGGAACTTGTGAAAGTCGCGGCTAAGACCGCGAACCCAAGACTGAGAAGTGCTCTTTTCATATTGTCCGATTCTCCCAAAGGGCAGCAGGCCCCACAAGAAGGAAGTCTACGGACTCAGGATAAATAAAGGTGCTGTCCAATAGGCCAGAATGGGGACAGATAGGTTCCGTACTAGTACTATTGGTATCAAAATGGTGCAACAACTCTATGGCAACTTCTTTCCCATTGTAGTGTTCTACCCATAGGAGGCCGATTGCGGGATACTTGGGATTGGCTTCCCGGGCCCGGACGACGCAGTGGGGCTCTTCAGGGGAAATGGCTATGAACGTACCAACAGGCTCCAAAGCAGGCGCAGTCCTATCAGGGTTTGCCGCTCTCCTTTTCTTACTGGCACCGGCGCTCCGCGCTCAGGACCAACCCCAGCGGGTGGATCAGCCCGAGGCAGCACAGCCACAGTCACAAGGGCAAATGCAGACCGATCCGAACGCGACGGACATGCCGGCCGTGGACGACAATATTACTGCGGATGAATCTCAGAATCCGCCTTCGCGCGTGGCGCGCGTCAGTTTAGTGGATGGTTCGGTATCGCTGCAGCCGGGAGGCACCGGCGATTGGGGCACGGCGCAAAAGAACCGACCCGTGACGATTGGCGACAAGGTTTGGGTTGACAAAGATTCGCGCGCAGAGTTGCAGGCCGGACAGATCGCCATTCACCTTGGCGGGATGACGGCGCTTTCCTTTCTTAATCTGGATCAAAACGTAACGCAGATTCGATTGCCTGAAGGCAAGATGAATTTCCGCGTGCGCGAAATTCGCCAGGGAGAAAACTACGAAGTTGATACGCCGAACCTGGCGTTCACGGTGAAGGAAGCCGGGGCGTTTCGCGTTGACGTGAATGAGAATGGCGATTTCACAAGCGTGACCGCAATACGCGGCGCGGGGGAAATTGCCGCTTCCGGGCAAGTGTATCCGGTGAAGGCCGGCGAACGCGTGGACGTGACCGGGGTCGACGGAAACGTGAAGGTTTCTACGGGACCTGCAGCCGCGGCAGATCAGTTCGATCAGTGGGCGCAGCAGCGAGACTTGGGTGAAGACAATTCCGCGTCGGCGAAATATGTGAATCGTGACACGGTTGGCTACAGCGACCTTGACGATAATGGAATATGGAAACAGGACGAGACATACGGCAACGTTTGGGTTCCGAATAATGTCAGTCCGGATTGGGCGCCTTACAGCGACGGAAATTGGTCTTATGTGGCCCCGTGGGGATGGACGTGGGTTGGCGCTGAGCCCTGGGGATTCGCGCCGTACCACTACGGCCGTTGGCATTATTTTGGCGGCTACTGGGGCTGGGTGCCTGGCCCGATCTACGCGTCACCTTTTTATGGACCGGCGTATGTAGGATGGCTGGGCGGATTTGGATTTGGCTTCGGATTTGGATTTGGTTGGTTCCCACTGGGTTGGGGAGAGCCGTTCCATCCGTGGTATCACTGCGGCTATGGATACTACCGTGGGATCAACGTTCACAACGCCTACTTCCACAATTTCAATGGTGGACCGGGCGGCTATCACAACTTCAATTATGCGTACGCGCATAACACACATGCGGTGACGACGGCTTCGCGCAGCGCGTTCGTGAATGGGCAAGCGATCAATCGCAGCTCGCAACATTTGACGGAAGCGTCTTTGCGTGGAGCGCAGGTGACTAACGGCATTCACGCTTCGCCCACGCGCGCGAGCTCACTTGGCGCGGCGAATATGGGCGGACACGTCGCCACTCCTTCTTCCAGCGTTGCGAATCGCAGCGTGATCGCGCGTGGCACTCCGGCAGCGGCCGCTTCGCATTCGCCGGCACGCACCATGAACAGCGGTTCGATGGCGCGCGGCGGCACGACGACCATGGCGCACTCCATGTCGAACACGTCGAGCGGCTTTAGCGCCAACCGTCAATCTGAACTTTCTTCCAGTCGTCCACCGTATGCGACGCAACCGGGCGCGCGATCTGGCGCGACTGCAAATTCTATGCGCTCGTGGAACGCACAAGGACGCACCACGGATTCCGGCCGCGCTCCGCAGGGTTTCGGCAGCTCCAATCGTCCGGCGACTTCACCGAACGGCGCGATGAACGGCACTCGCAGCTATTCGGCGAATCGTCCGCCTTACGCAGGTTCGAGCAGCAACCCCGGCGCTTATCGAGGCTATTCGGCGAATCGTCCGCCGTCCTCTTATAATGGCGGGCGTTCGTACAGCCCACCGGCGTATACCGGCAGCCGCAGCTATTCCGCGCCGCGCTCGAACACTCCGGCACCACGTTCCTACTCGGCACCGCACAGCTCCGCGCCTAGCGGCGGAGGGAGTCACAGTGGGGGCGGCGGAGGCGGCTATCACGGTGGAGGCGGTGGCGGAGGCCACGCAGGCGGCGGTGGTGGACACCACTAATTTAATTCTGACTAATTAACCTCAAGCCCGCTCCAGTGAATTGGAGCGGGCTTTTTTTATTTCCGCGGTGTTGCTCTTTGGCGACCACAAGTTCAGTTGTCACAACTCTTTTGCTTCCGCCGTGTTACATATGAGGAAGGCGGCCAAACAGGTCATGGTTTCCGAACCAGCCAGGGCGTTGCAGTACGAATAGCTATTCTTGGCTTGGCCGAGCACCGCGAAATTCTCCCACGTACCTTCGTACATCCAGTTTCGGATTCCCGTTGTGACGCGGCGAGAGTTTTCCAGGAGAGATCAAGGCAAATGAGAACACGTACACAGTACGGGCTGATGGCGTTCAGCGTCCTGTTGGCTTTCGCAATGCTTGTGCCGGGCCGGGCGGTTGCGGACGGCGATGATCCTCCGTCGCGGGTGGCGCGGCTGAGCTTCACCGATGGCCAAGTGTCTTTCAGTCCGGCAGGCACGGACGACTGGGTGGGCGCAGAGCTAAATCGTCCGATGACCACGGGCGACAAACTGTGGACCGACGCGAATAGCCGCGCAGAACTTCATGTGGGCTCCGCATCGATCCGTCTGGGCGACCAGACGGGATTTTCTTTTCTGAATCTGGACGATCACATGATGCAGATTCGCCTGACCGAGGGCACCATCAGCCTTCGCGTGCGACGCATGACGCAGGAAGAGGCTGTGGAAGTCGATACACCCAATCTTGCGTTTTCGATTCTTGGTTCCGGCCGTTATCGGATTAATGTGAACGAAGCCGGTGACACCACGATTATTAATGTGCGTGATGGCGATGGCGATGTTACCGGTGGTGGTTCTTCCTATACGGTGCATCCCGGTCAACAAGGAATTTTCACCGGAACGGATACTGTGAACGCGGATATCGAGCCGTTGCCGGATGCAGACAGTTTCGATTCCTGGTGCGACGAGCGGGACCTCCGCGAAGATCACTCCGTGGCGAAGCGCTATGTTTCCGACGATGTGATTGGCTACGAGGACTTGGACGATTACGGAGGTTGGCGTCCGGTGCCGAATTACGGCTCGGTGTGGTTTCCGCATGTGAGTGTGGTGGGCTGGGCGCCCTACCGATTCGGGCATTGGGTTTGGATTTCGCCCTGGGGCTGGACGTGGGTGGATGATGCGGCGTGGGGATTCGCGCCATTTCACTACGGCCGTTGGGTTTTCGTAGGCGGCGCATGGGGCTGGGTGCCGTGCCCGCCACCGGTGGTCGCAGTAGCGTATGTGCGACCGGTGTATGCGCCAGCATTGGTGGCATGGGTTGGTGGACCTCACTTTGTCGCGGGAGTTGGATTCGCCGCTGGAGGATTTGCGGCGGGGGTGAATGTGGGCTGGTTCCCGCTGGGCCCGCGCGAAGTTTTTGTGCCGTCGTATCCGGTGAGCCGCGTGTACGTAAACAACGTGAACATTTCCAATACCACCGTGAATCAGACGGTGATCAACAACTATTACAACACCACGGTGGTGAATAAGAACGTGAGCGTGAATAACGTGCACTACGTTAACCAGGGTGTGCCGGGCGCAGTGACGGCGACGTCTCCGCATACATTTACGTCGGCGCAGCCTGTGGGACGCAACCTGGCAGCGGTGGATGTGCACGAAGTCGCAGCGGCTCCAGCCGCAGTGCGCGGACCGGCGATTGTGCCGCCCAAGCAAGCAGTTTTGGGCGCAGGCGCGGCCAGCAATTATCATCCGCCCGCAGCGATGCAAAATCGTGCGGTTGTTGCAAAGACCACTCCGCCACCGCCAGCACTTTCGTTTGCAACGCGACAGGCAGCCATTGAGAAGAATGAAGGCAGGCCACTTTCCATGGCGCAAGCGCGGGAACTGCAGCCGGCGCAATCCCACGCGGCGATGACGCCAGTGAAAGTGGCGCCGCCGGCTAGTCCTGGAACGCCGTACATGAATACTGGCGCGCGCGGGAACAGCGAACCTGGCCCGTTGAATACGAGCCGGCCTGTCAACAACGGCCAGCCCAATAACACAAGCACGCATGCGTATACGGACCGTCCGCCGACGTCGCGGCCGGCAAGCTCCAGCGTGAATCCACAATTGGAGCAGAAACACCAACAGCAGATTCAGCAATTGCAGCAAAAGCAGGATCAGGAATATCAGAAGCTGCAGCAAAAACAGACGCAAGAGCAACAGGCTAGCAAGGGGGAACAGCAGCCGCAGGTGCAGCAGAAACAACAGCAACAACTGGAGCAGCTCGAACAGAAGCACGATCAACAGCAGCAGAACTTGAAGCAGAAGCAGCAGGCGGAGCATGCCAAGGCGTATAAGGAACCTGCGAAGGCGCCGAAGAGCGAGGATAAGTCGCATAAGTAGGTCGCGGGTTGTTTCGCGTTGTGGGCGAAGTTGTGCTTGGACTGGATGTTGAGATCCTTCGTCGCGGAGTGCAGGGGCGCTGGATTCGTGCGGGTGCACTGGCTGTGATAATCTTGAAGTACACCTTGTATGTCTACGAAATTAGTTTCTCCGGAATTTTTTCGCCGGGTGATGGGCAGTTTTCCGACCGGCATCACCGTAATCACCGCCGAACGTGAACCGGGACAGGTTCACGGCATGACGGCGAACACCTTCACTTCCGTTTCCCTCGAGCCGTTGTTGATTCTGGTTTGCGTGGATCAGAATGCGCACATGTTGAGCTATGTGAAGGCGCGCCGGCGATTCGGCGTGAATATTTTGCGCGATACGCAGCGACAAATCTCCGAATTGTTCGCCAAGCCGCATCAGGATAGTGCCGAGGAAGAACGGTTGGGAGTGCGATTCCGGTGGACGGTGTCGGGGATTCCGCTGTTGGAAGACGCGATGGCGCATCTGGGGTGTAACGTGGTGGCGCAATATATGTCCGGGGACCACACGATTTTTGTCGCTGAAGTGGAGAGTTTGGAAATGAAGGAAGGGAAGCCGCTGGTTTATCACCGCGGGAAATATCACGGGTTAGGGGAGTAGGGCAGGAATTGCGCTGGGCGGCAAGACGCATTGATCGAAGAGGGATTTCTCACAGCGCGGACTTCGTTCTTCTCGGAGCTCGGGGAGCTATAGCGTTTGTTGCACCGTAAAAGCGGCAGCTGGGCTGCCGCACTCCAAATTAGCGTTCGGAGCTGCCGCTGGGGCGCGCGGGTTCGGCGGAGTCGCCGAGTTCCTTGCGATGGCTTTTGACTTCGCGCAACGCGTAGATCGGTTTGTTCTGGGATTCGTAGTAGGTGCGCGAACTGATTTCGCCTAGCAGGCCCATGGAAATAAATTGAATGCCGCTGAGGAAAAGCACGGTGGCCAGTAGCATCAGCGGTCCGTGTTCGGCAATCACGTCAATGTGGAAGAAGAGCTTCTTGAAGACCAGGAAGCCGCCGACCAGAAGCCCTGTGCCGGTGCCCGCCAAACCCAGCATGCCAAAAAATTGCAGTGGACGCGTGGAATAATCGAGCAGGAACTTTACCATCATCAGATCAAAAAATACGCGGATGGTCCGGCCGATTCCGTAATTGGATTTGCCATTCCTGCGATCGGGATTGGAAATGGGTACTTCCGCAATGCGCGCCCCGGTGGAACTGGCCAGCGCGGGAATGAAGCGATGCAGTTCGCCGTACAGCTGAATTTCCTGCAGGATTTCCTTGCGATAGGCTTTAAAGGTTGTGCCGAAATCGTGCAACTCGATTCCAGAAAGTTTGGCCATCATCCAGTTGGCCACGCGGCTCGGCAAACGGCGCATTAACCAGTGATCGCGGCGATTGGCGCGCCAGCCGCTGACCAGATCGAAGCCCTCTTCAATTTTTTCCAGGAAGCGCGGAATTTCTTCGGGATCGTGCTGCAAGTCGCCGTCCATCGAGATCACAACATCGCCGCGCGCGAAATCGAAGGCCGCCTTCAGGGCAGCGGTCTGGCCGAAATTGCGGCGCAGGCGGACTACGTTGACGCGCCGGTCGTGCTCGTAAATATCGGAAAGAACGCGATAGGAATTGTCTTTGCTGCCATCGTCGACGAAAACCATCTCATAGGGCTCGCCGATGGAGTCCATCACTTCCGTGATTTTCATGTACAACGTTGGGATATTTTCCTGCTCGTTGTAAAACGGAACAACGATGGAATAGTGTATGGGTGTATCGCTTCGCATACGCAGTATTCCGCGCCTTTCTGATGCTTTCCGCTGTGGCTCGCCCGCGAATTCGCGGGCGCCGCTGACCCGATGGTGGAGACGTTGGATGTTGGCCGTCGCGTCCCCATTCGCAGCGTCAGGCCAATTCCCCCATCAATTGATAGCTTATCAGGCGAATACCCTGCGTGGCGACAAGTTTTCTGATGCCGGGATCGGTCAGGATTTCCAGTTCGGCCTGGCGCGATCGCTGGAGTCGCGTGGCGGAGCGCTTGAGATCTGCGTCGGCGTAACCGGGGTGGCACATGAGTTCGGTGACGCCTTCGGGCAAATTTTTCAGTAGGTTTTCCAGGCCTTCGCGGTTCAGGACGCCTGTCTGCGCGATGCCGCAGAAATAATTGGTGGTCACCAGGCCAGCATGGTTGGCTATTTCGCGAGCGTTTCTCGCCAGTAGTTTCAGGCCGCGCGCCTGGACGCCCTGCTTCAACAACACGCCAGTATTCTGGTCGTGGCCGGAAGATAAGACGGCACGCAACTTTGATTCTTCGTGCGAAACGCGGATCGCGCGGATGCCGTGCTTTTTGGCCAGGCGAAGGGCGATCTCAAATAACCACGGGAGCATCTGGACATGTTTGTGGCCGTCGAGATGAGTTGGGGCGACGCCCGCGCCGCGAATCTTTTGGATCTGGGCGTCCCACTCGCGCTCGACTTCGCTGGGTTCCAGGCCACGGCTGGCGATGCGGAGGAGCAGGCTTTCGGGACTGCCGTCCAGTTCGCCAGAGGAGTTGAGCAGGCCGCGCACGTCTTCCGGTTTGGCGGCGGGAGGGCCATCGCTGAGGTTCAGGTGGACGCCGACGCCGAGTGCGGGATTGGCGCGCACCATTTCCAGGGCCGAATGAAAGGCGCGGCCATTGGCAAGCAGGGAAGTGCTGGTCACCAGGCCCTTGCGGTGGGCCTCGGCAATGCCGCGGTTGACGCCTTCGGTCCAGCCGAGGTCATCGGCGTTAACGATAAGATTCTTCAAATGCTGCCGTTCTCCTGTACGTAGGGCCAGCTCCTTCTTTCGCAGGTGTGCCATCTTCGTACCATTGACCGAGATTCCTACTCACTTTAGCATGACCTGCTAGAGGCAAAGATGGCTGTTAACTTGCGCGAATTGAAGGAAGTAGGGGGTAAGTACAGC
>Ga0210383_10003277_pt1 | contig 14543 bp, 1 predicted proteins | sample IncBWC14OmetaG_FD_160072 | JGI IMG/M metagenome (GOLD analysis project Ga0210383, IMG submission 160072) | Forest soil microbial communities from Barre Woods Harvard Forest LTER site, Petersham, Massachusetts, United States - Inc-BW-C-14-O ...
CAAAGCCTCGCCCGCTTCCGGATGATCGACGCCGCGCGCCGCGCATTCATACACTCCAGGAATCGCTGTGACTACTGCCTCCACTTCCGCAAGACTCACGCGTATTCCTTTCATCTTCAGAAATGCCCCTTTGCGCCCTTCGATCCACAAATAACCTTCTTCGTCCCGTCGAGCCAGGTCGCGGGTACGGAGCCAACCATCAGAGTAGACGCGCCGCGTCTCCTCCGGATCATTCCAATAACCGGAGCACACCGATGCTCCCTTTACCCGCAGCTCTCCAACCTGCCCTGCAGGCAAATTATTTCCATCTTCATCCACAATCGAGACGGTCAGGTTTTCCAAACGTCTGCCCACGCTTCCCAGTTTCTCTCCCCAGCGTTTGGGTTCCATACACGATATGCGAGCCGTCGCTTCGGTTTGCCCGTACATCACATAGAACTGGGTTGAAGGGAAAGCCGCCCGCATCTCGCTGATTCTCTGGGGGGCCAAAGCACCCCCGGCTTGGAGAAAGCGCTTCAAACCAGGCAGAGCGATCTGACGAATATTCGATCGGCGCAGAAGCACGTTATAAGCGGTCGGCACCCCGGCGAATGTGGTGCAGCCAAATTCATTGATGGCGTGCAGCACTCTATCCGGAAACATAAAACGGCGATCAAACACCACGCTGCCGCCCTGATAAAGATGTGTATGCAACACGCTCGCGCCAAAACAATAGCTTAGCGGCAGAATCAGCATCGCTCGGTCGTCACTGGCCAAGCCCTGGCTGCGGATAATCGCTTCGGTATTCGCAATCAGGTTCCCGTGAGTCACCATCACGAAACGAGGCACGCCAGTCGAACCAGAAGTGGCCATTAACGCCGCCAGATCTCCAGCGACGCAATCAGCGGGGGGTATCATCGTGCGGACTTCCTGATCCAACTCACCTTGATCCAACTCACCTTGCAGCCAGCAGACAGAGCCTTTGTCGTTCCTTCCCGCGCGGACCGTTGTTTCGGTCCACACGGCTTTGGCACCCGTTACTTCCAACAACTTTGGCGCTGACTCTCTAAGTTCGCGATCTTCTACGGGCACTGCCACCAGGCCCGCGTACATGGCTCCTAAATAAACCAAAGTGGTTGAAGGGGTCAGAGAACAACCGATCAGGACACGATCGCCCTTACACAGACCAGCAGATAGGAAGGCGGCGCCATACGCCGCAATCAGCCTCGGCAAATCCTCCGCACAAATCGTGTGCCGTGTAGCGGCATCGATTAAGCAGGACCCCGCCCCTAGGCGCTCCACTAATCGCCCCGCAAAGTTCCATTCGACTGTGCCTGTCACTTCTACGCTTTCCGAGAAAGCTTCGCCAAAACGATGCGCACGATCTCGCGAACATTCTCCATTTCCATCAACTCATCCACATCGAAGGTTATTCCAAACGTCTGTTCCAAATGAGTGGTAAGAGATAAATGGCCGAGAGAATTCCAGCCCGGGATGTCGCCTGCACTGGTCTCCAGAGTCAGCGATTGTGGCTCGATGTCAAAGACGGTCTTAAACGCCTCCCGGACTTTAGGTAGGACCCGATCGGTATCGCTCATTCGCCCTTTCTCGCGGCAGTTCGAAGTTGCGCGTCCGGGCGGTTGCTCGCAGTTCCGTGACCGCACGACTTGGGGATAAGACAGAGGCAGGCCATAGCAGGCGAAACTAGACGGTGGAGCTCTTGCCAGTGCTCACATTATGCCACTTTTGTAACCGATTTAACCCATCTCCAAAGTAATCTATCCCGCGATCGGCCTTGCATTTCCAGCGCTACTGACTCGCAGAGCTTTGTCCACGCCGTTCTTTGCAGGCGGCCCGGCATCACCGCGCATCCGCCACGCACCGGAACCCCAGCGTCCCGGAACGATCCATGCCCGGGAACATCATCAGGAATTTGCCATGCTCGTTTAGTTTGTGGGCCTCGGGAAAATAGCAGATCGCGCCCTGCGGCTGACAGTAGCTGCCGCTCCGCAGAATGCCGGCCCGCGTGTGCTCGTCAGGATCCGAATAAGCCCGAAGCGCAGAAGCTCGGAATGTTCAACCCGAATACCTGGGGCGCGTACGTCTTAAACGGCGAAGCGTTCATCAAACGCGCTGAGGCAAATCCAGCAGAAAACCTATCCCGATTTCGGGTGCTCCTTAGAGACCTTCTCCAACAACGAATTCCTCGAGATGGAAACCCTCAGCCCATTAACCAAACTGCCGCCCGGAAAGACCGCCGAGCAAAATCGAGCATTGGAGCCTGCACCGAAACGTTGAACTCGCCGATCTTACCGACGATGCGATCGATGCGGTCATCCTCCCCTTGCTGCATGCAGGCGCAAGCTCAAAGTAATGCGATTGTCTTGAGGCACACGGCGTACGCACACAGCTTAACAACGAGAGATTTAACAACCAGAGACGCGGCCGATCAGCGGCAGTTAGCAGATCGGCCCTGCGCGACCGGCCGGAAGGTGCAAGCCGCGCAAATCTTGAGGCTTTAATTTTCCTGTGCTTGGCCCCGCCGTTGGCCTTGCCGCGGGCGGGGCTCAAGGAGCGGTTATTGACTGGTGAAGGTGGATATCACCCCCGTTGGGTAATAGGGATTCCCGACGATGTCGGTTAAATACCAGTTGGGAGCCGCCGTTACCACATCGTAAATCGTAGCCGCACTCAGCGGTGATACCGGCGTCAGATAGACCGTGGTGTAGTCCGCCGACATAGTGAAGGTGGTCGGCACCGTGGTCAGGGTGTTGTGGGTGCGCAGGTAGATATGGCTTGCGTCCATGAGGACAGGGTCCATGGCCTCGCTGAAGACAACCGACAGTCCCGGCGTAGTGTCGTTCACACCGGTGGCGCCGTTGGCTGGAGTGACGGCAGTGGCCGTCGGGCTGTTCCAGTCAAAGCTCGATCCCGTGGTGAAGGTGCTGGTAACCGGTGTGATGGCATTGCCGTTGTAATCCGTAACGCCGGTGATGTTGTAGGTGTAGGTGGTGTTCGGCAGCAAGCTCGAAGGCAGCTGCACATTGAGCTCGGTATTGCCAATCCCCGCGGAGAAGGAGATCGCAAGCGGGCTGCCTCCAGAGGGAGTGAGCGTGATGCTGCCCAGCGCGTTCTGCGCGATCGGCTCGCTGAACAGCAACTCGAGGCCTCCATACCCGCTGTTGGTGTTGAGCGCCACGTTGGTGAAGCCGTTGGGCGGATTGGCCTGAACCAGCGTCGGCCCGGTAGTGCTCGGACCAGTGCCAGTGTAGAAGTAAGCCGAGGCGCCGCTCTGGCCATTGCCGGTCAGATCGATCGCGCCCGCGCAGTCGTAATAGAACTGGGCGCTGGGGGTGAGAGCCGACGTTGGCGTCATGGTGGCCGACAGCAGATCCGAAGCGAACGTGTAAGTTACCGGCACTCTTGCGCTGGTCGTGTAGCTGTAAACATAGGTGCCAGAGGAGGTAATGCTGCTCGGATCCATGGGCTCAGAGTAGAGGCAGGTGAAGGATGCGTTGGTGGCAATCCCGGCCTGCCCATTGGGGAAGTCGAGCGTGACCGTTGGAGTGGTGTAGTCGGGCAAGGCCGCGGTGGTGAATTGCGCATTCGCCGCCGCAAAGGCATTGCCCGCGTAATCCAGTAGATGGCTGGCGGTAACCGAAATCACAGTGGAAGGCGGCAACGGATTCACTGGCGAGAAATAGGCGCCCGTGATATCGCCGCTGCTGTAGGCGTACGACCAAGTGCCGGGGATGGCGCTCCCACCACTGCTGACTGTCACGTTGGTCGAATTGATGGTAGTCGCGTCCACCGGCTTCGAGAACACAAACCGGATGTAAGCGTTGGTGCCCACATTCACCGATCCGTTCGGCGGTCCGATGGTCACCTTGCCGGGAGTCGTGTCAGGCCCGCTGGCAGTTGTGAAGTAAGTAGCATAGCAAGAATACTGAGCCGCAACTCCGTTGGCCCCCTTGAGGGTCGCGTTGTTGCAAAGCCCATAGAACGTGGACGGGGCGAGGGGCGAACTCGGTATCACTCGAACCACATTGGGCGAGCCTGGGACAAGCTCGAACGTGGCCGAGGTTGAGCCGCTGTTGAAGAACACGCCGCTCAGCGTGGTTGGGTCAAGGGGCGCGCTGTACTCGAGATCGATCTCGGCGTTCGTCGCCACGTTGTTGTTCTCCGTGCAGCAGGCGGGGCTAGTCCCGACCAATGTCGGAACCTCGGTGGCTGGATTGACGGCCGCCACGGTGTAGAAAGTGCCACTGCTGGCATAGAAGGCGTCGCCGTTCACATCCAGCACGCTCCCTGAGAAGAACCATTGAACCGTGGCTCCGTTCGGGAACGGAGAGCTGGGCGTGAACTCTATCTCATAGCCGCTGGCCGTCGACGTCGCAGTTCCGGCGTAGACCGAGCCGTTCACGGTAACGAGTAGATTGCCAGGCAGCGTGGCCGCATCGACCACGCGGTTGGCATACAGGGTCAACAAGGAATCGGTTGGAACTCCGGTCGCACCCGACCCTGGAGAAGCAGTCACGCTGCCGCTGCCGGTAGCGGGATTGGTCCCCGTGGTGAAGATGCTGGTGAACAGATTCGCCAGCGCATTGCCCGACGGGTCAGCGATTCCACCAGCCGGCAGTTCGATGGTGTAGTCAGTTCCGGTATACAACGTGCCGCTGTTGAACGTCAGGGTGCGGTTGTCTGCCGACGTCGTGATGCTTCCGTGGTCCTGCAGACTTTGACCGGCGAACAGAAGAGCGTTGTTATTGTTGTTGTACACGCTGTAGGGGTTGATCGATTTGTTGAAAGTGACGGACACGGAAACATCCGGGCGTACGCCAGTGGCGCCGCTTGCGGGATAGACCGAGACCACCTGCAGAGGCGTGGTATCCGGCGAACCCGTAACCACGGCGAATTCCAAAAGCTGCACGTAACAGCCGCCGTTCTGGTACAAATCACCCAGCACGTCGGTAGGCCCGCCGCACGCGCCCACATAAACCGTGGCTCCCGGCGGATACGGGCTGGTCGGAGTGAAGGTCACCTGGGCACCGCTGACCGCATAGGTTCCCGCCAAACCATAGTTGCCATTCCACCCGTTCATAACCAGCATCGTGCCGGTGTTTACGGTAGCCGGGTCCAGAGTCTGGCTGAAGGTGAAGATGATCGGCGATGTGGCAGAAACGCCCGTCGCTCCGTTGGGGATATTGGTGCTGACCAGAGTCAGTCCGCCGGTGCTTGCTGCGCTGCCAGTGGTGAACGTGCTGGTGAAAGGCACAACTGCGTTGCCGTTGGCGTCGGTGAAGCCGTTGACCTTCACCGTATACGTGATTCCCGCCGACAACAGACTGGTGGGCGCGAAGGCGAGCGTCTGGTTGTCCAGTTGGCTCACGGTTCCCGCCACCGAAGTACCACCATTCAGCAGTTGGATCGAACTCTGAGTCCAACTGGTGGGGTCAATATTGGTGCTGACGGAAACGATGACCTGGGCGTTCAGCGGAATGCCCGTGGCGCCAGTCAGCGGGCTGACGGTAACTGTTGGGCCGGTCGTATCCGTTCCACTGCTTGTGTAGAAGTAGAGGTCGGTTTGAGCACCGACATTGCCGTCCTGATCCTGGTAGCCGCAGCAAGCCTGGAAGTGGTAACGCGTGCTGGGAAGAAGCGGAGTCTGCGGCGCCATCGTCACTTCCAGCCCATTCGCCGAGAGAGTGACATTGAGCGGAATGAACTGCCCGGTGTCGACGAGGAACATGCGGAAGGTGCTGTTGGCCACCGTGAGCGGGTTCAACGCCTTGTTAAACACGATCTTCGGAACCACGTTGGTTCCAACGGTGGAGTTGTTCGGAGGATCGTAGTTGACCACCGTCGGTCCGCTGATATCGAAGGTGGCTCCCGTAGTGAAGCTGTTGGTCACGGTCGCTACCGCATTGCCGGCCGGATCCTTGACGCCCGCAATCGCGAGCGTGTAGGTAGTGTTGGGCGCCAGCGGCGTCTGCGGAGAAAACTCCAGAGCTGTGTTGCCCGCACCCATCGACGATGATCCGAGCACCGGCGTGCCGCCCGCAGAAAGGGTGACGCCGCTGATGGTATTGGGATCGATGGGCGCGGAGAACTGCGCTTCCATGATCACGTTGGTACCCACGCCGGTTGCCCCACTCAACGGATTGAAATAGATCACCGTCGGAGCGGTAGTGGAGCCAGTGAATTCGGCATAGAAGTCAGCAAAGAAGCTCTGCACCTCGTTGCCCGCCAGGTCCGTCCCGCTGTTGACGTAGAGATCGTATTCGCGGCCCGCAGCCAGCGGGGAGGTCGGCGCCAGATAGGCAACCGATTGGTCCGCGCTCCAGGAGAGCGTGGCAGACACATTCGTACCCAGCAGGGTGTCGTAGATACGGAAGTTGCTGGCGCTGAACGTGGTTACATCCATCGATTCGCTGAACTGAATCGTGATCAATGAGTTGGTCGGGACGCTCCCGCCCGTGGTGACGCTGGACGACACAACCACCGGCTGCGTGAAGTCCGGCCCTGGCGCCGTGGTGAAGCTGGAGGTGTAAGTGACCGAGTGACCAACCAGGTCGAGGACGCCGTTGAGCTTCATGACCAGGTTCGTGCTCACCGGCAGCGGTGCGTTGGGAACGAACTCCACTCGAGTGTCGGTGGAACTGAACCAGTAGCTGCCCGCTAGTGGCGTGCCGCCGCTGGTTACCTGGAAGGTGTTGCTGTTGACGCTCACCGGATCGATGGTCTTGCTGAACACCACCCCCGGTTGCACATTGACGCCGATGTTTGTGGAGCCGTTGTAGGGCACCGCGCTCACCACGGTCGGGAGGGTGGTGTCTACCGGAGAGCCAGTGAATTCGTACCAGCTAGTGGCGGTGGCGGGCACGCTGGTCGAGCTTTGCAGGCCTGTGGTGATGTAGACGTAGATATACGCATTGGCGCTCAGATTACCCGTCGGCGCGATGCGGACCTCATTCGACTGCGGCATCGTGTAGGTACCGGTCACATTCAAGCCGGTGCTTGAGTCATACAAATAAATGTTGGAGTTGGTGACGGTGGCCGGATTCAACGGAGTGTTGAACTGGATATCGAACATCGTGTTGACCGCGACGGGGCTGCTGTAGGCTGCCGGAGACGCCACCTGCACGGTTGGCGTTTGGGTAGCGGTACTGGCCGCAACATAGAAGTACCCCGAGGCTGTATTGATGCTGTTGTTGTAAGTGGCATCGGTTAGGGTGCCCGTAGTCCACCACTGGATCAGCGCTCCCGGCGTGAACGGAGATCCGGGTGTGAATTCCAGGGTGTAGCCATTGTCCAGGACCTGTACCGTACCTGAAATGGCCACATTATTCTGTGCGACCTGCAGGCCACCGCTGGCGCTGCCGGGATTGATTGGCAGGTTAGTGAAGATCACGAGCGGCGAGTTGACGGTGATTCCACCGCTGCCCGTACCCGGACGCACAGAGATGACCGAACCATTTGTGTTCGAATCATTCTGAGTGGTTGAGAACTGGCTGCTGAAGCTGGTCAGCGCATTGCCGGACCAGTCCTGAATTCCGTTGGTGAGATACGCGGTTAAGGTGGAACTGTTCAACAGCGGGTAGCAATTGAACTGCAGCGTCGAATTGTCCTGCGACCTGCTGTAGCTTGTGCACCATGGACCCTGAGAATCGCCGTTGAACAGGGCGAAATCGGCACCATTCAGCGAGTTCGCATTGACGGAGCGGTTGAAGGTAGCCACCACAGGCGTGCGCAGGCCTACGTTAGTTGCCCCCGCCGACGGCGAGAACGCTGTGACCTGGAACGCCCCGGAGGGCGGAGTGACGGTGCTGTTGGTGATGAAATAGGTGAGTTGCGTGTAGCAGCTGCCTGCAATATCCCCAGCCAGGTCATCCGGCCCATTGCAAGCGCCGACCCAGATTTGCGTATTGATGGGGAACGGACTGTCGGGAGTGAAGGTCACCTGATTGCCCGCCACCACGTAGGTGCCCGCCAGAACTTGGTTGCCGTTCCAGTTGACCATTACCGGCAGAGTGTTGGAGCTTACCGTGGCCGGATCGAGTGGATTGTTAAAGTTGAGCGTAACCGTTGTGCTCGTGGCAACGTTTGAGGTGCCGTAAGGAGGATTGGCGCTGGTCAGCGTCAACCCGCCGGTTAAGCTCGCGCCGCAGGTTTGAATGGACGCTTGTAGACGGAATCCAGTATTGGCGGAGTACTCACCCCCCCAAACCAGGGTCAGCGTGTTCGTCCCCGCGATCAGAGACGCGCCTATCGACAAGTTGAACGGCGTGAGGGGATTAAATCCTACGATGTTGCTCAGCAGCGGCTGGCCATTCAGCTCCAGGGTTCCATAACCGTCGGATCCCCAATCGCCAACCAGGCAGACGTTCGTTGTAGAACCGCTCCAATTAAAAGTATTGGTCAGGGTGTTGCCGCTTGTCGGGGGAGCGGCGACATCCGGATTCGGCGCGATCCAGGAGGAGCTCGGCCCGTTGGCAAGCCACGAAGACCACCAATCTGCATTCGTGGCGGCCACGACCTCAGCATTCGTGGACGTGCCGTTCACAAACCAGTGTGGGTCGATGGTGTCGCCAGTGGTGATCAGATTGCCCGACGCGTCCAGACCAGTCGAGACGATGATCGGCGCGACCGAGGTCGAAGTGGTGAAGTTGCTGGTAAAGGTCGCGCCCGCGTTGCCCTCGGGATCCTGGTACCCGCTGACTGTCACGGTGTACTGGGTATTGCCCTGCAGAACCTCGGTGGGCGTGAAGGTCACCGACAGTTGGTCACTGCTCAGCGAATTGGTGCCTGCGACCGGCGAACCGCCCGCCGTGGGCACTACTTGAATCGCGTTGTAGGCGGTAACACTAATCGGTTCGTTGAAGTGCACCACCACGTCAGCATTCAGCGGCACGGCAGTGCTGCCGCTCGTCGGGAAGACGGAGGTGACCTGAGGCGGCGTGACCACGGCACCGGCGCCGGTCGTGAAGTATCCATCAATTCCGTACAGGTAGTTTCCATCCATGTCGTAGTAGCCGCTGCTCATGTGGATGCGGTAGTAGGTGTAAGGCAACAACGGAATGGATGGGATAAAGGTGGCGCTCAGGCCGTTGGGAGCGACGGTGACTGTGCCGAAAATGTACTTGCCGCTGTCGCCGTTATAGAGCAGCAACGTGCCCGTGTTGATGTCGATCGGGTTGATGGGCTTGTTGAACGCCACCTCCGGCGCAAAGTTGGTGCCAAGATTAGTCTGATAGCCGCTGAAATTAAGGCCCGTGGAGTTATACGCGGTGTCCGCTCCGCTCCCCGTGGTGAAGGTGAACGATCCCGGCGTAACCGCGTTGCCCGCCGTATCGGCCAGCGGCGTGCCATAACTCACCGTGTAGGTAGCGCCAGCCTGCAGGGGCGCGTTGGGAGTGAAGGTCAAAATCGTGCCCGGTCCCCCGTAGCAGTAGTAGCAGGCGCTGCTGTTCCAGCTAAAGGATCCCGGAACGTTGGTTCCGCCGCTGGTCACGGTCAGCCCAACCTGAGTCGACTGATTCATATCAGCACTGAACTCGAGCTGAACGGTCACGTTCGTGCCGACACCGGTAGCGTTGGCAGGCGGATTGGCTGCGATCACCGTGGCCGGCGTGGTGTTCGCCGTAAACGCGGTGTAGAAATACGTTTCGAAGTTGCTGAACGTGTTGCCCGTAGCATCCTGGATACTGTTCGTCAGCTGGAGGTAATACTGCGAATTGACCGCCAGCAAGGCGCTCGGGATAAAGGTCAGCACGCGGCCGGTGGCGTCCAGGTTCACGGTTCCCGAGACGGGGATGTCGCCCTGGTTGGGATTGCTGGTCAGGTACAGCAACACGGTGCTGGTGTTGATCGTGCTCCGGTCCATGGGCTGGCTGAATACCGCGATGATGTTGCTGTTGATGGGCATGCCACCGGCATTCGCACCGGGGCTCAAAGAAATCACCGTGGGCGCCGGTATCACGGCTGCTTGCACGGTGAAGCCTCCGGGGACGCTTTCCACCTCAGCCCCGGTGGTGACGACAACATCCACCGGGCCCAGCGCGGCACCCGATGAAATCGTGATGGCGGCGGTCAGATCGGTGGCATCGCTGACGGTCACCGCACCAACCGTGATTCCAGATCCGAAGCTGACCGTAGTCGTCCCATTCACCCAATTCGTGTATTGGCCGGTCAGGGCTACGGTAACCGCCGCGCCCGGATTCCCGATGTTCGGGTTGATCTGGGTAACGACGGGCGTGCCCGCCGTTACGCTGAAGCCGCTGCTCAACGTCTCGGTCTGGCCGCCGGTGGTGACCGTGATGTCGCGGGCTCCCACCGAGGCATTCGAAACCACGCTGATGTTGGCGGTGAGCTGCGTGGCGCTGCTTACCGTGACCGAATTCACCGTAACTCCCGAGCCGAACGTCACGCTCGAAGAGCCTTGCGCGAAGCTGGTGAATTCGCCAGTGATGACGACGTTCGTGGTGGAACCTGCCTGCGCGAAAGCCGGAGAGGCAGTAAGCAACGTCGGTACGCCCGCCAGCACCGAGAAGCCGCCAGTAATGGAGGCGACTTGGCTGCCCGTAGTCACTGACACGTTCCGCGAGCCGATGGCCGCAGTCTGGCTGATCGTGATGTTCGCAACCGCGGCAGTCGAACTGGATACCGTGGTCGAGTTGACTGTGATGCCGGCACCGAAGTTGGCCACACTGGTTCCGTTTACGAAACTCGTGAAGACGCCGGTGAGGTTGACGTTGAAGGTTGTGCCCTGGGTGCCGGTGGGCGGGCTCACAACGGAGAGTTGCGCTCCCCCACCCGTAACGGTGAAGCCGCCGAGAATGGTGGCGACTTCCCCGCCCGTGGTCAAGCTGACGTCATAGGCACCTAATGGCGTCGAGTTGGGAATCGAGATATTAACCGTGGCGTGGAGCGCATCGGTGACACTGATCCCGGTGACCGAGATGCCTCCTCCGAATGCGGCCGTGGTAATGCCGCTGGCGAAGTTGGTCTGGCTGCCGGTGACCGCTACGGCGAGCGAGGTGCCCTGTCCGCCGCTTGCCGGGTTCAGGCTCAGGATTGCCGCCGGGCCTGTGGTTACCTGGAAGGCATTCGAAAGGGAGACGACTTGGGTTCCCGTAGTGACCGAGACGCTGCGATAACCGAGCGCGGCCGTCGGCTGCACCGTGATGTTGGCCTGCGCCGCGGTTGCACTCGATACGGTCACCGAGTTGACGGTGATGCCGGCGCCGAAGCTGGCGGTGGTGGTTCCGTTCACGAAGGTCGTGAACTGCCCGGTGAGATTGACGGTTTCGACTACGCCCTGCGTTCCGCTGCTCGGAACAACGGCGAGCAACTCCGGCTGCGTCTGGGTGATCGTGAATACATTGACCCCGGTGGCGACCTCGCCAAGGGTGGTCGCCGTCACCGAAACCTGGCCCGCCGCTGCGTAGTCAGAGACGGCGATGTTGGCGGTGATCGAATTCGCCGAGTTCACCGTGAAGCTGTTGATCAGAACGCCCGGGAACGTGAGTTGCGTCACTCCCTGCTGCCAGTTGGTGTTGGTGCCGTTGATCTGCACCGCGGGCAGGGTTTGGCCCTGTCCGCCGGTCGAAGGCGTCACACTGTTAATCACTGCCGGTCCGGCAGCGACATAAACAGCATTGGACAGACCCAGTACCTGAGTGCCGGAGCTGACCGTCAGGTTACGGGGACCCACGGTGGTTGTGGGCTGCACAAACCCTTGCACCGTCATCGAGGTAGTGCTGGTCACGATGACATTGGTGAGCACGATCCCCGGCCCGAAACTGACCGTGGGCGGATTCAGAGCGGACCAGTTTGTTGCCTGGCTCAGGATCGTGAACACGGCGCTGCTTTGCTGCGGCACCGCACCCGGTCCGGAGGAAAGCAACAGCGGCGTGCCGGCCTCCACCACGAAGGCGTGAGTAATGCTGGCAATTTCGCCGCCGGTCTGAGCGGCCGCGTAAGTGGTGCCGAGCGGAGCCAGCGCTGGCACGGTGAGCGTCATGGTGGCGTCCGTGTTGCTATTTACCGAGACGTTGGACACGACGATACCGGCGCCGAAAGTGAATACCGTGCTGCCATCCCAATGCGTGTTCTGGCCGGTGACATCTACAGGGATGCTGGCGCCTTGCGGAGCCAGGTTCGGAGTAACGGCTGAGATCAAAGCCAGGCTGGCAGTGACGCTGAAACCTGCGCCACCAACGGCCGTCCCCTCTGTGGTCGCGACCACGCTGCGCCCGCCAAGCGTAGCCAGTTGACCGACGCTGATGCTCTGGGTGGCAATGCCGGGCCCGAGAATCGTCGGCGGCCCGTTGACCGTGACGCCGGAACCGAAATTGAACGTGGTGGTGCTGTCAAAGTTCGTGAACTGACCGAGGATATTGACGGTGAGGTTTTGCGCGCCCTGCATCCCCGTGCCCGGATCGACGATGTTCAGAGTCGGCTGCGCGATCACCACACTGAATTGCGCGTTGTCCACCTCCGCCCCGGTGGTCAGGGTAAGGTCGCTGGTTGAAGCGCTGGCTCCTGCGGCGATCGTGATGTTGGCCAGAGCCGTGGTTGGGCTGGTGACCTGGAAAGTATTCAGCGTGATGCTGCTGTTGAAGCCCGTCAACCTGGTTCCCGAAATCGGGTCGGGATTCCAACTCGTGTTCGAGCCCTCGAAGGTGACGGTGAACGTCTGACCCGGCAGTCCCGAGGACGGCGATTCGTACCAGATAAACGGAGTCGGCGGAGGCGGAGGCGCCTGCACCAGGAAGTTGCTGGTGAGACCCTGCGTTCCGGTTTGCACCACCACGGTGCGGTAACCGAGCTGGGCAGCTGGATCAATATTGATTACGGCTTCGATGTGAGTCGCGTCATCCACCTGGAACGACGTAACTGTCACGCCGGGACCAAAGTTCACTGTGGTGGTCCCCTGGACCCACTGGGTATAGAGGCCGTTGATAACTACTTCCTCCTGGTTGGCTCCAGGCTGGCCACTGTTGGGACTCAGGTAGGTGACCACGGGAACGCCGCCAGTGACTACGAATGCGCCACTATCCGTCAGTGACTCGCCATTCGTCACCATGTAGATGGAGCGCGCTCCTGGGTTGGCGGTGGGCGAGATGCTCAAATCAACCGTGGCGCTGGTGGGACTGTTAATGACCACGGAATTGATGGTCAGGTCGTAACCCCCGCCGGCGATATAGAAATGGGTAAAGTTCTGCTGCCAGTGCGTTGCCGAACCGGTAATGTTGAAGACCACTTCCTGGCCCTCGTTGCCGGTGGCTGGCGAAACGTTGGAAATAATCGCCGGACCCGGAATGATGGTGAACGCGTTGAGCGAGTCGATCTCGCTGCCGGTCGTCGCACCTGGCTGGCACGGATTGTTGGTGATGGCGAGTACGGAGCACGGCACTCCAGGTGTCGTCACCGTAACCAACCGGCTGCCCGTAAAGGATAGCGGGTCGATGCTGAGGTTGGCCGTCAGATGCGTGGCATCAATATCCGCCACGCTGTTGACCGTGATTCCCGCGCCGAAAGTAGCCGTGCTCAGCGCGCTCCAGTTCGAGTACTGGCCGATGAGTTCAACGCTCAGGTTCTGCACGCCCTGCTCGGCCTGATTCGGTATGGCCTCATTGAGCGTCGGTACGTCCGGAATCACCGTGAACGAATATTGCTGCGATGCAATCTCGCCGTAGGTGGCCACGGTGACGGTCTTGTAGCCCGGAGTTGCCGTAGTTGCGATTGCAACCGGCGCCGAGAGCGTAGTGGAGTTGGTCACGGTGACCGTCCCAACCTGGAAGTTGGGGTCGCCGAAACTGACCGTGGTTACGCCCTGCAGGAAGTGAGTATCCCCGCCAGTAATCGTCACCGTCTCGGTGGATCCCTGGAAACCAGAGAGTGACGAAACGGAATCGATCTGTGCCACACCCTGCACTACGCAGAAGTTATCCAGGATGGGAGCCGTCGATACCTGCTGACTTCCCGTGGTTACGGTTAGCACATGACCGCACGGAGAGGCGTAGTCAACGTAGGCCCACGGACTTATCGTGATGCTCGCGGTCAAGCTGTCAGAGTCAATCACGTTGACGGAATTCACCGTGATGTCCTGATTGAACGCCAGCGAGGTAACTCCTTGCTGCCAGTTCGTAAAGCGGCCGAGAACCTGCAGAGTCACGTTTGCTCCCTGCTGGGCTGCGGCGGGCGAAATCCCCAACAAGGCGGGGAATCCCTCTTCAATGTCGATGGCCTGTAGCAAGGTCACGATTTCACCACCGGTGTAGGTGGTCAGCGTGGCGAAGCCCACCGGTGCGCTGGAAAGCACGGTGATCTGCACGGTAGCCGTCAACGGACTCGTGACCGTGAGCGAATCCACCACAACACCCGGACCAAAGCTCACCGTGGTTTCGCCCTGCAGCCAGTGCGTGCCGACTCCCGCGATATTCAACGTCGCAGTTTGCAGCTGCGAAACCACCCAAGGCGTTCCTCCAGATCCGGATCCGCCGCAGTAGGTGACAAAGTTGCCGTTGCAAGCAATGGCCGGCGAAACGCTGACGATCTCC
>Ga0210383_10003278_pt1 | contig 14540 bp, 8 predicted proteins | sample IncBWC14OmetaG_FD_160072 | JGI IMG/M metagenome (GOLD analysis project Ga0210383, IMG submission 160072) | Forest soil microbial communities from Barre Woods Harvard Forest LTER site, Petersham, Massachusetts, United States - Inc-BW-C-14-O ...
AAGCTGCTCTCAACCAATGCCTACGGCAAGATTACCTGGAGCGACAGCAAAGACGCGGAAGGCCGTCCGGTTGCGAACAATCAGAGCTCGCCCACTCCGGAAGGTCGAACGGTTTGTCCGGGAGCGCTGGGTACAACAAACTGGATGGCGCCAAGCTTCGACGCGCGCACTGGTCTCTTTTATGTGACGGCACGCGAGCAATGCGACATCTTCAGCACCGCTCCGCAGCCCTACGACGTGGGCCATGCTTATTACGGCAGTGCGTATTTTCCGTCCGACAAGGCTGAACCTTATTGGGGAGCGCTTCGCGCCATCGATCCCGCAACTGGGCAAGTGAAGTGGGAGTTCCGGCATCTTTCGCCCACGTGGTCGGGTGTGCTTTCGACTGCTGGGGGACTGTTGTTCACTGGCGATGCAGAAGGAAATTTCATCGCACTCGACGCTGCGTCGGGAAAACCTCTGTGGCATTTTCAAATGGGCGGTGCAGTTTACGCCTCACCAATGGCCTTCGCTGTCGATGGAAGACAATACATTGTTATTGCTGCCGGGAGCTCGCTGTACGCTTTCGGATTGCCTTGATGTTTAGCCGCGGCAAGCGCCAGCGTAGATTCGCAGAACAATTCGAATGTGCTCCTGAATCATATCTTCTACACACGCTTTAAGACGTCCAGAGCGCATCGCTTCGTACTGCAATGGCAGGTACTGGCTCACCAGCGTCAGAGGTGGGGGCGAAGAATCAATGTTGCTGCGAAGCTGCGTTAGTTGTTGTTGAACTGCGGCGTCGCCCCAGTAGTAACGGCATCGATCGCTGTAGCTGTACGTGCGGGCCAGACGCATGTCGTCCTCAGTCCCGCGGTAATAAGATCGCCAGTAAACTGGATTGCGCAGCATGGCGGCTTCGAGCGCCTCACGGACTTGGGAGGTACGGACTGCTCTTCGATGCCCGAGCCATTCCCGCTCGATTGCACTCAACGCGAACACCGCCTCGCGGAAGGCGAATGTCAGCCACGGCCCAACTTTCAAGATTGCGAAATGATCCTCGACCATCCGGGCAAGCGCTGCAGGCTTCTGATAATCGGTCGAATGCGCTTCGTAGACTAAAGCAGGATGTTTCGGCAAAGCCGCAGAAAGCGCTTTTGTTTTTTGCTGGTCGTAATCGAAGATCACGTTCTCGCCGAACTCTACTCCGGGTTGAACGACGATGCCAATCACTCTTTCCCAGGCAGAAATCACTTTCTGCTCCGTGAATGTGGCGCGAAAAATGTCCAGCGTGTGATGAACATGCTCAGTTGTCGACACTGCGGGTGCCGCTCCCGCAGCCAACTCGCCACCTGGCGCCGGAACCTCGGTGCCGATCACGTAGAGCGGAGGCGAAGAGCCGGAAGGCAATTCTTGAAACGCGCTTTCGGCCGCGCGGCAAAGTATCGCAGCTCGATGCGCGACCGTGCTCTCATCCGGCCCGTTCCTGCTGTCATCAGCACATGCCATACTGGCATCGAGATGAATCTTGTTGTATCCCGCGAGAACACAAGCGCGAACAAGTTCGCAAGCCTTGTTCATCGCCGATGCCGAGGGCTCTTCCCGCCAAGGATACGGACCCAAATGGTCTCCACCTAATAACACTCGATGCTTCGGCAGTCCGGCTTGTTGCGCGGCGGAGTGAATGAAGTCGGCGAACTGCGACGGGGTTTGTCCGGTATATCCGCCCGATTGATTCACCTGACTCGATGTCGACTCAACGTGCAGAACGGAGCCATCGTCGACGGCCTGTTGAATCGCCGCCGCGAGGACGCTGGGATGAGCGGAACAGACTGCGTAGACTCCGACCTTCTCGCCATTACGATTGCGATGAATGATCTCCTGCAATCGCTCGCTTGCGCTTTTGTTTTGGGAGTTCACGTTTGACGATTCTATTCGGGCTGCGCCTCGAGCAGCAGATGTTTGGCGAAATCGGCGGAGATCGTTGCCTTCGGGCCGTGAACGTTTCCGAAGTCTTTGTTGTTTACGTAATCCACGATGTGGTACGTGCGATCCTGCAAGCCGCGCAATTCAATTGGTCCGCTCCAATGGCGAGCGAAAAATGCGTAGTACATTCCTCCGTTTTTACGGATGACGTGCGTCTCGGGCAGGTCAAAGCCGATGTCATAAAGATCTCCGAGATATTCGCCGCGCGAGAGCATTTTGTCTTTATAAATGCGCAGCCACTTCTCGAATATTTCCTGCCGCTCGGGCGTGAGGTCCGATGTGCTGCGTTTCTTAACTAGGTTCGGAAGTACGAATTGTGTACCTACAACACCGCCAACGCCAACCGTCGAGGCGAAATCATTGGCTCCGTCGCTCAATTCGACGTGGTCGCCAAAGTAAGGTACGTTGTCGCCCATGAGCGCTTTTAGCGTCTTGCCCTTGGAGCGGATTTGAAACGAACTCTCCGGATCGGATGCTACCGACATATTGAAATGCGGCATAGTGAAGAAAGAATAGGCCGTGCCGCAAGGGCAGAACTCGACGAGAGCATCGGGCTTTACACTGCGAGCCGTCTGGTAAATTTCGCGGAAGAAATCGGGCAGCGCTTCCACTGAGTCTTCCGGACTTTTGTGATGGTGTGCCGGATTGTAGCAAGGCGGAACGCCGTTCATGTGTTGTCCATCCAGCTTTAGGCCGTCGAAGCCCCACTCGCCCAGAATCTTGCGGACGAGGGCCTTGTGATACTCGACGACCGCCTTATCGGCGGGACACATATAAAAAGAATTCCACCAGGAGATTTTGCGCTTCGATCCATCCTGATTCAGCAAGAGAAAGTCGGGGTGGTCTTTGAGCAGTTGCGAATCTGGGACCGCGCTCAACGGTGACCACCAGAGTTGTGCCTTGAATCCTTCCTGGTGGATGCGATCGACGAGTGCTTTCATGTCGGCGTCGCCATTCGGAAACTTTTTGGGGTCGACGGCCCAATCGCCGTAATTATTCTGCCAACCGTCGTCGAGCGTAACCCACGCGAAGCCCATCTTCTTGACCGTCGGCAGCGTGTCGTAAACCTGCTGGAGCTTTACCGAGCGGCCATAGCCCCAGGCGCACCAGATGGGACCAAACGCGCTGTCGGGTGCGGAAGCCATTTGAAATCCCTGGCGCACCATGAGTCGTCGATATTCGGTGAGCGTGCGAAAGTAATCTCCCTGATGCACGGAGACAAATGTGCGCAGAGTGTGGAAAGTTTCGGCCGGATCCAGTGTTCGGTCGCGATGCAAGCGCACCGCGAGGTGAGCGTGACGCGCATCCGGCATCGAAACGGGAAGGGAAACGAGGCGCGGGCCAGGTTCGACGTCGCCAACTGCAAGGCCAACGTCTTTGCGCCACACATCGACGATCGGAGTGCCCCCGCCGTAGTCGCTGGCGTTCATCCCGAGGAAATTATCCTGGTGGAATCCGGGCTGCAACGGAACTATCCAGTTCGGCCGTTTCTCATAAGAGCCACTCTGGTAAGACCAGAACGCAGGACCTGATGCTGAAGGAAGTGAAGTCAGCGAATATTGATGGTTGCTCCAGCCGCGAATCGCGAGCGGAGTCGAGCCGTCATTGGTGTATTCAACATCGTAGATTGCCAGGGAGGGGAAGTCGGCGTAGATCGTGACCGAGATGCTCTTGCGCAGGTCGCCGGATTTGCCGGTCAGAGAGAGGCGCTCTCCTTTGCCAAACTCGTCAGTTACGGCCTCGCGATGGCTTGAAGTCAATGCAAAGTCGCTCCAGGCGTGCCCGACACCGTTAACCGTTTCCGATGCTGAAAACGAAGTCAATGGTTTGGGTTGCGGGTCGAACAGGGCGGAAACACGACTCCGCAGGTTGTGATCGAATTCAATCCGTAAGACTGAACTCTGGATCTGAAGATCGAGCGCAGAATTAGCGGCTCCGGCCTGCGTGGTTTCTTGGGCTGTACCGTTTTGATCCGATCCGCGACCCCACAAGGTAAGGCAAAACATGACACTCAGAGCGATGATCAGCTTGTACTTCATCATCGCAGAGTACCACCGATCTTATTTGGCCGGGATGCCACATCCCAACTCGATTGGTATCTAGTTCGCATCGAATATTGTGGACAAATAGACTAATTGCGATATATTGCGATCAATTACTTTTACTTTCGTTTGCTTGGGATTGTCAACACCAGATTGAGGAGGGTTGACTCGATGTCGATCAAGAAGCTAGCGGTCTTGTTGGTTCTCTGCATCTCGACCAGGTCCTTCGCGCAGAATACCAATCAGCAAGCGGACCAATCGCAGATTGGCTACAAATCCGCTGCGGATGCCGACCAGAAGAAGACGCTCCTGCTCAAAGACTTTCAGCCCGTTCCCATGCTGCACGCGCCGGTACACAACGTTGATCGGGCGAAGTATTACGTGATCGACGTTCACAATCACATTAACGATGCCATGCGCATCGACGATCACATGCCGCCCGAGCGCGTGATCGAGATCATGAACAACACCAACGTGAAAACGGTTGTAATTTTGACCGGCATGTGGGGTGACAAGCTGCAGGCGGTGATCGACGAGATGGTCAAGCCGTACCCCGGACGCTTCATGGTCTTTGCGCAGATCGACTGGAGCAAGATTGACGATCCAAACTTCAGCCAGGAAATGGTCGCGCAACTCGACGATGCGGTGGCGCGCGGCGCCCGCGGGCTAAAGCAGCTAAAAGATCTCGGCCTAAGTGTTCGCGACAAGTCGGGGAAGCTGGTCGCAATCGATGATCCTCGCATCGATCCCGTCTGGGAAGAGTGCGGCCGGCTCGGCATTCCAGTGTCAATCCATGTAAGCGATCCCGAGGCATTTTTTCATCCCGTCGACAACACGAACGAAAGGTATGAAGAGTTGATCGAGCATCCGGACTGGAGTTTCTACGGTCCGCAGTATCCCAGCAAAGAGTCGATCCTGGCGGCGCGCGATCGCATGTTTGCCAAGCATCCGCACACTACGTTCATTGCGCTTCACGTGGCAAACTGGCCGGAAAACCTCGACTACGTTTCTCATCTGCTGGATTCGCTTCCCAACGTGATGGTCGAATTCGGAGCGCGTGAAGCTGAACTCGGCCGCCAGCCCCGGCGAGCGCGGGAATTCTTTATCAAGTATCAGGACCGCATCATGTTTGGCACCGATAACGGAATGGACGAAGCCATGTATCGCAACCACTTTCGATGGCTCGAAACGGGAGACGAATATTTTGATTACTGGGGATATCCCGGGCAAGGGCGCTGGAAGATTTATGGTATGGAGCTTCCGGATGATGTGTTAGAGAAGGTCTATCACAAGAATGCCGAGCGCGTGTTTGGGCAGTTTCGGGGAGTTCAGGGGAGTGCAGGCAGGTAGACTTTCGTGGCTTTTCGGCGGTGCGATCACGCCAGGAAAATACGTCGACCCTTCGCCTCGCTCAGGTGACAGAGGAGTGGCGGGTTAAACCAGAGTCACCGCGATTCCTGTTTTTTTGAGTGCGAGAAGATCGGGCTTGGGAATCCCGCGGTCGGTGATTACGTGGTGCACCGATGAAAGTGGCGCAATCGACGACAGGCTGCGCCGCCCGAATTTGCTGGAGTCGCAAACTGCGACCGTAACACGAGCGATATCCATCATCGCGCGATTTACCTTGGCCTCTAGCAGATTCGGCGTGCTCAAGCCGTAGTGCAGGTCGAAGCCGTCCACGCCCAGAAAAAGAATGTCCGCGTTCAAGCGCCGAAGCGTCTCTTCCGCGATGGGTCCGACCAACGAGAAAGAGTTTTTTCGCAAAGTGCCGCCGGTCAGGATGACTTCGAGCGAAGACCCGGAGAGTTCCGCTGCGATATTTACCGCGTTCGTGATGATGGTCAGGTTCTCGAACTCGCGGAAGGCCCGGGCGATGGCCGTTGTGGTGGTTCCTGAGTCAAGAATCACCACTTGTCCTTCTCTGACCATGCGGGCCGCGGCGGCTGCGATCTGCAGCTTCTCTTTTCGGTGCAGCTTTTCCTTTTCCCGCAAGGTGGGGTCTTCGAGAGCGCTCTCGCGCGCCGGCAAAGCGCCGCCGTGGGTGCGGTGAATGCGTCCGTGGCCTTGAAGAATATCCAGATCTTTTCGGATGGTGACCTGAGAGGTTCGAAAATGTTTGGCCAGCGCGCCGACCAGCACGCGGCCGTCACGGTTCAAGATCTCGAGAATCAGTCTTCGTCGTTCTTCGTTCAGCACAGGCGCACTCAAAGGTCTACATATTTTACACTTGACAGCCTAGCAAAACGAAAGTAAAAGTTCCTAAACGCAAGCATACGAAAGCTGCGTTCTTTTTGATTGGGAGCCTTCCATGCGAGTTCCAGGCGTTGAATATGTGCCGGTCCGCCTTCACCTCGTTTCCGCCGTTTGTGTTCTCCTTCTCCTCCCGTCGATGCTGCTGGGACAGGCGAGTTATCAGGCGCAGATTCGTGGCGTCGTATCCGACATGACCGGAGCCGTTGTGCCGAACGCCAAAGTCACGATCACGGAGGTTGGCACCAACGTCTCGCAGACCGCGAAGACCGGTAGTTTGGGTGAATACATTTTGCGGGCACTGCGGCCTTCCACTTACATGGTGAAAGTCGAAGGCCCGGGTTTTCAGGCTGTGGAGCGGAAGGATGTCGTCCTTGCGGTTGGTCAGGAAACGACGCTCAACTTTGCTCTGCACCCCGCGGGCACGTCTACGATGGTTCAAGTAACGGAGGCTGCGCCGCTGCTCGATACCGAAAGCGCGGCTCTGGGAACCGACGTTACCAACGAATACGTGAAAGAAATTCCGCTGCTCAACCGCAATTTCTTCGGACTAGTTTTCCTGAATGCTGGAGTCAGTGAAGCTGCGGGTTCGGGAACCGCCGACAATTATCCCGCAGGCACAAATTTTGTCTCCAACGGCCAGCGCAACGCCACTGCGGAGATTCGCATGGACGGCGCGTTGATCAGCGCCCCCGAGCAGGGCGAAGGTGGAAACACGAATGTGTACTACGAACCCTCCGTTGAAGCAGTGCAGGAGTTTAAGGTCCAGAACAACAGCTTCTCGGCGGAGTTTGGCAGCAACGGCGGCACAGTTGTGAATATGGCCTTGAAAAGTGGTACCAACGCTTTTCACGGAAGCGCCTGGTGGTTTGGACAGCAGGGCGTCCTCGACGCCAATGACTTTTTCAGCGTTCAGGCAGGCCTTCCCCGTCCTGATCATTCACGCAACCAGTACGGATTCTCTCTGGGCGGACCCATCCGCAAGAACAAGACTTTCTTTTTCGTTGACATGGAGCGCGTGATCGAAACCGATCCCGTGAATATAGTCGCTACGGTTCCGACTCAGGCGGAACGTAACGGGGACTTCTCGCAGGCACTCATTACCGATCCGAATAGCGGAGACGTTGTTCCCAACCTGATTTTCAATCCTCACCAGGTCGATGCCAACGGCGTTCGCACAGCTTTCGCCGGCAACAAAATCGACAAATCCATGTGGGACCCGATCGGAGAGCAGATCCTGAATCTATATCCGCTTCCCAATCAGGGGGGCAATCCAGATGGAACGGACAACTTCCGCACGAATACAAACTCGTTCACTAAATCTCTTCAGTTTGACGCCAAGGTTGACCATCAATTTTCCGACAAGATTCACATGGCCGCGCGCTTCAGCCATTCGCACTTGTCGAATGCAACGCCCACGATCTTTGGCGATGGTGAATTCAATGACGGGATTAATTTCATCACCAGCGTAGAAAATGGCGCCCTGCAGTACGATCAGACGATCAGGCCAACACTACTTCTGACAGCGCGATTTGCCATCGACTACGTTTATGCGCCTGGGTTCAGCGACTATCCTCCAGCCACGTCGGTAGGATTTCCTGCGCAATTGGACGAAGCCAACGCTGGCATCGCGCGGATGCCGGCGATCCTCACCGACTCGCCGTGGACTTCACTATATGATCAGTGTTGCGTCGACACAAAGTTTGCCCACACGCTGTATTCGTACTCTTCAGCATTGAATTGGGTGCACGGCAGGCACAGTTTCAAGTTTGGTGGTGAGCAGCGCCTGTTCTACAACAATTTCCAACAGCCTCCTTATCCGACCGGCTACTTTCACTTTTCGCAGGATGTCACGGAGAACGTGATTGGCGCGTTCAATCCGGATCAGGGAAATCCGTTCGCCGACATTCTTGTGGGCTATGGGGATTACGGTGGCATCGCAATTTATCCCGCGGTCGAGGACAAGTCGAAAGAAACTGGCTTTTATGCTCAGGACGATTGGAGAGTTACACCCAAGCTGACGTTGAATCTCGGTTTGCGTTATGAGTGGAGCACGCCTTACACGGAGCGAAATAATCTGCTGCAGTTCAGCAACTTCACCGGGAATAGCGGCGTTACGGTTCCGGGCCTTCCGCTCATCTCGGGACCATTGCCGGGAACCACAGTCTTCCCGACCTCCGGAAATCGTCACGTCCCCGTCGACCGCAACAACTGGGCGCCGCGTTTGGGTTTTGCTTACCAGTTGACTCCCAATACTGTAATTCGCGGTGGCGCGGGTATTTATTATGGAATGAATGTCGCCACGAACTTTCAATATCCTGGAACAGCCTTCCGCAAGGACGGACAAGTTTATTTCACAACCGACAACTTCCAGACTCAGTACGCAACTTTGGAAAATCCTTTTCCTGCAGGCTTGCCCGCTCCACAAGGCACGAAATATGGCGCGTTAGCCGATTGGGGCTTCCCCAACGAGAACGACTTAGGCACCACGCAGGCGCAAAACGCCGATATTTATCAGTGGAGTCTCGGCGTGCAACGGCTCTTGCCCGGACAGATCGTAATCTCGGCGGATTACTCTGCGAATCACAGCACGCACCTGCCGTGGGGCGGAGCCGGTGGAATATGCGGTTGCGGAGTGACCACGCGCGACCGTAACTTCATCCCTTCGTCCATTCGCGAGCAATACAACACCCAGGATCTCTACAACGAGCTTCACAATCCGGTGAACAATCCTTTCCAGCCGCTTTTTGTCGGACCGAATGCGATTTTCAACGAACCTGATTCCTTGTATAACGATGCGCAAATTCCTCTGATCAACCTGTTACGTCCGTACCCGCAATTCAACGGCAACTTCGAAGGGCTGCCGCTGCTCGAAGCGGAATCTTTCTACAACGCGCTACAGATACGTTTCCAAAAACGCGCCAGCCATTACGTCAGCTTTGAAGGTGGGTACACGTTTTCGAAGGCCACCGATGATTCTTCGGCAGGCCGCAATGCGTGGGTAGGCTCGCTGGCTTCAGACAATCCGCAGGAGTTGGACAATCTGAAGGCCGAACACTCGATCAGCGCCAATGACGCGACCAACCGTTTGGCGCTGGCCTTTGTTTTGGATTCTCCCATTGGACGCGGAAGATGGATCGGACCGAACATGAATCGCGTGTTGGACGGATTTGTCGGTGGCTGGATGCTCTCCGGCATTCTGACTCTGCAGACCGGCCAGCCGATCGATATCGGCATGTCGCAGCCGACGCTCGATGACGGCAATCAGCGACCCAACGTCATTTGCAATCCGAGCAGCGGCATCAGTGCCCACCAATCGGCTCTGACCGGGGCGAGCACCTTCAACTCGAACTGCTTCGCCGATCCCGGTTACGAACAGCCTGGAGACGCACCCCGGTATTTCTCGACTCTCAGAACCGACGGAATTCACAACATCGATATCGCGCTTGAGAAAACATTTGTTCCGCACGAAGGTATGACGTTGGAAATTCGCGGCGAGTTCTTTAACTTCTTTAACACTCCGCGTTTCGCTCCGCCCGATACGCTCTATGGCGACTCAACGTTCGGACAAATTACCTCGACCCTTCCGGGAAGTACGCCCCGCCACGGACAACTCGGGGTACGCTTTCAATTCTAGGCAATGAAGGCGCGGGCGTCATCGCTTGTGCAGTAGGGACAATAAAGTCTGCCGAGTGCGTTTGAGGGAAGCCCACTTCGAATGAAGAGATACGCCAGCAGTTCCATCTTCGTAGCCTTTCTGCTGATGGCGGTTGTGCAAGCCGCTCCGGACTCCGCAGAACAGAATTGGACGAACTACGTCCGCATTGGCGCCTACGGTTTGCAGAGCAACAGCGCGGATCGGATTGTGCGCAGCGCGCAGGAAGACGACGTCTTTGGCATCGAGGTGGACAATGACATCCCCGGCCGCTATGAAAGCTTCGTAAACCCCGACGAAAAGCTGAAGGCAATTCACGCAGTGGCCGAGAAGGCGCATGCTGTGGGCAACCGGGCATTCGTCTACATCGCCGGCACGGAGTGCATCACGGCCAACGCCGATAAAACTCCCCACACGCTTGCCAAAGAACATCCTGATTGGCTGCAGCGGAAAATTACAGGAGAGCCCGCAATCTTCGGAGGTGGTACGGCTTTCTGGATTGCGAAGGGCGATGAAGATGTATGGGTTACTCCGTACGCGCCAGCTTGGCGCAAGATCTACATGGAGCGTGTGAAGCAGATTGCGGCGACCGGAATTGACGGAATTTATGTAGACATCCCTTACTGGATGACGCATTTCGACGGTTGGGAAGACACTTGGGCCAGCTTCGACGACTACACAGTTGCCGCATTCCAAAAGCAAACGGGATTGAACGCGAAAAAAGACCTGAAGCTGGGAGACTTTTCCGATCCCAATTTTCGCAAGTGGGTCGACTTCAGAATTCAAACCTTCACCGACTTCATGCAGGAGATTGACCAAACCGCAAAGTCAGTCAATCCTGAGATCAAAACCATTCCTGAGATTTATCCCGGCATAGAGGAAGAAGCGGTTCGGGTGGGAGCGGATGTCTACAGTCTGTACGCGGTCGTGGATGCTATGGCCCACGACTACGAATTAGGGTCTGGGGATCACATGGCGTCATCCCGGACGCCGCTGGACTGGTTCAGTTACCAAGTAGGGATGCAGTCGTTTCGTGCCTTCGCTCAAGGGAAGGCGACGTGGATCCTGAACTACTCGTGGGACGGCGATACGAGAGTTGATCGCCGTGAATCCATGATGAATCTGGCGGTTTCAGAAATTATGGCGGGAGCGAATTTCTGGGACGCTCCCGGGCACTCGATGGCGGGATCGAACGACCTTCCGACTCGAAGGAAAATATTTTCCTGGATCAAAGCCAACGAAAAGACTTTCTACTCCCCGCGCTCGCCGGTGACTCCGATCGGTGTGTACTTCTCTCCGCAGACGCGCAACTTCTTTGCCCGTGACTTTGTTGCCTCTTATCGCGGAATTCTGATTCTGCTCATGCAGAAGCATCTGGAATTTCAGATTGTCACTCCGCGCACGCTCGCTGGTTTCCAGGGAAGCAAGTTGATTCTTCCCGATGTCCGCCTGATCAGCGACGGCGAAAAGGCTCTTCTGCGCACGTACATGGGAGCAAACAAAGTCCTGGTTGTCACGGGAGACGACGCTACAGGGCTGGGGGACATTGCAAACGTGATTCGCTTCAGCAAGTGCCCCGGTAAAGATTACAGCTTGGCTTTGCAGAAAGATTTCGATGACGCGCGCCCCGATCAAGAGCACGAATTTCTAGAAAGTCTGAGATCTGAGCCGGCAGTGCGAGTGATCGCATCCTCGATGCTTGCGACTTCGATCGCCCGAGTCAACGGCAGCCCGCACGTGTTTTTCGCCAACTTCGCCGGCTTGCGCGGCGGAGTGAATCCAGTTCAGACTCCGCAGACCGGCGTAGAAGTCGTTGTCCCCGGAAATGCCAAGGGGCGCGGATTCTTTCTCCCATTTCTCGGAGAGGTGCAATCCGTAGATGGCGTCGTTGGTGCTGACGGTGTCACTTACAGATTGCCCACGATTCAGAAGGGCGCGGTATTTTGGTACGAACCGTGAAGCATGCGGTTATCGAGTCGGCTAAGTTTCTAAGTATGTGGAGCATTCAACCTCGCCGATGACTATCGTCCCGTGGTAGACGTAATCTTCGGGCAAGTGCTCGGTTTGTTCTTTTCTCTGCGATCGAACCTGCGGCCCGATTGTCCCAGTCCGAACGGCGCAATCAGCCGTGTGGTACAAAATGTAAGCATCCATTCCTAAGTCAAGCTCAACGGCATCTGGTAGTCGAGAGGAAACGTTTGAATGATTGAAGCCTGCGTTGTCGGTGAGATCAACCTTGATCTCGTTCTATACGGATTGCCAGAAGATTTGGTGCTCGACCGCGAACACCTGGCCAACGACATGGCGTTGACCTTAGGAAGTTCGTCGGCGATATTTGCGCACAACTTGTGTACATTGGGCACGAAAGTCGGCTTCATTTCGAAGATCGGCAGCGATCCTCTGGGGAAGATGGCCGCGGAACGCCTCTCCGCTGCGGGCGTCGATATCAGCCGGATGAAGCAGGCCACGGGAAAGACTTCAACCGGGCTGACCGTTGTGCTGCCTTATCCGAAGCATCGATACATGCTCACGTATCCGGGAACCATGTTTGAGATGGAGTATTCAGATATCGATCTCGATTACGTGAGGACGGCTCGGCACTTCCATCTTTCTTCCTACTTCCTGCATCGGGCTTTGCGGCCGCAAATCCTGCAGTTGTTCCGGCAAGCGAAAGAGTCAGGTCTTACCACCTCGCTCGACACTAACGATGATCCGGAGAATGAGTGGGCGCAGGATCTACTTGAAGTCCTGAAATACGTCGATGTCTTTCTGCCCAACGAGCGCGAGGCAAAAAAAATCGCGCGCACGGATGATCTTTCGCAGGCGCTCGACTTTCTTTGCGGGCTGGCCAAAGTCGTAGTGGTGAAGCGCGGCTCAGCTCCTGCGATTTGCCGGAAAGGCGATGAACAGTGGAGTTCGGCGCCGCCGACAGTGAAGATGGTCGACGACATCGGCGCTGGCGACACGTTTGATTCCGGTTTCATCCACACTTACTTACAAGGCGCGAACCTGGACGACTGTTTGGCTTTCGCCAACATTGCGGCTGCCTTTTCGGTGACGAAGGCCGGCGGCACAGAGGCTTTTCGAGATCGCAGTGCACTGTCCAGCTTTATTCGGCAGCAATGGAGTTTATTGGGCAGAGGAGATTTGCCCGTGAAGGGCTAGGCGTCACTCGATTTCACTTTACGGAATTGGTCGGTGACGGATTGAGGAAGACTTTGCTCTAAGCGGCGCGATAGCCACTCTTGTAATTCCGAAGCGAGGTCCGGAGATAGGGAAGTGAACTGCAATCCAAAGGAAGTTCCTTTCGACCAGCAGACGACTGCATCGGCAGCAAACGGAGTTTTATGACCCGGAAGCGTGAACTGCACTTGCACCTTGATCTCGGGATCGAGCGCAGATGAGGCGGCGACGGCGATTCCACCTTCGCTGATGTTCACGGTCTGCCCATGAATTTCCGGAATTGCCGAACCGCAGAGCTTGGCCGGAATCTCAAGCGGACAACGGAAATAGCGGCGACGTTCGCGAACGATCAAGCCATAGGCAACTTTCAGGCTGCGGTCAATCGCAGCCAACGAGAGTGGTCTTTTCAACACGAAACTTGAACCGGCTTTGAACGCGCTGGCAGTCTCGGCGTCGGTGTCAGTGATCGTGAACAGCACGGCCGTTCGATTCCAGGCGGAGAGACGTATTCTCTCGAGGATTGCGTTGGCTTGCGCTCCAAGCTGAAGATCAACCACGACGGCGTCGAACTTGTGCTGGTTCAGCAGGGCAAGAGCAGCAGAACCATCGTTGCATACTTCGGGCGACAGAGCGAGTTGCTGTAGCGAGCCGCTGAGCTGCTTGATCGTGACCGCATCCTTGCACACCAGCAACACGCCTCCGACGGACGCGGAAGGCGCGAGAGCAGCTCCATTCGCATTACTCATTCCGATCGACCTCTTGAGAGTTTGTGATCGTACGGTTCCTGCTGCTTCATCGTGGTTGACACGTTTGCGAAAAGTCTCCGTTCGATCTGGTCAATCGTTCTGTTGCCTCTCACATTTTCTCTGATTTTGTAGAAAAACGGGCAGGTTCTTTGAGTGGTTTGATACTTTGGTTTGTCCCAAATCTGGACGAGTTTTACTACTTGGTAATGGGTACCCCCTCCCCACTCTGCGGTGCAAAATCCAGAAAACAAGGAGGTTGCATTTGCATTTTCACTATGCGCTAGATCTTTGAGTTCAGGGGAGTTACACGCAAAATCTAGAGAACATGGGAGTTAGGTCGAGTTCACGTGGTGACCGCAGTTCCGATTCGGGATTGCATTCGGTTACGAGCGGTTTGCCTGGGCCAAATTGTCAAAAGGTGCTTATTATCTTGTAGATAACAGAATTTGATTAAGGTTATCCACTTTGACATGGTTGAGTCAACCGAAAAGGTTTCAGAACGGGTTTTATCGTGTTCGGGGGAGTCGAATGTCAATGCGGGGCGGCGGCTTGGTGGCGCTGGCGAACACTAGGTCCCTCGACAGCGTAGCTGATTCGCTTTGCGAATCCGCTACCCCGCTCGGGATGACAGAGTTTGGGTGCCTCCCACCCTTTCCGCAAAGGGCCCGGAAAAGGGTGGGGCACTGATACCAAAGCACA
>Ga0210383_10003279_pt1 | contig 14538 bp, 13 predicted proteins | sample IncBWC14OmetaG_FD_160072 | JGI IMG/M metagenome (GOLD analysis project Ga0210383, IMG submission 160072) | Forest soil microbial communities from Barre Woods Harvard Forest LTER site, Petersham, Massachusetts, United States - Inc-BW-C-14-O ...
CTCCAGCTTGGTCATTCACGCGGCGAGTGTACGCGCGCGTTGAAAACCAATCCAATTCAAGTTTCCGCTCGAAAGAATCAATTTTGCATATGGAAGATATATGGGCCGGGTGCCCCATCCTTTGTCCGCCGCGGCGGACAAAGGGTGGGGTTGTTGACGTTGCGTCGCTCGCAGTAGTTCGCTCCGGGAAAGCGCCGGAGGCGCGAAACAATTTAGCCCAGCCCGGAAGGGCTGGGAAACCAGACGGGCGGAGATTTATCCCCGCTACCTCGCTGCCGCAGGCTCGGCTCGTTGACGTTTCCTTCCCCCGACGCGCCGTAAAAGTGTCCGAAATGGAACAGTAATTCGCTCGCGCAAGTTTCACCATGTTCGGGACCGGAGCGCCGGGTCTGCCGAGTCGGAAGTTTGGCCGAACCTCGCGCGGAAAGTGGAGAAATCCGATGATCGGAAAGGGTTCCCGAGTAAGAATCATGAGCGGCCCGTATGAGGGACACGATGGCACAGTGATTGATGAAGTGGGATCTGCCGGATTCAGCTTCAGCAGGGGCGGGCCATCCATTCGCGTCCGGCTGGATGGTTCCGGAACTTCCGTTTCGCTCGTCCTCTTCGACCTGAAGGAGTTTCCATCGCGCGCAAATTTCAAGACCGACGCAGCCGGCGCGACACCCGACGCGGCTTGACGCATGCTGCCTGATCGCCGCCGGGTGTCTAAGACTTATATGTAGCGCCGGGGTCTTTAGCGCGGCAGATTCTACCGGGTGCCCCATCCTTTGTCCGCCGCGGCGGACAAAGGGTGGGGATGTTGACTTGCCTCTCCCTGCCTCCTGCCTCCTCCGCGTCCTCTGCTTCCTGCCTTATTCGTGGCGAACAAAAAGCGAAACTGCTACACTCCCTCCCATGCCCGTCCGCTCTTGCCGCGTCACCATCGAAGACATGGAAGGCATCTCCCACACCGTCCAGGTCACCGCCGACACTCTCTACCACGCCATCGCCCTCGCCCTCAAATCTCTCGCCGGCGAGGAATGGGTTTCCGGCATCGCCGACGGACTCAACGTCGCCCGCGTCTCCGTTACCAACGTCCCCATCGAGCACTGTGTGAAATTCAAAGACTTCAACAAATGGCTCGCCAGAGAGGGCGGCAGCCCCCGCGAAGTCTCCGCCAGATACCGCATCAGGGAAATCCTGGGAATCCCGCACGAGAAAGCGATCTAGCTCGCTCGCTGTTTTCGGCAAAGCGCTAGAGGCGCGACAGGAAGGGCTCCCGGGTCGACGCAGGGCAGGGCTCCCAGGTCGACGGTTAGTCGAGCCTGGGAGATCAGACGTGCCCGGCAAACATCCTTGGCGCGAAACATCCCATCCGCCTCGCGCTCCGGCGAACTTTTCAGATGTAAATAGGGCTCCCAGTGTCCACGGTAAGTGGAGCCTGGGAGATCGAGAGCGCCGCGGCCTTTAGCGCGGCACTCAAACCGGGACAGCGTTCGAGTCCTCTGCCGCGGGTGTGTTATTTGATCGCCCGCGCCGGGGTACGGTGCGATCAAGTGCTTCGGAGACGAAGTGGTGAGCCACCCGCCAAGAACCGTATTTTTTCCGCGACACGATCTTGAGACTTATAAGTTCCGCTAACCTCGAATACAAACAACGAACCTCTGAGCGTGATGCAGCCGCTTAGCTCACTCGCATGGCGGCTTGTCCGCAAAACGCCTCCATCCCGGGAAAATGTCTATTACTCCCAGTGCGGGGTCTAAATCCCATGCTCCCCCGCTGCGGTCGCAGTAGGTCAACGTCACGAGCCCCATTTTCGCCAGAAATCTTAACGGTAACAGTCTTTGGGATTTCAATTCTTGCAAACATACGCGGACATTCGTTAATCATGTAAAACGTAAACGGCTGATTGGGCGACACAGGGATCATCGTAATCTGCCGATCGTATTTATATTGCGGTGTTCCTGGATTAGTATTTCTGGACATCGTAATCGGGAAATCAATCGAAGCGCTTTCAATGTTCAATCCACTGGCGTTCCTCACATCGCATTTTTCTATTTGCGACCCTGGATGCCCCGGTGGACTAGGGCCGGGGACCGGCGGAGCTTGTTGCGATGAGGGCCAAATTAAATCCGACTCACCTCCATTTAGTATTTCCTCAAAGCTCATGTTAAGAGGAAATCCCCGCGGGATGGGTGGGGCCGGTTTCAACTTAGGATGCAGAGGCATAACATACGCAGTTGTATGCGGCGGCACAGTGAGAGTAAATCCGTACATTTGACAATCTAAATATAACGGGACTGGAGTGATCGGCGCTTGAGCCGTTGGAGCTACCAGCTTTTGTGACCGTAAATGACCGATCATGAAACCGATCGGAAAAAGACAAATCAAAATAGGAACAATGAATTGCCAGCGTCGATAGCTGCTTAGTGCTGACCTATATTTCTGAATCTTTTCTGGCTTCTTGCTTCTTAGCGGTGTTGGCTTATGCTTCCGCACTTCCTCGGACAAAATCCACGCCGCTATTCCCCAAACTGAGGATACACAAATAAGTAAGTATCCCCACACAAAACTTGGCCCGTACATCACGGCCAAACCTATCGCCGCGACGAGGACGGCCCCAACAGCGGCGACGGAACCTCGTAACAGATACCTAAGCACCTCCGAGATGTCCTTACGCAGCAATACCGAGATATGTCGCACTCGCCGACGCGACAGGCGATACCGCGCCCTAACCCTGAACATAAGCCAAAATCATACCGTCTATTTTGGTGAATATGAAAGCAGCGCAAAGAAATATCCCGACATCAGGATCGGCGAGGACTTCCAGGGCTATAAGAAATCAACGACGGAATTGGCATGATTGGCGGGTGACCCAAGCTTTAGCATTTGATCCTTCGGGCACCCAGTCCTTTGCGCAGCAAAGGGCGGGGATTTTTCCCCGCCCCTCATCGCTCGCCCTGAATCAAGAGTCCACTGGTGCTTGTTATACCAGCGAAAAAACCACCTGCACGGTGGTGTCAACCTCCACCGGCTGTCCGTTCAGCATCGTCGGGCGGTACTTCCATTCTTTCACTGCGCGAATCGCCGACGCCATCAGCAGCGGCGGCCCGGACACGTACTCGAGTTTCTCGATCGAGCCGTCCTTCGAGATGATCGCGCGCAGGGTCACCGTACCCGAAACGTGGGCAGACTTGGCGATACCCGGATAGTCTGGCGTGACCTTCGTCACCAGCGAGGCAGATTGCACCGCGCCGCCGACCTTAATGCGGTCCGGTGGGGCGGTCGGCGGTGGTGGAGGCGCTACTCCCGTGCCGATTCCCCCCAGCACATCGCCCGTTCCGCCTTGCACTCCCGCCGTGTCAGACGCCACCACGGACGGCGGCGCTTCATCCTTCACGAACTCCACCTGCTTGGGGATCATCGTCGGCGCCACCATACGGTTCACCGCGAAAGTCTTCGGCTGCACCTGCTTCACCACGGCCTGTTGCGGTGGAGGAGGCGGCGCGGGTGGCGGCGGCGCGACCAGAAAAGTATTGATCATCGCGTTGGGCAGCGTCTGCGTGTAGATCAGCGGTATCAGCAGTACCGCGCCAAGAATCGCCGATTGAATGATTACGGCGAGACCTACCGACCAAGGCTTGCGCGACTGCTGCATTTCAGCTGTGTTTCCCGAAACGATGAGTTCATCAAACATGGCTTGCCTCCTGCTTCACTTCTTCGCTGCGGCGTCGCAGCTCATAGTGATAGAGGCAGGTCGCGCGCCAAATCGCGTCGCACTAAGTGCTTAGCTGTCAGCGGCGTATGGTACGAGGTCGTACTAGTCCCCCCGAAAGAACTGCTCGGTTCCCGCCCGCTCTTACCTACGGACCGCGCCACCAGTCCTTACAGCGAAGTCTGTAAGGAAAATCAGAACCTCCTTTCGCGCTAAGCGCGATAGCAAAACCGGGCGCATCCTGTCACCTTGCCTCCTGCTTCGTGCATGCTTGCCTCCTGCTTCCTGTTTCCTCGCGCCTCATCAAAAAGTCCACAGGCGCACATCCACAATCCCGCTTGACACCCTGCTAGCTTCCAATCAGGGCACGCACCAGCTCTCGCGGCCCCAAAGGAGCTACGCATCATGATCAGAGGCAGAGGTCACCGGCCCTACAGGCCGCCGCAACTACTCACAGGCCACATTGACGATTTTCCGCTCGTCCCGGAAACACCCACAGACATCGCCCCCCGCCCAATTCTCGCCCCGCCCACCGCACCGGCCACTGAAGAATCTGCCGCACCACTCGCTGCCCCGCCCGTCGCGCCAACCGCACCAATCGCCGCCGCGCCGCCTTCTCCGCCGCCCGACCCAACCAAACACACGATTAGTTTCGTCGTCCAGCCGGACAAGGCAAAGAAACCCGCACGAAACCAATCAAAAACCGCAGTGGACTACAAAGAAATGGGAGTGGAAAAGCTCCGCAAGGTTTACGACTGGATCGGCCGCACTCTCAGCGACAGGGGCGTTCCGCCACCCGAACCGCAATTCCCGCGCGCGTCGCAGAATCGCACCGAGCGCGCAGCTCGCTCCGGCGCGACGAAATCCAAATCACGTTCTGCCTCGGCGCGCGACCACCATTCCCGCCACTGCACCGTCTGCAATCACCCCGAGCGCGCCGCCATTGAGGAGGAGTTCATTCACTGGCACGATCCCAGCGAAATTGGACTGGATTACGAGGTCGGCCGCCGCGCCGTGTATCGCCACGCCCACGCCGCCGGCCTTTTCGCTCGCCGCGAACGCAACATGCGCTTCGCTCTCGGCCACATGGTTCAGCGCGCCATGAATGTTACGCCCACCTCGGATTCAATCCTCCGCGCCATTCGCGCCTATAGCTGCCTGAATCGTCGCGGCCAGTGGATTGACCCGCCCGCCCACGTAGTAGTCTCCTCCGGCGGCGCGATACTCCCTAACCAGCGCGGTTCGAACCCAGCCCTCCCGGCAGTACCCGATCCGTCTCCCGTCGAGGTGCAGCCAACCGAAAAATCTCGCACCAAAAAACGGAAGTTACCCGTCACTGCGTGCCGAGTAGAAAAGGACGCAAATGACTGAAAACAAACACTCGCGACCATCGCTACCCGTCACTGGAACGAGGGGCGTCCTTCCCGGTCGTTTCTCCGGGAAAAAACCGCGACGCGGACAAAGCTGCCCGCCTGAAGGTGTGCGCTACGAAGGCAACGGCGGAAAATCTAACGCTAAGGCGTGGGCCGCCCGCCGAACACCGGGGCTACCTGACTGCCCCGGGGCGGCTGGCGAGCGATTAGTTCGGCTTTTGCTGCTTTGGTGCGGTTTTTGGCGCCTGGTGCTGTTCCAGCTGCGTCTGCTGAGTAGCGTGCTTTTGTTCGAGCTGTTGCGTCTGCTGCGCGTGCTGCGTTTCCATCTGCTGCTTTTGCGTGTCGTTGTAGTTCTTCTGGGTGGCTTGCAGGTGTTGCGCTTCCTGCTGCTGTTCAAGCCTCTGGTGCTCCTGCGTTTGCCTGGCAGCCAGCGTGGTCTGTTGCTGTTGATATTTCTTGTCTGTCGCGGCGTTGCCCGTGTTTGGCGGAGTGAACTTGTGCTCCTGCAATTCGCTGGCTTCCTTTGGCGGACTCGCTACACTGCCGCGTGCTGCTTCGGCCGGAGGAGCCTTGTATTCACCGCCCGCGTCTTTGGAGGATATGACGCCAGTCTTGAAGTCAGCCGGTTTGGAAGTGGCCGCGATGGGTGGCTTCCCCATGTTGGCGGAGGCGCGCAGTTCGGGATTACTGCGGGCCGCTTGAACATGTTGCGTTTGCTCAGCTACCGGACCGACGTGACTCTCTTTGGCGTAGGACTCTTGCTGCGATGTGGGACGCGCCTCGACGCCACCGTTGCCGCCGTTGTAGCTGACGTGATTCTCAGAGACATTCTCGACCCTGGTGTTGTAGGTGTTGTGAATGACGGTCGTGTCTACGTGATTCACATACGTGTTGTAAGCGAAGTGACCACCTTCCCAGCGGCCACCTTCATATCCAAGGCCGCCGTAGCCATAGCCATAATTGATACCGCCGTAGTAGCCAACCTGTGGGCCCCAATATCCTTCATTGAAAACGAACGCGTTGCCGCCCCAGCCCCAATAGCCCGGAGTCCAGAGGAAGCCTACCTGGGGTGGCTGAACCCACGTGCCGGGCACCCAGAAATAACCACCGTTGTAAAAAGCCCAGTAACCTGGCGTCCAGAGATAACCGTCGGTGGGGCAGATTGGCTGCTCATAGACGGGAAGCGCAGGGGGTCCAAAGTTCACGGAAATGCCGATGCCGATTTGGGCAGGTGCACTGTGCGAGAAAGCCAAAAAGATAACCGAAAGCAGCAACAAGCGAATAACGACGGCTGTGCGCATTGTAAGTTCCTCCGCCTGACGTACTTTTCTTCGTGGCGATGCTTCTGTGGAGAAGACTTTCACCTAACGCAGCGTATGCCCGAATCAAGGACGAATCTGTTCAAAACAGCACAGTCGCAGAAAAGTGCGGCAGGACCGAGCAAGTCAAGACTCAAGATATTTTGTTCGTGCGCGCTTCGTCGGTGCTTAACGCTTGAAGCGCATGTAAAGCCTCTTGAATTTCATGATACTCGGCTGTGTCGAGCTTCTTAGGCCCATCGAGTCTTTCGTCGATTTCTTTCAACGCGACGTCAATTCGTTCGTAGAGGCGGGCAAAGTCCGTCTCGAAGGCAGCGGCGATGTACGCCGGAAACCGCGAATAGGGAGAGCGAAGGCTCATGACTAATGCTTTTTATGCCACAGTTTGAGGAATTGAGCCAGTGGCCGGTGCACTGGATGGATGAGACACGCGCGTGACACGATTTTGGGGCGCTGCTTGCGGTTTCAGGCGGCGAACTTCCGCCTGCGACGTGCTGTACGCAAACCCGTGCATTGCCCCGGTATCCAAAGCCTGCCGAAACAGGCGCATGGCGTCGGCCCGATTGCCAGCGATCAGCGCCTGCTCCGCGAGAAAGAAGTATGCCTCGCACAACAGGGTCTTCCCCATTTTGGGATCGGGAGGCGTCGCCGCGGATATGACGGCCTCCGGCTCGGCGATTCCAAGGTACAGCTCGACGACTTTTCCCGGCCACGGTTTCAGGTCAGCCGCCGCCACGCTCACTGTGAAATCCGCATGTTTTTTATCTGTCGCGCGCGACTGCGCCAAGTAAAGCCAGAGAATGCTATAGAGATTCTTAGGTTGCAGCCGTAAGGCCTCCGCGAAATCCTTCTGCGCGTCTTCATAACGGGCCAAGCAGAATTCGGAGATGCCGCGATTGTTGAAAGCCGTGAGATCCGTTGGATTCAGACGGATGACCTGATCGTAGTCCTGAATCGCGCGGTCGAAATCGCCCTTGCCGCTGTAGGCGACACCCCGATTGTTGACGGCCGCAAAATCCTTTGGATTCAGGCGAAAGGCTTGATCGTAGTCCTGGATCGCGTGGTCGTAGTCACCCTTGTCGCTGTAAGCGATGGCTCGGTCGTGGAAGGCCTCGGCGTAATCTGGATTCAGGCGAATGGCTTGATCGTAGTCCTGAGTTGCGCGATCGTAGTCGCTCTTGGCGTAATAAGCGTCGCCTCTGCCGCCAAACGCCACAGCATATGTTGGATTCAGCCGAACGGCCTGATCGTAGTCCTGAATCGCGTGATCGTAGTCGTGCTTGGCGAAGTAAATGATGCCCCGGAGGTAAAGGATGGTCTCCGTAGGATCGGTGCGAATGACTTTATCGAAGTCCTCAATGGCGTGATCTAGATCGCCTTTGCCGAGATACGCGATGCCCCGGTTGCGGAAGCTTGCGATGTCCGTTGGATTCAGACGAATGGCTTCGCCGAAGTCTTGAATTGCGTGATCAAAATCGCTTTTGCGAACATAAGCGTTTCCGCGAGCGTAAAAGGCCGCAGCGTCGGTTGGATTCAGGCGAATTACCTGATCGTAGTCCTGAATGGCGTGATCGAAGTCGCCCTTGCCGAAGTAAGCGCCGCCCTGGCCGCTGAGCGCGTTGGCATCAGCTGGATTCAGGTGGATAGCCTGATCGTAATCCTGAATTGCGTGATCGTAATCGCCCTTGCCATAGTATGTGTTTCCGCGGCCGACAAACGCTAACGCGTAAGCCGGAAGCAGGTGAATAGCCTGACTGTAGTCTTGAAGCGCACGGTCATAGTCGCGTTTGCCGTAGTAAGCATTTCCCCGACCGTCGAAGGCTACTGCGAAAGTCGGACTGAGAAGAATAGCCTGAGCGTAGTCCTGAATTGCGTGATCGAGGTCGCCTTTCCCGTAGTAAGCATTTCCTCGGCCGTTGAAGGCTACTGCGAAAGTTGGACTGAGAAGAATGGCCTGAGCGTAGTCCTGAATTGCGCGATCGAAGTCGCCCTTGCCGTAGTAGGCGTTCGCGCGTCCGTCAAAGGCCCAGTCGTATACCGGTTTCAGACGAATGGCCTGATCGTAATCTTGAATCGCATGATCGTAATCGCCCTTGGCGTAGTAAGCGCTGGCACGGAAGTAAAAGGATTCGGCGGAGGCCGGATTCAGGTGTATGGATTGATCGAAATCCTGAATGGCAAGATCGTGGTTGCCCTTGCTTTCGTAAGCGCTGCCGCGGTTGTTGAGCGCGCTCGAAAGGTCTTGCCCTGAAAGCTTCCCCGATTGAATCTGGACCGAGCATGACTGGATCGCCAGGTCCGAGTCCTTGAAGGGTTTTTTGCAGTTCTGACCGTCGTCCTGCGATTGCGCCCACGATGGGGCGCCGAGTAACGCCACAAGGATCAGAGCTGTTCGTACGGCACGCATCAATTCCCTCCGGCTGGAATTTGGCGCAAAAGCTCGCGAATCCGCAATGAAGAACTTCTGGGATCCTACTTGCGATGGCAAGGTATGAACCCTGCGACCAACATTCGTGGGCCGATGATAACACTCTGGGAACAGTTATTCTTTCAGTAATGTGGGCGAGCAAGGGCGAGTCTCCCGGCGGCATCGCGCCGGTTTCCATCGTTCGGCGTGGGTCAACGGCCTATGCAGGGTTCCAGCGGTCGATACGAGAGCAAGATAGCGCCAAAGCCCAACGGGCTAGATCGCTTTCTTGTGCGGTATTCCCAGGATTTCCCTGATGCGGTACCTGTCCGAGACCTCGCGGGGGCGGGTGGCACGTTGCAGGTTCCAGGCGTGAGGGAGGTGGGGAAAGAACAGATCCCTCGTCGGCCGTAAGGCGGCCTCGCTTGAAAAGTTCGCCGGAGCGCGAGACGGATGGGCCGCATCGCGCCAAGCACGTTTGCCGGGCACGGCATGCCGTGCCCCTACGAAAACCAACGCCGATCGCATGACACATTCGACACGCCGCTGGCGGAGTTTCGGTGCAAGAAGGCGGGCGCTAGTGGGCGGCAGCGGCGGCAGTCGTGGTGAGCTGCTGCATGAGGGCCAACTGGTCCCAATTGTCCCAGCCCTGGACGATCTTGCCGTTGGCGATGCGCGCGATGGTGATGCCCGTAATGCGAACGGATTTGTTGGTTGGCGGGATGCCGAGGTGATCGCCCGTGTGAGTCATCACGGCTGACCAGCGGACGGTGACTTTGTCGTCCGCGCCGAACACGTCTTCGAGCGTGACCTTAATATCGGGAAACGCGCCGTGAAGGCGATTGAAGAGCCGCACGAAATCGGCGGGCCCGTGAATCACGACGCCAGGGGCGTCCTGTCCGATGCCGATGCCATTTTCGTCGAGCAGATCGTAAATCGTCTGAACGCGCCCTTCGTTCCAAACTTCTTTGAACCAGCGCCTCATCAAGACAATGTTTTCTTCCACGGACATACGGCACCTCCTTGCGAGAATCGCAAGAGTTATACATCAGTAATGATTAGCGGTGGATGAATATTTTCGGGGTGGCTGGAGGCACCCGCCTTCCCTCGCCGCGGCGACCTACGGCGGCCGAGGAGCGAGATACGGTCCTTTTAGGTCACTTGCGCTCAGCGCAGGCGCTGCTAGGATTCCCGCTCGTAGTCCATTTCAAAACGTCTCGTGAGGGGAGTTCCAACATGCGCCGAACAATCTGGATTCTTGCGGTAGGAATCATTCTGATGATCGGAGTTTCCTCGGCCCGGGCTGATACTTACACAGCCACATTCGCCTGCACTGGCACTTGCTCGGACTTTCCGAATCCTTCGGATGTGACGTTCCCCTCGCCGAGCATTCTTGAGATGTGGAACGGCGTTACGGATTTCGTCACGTTGGCTGCAGGCGACAATCCCGGCGATTCGTACACGTGGAGTAACAGCTTAGAGGCGGGGACCGAGGGTCCCGAGGTTTTGGACTACAGTCTTTTTATTACCGATGTGACCACCGGAGACGTCGAGGGCACTATTGGCACAGTCGGTACAGGCGACCTTTTTTTCACGAGTTTTACGGATAACGGGACACTGACTTTCTCGAGCGATGGCGGCAACGGCGGTGGTAACGGGAATGGCGGCGGTAACGGTAATACTCCTGCTCCAGAGCCGAGCAGCATCGGCTTGCTGCTCTCTGGAATCGGAACCCTACTCGCAACACGAAAATTCCGGGCTTAGCCTTCTCGGCTCTCGCAATTCGCGCCACATATTCGAACCTGTCAACACACCCCAAGGGGGCAATCGAAAAAAAGGAGAGACGACCATGCCAACGAAGACGACCAAGAAACTCAACAGGAGGGCCAAGCACCTGAAGAAGGGGACGAAGCTCGAAGCCACCAGGCCATTGACTGACGTGGCTTCGCCCAAGCTCTACAATTTGACCGCCGCCGGCACGCACGTGCCCAAAGTCTACCTTGAGTAAAGAGCGACGGCGCTGAGCCACGGGTTAGGTGACCCTCTCAGATATCCACATAACCGATTCGTTGGACTGAACGGGCGACTGACTGAGGCGCCCGGGCTTCGGCTCGAGCGTTTTCGTTTTTCGCGCGCGATCGAGGACTTGGCGCGTGAACTTGCTTTCATGTGGCGAAGCGCCTAAAATAGCTCAATTAATGACGTCCGTCCTCAACAAAGGATATTTTTTCACGCCCAGCGCACCCGGCTGGGCTTTCGTGTTTATAGGGAGAACGGTACATGGCTAGAGAATCCCTCTTTGTGGCCACCCGGGAAGAAATCGGCGGCGAGCGCCACGCCGGATACGCGATCCCCGAAGGCCTGACCTTCGACGACGTCCTGCTGGTGCCCGGCAAATCCGACGTGCTGCCGACCGACGCCGATACACGCACGTTTCTTTCGCGCCGCATCGCGCTGAACATTCCGATCGTCGCCGCCGCCATGGACACCGTCACCGACGCGCGGCTCGCCATCGCCATCGCGCGACAGGGCGGCATCGGATTCGTGCACCGCAACATGTCCATCGAGCGACAGGCCGAAGAGATTGACCGCGTGAAACGCTCGGAAAGCGGAATGATCGTGGACCCGGTGACCATCGGGCCGGAGATGTCCGTGCGCCAGGCGCTCGACATCATGAACAAATACAAAGTGTCCGGACTGCCGGTCACGCGCGGGCAGCGGCTCGTCGGCATCCTGACGAACCGCGATCTGCGATTCGAGCGCAACCTCGATCAGCCCGTCAGCAACATCATGACCAAGGAAAGCCTGGTCACCGTGCCCGTGGGCACGACGCTTGAAGAGGCCGAGCGCATCCTGCAGCGCCATCGCATCGAAAAGCTGCTCGTGGTTGACAAGGATTACAACCTCAAAGGCCTGATCACTGTGAAGGACATCCAGAAAAAACTCGAATTCCCCAACGCCACGAAAGACGAGCAGGGGCGCTTGCGCGTGGGCGCGGCCATCGGCGCGACGGGAGATTTTCTGGAGCGCGCGCAGGAAATGGCGCGCGAAAAGGTGGACGCGCTGGCGATTGACACCGCGCACGGTCACACCACTCGCGTGATGGACGCGATTCGCGCCGTGAAGCACGCGCTGCCCGATATGCAGCTGCTCGCCGGAAACGTGGCCACCGCGGAGGGCACGCGCGACCTGATTTCGCTCGGCGTGGACGGACTCAAGATCGGCATCGGGCCCGGGTCTATCTGTACCACGCGCATCGTCACCGGCGCGGGAGTGCCGCAAATCACGGCCGTGGCCGAATGCGCGCGCGCGGCCTACGGAAGCGGCGTGCCAGTGATCGCCGACGGCGGCATCAAATTTTCGGGAGACATCACCAAGGCGATTGCCGCCGGCGCTTCCGCGGTGATGATCGGCAGCCTTTTTGCGGGCACCGAGGAATCGCCCGGCGAAACGATTTTGTATCAGGGCCGCACGTTCAAATCCTATCGCGGCATGGGATCGCTCGGCGCGATGGAGGCTGGGTCCGCCGACCGCTACGCGCAGGAAAATGCGGAGCGCGGAAAATCCGTCCCCGAAGGAATTGAAGGGCAAGTGCCGTACAAGGGGCCGCTCGCGGGACTGGTGGAACAGCTGGTGGGCGGGTTGCGCAGCGGCATGGGCTACTGCGGCGCGCAAAATTTGAAGGATTTACAGGAGAACAGCAAGTTCATTCGCATCTCCTCGGCCGGTCTACGCGAAAGCCACGTCCACGACGTGATCATCACCCGCGAGGCTCCGAACTACAGGCTCGAGTAATGCGCCGCCACATGGCCGGGGAATTTTAGGGTGAACTGGCTGAGGACCTGGTGGCCGGCGCTGGCGTGGGCCGTCGTAATTTCAGGATTTTCAACCGGCGTTTTCACCGCGGAACACACCAGCCGAATCATTATTCCGATTTTGCACTGGCTGCTTCCGCACACACCCCTCCACACACTCAATCGGATTCACCACATCATTCGCAAGTGCGCGCACTTCACCGAATACTTCATTCTGAGCCTGCTGATTCTGCGCGGCATTCGCGCCGGGAGGCCGGGCTCGCGCTTCGCATGGGCGCTGGCGGCCATCGCCATCGTCGCCTGCTACGCCTCGCTCGATGAGCTGCACCAGCACTTCGTGCCCGGGCGCACCGCCGCCGTGGGAGACGTGCTGATTGATACTACGGGTGGGATCGCCGCGCAGCTGGTCGCGGCGGGTCTAATGGTGTGGGGCCACTTCCGCCAAAAGCGAAAGCAGAAACCAGAAGTCGAAGTCAGCACCTAAAAAGAAAAAGTCCCGGAAACTTCCCGGGACTTTTGAAGTTCGCGCTGAAGCGATGGCTGGGCTGAAAAGCAGCGCCTCGGCGAAAAGTTATTTTGCGGCGACGGCTTCCTTCTCTTCTTTTTCTTCCGGAGCTTCTTCGGCCGCACCCTTGCGCGGCTTCTTGTCCTTTTTCTTCAGCTCCGAGCCGATGAATTCCAGAATCGCAAGCTCCGCGCCGTCTCCGATGCGCCATCCGGTGCGGATGATCCGCGTGTAGCCTCCGGGACGATCGGCGAAACGCGGCGCGAGATCCGTGAACAGCTTCTGCGTCGCGGCGGTGGTCATCAGGAAAGCAGCGGCCTGCCTGCGAGCGTGGAGCGAATCGCGTTTGCCGAGCGTGATCATCTGCTCGGCGACCGGACGAGCCACTTTCGCGCGCAGGATGGTGGTGTGGATGCGCTCCTTCTCGATGAGATTCGTGACGAGATTGCGGATTACGGCCCGGCGATGCGCCGGCTGCTTGCCAAGTTTGGAGCCTGATCTAAGATGTCTCATGTGTCAGTCCCCGGCTAGATCGCCGACGCGTCCCCTTCCGGTGGCGGAGGCGCGGTCTGGCTCGGAAGCGGCGGCCAGATCACGCGGCCGTGATCATCGAACTTCATTCCGAGGCTCAAGCCCATCTTGTGCAGGATGTCCTTGATCTCGTTGAGCGACTTGCGGCCAAAGTTCTTGGTCTTGAGCATTTCGGATTCGGTCTTCTGAACCAGCTCGCGCAAGTTCTGAATGTTGGCGTTCTTCAAGCAATTGTACGACCGCACGGAAAGCTCGAGCTCTTCGACGGAACGGTCGAGGAATTCGAGGCGCGGGTCGGCGTAGTTCTCGACTGCCTCTTCGGGAAGCTCCGGCTGTTCCTCAAAGTTGATGAAGATGCTCATGTGGTCCTTGATGAGCTTCGAGGCGAGGCCGATGGAATCCTGTGGAGTGATCGCCGCATTTGTCCAGACTTCGAGCGTCAGCTTCTCGTAGTCCGTCATTTGACCTAGGCGCGCTGCTTCGACGGCGTAGTTAACCTTGCGCACCGGCGAATGGACGGAGTCGATCGGGATGTAGCCGATGGGCAGGTCTTCGTCGAAGTTGCGGTCGGCGGCCACGTAGCCGCGGCCGTTCTTGACGCGCAATTCGAGTTCGAGCTTGCCGCCTTCGCTGACCGTGGCGATGTAGATATTCTTGTCGAGCACGGCGATATCGGCGTCTTCTTCGATCTTTGCGGACGTCACCGGTCCCGGAACATCCACGGTGAGGGTGATGGTCTTGGACTGGTCGGTATTGAGCTTGAGCGGAACCTGCTTGAGGTTCAGGATGATGTCCGTTGCGTCCTCGACCACGCCGGGAATCGGCGAAAATTCGTGCAGGACGCCTTCGATTTTTACGGCGGTGATGGCCGCACCCTCGATCGAACTCAGC
>Ga0210383_10003280_pt1 | contig 14528 bp, 14 predicted proteins | sample IncBWC14OmetaG_FD_160072 | JGI IMG/M metagenome (GOLD analysis project Ga0210383, IMG submission 160072) | Forest soil microbial communities from Barre Woods Harvard Forest LTER site, Petersham, Massachusetts, United States - Inc-BW-C-14-O ...
CAAAGCCTTCAGGTCCGCGACCACGAGGGTGCCGGTGCCCTCGTTCGTGAAAACCTCCGCCAGCAAACTGTCGGGGGCTTTATAGCTGATCACATGCACGCGGCGCACGCCGCTGCGAATCGCGCTCTCGATGGCCGTGGCCTTGGGTAGCATGCCATCCTTCAGGCTGCCCTGGTCGCGCAGGCGCTTCAATCCCAAGATATCCGTGTATGAAATGACGGAACCCGGTTCCTCCACGCGCTCCAGGATGCCCGGCGCACCTGTGCACAGCACCAGCTTTTCCGCCGAGAGAGCGCCGCCGATCGCCGCGGCGACCGTGTCGGCGTTGATGTTGAGCAAGGTGCCATTGGCATCCGCGGACAGCGGGCTGACGACCGGCATCAGGCCAATCTCCAGGAGTTTCTCGAGCACGGCCGAGTTGACCGAGTCGATGTCGCCGACGAACCCATAGTCCACGGCCTCGCTCGAGCCGGCGAGCATCACCGGAGGGCGCTTGTGGGCGCGAATCAATCCCGCATCGACGCCGCTCAAGCCAATCGCCTCGATATCAAGCGCGCGGCAAATCGCCAGGATCCGTGTGTTGATGAGACCGTTGAGCGCCATGGCAGTCACGTCGATCGATTTCTGGTCGGTCACGCGCCGGCCGTTGACCATGCGTGTATCGATCCCGAAGGTCGCCTGCAAATTATCCAGCTGCGGACCGCCGCCGTGCACCAGCACGGTCTTGATGCCGACCTGGTGCAGGATGGCGACTTGCTCGATCAAACTGCGCGTCGACGCCTCGTCGCTGAAGACTGCGCCGCCCGCCTTGATGACGAAGATCTTGTTCTTGTACATGCGAATGTACGGCGCGGCGCTCTTGAGTGCTCGCACCGCAACCGACGGATCGGGTCGACTCATAATCATCTAAGAATACTCCGCTTGGGCTATTGGCCGGATCGTCAGACAGGCTCCTGGGCCAACATGCGGTGCAGTACAGCCATCTGCACCGGCATGCGGTTGAACGCCTCGCGCTTCACCACCGCGCGTGGACCGTCGAGAACTTCGTCGGCCACCGCGACATTGCGGCGCACGGGCAGACAATGCATGAGTTTTGCGTCGGGCAGGGCGCGTTCAAACCAACGCTCGCGTACGCACCATTCCGAGAGGTCCGCGCGCAAGCGCGAGTCGGCCTCTACATCGCCGTAGTACGCGGTGGTGCCCCATTCCTTGGCATAAATAACGCTGGCGCCGGTCAGGGCCGCGCTGCGATCCGAGGTTTCGCTCAAGGACCCACCGGCATCGCACGCCGCCAGGCGCGCCTTCTCCATCACCTGCTGGGGCAAGGCGAATCCCTCCGGACGCAATACCACGACTTCCATGCCGCGCATGGCGGCCATGTGCACAGTGGCCGCCGGCACGGCCAGCGGCAATGCCTTGGGATGATACGCCCAGCTCAAAACGAATTTGGCGCGTGTCGGAATCTTGAGTTCGTCCATCGTCCGCCAGTCCGCCAGGGCTTGGCAGGGATGATTCATCGCGGATTCCATGTTGATCAGCGGCTTGTCGCACAGCTTGTCGATCATGCCGAACAGCGTTTCATTCAAGTCGCTTTCCAGATTCTTGCCGTCGGCAAAAGCGCGCACGCCGAGCACGTCGCAGTACGACGCCAATGCCGGAATGCCTTCGCGGATGTGTTCCGCGGCGGCGCCCTTCATGATGGCGTTCGGCCGCGTTTCCAGCTGCCACGTGCCCAATCCCGGGTTGATCACGAAGGCGCTGCCGCCGAGGCGCGCCATCCCAGCTTGAAAGGATGCCAGCGTGCGCAGCGACGGGTTGAAGAACACCAAACCGAGGATCTTATTCGCCAGCGCGCGCGGCTCCGGCTTATCCTGCAGCGCCTGCGCCAGGGCCAGCAAATCGAGTACCTGCTCGCGGCTAAAATTGGCGAGGTCGAGAAAGCGCTTCATGCCGAGATTTTCGCCAGCGCATCGCTCAAGGTATCCACGTGGCCTTCGTTCAGGATGTAGGCGGGCAGCAGGCGCAGGATATGCGGATCGCCGCTCGTACCGGTGAGGATGTTCTTTGCCATGAGGGCCGCCTGAACTTCTTTGGCGGGACGCGAGGTTTTCAAGCCCAGTAGAAATCCGGCGCCTTGCACGCCCGTGACCGGACCGATGATGCAGCTCGAGCGAATGTAGGCCGAGACCTGGCGGACGTTGGCCATCAGGGCTTCCGACTCAATGGTATCGATCACCGCTTCAGCCACGGCGCAGGCCATGGGTCCGCCGCCGAATGTTGTCCCCATGTCGTCGTACTTCAATTGACCGGCAATACGGCGCGATAGCAGCAGGGCGGACACCGGGAAACCATTGCCCAACGCTTTTGCCGCGGTAATGATGTCGGGAGCGACCCCGTAATAATTCGCGGCGAACGGCGCACCGGTGCGGCCCACGCCGCACTGCACTTCGTCGAATATCAATACCGCGCCGACTTCGTCGCAGCGCCGGCGCAGCGCCTCCAGCATGGGCTTGCCCACATCGTAGGCGCCGCCGACCCCCTGGATCGGTTCCACGATGACCGCCGCGGTTTCGCGGTCGATGTGCTGTGCCACCGCACCCGGGTCATCGCGCGGCGTGAAACGAACGTCGAATGGCGTGCGCGGAAAGCCGTACCATTTTTCGAGCGCGCCCCAGGTCACGGCGCCCGCGGCGGCGGTCCGGCCGTGGAAACTCTGCTCGAGCGCAACCGCCTTAGCACGTCCGGTGATCTTGAACGCCAGCTTCAAGGCATTTTCGTTGGCCTCGGCGCCGCTGTTCACCCAGAACACCGTGTCGAGGCCAAGGCCCACGAACTTGGTCAGGCGCGCGGCAGCGCGCTCGCGAATCACCATCGGCAGGGCATTGGTTTGAAACGCCATCTGCCGCGCTTGGCGCTCGAGTGCCGCAAGCCAGCGCGGGTGTCCATAGCCCAAGCCCGCAACCGCGTGGCCGCCGTAGAAGTCCAACACCTTGCGCCCGTCGCGCGCATAGAGCCATACGCCTTCGCCGTGCGCCACTTCGATGGGGTACTGCGCAAACACCTGCGCCAGATGAGTCGCATGCGCCGCCGCGGTGGGATTTGTCGCTGCCATGCTAAGTCCATCCCGGTGCGGGCGTGGTGAGACCGGCGGTTTCGGCCAGCCCAAGCAGCCGGTTCATCCACTGGATGGCGCCGCCGGCGGCACCTTTGTTGAGATTATCGACAACCGACATGACCGCAATTGAATTGCCGTTGGTGACGGCGCTTAGGTTAGCGTAGTTGCTCGTCGCCACGTCTTTCACGCGCGGCGCTGCGGCGGCGACTCGCACGAAAGGACAGTCCTTGTAGTAGGACCTCAAAGCCTGCAGCGCGTCCGCCGTCGAGATCGACCTCTTCAGGCTGGCTTGCACGGTGACGTGGATGCCGCGGGCGAAGGGGCCGGAATGCGGCACGAAATTAAAGTCAGCCTCGATGCCCGTGGCCAGCTTCGCGCAAGCGGCGATCTCAGGCACGTGACGATGGCTGAGCGCGCCATAGCTGTACAGATCGCTGTGCCGATGTGGATGATGCGTGGCCTCCACCGGCTTGCGGCCCGAACCCGTGCTGCCGGTGATGCCGGTGACGAAAAGTCGCGTGTCCGTCAGGCCGAGCGCCAGCAACGGTACGCTCGCGAGCAGCGTTGCGGTCGCGAAACACCCCGGATGCGCGACGTGCGGTGTCGGCGATTTCGAAAGATGCTCAGGCACGGCACAGGTGAACTCGCGAATTCTGGCAGGGGCGCCGTGCGCGTGCTTGTACACGGCCTCGTAGGCGGCCTGGCTGGCGTAGCGAAAGTCCGCGGAGATGTCCACGCAATGCACGCGGGTGCCCGCCGCTGTCGCCGCCGCCAGCAAGCGATCGACGAGGGCGGCGGAAACGCCGTGCGGCGCGGCGGAAAACAACGCCGATACCGGTTCACGGCGAATCACGGCATGCAGCTCGTCGGGCGCGGCAAATTTAAGATCAGGATAGGCGCTGCGCAAATGGGCGAATGCATCGGCGACCGGCGCGCCGGGCTGGCTGTCCGACAGAATTGCCGCGACCTTGAGCTGCGGATGACCGGCGATCAGGCGCAGCAGCTCGCCGGCCACGTAGCCGGTGCCGCCGAGCACAATGGCCGGCGTCGGGGCGCTCATTCGCCGACTACCTTCGACTCGCGCACATTGCGCAGTCCCAGCGAGGCGATGATGTGATCGCCGAGATCCGCAGGATGGCTGATGGCATTGAAGGCCTCGACGTTCATCTGCTCGCGGATGATTTCGATGCCCACCTGATTGTCGGTCGCCGGGCCCGTGACCGCGCAGGGTTCGATGCCGAAACGCTCGCGCAGCAGTTTGACGCCGCCCCATGCCGCGACCGGATCGTTCGCCGACAGCACCACCGCGGTGAGCGCGGCCTTGATGTCCGGCTGTTGCAAGATCGATTCCACGCCGTACGTGCCGAGCAGGCCGTCGCCCAGCTCGAACACGATGGCGTCGGGGTGTCCCGCGGACATCTCCGTGAGCATGGTTCGCGTGAGCGCAGGTCCGCATTTCGCCGTCGTGGTCACTATCCCTAAATCGGTGAACAGCATAGTGCGGCGCGCGCCAGAATCCTCGAAGGCCATGACGTCGCGGCGCAGGGACACGCCAGTGGCCTTGAACGCGTCGACCACCAGGCCGCGATGGCGCATGCGCGCAATGATGGCCGCGGCGGCCGCGGTCTTGCCGGCTTCCATGCAGGTGCCGGCGAGGGCCACCACCGGCACGCCGCGCGCGTCCAGCGGCGCGTCGTAGTCCAGCGCCTTGTACCCAACTTTGGCGGGGACACCGATGCGCTCGCCCAAGTAGGGGAATGTCAGGACGGTGCCCAAGACCTTGCAATCGAAGGGCTTGCCTTTATCCTGCGTCGCCGAATCGCAGATCCCCAGCACGCCGCCGATGTTGAGCATTTGAATGATGTCGCCGGGTTTGAGCGCCGCAGGAATGTGGCCGGAATAACCAAACAAAGCTTTGCGATGCCCCAAAGCGCCGACCACAATATCGCCGCGAACCACCTTCGCCATGCGCCCGCTGATCAGCTCCAAGGTGTTGTAGTTGGCCTTGTTGTTGAGAATCTCGACCACGAGCACCAGGCCTTCCTCGCAGGGGATCTCCGGAGCGATTCGCAATTCGTGCGACAGGCCGCACGCCTGCGTCACCGAGGCGATTTTATCAACGACCATCGTGCGCATGCTGTTCATGATTGACTCGCTCCCGCGCGCTTGTAAAACACTCCGGTCAGCGCCAGCATTTTCGAATAACCCAGCGCATCGGTCGGCGTCCATTCGCCGGCGGACTCGCCGTAGACGCCTTTTGACGCGGCCATGAGGGAGTAGGGCGAAGTCACGCCTTCAACGAACACGGATCCCGGCCGGAACAGCACTTTCACCTCGCCGCTGACGCGTGTCTGCGAGGATTTGAGCAGCGCCTCGATGTCCCGGCACACCGGATCCAGGTGCTGACCTTCATGCACCAAGTCGCCGTACGGCTGCGCGACGCTTTCCTTGATGCGAGACTGCCTGCCGGTCAGCACGAGCTTTTCAAGTTCGCGGTGCGCCGTCAGCAACACTTCGGCGGCGGGCGCTTCAAAGGCGACGCGGCCCTTGGTGCCGATCACGGTATCGCCCAGGTGGATGCCGCGGCCGATGCCGAACGGGCCGGCGAGCGTTTCGAGTGCTTCGATGACGGCCACGGCAGACAGACGCCGGCCGTCGAGACTGTCGGGTACACCCTGGGTAAATCCAATCGTATGCCGTTCGGGCGCGCGCGGATGCGTGAACGCATCCTTCGACAGCACCCAGGCATCGTCGGGGATGCTGCCCTGGGAGGTGAGGGTTTCCTTGCCGCCGATGGTGACGCCCCAGAGACCGCGATTCACCGAATATGCCGCGCCGAACGGCGGCACGGGCAGACTGTGATCCTGAAGATACTTGAGCTGTTCAGGCCGCTTGAACGCGCGGTCCCGCACCGGCGCGATGATCTCGAGGTCGGGCGCCAAGGTGCGCAGTGCGACTTCGAAGCGCACCTGGTCATTGCCCGCGGCGGTGCAGCCGTGAGCGACCATTTTGGTCCCGAGAGACAGCGCCATTTGTGCAATCGTCTGCGCCTGCAGCACGCGCTCGGCGCCGACACATAACGGATATGCATTGCCGCGGCGAACATTGCCCATGATCAAGAATTTGAGCACCTGCTCAAAATACGCGGTCTTTGCGTCAATCAAATGATGCGCGATGGCGCCCAACCGCACGGAACGCTCGGCCAGCGATTTGGCCGCTTGCGCGTCGATGCCGCCGGTATCCACGGTCACGGTGATGACGGGGCGTTGATAGGTGTCCTTCAGCCACGGAACGCAGAACGAGGTATCGAGGCCGCCGGAAAATGCCAAGAGAATCGGCTCGGCGCCTTGGCCGGAAGTGGATGTCATTGATCAGGTTCCTAGCGTCCGAAGAGGGCGAGCAGGCGATCGCTCAGCTTGCGCTGCGCCGCCGCGCCTGAAGTGGCAATGAAAATCGTGTCATCGCCGGAAATGGTGCCGACCACTTCCGGCCATTGCGCGGAATCGATGGCGACCGCCACGCTTTGCGCCGAGCCAATGGTGGTCTTCAACACGGTGAGATTCGTGCCTGCCGTGAGACGTGCGCTGACAAACTGCTTCAGCGCCGCAAAGTCGTTCTTAGGTGTGAGGGCCGTCTCAGGCAGCACGTAGCGATCGCCCATCTTGGCGACGCCGAGCTCGCGCAGATCCCGGCTCACACTGGACTGCGTAGCGATGTGACCCAGCTTGCGCAGCAGATCGACCAGTTCGGTCTGACGCCCGACACGCTGCTCGCGGATGATTTTCGCGAGCATGGTTCGGCGCGCCGGCGCATTGTTGTGTTCGGGCTCGGACCTGAGCATTTCTCGACCTTGCATAAAATTGCACACATCCTGCATAAAAATGCAGTGACTGTCAACTGGCGACAAACCACCGAAGCCTTCAGCCGCCGGCGGACGGCTTCCGGATCAGCGCTTCGCCGCCGCCCAGCCCGCCTGGCGCGCGGCGATTTCGCCGGCATGATCCAACGGTTCGCCGTCGATCGAGGCTTCAACGGCCGCACGGATGGCGGGGGAGTCCTCCGACGCCGCCGTGCGAAAATTGGCCGAACTCGTCTCGGCCCGCGGCGACTCCGCCAACGCCTTTATCTTCCAGTCCTTCCCGTTGCGGCATGCCAGCCCGGAGCTGGCATCGGTCCCCGTCAACGAGAACGTTCGGCAGTAGTCACCCGATGTGCTGCGGAAGCTCAAACCGGTGACCGCGACCCGGGCCGGCGAGCGATCGTCAGACAGCTGAGTGGATAGCGCCTCGGCAAGCGCGGCATTCGCGACCAGTCCGCCGCCAGATCCGGGCCGTATCAACGCCTTAGGTCCATGCCAGGCTAAAAACCCAAGGCCTACGCCTAGAGCTAAGCTGGCCGCCATGGCGGCGGGTTGCCAGAGTGGCCTTGGCGAAAATTTCCGGCGCGCCGCCTCGCGCGCGAGATCGACCACGGCGCCCTTGGGCGCGGTGCTCTGCCCGCGTGCCGCGGCGATCAGGCGCTCGGGCACCGGTTCTTCCAACACGCCGCTGAACGCCCCCTGCATCGCTTCGCGCAGCGCACGATGGCGAGCCACGCGCTTGGCAATGTCCGGATCTTGCTGCATGGCTGACTCGACGCTTGCGCGAGTTGCCGCGTCGAGCTCGCCGTCGGCATAGGCCATGAGCGTTTCGTCTGAGATCGTCATCTTAAGACTCTCCTTCCGGCAACCGCAGCATTGCCTGCAGCGCTTCGCGTCCACGCGCGAGACGGCTCGTCAGTGTTCCCAGCGGTACCTCCAGCACCTCGGCCGCGTCCTTGTAGGACAGCCCCTCGACCAACACCAGGCTGACCGCCAGGCGCTGATCCTCCGGCAATCGGCCCAAGGCGGTCTCGGCGGACCAGCGGTCTATTTCCCGCTCCATGGAGCTCTCTCCGATCTGCTCACCTGCTTCCTCCGGCATGAAAATTTTAGCCCGCCGTCCACGCGACCTCACCTCGTCGATCCAGGCATTGCGCACGATCTTGAACAGCCAACTATCCAGGCGAGCATCGCTGCGCCATTGATCCAATCGCAGCAGTGCCCGCTCCACCGCGATTTGCACGACGTCGTCGGCATCATCCGGGTTGCGGACCAGATTGCGCGCAAAGCGCCTCAAGCGAGGCAGCAATGCGACGATCTGCTCCTGGACGTTTTGCACGCTTTCGTTCGTACTCATGAGGAAGACGTTCGAGAGTTGAGGTTTAATCCGCGCATGCTAGCAGCGGCGTGCATAACATGGGACTTGAAGCTTTGATGCGTGTATTCATCTGCATCGTGTTCGCGACGGTCGTCGTCAATTCCGCCCAGGCACAGCTGCGCTTGCCGGCCGCACCCTTGCCGCCGCTGCCGACTCAGAAATTAACGCAAACGGTCGGCCAAGCCGCCACCAATTCCCTCGACCAGCTCAGCAATGTGCGGCATGCCTTGATCGACAACTTGATCCGCTCGAACCCGCGCACCGTGAGCCGGGATCCGCGCGGCAACCCGATCGTTCGCGATGAGCTGCTGGCGCTTACGCCGTCGGCGCAGGCGATCGAGGCCGCGCAGGCCAATGGCTTTAGAGTGGCACGCGAACAGGCAACCGGCGATCTCGATATTCACTTGATCGTCCTACAAATCCCGTCCTCGATGAACATCGTCAAAGCGCTGCGTCAGTTGCGCGCGGCCGATCCAACCGGCACTTATGATTTCAATCACATCTACACCGGCGTCGGCGTGGTCTCGACCCCGGGGCCGGGCAATACGCCAGCGGCGTCGAGCGAAACATCAGCTCCGTCGCGCGACACGCCTGCACCGCAGAGCACCGGCGCCGGCCCTTCCGATCAGCCGCTGCCGCGCGTCGGCTTGATCGATTCCGGCATCGACAGCTCGCATCCGGCGTTTCATGACGCGCTGATTCATTCGTGGGGATGCGGCGGCCGAGTACTCGCGAGCGCGCATGGCACCGCGGTCGCCTCCTTGCTCGTGGGCCAATCGGCGCGCTTTCATGGGATGTTGGACAGGGCCGAGCTGTACGCGGCGGACGTGTATTGCAACGCGCCGACGGGCGGTGCAGTCGACGCGTTGGCCGCCGCCTTCGCGTGGCTGGCGGAACAGCGGATCGCTGTGATCAACGTCAGCCTGGTGGGTCCGGACAATGCCGCGCTGGCGCAGATCGTGCGTGCCTTGACTGCCAAGGGTTATGTATTGGTTGCCGCCGTGGGCAATGACGGACCGGCTGCGCCGCCACTCTATCCGGCATCCTATCCCCATGTCGTGGGCGTGACAGCCGTGGACGCACATCGGCGCGTGCTCATTGAAGCCGCGCGCGGCAATCAAGTGATGTTTGCGGCGCCGGGCGCCGATATGGCGGCAGCCGCTGTTGGCGGAAAGTATGCCCCGATTCGAGGCACCTCGTTTGCTGCGCCCATCGTGGCGGCGCTGCTGGCGCAATCCGTAATGGCACCGGACTTGGGGCAGAGCAATGCTGCGATCGAATCGCTGGCGAAGAGCGCCATTGACCTAGGACCTCCGGGCCGCGATTTGACATATGGCTACGGCCTCGTGGGGGCCGATTACCGCAGCGATTTAGGCCAACCGGCGCCCTGAAACGGGCACAAGAAAAAAAATAAACGCCGATGGAAGAAACACCGCGGGGCGCTCGTATCGCTAGGTGAAGGCCGCGCGATGTGCCGCGGCCAACTAAGGAGTCGACGATGAACACGAAACAAATTATGGCCGCAGTCAGCGTCGCCGCCGCGTTGGCAGTCATCACGCCGGCTTACGCCCACGGCTTGGGCGGAGGCGTCGGTGGTGGAATAGGCGGCGGATTGGGCGGCGGCCTGTCCGGCATGTCGGGTATGAGCCGTCTCGGCGGTGTGTCCGGTCAAGGCGCATTGCAGGGTCAAGGGGCGGTTAATGGGTCGCTCGACAAACCGAAGGTGCACCCCGCGGCCGGCGCTGCAAAAGCCGCAAAGGCCGGAAAAGAAAATGTAGCGAAAGAAGGATCCGTCACTAAAGAAAATGTGGCGAAAGAAGGCTCCGTCACGGGCGATGCAGCCGCCCAGGCCGCCGGCAACGTTTCCAAGACCGGAAATGCGGGTGCCGCCAACTTGACGGGTTCGGCGGAATCGGCGGCCGCGGTTTCAAAGCCGGCGGTTTCCACTGACACTTCGAGCGCTGCTTCGGGCGCAATCAATGGCGCATCGAGCGCGACCAGCGGCCCGACCGCGAAGGGTGGCGCGGCCGCGACCAATGCAGCGACACAGGCACCGCAGGCCAAGCCGAATGCCTCGACGGCGACGCCTTCAGCCGCCGCGACGGCGCCGAAACCGGCATCCTCGGCGAGCCTCGCGGGTGCGGGTGGTGTGAATGCGCAGACCCGCAAGGGCGCAGTCGCGACGAACGGTACGGGTGCGGTTGATGCTCAGCACTCGACCAGCGGAACGTCGCTCGATGTTTCGGGCACGGGTTCCGCGACAGCCTCGCGCAATCCGCAATAAGCATTGATGGTGTAGTCGTGACAGGACCCGCAACGCCCTCGCAATCGCGAGGGCGTTTACGTCATGTGAACGCGATAGCGCCGTCCCACGCTACTGCGCGAAGTAGGCGGGATGATCGATGTCCGCGATCAGGCCAGGCTGTTCAGGCCGCCAACCGAGCAGCGATTGTGTCCGTTCGCTCGAGGTTGGGACATCGACGCCCGCGAACATGGCGAACCAGCCGAAATGCCCGGCCGCCTCTTCGGGTGTCTTCGAGACCACCGGAATGTTCAAGCGGCGGCCGATCACCTCCGCAATTGCTTTGAACGGCACGCCCTCCTCGGCAACGGCATGGAAGTGACGTGCCTCCGCGCCGCGCTCGAGCGCGAGGCGGTAGACGCGCGCCGCGTCGAGCCGGTGTACGCCGGGCCAGCGATTGCGCCCATCGCCGATATAGGCGGAGACGCCCTTTTCGCGCGCGATTCCGATCAGGATCGGCACGAAACCGTGATCGCCGTGGCCGTGGACCGACGGGGCGAGTCGAATGGTTGATGCCCGCACGCCGCGTTCCACCAGCGCGGCCGCCGCCGCCTCCGACTTGCGAGGATAGGAGGGGGAATTGAAAGGCGGCATATCCTCCTCGGTTGCCGTGCGGCCAGGGGCGAGGAGCGCCACACCCGAGGTCACAAGCAGTGGACGCTCGGAGCCTTCGAGCACGGCACCGATCGCCTCGATGGCGCGCCGATCCTCCGCGCAGTTCTCCGTGAATTTGGAAAAGTCGTGGTTGAAGGCCGTGTGGATTACGGCGTCCGATTGCTCGGCACCGTTCCTGAGGCTGTCCAAGTCCGCGAGAGTGCCGCGATGGACGTCGGCGCCCGCCGCGCTGAGCGCCTGCGCCGCCTTGTCTGAGCGAGTCAGCCCGAGCACGCGATGGCCCGCGCCAATCAAGTCTTTGACGACCGCCGAGCCGACCCAACCGGTTGCTCCTGTTACAAACACACGCATTGCAAATCTCCGGATCTTCGTGAGGCCTCCAGTGTCTGCCTATGAATTATTCTGGTAAAGTAGTGAGATTATCGGGGTATAATCAATAACAGGGAGGGCTTGAGCCATCGCATCCGAGAACCTGCTGGGAGGCTTTCTCAAGCATCGTCGCGCCAAGCTCGATCCGGCGGTGTTTGGCTTTGCATCGGCGCGTCGACGCACGCCGGGCCTGCGCCGCGAGGAAGTGGCGCAGCGCGCCAGCATAAGTCCGACGTGGTACACATGGCTGGAACAGGGACGCGGCGGCGCGCCGTCGGCCGATGTGCTGGATCGGATTGCGCGCGCGCTGATGCTGACCGATGTGGAGCGCGAGCATCTTTTTCTGCTCGGGCTCGGTCGCCCGCCCGAGGTGCGCTACCGCAAAGACGAAGGCGTCACGCCGCGGCTGCAACGCGTGCTCGATGCCCTGGAGCCGAGCCCCGCTCTCATCAGGACCGCCACCTGGGACGTGGTCGCCTGGAACCGGGCTGCGACGGTAATGCTGACCGACTACGGATCGCTGCCAGCGGAGCAGCGCAATATCCTCCGTCTCATCTTCCTTGATCCTCGCGTCCGCGCCGCCCAATACGACTGGGAAAGCGTGGCGCGGTTTGTGGTGAGCGCGTTCCGGGTGGACGCGGCACGCGCGGGGGCGGCGGCGGAAGTGGAACCTCTGGTAGACGAACTTTGCCGGCTCAGCGCCGAATTCAAGGTGATGTGGAGCGACAAAGATGTTCGAAGCCACGCCGAGGGCGTCAAGCAGATTCGACATCCGGTGCTCGGCCCGATCGCCTTCGAATATTCCGCGTTCGCGGTCGATGGCCGGCCGGATCTCAGCATGGTCATCTACAATCCGGCGACCCCTGCTGATGCCGAAAAGATCAGATCCGCTTCAGCGCGGGTTACGCGACCAACCGTTGCAGCGCATTCGAAAAATTGATCCAGGGTGCCCAGGAAACGACCGTCGCCTGGGCGGTCTGATCCAGGACGATCAGGACCAACGCATAAAAATACGCCGGATGAATGTTGCGGCGGGTGTACAAGTCATAGGCAAAGCACGGCAGGAAAAACGCGTCGACGAGCAGCGTCGAGACAATCCCCGACCTGCCCATGTTGGCGCTGCCGCCGGCGTGTAGAACGATCCGAAACATCGGAGCGCCGAGCAACAGAATCGTGGCGGACAGCATGAGGCGTTTGTGCCAGTCCGGCCGGGTTCGAAAATAGATCGCGCTGCCGACCAGAATCGCGAACACAATGATGTCGAACAGGCTCAAGGCCAGCGCGAGCGGCGGCGGAAAGCCGTGCACTCGGCGCAACTGCTCCATCATCGCCGCTACCACCAGTACCACCATCGCGGCGGCAATGCAGGCGGCGAACCACCCCAGGCGCTGATGCAGCCGTCGCGAGCCACGCGCAATCAACAGCGATTGGACCAGGAAAACGATGATCCAGCTACTGAACACGATCCCATGGACGTGCAGCAGCACCGACATGGGGCGATTCTGAGGGAAGGAACTGCGCAGATAAAAGGTCGGCGCGAAACCGGCGAATACGGTGGCGATCACCGCCGACGCCATGATCACAAAAAACAAGCGTCTCGACAGGCCCGCATTTTCAGGGAAGATGGCGTTCATAGGCTAGTTGACCCGGTGCCCATCCTGCTCCTGGATGTGGCCGTGCGTGTCGTCAAAGCGCGCGTGAATGGTTTGGCCATCCGGCGCGAGCGCCCAAGTGGAGATCTTCACCACCTTGCCGTTATTCAGATCGGATTCCTCGATCGTCCGCTCGTCGATGAGTTTCAAGGAAACGCCGTTGAACTCATCGCTGCCCTTGTAGGGCGCGGGAGTGCCGTCGAACTTCGCTGTAAAGGATCGACCCATGCGATCTGACATCGACAGTGTGCGGCCGCTCACCTTGAAGATCGTGTCCTCGGCGTGATTGGACACATCCATTTCCGTCATCCGCCATCCGCCTGAGACCAAATGAGACCCCGGGGCGCCCTTGCTTACCCGGGAAAACTTTGCGGTGAGTTCAATGGGAACCGGAGCCATGTCGGTGAGCGTTTGAACCTCGGTCTTGGTCGCGCCATCAGCGGAAACCGTAATTTTGGCATCCATGGCGACTTTGCCATGCTTCTTTCCGGTCTTCGTGATGGTGCGATCGTCGATGATCGCGATCTTGATGCTGTCGAAGTAGGGATTTCCAGCGATGGGTTGATCATGCCCGTCGGCCTTGATCTTGTAGGGCGGCATGCAGGTCGGGCATTGATATTCGCCATTGGCGAGAACCGCGGTCTCGGTTTCCGCATGGCTGGGTCTTTGAGGATCGGGCCTCCAGACCCCGTCGAACGCGCTTTGCGCCGAGCAGAGCGCCGGCAGAATCAAGAATCCAACGAACACCGATGATATCTTTTGCATGGCGCATTCCTGCCGTTGTTGTGCTCCATTACTTAACCGAATTCGGCGGCATTACCCGCCATCGTCGATCACAACGTTGGGCGACTTTGCCGTCTTCAGGAACGCCCGCAGCCGGTCCAACTCCGCATCCAGTGCCGCGCGAAATCTTGCATCGCGCGGCGCCTTGCCAACCGCGTAGCCGAGGTCCGCGCTCAGTTGCCCATCGATTACGGTCAAATTGCCCCAGCCGATGACCCGATCGCGCCAGAGCAGCGGCAACGCGTAGTAGCCCAGCTTGCGTTTCGGTGCGGGCGTGTAGGCCTCGAAGCGATAGACCCACTCCCAGAATATTTCGAAGCGGCGCCGGTCCCACACCACCGGATCAAAGGGTGTGAGCAGGCGCGCCTGATCATCCGGGCGCCACCGCTTGGACTGCGGTGTTTCCTCCGCCGGCCAATACCACTCGATGCCGCCGACACGTGCGTGGCCGAGAC
>Ga0210383_10003282_pt1 | contig 14521 bp, 14 predicted proteins | sample IncBWC14OmetaG_FD_160072 | JGI IMG/M metagenome (GOLD analysis project Ga0210383, IMG submission 160072) | Forest soil microbial communities from Barre Woods Harvard Forest LTER site, Petersham, Massachusetts, United States - Inc-BW-C-14-O ...
CAAAGCCCGCGAACACGGGAACCATGAACAGGAAGATCAGGATCGTCGCGTGCACCGAGAACAGGCCGTTGTACGTGTTGGCGCTCACGAAGTGCGAGCCGGGCTGTGCCAGCTGTGCCCGCATCAGCATTGCCAGCAGTCCTCCCACCAGCAAGAAGAAGAACGAGTTGACCAGGTACTGGACACCGATCACCTTGTGATCGGTGTTGATCCGGAAGTAGTCCTTCCACGTGTGGGCGCCGTGCCCGGAGTGGTCCTCGGGACGTGTCGGGCGCCCTGTGGCCCAGTAGAACCAGTAGTCGAATCCGCCGATCCCAACCAGGAAGGCGAGCGGCACCGCTAGTAGCGAGACCGTCAAGACTGCTTCACCGGACAGGAAGTGGTGGAAGGTCGCGTGTCCTGTGGACATGCGCACCAGCCACGTCAATAGCGTCGCAAACCCAACGCCGGCGACCATCAGCCAGCCAGCGCGGTAGAAGCCTGGGGCGCGCAGCTTGGCAGCCATCAGCCTCGCTCCCGCTGACCTATTGGGTGGAACCCTCTCACGAGCTCATCTCCCTCGAACCCTTCCCCTTGAAGCCCTTGCCTCGCCGAGCAACATTAGCCGCTGGACCCCCTGACGGTGGAGAACTTTCCCGTGCTGCTCGAGCTCGCGTGCAGTTGGCTGTTTATCCACGCCCGAAATTGCGTCGGCGTAACGACGTGCACGGTCGTGCGCATCAGCGAATGTCCGACTCCGCACAGCAGGTTGCAGACGACCGGATAGGTGCCCACGCGGTCGGGTGTCGCCAGGTAGTGCGTGGTAATGCCCGGCACCACGTCGTCCTGCAGGCGGAACGCGGGGATGTAGAAGGCGTGGATGACGTCCTTTGAGCGCATGTTGAAGTACACGGACTCGTTGTCCGGCAGATATAGGTCATAGCTGTTGATTTCTGCCCCGCCGGTGACCGATGGTGGGTATTGGAAGGACCAGTAGAACTGCTGGCCCGTCACTCCGACCTGGATCTCATGTGCAGGGCGCTTTTCGTTGTCGTGCAGGATCACGAACGAATAGCCCACCATCCCCAGCATCAGGATCGCGGGGATGGCCGTCCAGAAAACCTCGAGGCGAGTGTTTCCGTGTATGGGGGGGCCATCCGTCAGCTCCTCGCCGGGCTTCATGCGGAACTGCCACACCGAGTACAGAATCACCGCGACCACGAGTACGAAAATCGGAATCGAGGCGATCATCAGGATGTGATAGAGGCGGTCGGTGTTGTGCGCCTGTGCTGAGGCCTGTACCGGGAACCAGTGAATCGCGAAGCTCAGGAAGATGCCGATCGCGATGGCGATCGCCGCTGCGATCGCCGCCAGGGTGATCGAGCGTCGTTTAGACACGCGCGTCTACCTCGGCGCCCGCACGCACGTTATGAGCTGCGACCCACTCCATCCCGCTGACGATCCTAACCAGTCAGCCGACGGATAGCTACCCCTTGACGGATGCTCCGTCAGCGAGTAGATTGAGGCAATCGTTGCAATATCTTTGTGGCGATGGTTGCGAGAGGTTTGTGCAGGGCGTTACAAGCACTGGTGAGCAGGAGGTGAGGCAATGCAGGTTCGCGAAGGCATGAGCGAGATGGTCCTCACGGTTGGTCCCAGCCATAGCCTGCGCACGGTGGCGCAGCTTATGTCCGAGCGGCGCGTGGGCGCTGCTGTGGTGATGGATCCTGACGGCAACGGTCCGAGCATCATCACCGAGCGCGACGTGCTCATCTCCGTCGGCGCTGGCTTGGACCCCGAGCTTGAGTCCGTTGCCGAGCATCTGACTCGCGATGTGGTCTATGCCGCGCCCGATTGGTCCTTGGAGGAGGCTGCCGCAGCTATGGTCCGTGGCGGCTTTCGTCACCTGATCGTGCTCGACGGAGGAGAGACTGTCGGCATCTTGTCGGTCCGCGACGTTGTCCGTTGCTGGACCGGGGACGGAGCGATCTGTCCGGTGCCGGCGAAGGTAGCCGTGGGGTGAAGGGGAGGTAGCAGGCCCACCATGGGGAGTGGGCTTGCTACCGCCACGGCCAGCGGATCGTGGACACGGCGCGGACCGGTGTCCTCACTCGCTCGTGTGCAGAGCACACTTCGCTCGCTGCGTCCTTGGTCAGCTTGGTCCACGACCCGCTGGTGGGTGAGTGAGACCCCCGCGGCTCAGGTAGCGCGGATCAGCTCTCGACGGGTGCGTCGAGCGGCAGTTCGTTGGTTTCGCGGCGGGTGTCTTTAATCCAGCGCGTGACGCACCAGACGGTCATGATCACACCCACCACGGTGAACTCGATGAACGTCGTCACGCCCACGAGCGCCAGCGTGATCCCCACCGCGGTCAGCAGCGGCAGGATGCTGGGTCCGGGCAGGTGGATCTCCTCGCCTACAGGCGGAACATCGGGATCTAGTGGGCTCATGAGACGTAGACGGCGGCGACCACGAAGGTGATGCCAAACATGAACATGCAGATCGCGGTCACGATCAGCCCGGTACGAATGTTCTTGAGTGCGAGGCGTCGAGTCATCATTGGCAGGCCTCCATTCTATAGATGTCGGTCGGCGACCATCGTGCAGAACAGCAGCGCCAGGTACGCCAACGAGTACAGATACAGGCGCAGCGCCGACTGGCGGTCGGCTCGTCGATACAAGCGCGCCGCGCCGGCGATGAAACCGACCCCGAGCACGAACGAAGCCACGGCATAGAAGACACCGAAGCCGCCTGCGCAGAACGGCAGCTGCGTGACGGCATACAGCAGCACCGAGTACAACAGGATCTGCCTGCGCGTCTCGGCCTCGCCGCGAACCACCGGCAGCATCGGCACGCCGACTTTTTCGTAGTCGCCCTTCATCAGCAGCGACAGGGCCCAGAAATGAGGTGGGGTCCAAAAGAACACGATGAAGAACAGGATCACCGCGGTGCCGCTGACCGAGCCGGTGACCGCTGCCCAGCCGACCAGTGGCGGTACCGCGCCCGCGGCGCCGCCGATGACGATGTTCTGCGGTGTGCGCCGCTTCAGCCACACCGTGTAGATGAACACGTAGCCGAGGAACCCGGAGAACGACAGGGCAGCTGCCAACGGGTTGACCGTCAGCGAAAGCTCGAGCAGCGACAGGAACGCGAGCGTGCAGCCGAACAGCAGTGCCGCTCGCGGCGAGATGCGTCCCGCCGGGATCGGACGAGTTGCGGTACGAGCCATCAACGCGTCGATGTCGCGGTCGAACCAATGGTTGACCGCGCCGGCGCCGCCGGCCGAAAGGTAGCCGCCCAAGCATGTCAGCGCGACGAGTAGCGGTGAGGGATCGCCCGCGATGTACATCGTGGCGATCGTCGTCAGCAGCAGCAGCGACTGAACCTTGGGCTTGGTCAGCTCGGCGTAATCGCTGAGCATCACCAGGAAGCGTGATGAGCGGCTATTGGGCTCGAGCGCAAGGACCGGCGACTCGATGGCGGATGCGGCCGCGCGCGTGGGTGGCGCGAGGCTCATGGGCTACACGCCGACCTGCGTGGTCCCCGCCGGGACTGTGGCCGTGCCGGCCGCATTTGCGCTGCGGCGCTCGATCTCGCGACGGATGTCCTTCATCGGTTCGCCCGAGCGCACCAGCGGCACTACGTCGAAGTTGTTGACCGGAGGGGGCGAGGCCGTGAACCACTCCAGTGTGTTCGCCTTCCAGGGGTCGGGGCCCGCGATCGCGCCGACTTTGAGGCTGCGCCACACGTTGACGATCGTGGCGATCACGCCGGCCGCCAGGATGAACGACCCAACGGTCGAGATCTGGTTGTACAGCGCGAGGTTCCCCACGTTGTCGTACTCGTACACCCTTCGCGGCATCCCGTCCATCCCGATCACGTGCTGGATCAGGAACGTGATCAGCACTCCCCAGAACATCAGCCAGAAGCTTAGCTTGCCGAGGCCTTCGCCGAGCATGCGCCCGGTGATCTTCGGGAACCAGTAGTAGATGGCCGCGAAGATTGGGAAGACGGCACCGCCGACGAGCACGAAGTGGATGTGGGCGACTACGAAGTACGTTTCGTTGAGCTGCCAGTCGACAGGGAAGATCGCCAGGAACACGCCCGAGATGCCGCCGATCAAGAACAGCGCGAGGAAGCCCACGCAGAACAACAGCGGCGTCTTGAATTCGATCGTCCCGCGCCACAGCGTGGCGATCCAGTTGAGCATCTTCACGCCCGTCGGGATCGCGATCAAGAACGAGCTGAGCATCACGAACACGAGGATCGCCTCGGGTATTGGCGTCGTGAACATGTGGTGCGCCCACGTCAAGAAGCCGAGGAACGCGATCGCGACGGTCGAGGCGGCGATCGCCTTGTAGCCGAAGATCGGCTTGCGCGCGAACACCGGCAGGATCTCCGAGACGATGCCGAACCCGGGCAGCACCATGATGTAGACCTCGGGGTGCCCGAAGAACCAGAACAGGTTCTGCCAAAGCAGCGGCGAGCCGCCCTCTGCCTGGTCGAACCAGTGTGTGCCGAAGTGCCGGTCGGTCAGCAGCATCGTCACCGCCGCCGCGATTACGGGCAGCGCGAAGATCAGCAGTACCGAGTACGTGAGCATCGCCCACACGAACAGCGGCAGCCGTCCCCAGCTCATGCCGCGTGCGCGCATGTTGGCGATCGTCGCGTAGAAGTTGATCGCGCCGACGAGTGAGGAGATACCCGTGAGGTGGATCAGGTAGATCCATGCGTCCTGGCCGCCTGAGGGGGAAAAAAGCGCGCTCGACAGCGGCGGGTAGCTGGTCCAGCCGGCTTCCGGCGGGCTCCAGAAGATCGACGCGTAGAACACGAGCCCCCCGGCGAGCAGCAGCCAAAAGGAGAGCGCGTTCAAGCGCGGGTAGGCCATGTCGCGCGCGCCGATCATTAGCGGCAGGAAGTAGTTGCCCAGGCCCGCCATCATCGGCACCACGAACAGGAAGACCATCGTCGTGCCGTGCATCGTGAACAGCTGGTTGTAGGTATCGGGCGTGACCAGCGTGTTGTTCGGCGCCCCTAGCTGCAGGCGGATCATCAGCGCCTCGACGCCGCCGAGGCAGAAGAACATGAACGTTAGGACCATGTACATGATCCCGATCTTCTTGTGGTCGGTGGTCGTCAGCCAGCTCGTCCAGCCGCTCGCCTCGTGCTCCACGTGATGGGCGTGAACCTGCGGGATGGGGGCTGCGTAGGTGGCCATGGGATCTGCTGGTCTCCTCGACGTTGCTAGGGGTTCTCGACCTGTTCAGGGCCGGACTGCGATTCGAGTTTTTTGCGTGCCTTGGCCGCTTCTGCGTTCGCTTCGGAGATCGCTTCCTTCTGGCGTGCCAGCCATGTTTCGAACTGGGCCGGTGGCACTGCCTTGACGGTGGCGATCATGCGCGCATGTCCGCGGCCGCACAGGAAGGCGCACTGCCCGCGGTAGATGCCTGGCTTCGAGATCTTGAACCACGTGTAGTTGTGGTAGCCGGGCACGACCTGGAACTTGCCCCCCAGTTCCGGGATCCACCACGAGTGCACGACATCCTCGGAAACGAGGTCCAAGCTCACGGTGGTGTTCGTCGGCACGACCATTTCCTCATACGAGTAAGGCGCGCCCAGGCCGTCCGGTTCGCTTGCGCCGGGGTACACGAACTGCCAGATGTACTGTCGGCCGATCACGTTGATGTCCAAAGCTTTGCCGTCGGGGGGGAGCCTGCGATTGGTGCTCGCGTACAGCAGGTTGTTCTGTTCGCCCAGCTGGCTCAACGATGCCCCGTTTGCGCCCGAGTTGGGCGGGTTCTGGATCGAGGAGAGCTTCGAGAAGGTCAGGATCGCCAGTGCCACCAGGATCACCGCGGCGGCCGCCGTCCAGCCGATCTCCAGGCGCGTGTTGCCGTGGATCTGAGCTGCCACCGCGCCCTTGCGCTTGCGGAACTTGATCAGCGCGTAGGCGAGGCCGCCCTCGACTGCGAAGAAGATCAGCAGCGCGATCACGAGCGTGATCTTGTAGAGCGTGTCGATCTGGTTCGCGTTCGGCGAGCCGCCCGACTCGGGGGTGAAGAAAGCGAGGATTGAGGGGAGCATGTGGTTCAAGGCGGGGGGATTCTATTCACGCCCGGGCGGGACGCGCTTGATGACATTTGCCACGAGGCTTTTGGGCGCCTCTCAGGCCCCTTTGAAATGGGCCTGACGCTTCTGTACAAATGCCATCGCGCCCTCGAGGAAATCCTCGCTGTCAGCCATCTCCTGCTGGATCTGAGCCTCCAGCTCGAGCTGCTCGGCCATGCGCGGATATAGCCAGTTGTTCAGCTGGCGCTTGGTGCCGGCGTAGGAGCGTGTGGGCCCACACGCCATCTCCGCCGCCAGCGACAGCGCCTCTGCCGCGAGGCTCTTGTCGGCGCTCACGCGGTTGATCAGCCCCCACTCGAGCGCCTTCGCAGCCGGCAGGCGCTCGCCGAGCATCGCCAGCTCACTGGCGCGCGCCATGCCCACGCGGCTGGGTACGAACAGCGACGATCCGCCGTCGGGGACCAGGCCGATGTTCACGAACGCGAGCAGGAAGTACGCGCTCTCGGCGGCCACGATCAAATCGCAGCACAGCGCTAGCGAGCAGCCGATGCCCACGGCCGGTCCGTTGACCGCTGCGATAACGGGCTTTGGCAGCTCGCGGATCGCGTGCATGATCGGGTGGTAGCGCTCGGTCAGCACCTTGTACACATTCGGGCGCCCGTCCGGCGTGGTCTCGCCGCCGCTCACGTCCTTGAGATCGGCACCTGATGAGAAGGCGCGGCCGGCGCCCGTGATCAGCACCGCGCGGACAGCGTCATCGGCGGCGCTTTGGCGTAGCGCGGCGAGCAGGTCCACGCCGAGCTGCACGTTCCACGCGTTCAGCGCGTGCGGTCGGTTCAGCTCGATCGAGGCGGTCGCGTCTGCCACCGTTATGTTCACCGTCTCGAGCTGGGTGCTGTGCTCGCTCATCGCTCTCCCTTGGCTAGATCTCGCGGTGATCCTATGGTGTGGGGGATGAGACGTCCCGTGATCGGCATCTGCACCGCAATCGAGCGCGCCAAGTGGAGCGTCTGGGATCAGCCGGCGGCGCTGTTGCCGCTCGGCTACATCGGGGCCGTACAGCGGGCGGGTGGTCTGGTGGCGATGCTGCCACCCGACGCCGAGCTCGTCGAGGACCCCGATCAGGCGCTGGCGCTACTCGACGGTCTGATCCTTGCCGGTGGCGCCGACATCGACCCGGCCTCCTACGGCCAGGTCGCGCACGCGGAGACGGTGGGCACGGTGCCCGAGCGCGATGCGTTTGAGATCGCGCTCGCGCGCGCTGCGATCGAGCGCGACCTGCCACTGCTCGGCATCTGCCGCGGCATGCAGCTGATCAACGTCGCCCGTGGTGGCACGCTCCTGCAACACCTGCCGGAGCGCCTCGGCCACCATGAGCACCGGCGCGTGCCTGGATCGTTCGACGGTGCTGAGCATGACGTCGTGCTGACGGAGGGCTCGCTGGCCGCCACCGCTGCGAGGGAGCTCGTGCACTCGACCCGTTCCCACCACCACCAGGGCGTCGATCGACTGGGGGAGGGGCTTCTGGTCAGCGGCATCTCCACGCTTGACGAGCTGCCCGAGGCGATCGAGTGGGCGGGCGGGCTATCCGATCATCGGTTCGTACTGGGCGTGCAGTGGCACCCTGAGGCCGACACCGCGAGCTCCGTCGTCGGCGCGCTCGTCGATGCTGCCGCCGCAGCCAGGGTCTCCGAGTAGGGTCCCGGCGCCAGACATATACTCACCGCCCAGTGCGGCTGTCGAAGGCGATCAGAGCAACCGCATGGGGGATGGTGGTGGCGGGAGTCGCCGCGCCGCTTGTGCGCAAGCGTGTGAGCGCTCCGCCGCTCGTCGTCCAGAGTGTTGCGTTCGGCGCGCCCGTGGGGTTGGCCGTGGCGATGCGCCGCTCGCGTGGGCGCGACATCGCGGTGTGCGCATTGCAGATGTGGGCATATCTGGCGGCCTACAAGACGCCGCATGACGATCCCGACGCCCAGGCCGGGCGCGTGCACGTTGACTACCCGATCACCGTCGATCGCGTCTTCGGGCTGGGCGAGCTGCCGACCGTGCGCCTGCAGCGCTCGCTGGCCGGCAGCGGTGCCACCGCTGCCGACTGGACGGCACTCGATCGCCTGCTCGTGTGGGCTCACTGGAGCTGGTTTCTGATCCCCCACGGCTCGCTGCTCTACATCCTCGTGTGCCGCCCGGCGAGCTTCAAGCGCGCGGCCGTGTTCACCTATGCGGTGTTCGACCTCGGCGCCGGCGTCTACTGGCTGTTGCCAACCGCGCCACCGTGGTACGCGGCTGCGATGGGCCACGAGCAAGACAGCTCAGAGCCCGCCGTGCGACGCATGATGGTCGAGTATGGGGAGCTGTTCTGGGGAGACCGCTGGGGCTCGCTCTACAGTGTGTTTGGAGGTAATCCCCTGGCCGCGATGCCCTCTTTGCACTTCGCCACATCCGTGATGGCAGCGCTCCTCCTTGCTGAGGCGGGGCCGGTGTCGGGCGCGCTCGGGGTGGGATATGCGGCCACGCTCGGCGTTGCACTGGTGTATCTGGGCGAGCACTATGTCGTCGATTTGATTGGGGGAGCGGCGTTGACTGCCGCGGTCAGGCGGTGGGGACCGCGCGCGGGCCCGCTCATCGCAGGTGTGGGGCGCGCGGTTTCAAGGCTCGAGCAGCTGGCCCACGAGGCGGTTTGAGGAGGAGTAGGTGAGCACCAGCGAGGTGAGGCGGGGCGACGAGCGCCAGACAGTGGGGGAGCGGGAAATGCATGAGCTGGATGGCGCCGGGAGGCGCTCCACCCAAGCGGAGGAGATGCCGCGCGTGATCTTCACGCGGCGGCAGATCGTCCTGTTCGCGGTGTTCATCCTCTCCGGCGTCTGTTTCCTTTACTTCGTGCTGCCCAAGCTCGCCGGTGTGGGCAAGACGCTCGACCGGATCGAGGGTGGCGACAGCTGGTGGGTGGCATTCGGCGTGGTGCTCGAGCTGCTGTCGTTTGCCGGCTATGTCGTCTTGTTCCGCTCGGTGCTGGCACGTGGGCAGGAGCGGGTCGGCTGGCTGGAGAGCTATGAGATCACCATGGCCGGCCTTGTTGCCACGCGTTTGTTCGCCGCTGCTGGGGCGGGCGGTGTGGCGCTGACTGCATGGGCGCTGCGGCGCTCTGGCATGGAGCCGCGGCTGGTCGCCTGCCGGATGGTCGCGTTTATGGTGCTGCTGTACGTGGTTTATGCGGGCTCGCTGCTGCTCGATGGCATCGGCCTTGGCACCGGGCTGTTCCCAGGGGGCGGATCGTTTGCGATCACGCTTGTCCCTGCGATCGTCGCCGCCGTCCTGTTCGCCATGGCCGGTGCGATGGCGCTGCTGCCGGGAGACCTCGAGCGACGCTTGAACGGCTGGGCGAGCGGCTCCGGGCGCGCCGCCCACTGGGTTGCCCGTGCGGTCACCATCCCAGCCCTCGCCGCGAACGGCGTGCGCACCGCGATCGACTTGATTCGCAGCCGTGATGCCAGACTGCTTGGCGCGCTCGCCTGGTGGGGCTTCGATCTGTCGGTTCTTTGGGCGATGTTCCACGCGTTTGGCTCCGCGCCGCCGTTCACCGTCATCTGGATGGCCTACTTCATCGGGATGCTCGGCAACCTGTTGCCGCTGCCCGGTGGGCTCGGGGGTGTCGAGGGCGGAATGATCGGCGCGCTGGCCGCATTCGGCGTGCAACTCGACCTGGCGGTGGTGGCCGTCCTCTCATACCGGGCGATCTCTTTCTGGCTGCCCACGCTGCCAGGGCTGGTTGCCTACTTCCAGCTGCGGCGCACGGTGGCGCGCTGGCAGGACGAGCAGCCGGCCAAGGGTGCCGGAGGTGCGCTTGGGGGATCCCCTGAGCCGGCGAGCGCGCTTTAGGGTTCGTAGGGTAGATGCACTCCGTGAGGGCAGCAGATCCCTCACGCGAGGCAGCTGAATTGCTATACTTTACAAAGTAAAGTGCCTTGGGTAGAGACCCAGGATCAGACCAGGAGAAGAGATGAGCGACGTCGAGAACGTGATCATCATCGGCAGTGGGCCGGCTGGCTATACGGCAGGTCTATACACCGCGCGCGCCAACCTGCGCCCACTCGTGATCGAGGGTTTCGCCTGGGGCGGCCTGTTGCAGCAGACGACCGACGTAGAGAACTACCCAGGCTTCCCCGAGGGCGTGATGGGCCCGGAGATGATGCAGAAGTTCCGTGACCAGGCCGAGCGTTTCGGCGCGCGCCTGCTGACCGAGCAGGCCGACCGTGTTGAGCTCGCCAGCGGATCGGATCCCGACCACTTGGCCGTGCATCGCGTGTGGGTGGGAGAGACCGAATACCGGGCGCGTACGATTGTGCTGGCGATGGGCGCCGAGCACAAGAAGCTCGGTGTGGTCGGTGAGGATGCGCTCTCTGGGCGTGGCGTCAGCTACTGCGCCACTTGCGACGCGGCGTTCTTCCGCGACGCGCAGACGATTATCGTCGGCGGTGGCGATTCAGCCATGGAGGAGGCGATCTTCCTTTCGAAGTTCGCAGCCAAGGTGACAGTCGTGCATCGACGCAACGAGTTCCGCGCATCCAAGATCATGCTCGAGCGGGCGCGTGCGCAGTCGAATATCGAGTTCGTCACCCCATACACCGTCAAGGAGTTCGTAGCCGCCGAGCATGGTGCGCTCGGCCACGCCACGCTGATCAACACCGAGAACGGCGAGGAGCGCGAGCTCCCCGTATCCGGGGTGTTCATCGCGGTCGGCCACGAGCCTCAGTCAGAGCTGGTGCGCGGGCAGGTGGACGTCGATGAGAACGGCTACGTCGTCACTGAGGGCAAGTCGACTCGCACCAAGCTCCCCGGAGTGTTCGCTGCTGGCGACCTTGTCGACCATACCTACCGCCAGGCGATCACCGCCGCCGGCTCCGGCTGTGCCGCGGCGCTCGACGCCGAGTGGTACCTGCGCGACACACCCGGCGTGCCGATACCTGAGGGCATGCCGTTGGGCGACCCAGCTGAAGCGCAGTGGGAGCCCGTTGGCGATACGCAGTCGTCGGCCTAGGTCTCGGCGGGTGCCGTGCGCCTGAACTCCGCCTGACGCCACGGCAGGCGCCTGTGCAGCGCCGGTCGCTCCACGAAGCGCCACAACAGGTCGGAAGCGATCAGCGTGGCCGCGGTCGCGCCCACGAGCAGCAGCGCGAAGGTCGTCTTCACGCCGTGGCTGTGGCCAAAACGCGCGAGCACGTGCGTCATCAGCCCCAGATGGATCAGGTAGATGCCGTAGGAGCGCTCTCCGAGCCAGTGCATCACGCGGTTGTCCAGCACACGCCAGCAGCCGCCCGTCGTCCACTGCAAGAGCAGCGTCGCTGCCAACAGCGCCCCACAGCCGAGCGTCACGAGGATCTCCCGCAGGCCGTAGTGGTAGTACGCCAGCGACACGAACACGCCCAGTAGCGCCACGCACAACGCCAACGCGCCCCACGCCCAGATCCGCCCGGCGCGCGTGCCACGCAGCCTCGGCGCCGCGAACGGCTCCACCGCCGCCAACGCCACCCCGGGGATGAACGCGAACAGGTACTCGGCGATGTTGTAAGTGAGCGCCAGCGGGTTGCCTGCGAGATGCTTGAGGTAGAGGCTCACCACATACGCCACCGCGAGTGCGCTCAGCACGATCGCCAGGCGCTGATGAGGCGTGTTGCCAAAGCGTCGCTTCGTTGCCACGAACGCCACCGCGGCGATCGGGATGAGGATGTAGAACGCCACCTCCAAGTCCAGCGTCCATGCTTGGCCCATCACGTTGATGGCAGTCGTCGGATGGTAGTTCTGCGCGAACCCATAAACGCTCAGTAGGCCCAAAAGGCCACCTTCGCCGCGATCCCAGATTACGTAGATGGTGGTCACTACCCAGAAGGCCGGGATGATCCGTAGTGCGCGGTTACGGAAGTAGCGCGAGATCGACGGTAGCGGCGTGCCCAGCGTGTATGTCGCCAGGAACGTGCGCGTCAGCAGATACCCAGACAGCGCAAAGAAGATGTAGATCCCCGCGCGCATGTTCACGAACTCGGGTGCCAGCACGCCAAAGATCGGCTTGAACTGAGCCGTCGTGCCTTCGCCGCTCACCGAGCCTTTGCCCAAGCTCCAGATCAGCGTGGCAATGCCCGCGTGGAAGACGAGCACGAACAGCGCCGCCAGCGCACGCAGGCCGTCTCCCGCGGTGAACCGGCGTGGGACCGCATCGCTAACCGTCACCGGCTCTACTGTGGCATTGCTCATGGGCGATCCTTCGGCAGGCAAACGCAGCTAGCTTAGTCCGGGAGTGTCGCCGTGGTCGCTGCTCTGCACGCGAGCCGTAGTCCCGTCTGAGCGCTCCCCCATCGGTCCGCCCTCAAACCTCATAGTCGAAGAAACCAGACCCTGTCTCGCGTCCCAGCCGCCCTGCCGCCACCATGCGGCGCAATTCCGGCGCCGGGCGGTAGCGCTCCTCGCGATACTCGTCGCACAGCGCTCCCAGCACCGTCAGCACGTGATCGAGGCCGATCGCATCGGCCCACTCGAGTGGGCCGCGGGGATGGCTCAACCCGAGCACCATCCCCGTGTCGATGTCGCGGGCGTCGCCCACACCCTCGCCCAGCGCAAACGCAGACTCGTTGATCAGCTGGCAGACAATCCTCCCCAGGACCAGGCCGGGCGCGTCGCCAACCCAGACAGTGTGCTTACCGAGCGCGGTGAAGAAGCGCTCCGCGCGGCCCGCCGCCACGGGCGAGGAGCTCTCGCTGCGGGTCAGCTCCACCAGGTTCGCGTGCTCCAGCGGGCCGACCACGTGGAAGCCCACCGCGCTACCGCCTGGATCCAGTGCACCCAATGAGCCCTGCGCGCAAAGCAACACCCGAGCGCCGCCCTGCGGGTGGGATAGGCCGCGACGGTCGGGCTGACCGTCAGGGGCTCCACTACCACTGCGGCCGACGGGGCTTGCCTCGCAATCAAGCACCAGCGAGGGCAGCACACCGCTCTTGGGCGCATGTGGCGAGCGCACCTCATAGCCGGCCGCTTGCGCCGCCACCCGCAACTCGTCTGCGAGCACGCTCTCGCCCGCGATCACCACCACGCCCTCGCCGTTGTGGCCGGGCGAACCCGACTCGAGCGGCTCCGGGTCGGGCGCGCGGTGGGCGCTGGAGACTTCCGAGTAGTCGTAGTAGCCGCGGCCGCTCTTGCGCCCATACAGCCCCGCCGCCACATAACGCGCCGCGATCATCGACGGGCGCCAGCGCGGCTCGCCAAAACTCTGCTCGTAGAAGCTCTTTGATATCTCAAAGCCCGTGTCCACGCCCACCAGGTCCATCAGCTCGAACGGACCCATACGAAAGCCGCCTTGCATCCGGCAGATGCGGTCGATCGTCTCGAGATCCGCCGCCTGCTCCTGCAGTAGACGTAGCGCCTCCAGGCCAAACGGGCGGTTGCAGCGGTTGACGATGAACCCGGGGCCGTCCTTCGCAACGATCACCGTCTTGCCCATCGCTTCGCCTGTCGCCTGGGCGATTGCCAGCGCCTCAGCAGAGGACTCCACGCCTGCCACCACCTCCAACAGGCGCATCAGCGGTGCGGGATTGAAGAAGTGCATGCCCACTACCCGCTCGGGGTGCGTTGCGCCGGTGGCGATCGCCGTCACCAGCAGCGACGAGGTGTTCGTCGCAATCACGCAGCTCTGGCTGACTATCTCTGACAGCTCCCCGTACATCTCGTGCTTGAGCTCCAGGCGCTCGGGCGCCGCCTCGATCACGAGATCACAGTTGGCTAGCGCCGCCATGTCGTCCACCGGCTGCAGGCTCTCCGCCGCCCGTGTGGCCTGCTCGTCTGTCAGCTTGCCCTTCTCCGCTTCCTTTGCCAGTCCCCGGCGCGCGTTCTCCACGCCCTTCTCTAGCGCTTGTGGGAATGGGTCATACAGCAGCGTGCGCGCACCCGAGCGCGCGGCCAGTTGGGCGATGCCGTTACCCATCGTCCCGGCTCCCAACACGCCGATGACGGACGCCGGCCTACCCACCCCGCCGGCGGAGCCGGCCTCATCATCCTGCTGTACCTGCTCCTGAGCGGACATGCGACTGGACCCCGCCCGGCGCTCAGGAGGGAATGAGCGCGTTGATCCCGGTCACGCTACGCCCGATGATCAGTTTCTGGATCTGCGAGGTGCCCTCATAGATCGTCGTCACGCGTGCGTCGCGGAAGTAACGCTCCACCGGGTGGTCGTCCACGTAGCCCGCGCCGCCGTGCACCTGGATCGCCATGTTCGCGCACTCCAGCGACGCCTCCGTGGCGTGCAGCTTCGCGATCGACGTCTCGAGCGTGTTCGGGCGGCCCTTGTCCTTGAGAAAGCCCGCACGCCACACGAGCAGGCGCGATGCCTCGGTCTTGACGACCATGTCGGCGATCATCGCCTGCACCAGCTGGAAGCTAGCGATCGGTTTGCCGAACTGCTCGCGCTCCTTCGCGTATTTCACCGACTCAT
>Ga0210383_10003283_pt1 | contig 14517 bp, 14 predicted proteins | sample IncBWC14OmetaG_FD_160072 | JGI IMG/M metagenome (GOLD analysis project Ga0210383, IMG submission 160072) | Forest soil microbial communities from Barre Woods Harvard Forest LTER site, Petersham, Massachusetts, United States - Inc-BW-C-14-O ...
ACGGGCACGACCGCGGCGCCAAAGTGATTGCGCGCGCCCTGCGCGATGCCGGCATGGAAGTGATTTACACCGGGCTCCGGCAAACTCCGGAGATGATTGTGAGCGCGGCGCTGCAGGAAGATGTTCAGGTCATTGGCTTGTCGATTCTTTCCGGCGCGCACAACGCCATCGTGCCGCGGGTGATGGACCTGATCAAACAAAGCAAGATGGATGATGTTCTGGTGCTAGTGGGCGGGATTATTCCCGACCAGGATATAGATGCTCTCAAGAAACGCGGCGTGGCTGCGGTGTTCCAGCCGGGCACTGCCATGGACGACATCGTGAAATTCATCCGCGCGAACGTGAAGGGTGCGGGCGTTCCCACCGCAGGCTGATCGTGCCCAATCCGAATCTAGCTAGCATCCGGCAAGAACTTGAGTGTACGGTTGGTCCTGCGCCCTGGTATTGGAAGACCTTTCCGACGTTTCATTCCGCGGCGGGGCAGCCGTTTGCCTGGACACATCAGGGCGATCAGGGGCCAGTGGGATATGTGGTTTCGTTGGCGCCGCAGCAGGAACCCAACCAGCTTCGGCTGGCGTTGAACACCTACTGCCGACCGTTTCTGGTCTCGCCCAGTTGTCTCGGGATTTGGTGCCCAGAAGGACGCAACATTCGGCTGACCGGTTTCGATCCCGATCAGCTTAAAGCGTTTGACCTGGCTGAGATTGCGGGATGGTTCAAGCAATCTTCCGATCGTATTTATGCCAAGACCCCGCCGGTCGCGGAGTTCGAGGTGCCCCTCGAGCTGGGCCCGGGCATGCACAAGATTGAAGTGCCACCGGAACTGGCGACGGTGGATGAATTGATCGTCCCCACCAGCTATAAGGCGATGTCGAATGACGACCCGGCGTTCGCTCTCTTTGTTTTCTACCTGCAGGCAGGGCTGGTGGAGGTGCTGCCGCAGAAGTGGTTCACGGCCTCGCAGTACCAGGTGGGGAAACAATGGATTTCGCGCGCGGCACGCGACCGGGAATCGCAACGCATCTTTGGGGAATGCTTCGGCGTAGGAACGTTTCTGCTGGAGGAAGATGGATGCCGGCTGGATGAGTGGTTGGAACGACGAGCTTAGTCTTAAGTTCTTAAAACCACAGCCGGATTCCCACCCCTTGGAAAAGCTAAAGGCGGGAACCCGACTCGACTGAAATTCACAACGGTTTTCTGGACTGCGCACGCACCTTCGCCCAGCGCTTTCTTTGCGCTGCCGCGATGCGCTCGCGGGCTGCAGCCGACAACCGGCGTTTCATGTGATTGCCTGAGCGCAGCGAGGCTTGTGGGCCTCGGATCTTTACCTTGCTCAGCTGTGCAATCACTTTTTCCAGTTGTTTAAGCTCGCCCTCCGCACGTTTGCGTTCTGCTCTCAACTGCTCTAGAACCGCATCTAGATCAGCCATGCACGCTCCCTTTGGAGATTTACAGCATGCCAGTGAGCATACTCTATTGCCGCGTGGCGGTCAGCAGTCTGGGTGCCGGTAGCATAAGGGTAAACAGCAACCGGGATTCCCCCGGCCAGAAGCCGGATCTCTTCCGGTGCAAATCGTGGTTGGGATTTCAATCAAGGCAAACCAGGAACTCTGTGACGCGATACGACGCCGCAAGTTATATACTTACTAACATCAACACTTAATAACTAATTAATCTATTTATTAACTCATCCTATTCCCCGCGATTAATTCGATTGACACTAACCCTGCGCGCGACAGACGATCGTTCAGCTCGATAGCGACCGCAAGCCATATCCTCACTGTGGCCCGATCAGGAGCACTGAACGTGAACTATTTGCTTTTTGTGGGCCTTGCGTTATTTAGTTCGGCGTGTGGGGCGTTGCTGGTGACGCTCCTTCGCATGACGCGGCGTAATCCCTTGCAAGCCCGGTCTCAGCCGGGAGCCGAATCGGAGCACCAAGAAAGAGAGTAGTGCATGACCGAGACCGCAGATGCGGCAGCGGCCGCTGCAGCGTTAGTTGTGTCCAAGGATGCGCTCGCTTGCCAGTTAATCATCGACGCACTGCGGCCGCTTGCCATACGCGCCGAGATTTGTGAAGAGGTGTTTGCCGCCGCCCGCATTTTGGATAAGCAGAAGTTCGAGGCTGTCGTTGTTGACCTTTTGCTGGGGCAGGGCGCGATTCTGGTGATGGAGCAGTTGCGTTTTTCACGTTCAAACCGCACCGCCGTTACTTTCGCCATCGCCACCGGCGGCGGGGAGCGGACGCCGGGCGCCCGACTGGATTCGACTTTTGTGCTGCCAAGGCCGCTCTCGGCCGACTCGATCAGCCAAATCTTGCGGGCCGCGTACGGGCTCATGGTGCGTGAACGGCGGCGATATTTCCGCTGTCCCCTTGCAGTTCCTGCCTTTGTGAGAGCGGGTCAATCCGAAGAGTTCTTGTGCCAGACCGTCAACATCAGCGAGGGTGGGGTCGCGATCAGCACCCGCACCATGCCGGATCCCGAGCTCGCGACAGCCGTGCGCTTTAGCTTGCCGGATCGCTCTAGCCAGCTGTTCTCCGAAACGAAAGTGTGCTGGCGCGGCCAGGAAGGTCTGGTCGGGCTGGAGTTTCAATCTCTAGCTGCGCCGCAAAAGTCGGAGTTGCAGGAATGGCTAGCCCGCAAGCTCGAGGAAACTCTTCCAGAAAACGTTGCTGCGCTGTTTCGCAGCGTAGGCCAACTCTAGATTTGGCCAGAATCTGGCGAGGTACGATTCTTCGTTGGGTAGATAACGCAAACAGCGGCCCGGGGAAGGGATTCGGACCCCTCCGGCTTGGGTCTCTCAGGCCTGACGAAGCAGTTTTGCCCTCTCCCCCGTACCGCCTGAGATCAAAGCCGTGGCTCCGTAAATCCTCCCCCAGTGACCCTGCTTGCCGGCTTCGGCCGTGAGGTTTCTGGCCGAAAAAAAAGCCGGCAAAACTGTGAAGTTGCCGTGCTTGCGATGCACTGGAGCCTTCGAGCCTAGGAGAAAAGTGGCCCCCACCACCACGTTCGTGCTCTTCCAAGCCCTCGCCAGGCTCGAATAGACTTCTCGCCGAACGGACTCCCAGGCCCTCCACTGCGTGATGCGTCCGCAACTGTGCGGCACGCCCCGCCCGGAAGTCCTTAGCAGACCTCATTTTTTTGTGAAGATTTTCTTAGGAGCTTTCTAACGAGCCATGGATAAAGCAGTAAGGCACCTTTACGAGTTTGGTCCTTTTGTATTAGACCCCGGCGAGCGCCTTCTGCGAAATGGCGCGGCGCGCATCGAACTTCCGCCTCGGGCTTTCGACACGTTGCTGGCGCTCGTGGAGAATAGCGGCCGGCTGTTGGAAAAAGACGCGCTGATGAGAACCGTATGGCGCGATACCGTGGTCGAGGAGAACAACTTGAGCCAGGTCGTTTATCTGGTGCGCAGGGCTTTGCACGAAAGAGAGGACGGGGCGCGCTACATAGAGACAGTGCCGAAGCGGGGCTACCGGTTCGTCGGCGAAGTTCGGGAATTCGAGGCCGATCCTCCGGGAAATGGCAACGGCCATAAAGGTGGCAACGGCCTAAAGGCGCGCTCCACAGCTTCTTCTTCCGACTCTTTAGTCAATCACCCTCGAGTCTCAGACGATCACTCCGGTCTAGCGGATTCGCCAGCAGAGAGTCTAGGGTCTGAGGTCGATTCCCAACCGGTTTCTGTGGCTGGCTCAGATGGCGTCGGAGCCCCGGCGCCACACTCGGCCGTCCGGCGCGGCTGGATGACGGGACTCCTGGGTGGGCTGGCGATTGTGGCTTTGGTAGTCCTGGTGGAAGGAGCGGGCTGGAAGCAGAGGCTGTTCGAGAGGCCGGGCCTCACTTCGATTCGGTCGGTGGCCGTGCTGCCGATGCAGAATCTCTCGAACGATCCTAACCAGGAATACTTTGTCGATGGGATGACTGACGAACTCATCACGGATCTGGCACAGCTTCACGATCTTAAGGTGGTATCGAAGACTTCGATCATGCAATACAAAGGGACGCGTAAACCGCTTCCACAGATTGGGCGTGAGTTGGGAGTGGACGCTGTGGTGGAAGGCTCGGTGCTGCATTCGGGGGATCGGGTGAGAATCACGGCGCAATTGATCCGGACGGCGACTGATCGCCATATCTGGGCTGCAGCCTACGATGGCGACCTGAAAGACGTCCTTTCGCTGCAGGCGCGCGTAGCTGAGGAGATTACGAATCGGGTGAAACTTAATTTGAGCGCCGAAGAGACTGGACGGCTGCGGCGGCCGCGCGCCGTGGACCCGAAAGCCTTCGATCTTTACCTGCATGGCCGCTACGCCTGGAACCAAAGAAGTGTGCAAGGGTTTCGCCAGGCAATCGAGTATTTCAATCAGGCGCTTGAAAGAGATCCCGAATTCGCCCTCGCTTATTCCGGGCTGGCGGATTGCCATACGCTGCTAACGCTCTACGGAGACGGTGTCGGCAATATGGCCGAGGCCGAGGCAGCCGCAAAGAAGGCGCTCCAACTCGACGACACGCTGGCCGAAGCGCACACCTCCTTGGCTGCGGTTAAGGTGCTGCATGACTGGGATTGGCAGGCCGCCGAGCAGGAGTTCCGTCGGGCGATTGAGCTGAATCCCAACTTCGCCCGGGCCCACCATTGGTATGGCAATCTCTTGCTCGGCCCGGAAGGCCGCCATGAAGAAGCGATCGCGGAACTGGAGCGCTCCCGCGAATTGGACCCACTCTCTTTGATCATCAACGCCGACGCTGGGTTTGGGTATTATTTGGCCGGCCGTTACGAACCGGCGCTGCAAGCTTACCGCAGAGTTCTGGCCTTGAACCCCAACTTCATACCGGTACGCTTCTATCTCGCGAAATATTATCGTCAGACCGGCCAGTATGATCTTTGGCTTAAGGAAAGCGTGGAGAATGACCGTCTGTCAGGTCTTCTCGACCGGGGTCAATCTTTGCAACGCCTTTATGCTCAGGGCGGGTTCCGGGCTACGATGGAGGAGATGGCCAAGCCCCCCGAAGTAGGCAGTCTGGCAAGGCCGAAGCCATTCAGAATCGATTCTTGCTCGTCAGCAGAGGCAAATGCAGCGCTCGGCAGAAATTCGGCAGCGCTCAATGCGCTGGAGGATTGCTACCGATGGTCCGAACCCGCCCTGATTTATCTCAAGGTCGACCCGGTCTGGACGAACCTCCATTCGGAGCCGCGCTTTCAAGCTCTGCTCGGTCGTCTCCACCTGCAGTAACTCGGCTCTTGAGACGTCCTCACCTTCGACGTGATCTTCCGTCTTGTCGAGCGTCTGCGTCCGCGGAGGCGGCCTGCCTTCCGTTGCGCGCTCCCGCAAGAGTGGTATACCGTAAACAGTCCGATCTCTTCGTTCATACTCATGGCTGATCGCATCGAAGCGCCTCCAGATTACTCGTCGAAGACTGCCAATGTCCTGACGACGAAAGTCGACCCCACCTCGGCGCGATTCGAGGCGAACATGCGCTTTCTGGCCGACCTCATGTCACAGGTGCGCAACGAAAGCGAGAAGATCAGTGAAGGCGGCGGAACGAAAGCCGTCGAAAACCAGCATGCCAAGGGACGACTTACAGCACGCGAGCGGATTGAGTTGCTGGTGGACCCGGGAACCTTCTTCGAGCTGGGAATTTACGCCGCTCATGGCATGTATGAAGAGTGGGGCGGAGCGCAAGCCGCGGGTGTGATCACAGGTCTGGGGCGCATCCACACGCGCATGGTGATGATCATTGCGAACGACGCCACGGTGAAGGCAGGAGCGTTTTTCCCGATGACCTCGAAGAAAGTGATTCGCAGCCAGAACATCGCCATCGAGAACCGCATTCCGACGGTCTACCTGGTGGATTCGGCGGGAGTGTTTCTGCCGCTGCAGGAAGATGTGTTCCCCGACACGGACGACTTCGGCCGCGTGTTCCGCAACAATGCCGTGATGTCCGCTATGGGTATTCCGCAGATCGCGGCCATCATGGGCATGTGCGTGGCCGGCGGCGGATACCTGCCGGTAATGTGCGATCACGTTCTGATGACGGACGGCAGCGGCTTGTTTCTGGCCGGGCCGGCGCTGGTGCAGGCAGCGATCGGACAGAAAGTTTCGGCGGAAGATCTGGGAGGAGCCGCAATGCACGCCGCCATTAGCGGCACGGTCGATTTTCGCGAACCTGATGATGCGGCCTGCCTGGCTCGCATTCGTTCCATCATCGAAAAGTGGGGATACCGGCGGCAATCGCCCTGGGATCGCAAGAAGCCGGTCGCACCGGCGCTGGCGGCTGAGGAGATTTACGGCATTTACGATTCCTCACCGGCGCGGCCTTACGACATGAAGGAGATTCTTGCCCGCGTGCTCGATGGCAGCCGCTTTGACGAATACAAGGCGGAATATGGGAAGACGCTGATCTGTGGCTATGGACGCATCGGCGGCTTCGCCGTGGGAATTGTCGCCAACCAGAAGTTGCATGCGCAGGCTACGGACCACGAAGGCCACAAGCGGATCGAGTTCGGCGGCGTGATCTACACCGAATCCGCAGAGAAAGCGGCGCGTTTCATCATGGACTGCAACCAGAATCTCATCCCGCTGATTTTCTTTCACGACGTGAACGGCTTTATGGTGGGCCGGGACGCGGAGTGGAGCGGCATTATCAAAGCGGGCGCGAAGATGGTAAATGCGGTATCGAACTCCGTGGTTCCGAAGATCACTGTGATTGTGGGAGGATCGTTCGGCGCCGGTCACTACGCGATGTGCGGCAAGGCGTTTGATCCGCGATTCGTTTTCGCGTGGCCAACTGCGCGCTACGCCGTGATGAGCGGCGACTCAGCGGCGGGAACCCTGGTGGAGATCAAAGTGAAACAACTCGAGCGTGGCGGCCAGAAGCTCGGTGAGGACGAAAAGAAAGAGCTGTACGAATCGGTGAAGCGTACCTACGACGAGCAGACCGATCCGCGCTACGGGGCGGCCCGGCTGTGGATCGACAAGATCATCGACCCCATCGAGACTCGCGACGCAATTGCCCAGGCTCTGGAAGCGGCGGCGCTGAATCCCGAGGTGCCGGAGTTCAAAGTGGGAGTGCTGCAAACATAGAGTTAGCCACGGATTTTCGCGGGTTAACACGGATACGGGTATAGCGAAGTCTCTGAGTTTTTTCTTTTAAGGTTGATTCGTGGGAATTCGTGTGATCGGTGGCAGGTTTTGAGTATGTCTGATTCCGTGAAGCTCATCGAATGTCCGCGCGATGCCTGGCAGGGGCTGAAGGGCCAGATTCCGCCCGACATCAAGCGCGCCTATTTGCAGGCGTTGATCAGCGCTGGATTTAAGCACATCGACGCGGTTTCGTTCGTGTCGCCGAAAGCCGTGCCGCAGATGGCGGACTCAGAAGAAGTATTGAAGGAACTCGATCCACCTGACGACGTGGAGATCATCGGCATCGTGGTCAACGAAAAGGGCGCGCAGCGCGCCATCGATACGCAAGCGGTACATACTTTGGGATTTCCTTATTCGATCTCGGAGACTTTTTTGCGCAAGAATCAGAATCAGTCCGCCGAGCAGGCGCTCGAGGAACTGGAAAAGATTCAGACGAAAGCCGACAATGCCGCACTCGATATCGTGGTCTATATCTCAATGGCATTTGGCAATCCCTACGGCGACCTGTGGAACGTGGACGAAGTAATAGAGGCGATCTCGCTGCTGGAAGTCGACAATCTGCGTATGATCTCTCTGGCTGACACGGTCGGCGTGGCCACTCCGGAACAGGTTAGCGAACTGGTCGGCGCGGTGACGACGAAGTACGATTACCTGGAGATCGGAGTTCACCTGCACAGCCGCCCGGAGCAAGCCGCGGCGAAAATCCTTGCGGCGTACGACGCGGGCTGCCGCCGCTTTGATTCGGCATTAGGCGGACTAGGAGGTTGCCCTTTCGCACAAGATGCGCTGGTAGGCAACATTGCAACCGAAACAGTGATTGAAGCCCTTAAGCAGCGTGGCGCTGAGTTACCGCCTCTGAAGCCGCTGGACGCGCTGCTGCGCGCGACCGCAGAGATTGGGGCGCGGTATTCGAATTCTGTTGCCGACGATTAAACGTCTCCGGATATGACCGAAGTGAACTACAAGACGATCCAACTCGCATACGACTCTGGCATCGCTACGATCACGCTGAACCGTCCGGACAGGCGCAACGCCATCAGCTTCGAGTTGATTGACGATCTGCTGCGCGCGCTGCAGGAAGTGGAGGCATCCGACGCGCGCGTACTCATCGTGACCGGAGCAGGCAAAGCTTTCTCTTCCGGCATGGACCTGGACAACCTGAAAACGCTGATCGGCCGTTCGCCCGAAGAGAACCTGAAAGATTCTGACACGATGGTTCGCTTGTTCCGAGCGCTTTACGAATTTCCAAAAGTCACCATCGCTGCGGTGAATGGAGCTGCGATCGCCGGGGGCACCGGGCTGGCTTTGCTCTGCGATTTCACGCTGGCTGTTCCCGAAGCGAAGTTCGGCTACACCGAGGTGCGCATCGGATTTGTACCCGCCATCGTTTCCACTTTCCTGCTGCGCCAGGTCGGAGAGAAACAGGCGCGCGACCTGCTGCTGACTGGGAGAATCATCGGCGCCGAGGAAGCGGCGCGCATGGGATTGATCAACGAAATCGTCGCGCCAGAAAATCTGATGACGCGGGCCCGGGAATTGGCTGCGCTGCTGATGGAGAACAGTCCGACTTCTTTGCGAGCGACAAAGAAACTACTGAACGATCACGCGCGCGCCGAACTTGATTCACGGATTGAAGCTGCGGTGCGGGAGAACGCGGCGATCCGCACCACCCCTGACTTCCGGGAGGGGATTGCGGCATTTCTCGAAAAACGCAAGCCGGTATGGAGCGGGAAATGAAGTGCGGGAAATGAAGTCGGCTCACCCACAGGCGGTAAACGAAACCCGGCTGCGTGTGCGTTACGCCGAGACTGATCAAATGGGCGTGGTCTACCATTCCAACTATTTCATCTGGTTCGAGGTGGGACGCGTCGAATTGCTGCGGCAGTTGGGTTTTTCCTATCGCGACATGGAGAGCAAGGATGGACGGTTCATCGCGGTCGCCGAAGCCAAATGCCGCTATCGGTCGCCGGTGCGCTACGACGAAGAGGTTGTGGTGCGCACGCAGTTATTGAATGTGCGCAAGTCAGTGATCCACTTTGGTTATGAATTGCGGCGCGCCGCGGATGGCGCTCTGCTGGCGGACGGCGCGACAACGCACATCGTCACCGGTCCAGATATGAAAGTTGCCGCGCTGCCGGCGAAGTATTTGAAGGTATTTCGTGCAGCCCTGGGAAAACGAAACGGAAATTCTCTTGAACGCACTTCACATTAACGGGAACGATCTCACTCTAGAAGCGGTGCGCGAGGTCGCGATTGAAAGGCGCCCGGTGCTCTTGTCCCCTGACGCGCGCGAGGCCGTGGATCGTGCGCGCGCCGTGGTTGACGAAATCGTCGCCAGTAACAAAGTTGCCTATGCGATCACTACCGGCGTCGGCAAGCTTAGCGACGTCCGCATTGTTGGCGACCAGATTCGCGAACTGCAAGTCAACCTGGTGCGCTCGCACTCCGCCGGAGTGGGTGAACCGCTCTCCGTGCCAGAAACGCGCGCCATGATGCTGTTGCGAGCCAATTCCCTGGCCAAGGGCTACTCGGGCGTGCGCGGGGCGGTGATCGACACGCTGTGCGAAATGCTGAACCGCGGCGTCACCCCGTTCGTGCCATCGCAGGGCAGCGTAGGCGCAAGCGGAGATCTGGCGCCTCTGGCGCATCTGGCGCTGGCGTTGATTGGTGAAGGGGAATGTATCGACGCTGCGGGCGTGCGCGTTTCCAGTAGTGATGTGCTGAAGCGGGCGCAGATCAAGCCGCTGACGCTGGAGGCAAAAGAATCCATTTCGCTGATCAACGGCACGCAGGGCATGCTGGCCGTGGGTACGTTGGCGCTGCTCGCGGCCGAAACGCTCGTGGATTCTGCCGACGTGCTGGGCGGCCTGTGTTGTGACGCGCTCAAGGGCACGGACACCGCTTTCGACGAGCGCATCCACAAGGCTCGGCCGCACAGTGGTCAGATGAAGACGGCGGCGAATTTGCGGCGCATGCTCGAAGGCAGCCAGATTCGCGAATCGCACCGCGAATGCGGCCGGGTGCAGGACGCGTATTCGCTGCGGTGCATCCCGCAAGTGCACGGTGCGGTCCGCGATACGCTGGCGCACTGCCGCAAAGTGTTTGAGATCGAGGCGAATTCCGCCGTCGACAACCCTCTGGTATTCATCACCGACGCCAGAAATCTCGCGGGCGATGTAATCTCGGGGGGAAATTTTCACGGCGAGCCGCTCGCGTTTGCTCTGGATTTTCTGGGCATCGCCCTGAGCGCGCTCGCCGGGATCAGCGAGCGCAGAATCGAGCGTTTGGTAAACCCCGCGCTCAGCGAGGGTTTGCCGCCCTTCCTGGCACAAGGCGCAGGATTGAATTCAGGTTTCATGATGCCGCAGGTCACGGCGGCGGCGCTGGTCAGCGAGAATAAAGTGCTGGCGCATCCCGCGTCGGTGGATTCGATTACGACCTCGGGCAACAAGGAAGACTATGTCTCCATGGGCATGACGGCGGCGATCAAGCTGAAGCGGATTGTCGAAAACACGCGCAACGTGCTCGCGATTGAAGCCATGGCCGTGGCCCAGGCAATCGATTTTCTCGCTCCGCTGAAGACCTCGAAGCGCGGACAGGCTGCGCACGCGGCGATCCGTTCGGTGTGTCCGACGATGGAGAGAGACCGGGTCATGTACAAAGACTTCGCGCGGCTCGCGGAGTTGATTGCCAGCGGCAAGCTGGCCGAAGTCATCCGCTGAGGAATTTCCTGAGCCGCGGCATCTTATGGAAGCGTTGGATTGACACAGGATTTACGGACATCTAGTCTTGCGGCACTCCTGATGGCACCGTCTATCGACAGCTTGCGCAAAAATCATCACTACGTTCATTACATCCTTCTCGGCGTTGCCGTGCTCGCCTGCCTTATCCCTTTTTCCGGCAAGCCTTTCAATATTGATGACACGTTGTTCGTTTATGAGGCGCGGCAGATCGCGCAGCATCCGCTTGATCCTTTTGGATTCAAGGTGAATTGGTATCTCGATGCGATACCGATGGCGTATGAAACCAGAAATCCTCCTCTGGCGTCCTACTACAGCGCTGCCGCAGCGATTTTTGTCGGGTGGTCGGAACGGGCGCTGCACCTCGCGTTTCTGCTGCCGGCGCTCGCTACGATATGGGGCACATACCGCCTGGCGCGACGACTTACAGATTCACCGCTGCTGGCTACCGTGGCCACTCTTCTAACACCCGGGTTTCTCGTATCTGCCAACAGCGTGATGTGCGACACGATGGCGCTGGCGCTCTGGCTTTGGGCCATCATTTTCTGGATCGAAGGGTTTGAGCCACAGAAACCGCGCTATCTGGCTATTTCGGCTGTTCTGATCACTTTATGTGCGTTGACGAAGTATTTTGGAATCGCTTTGATTCCCCTGCTAGCCGCGTATTCATTGGTCCGGCAGCGGCGTCTCGGAAGCTGGGCCTGGCATCTGCTGGTGCCAATTCTGGCCCTCACGGGATACCAGCACTGGACGAAAGCGGTCTACGGACTGCGCATGATCACGTTCGCTGCTCATATCGCTACCGGAGTTCGACAGGGAAGGCACGCTTCAATCCTGGCGAATGCTTTGGTTGATCTCAGCTTTGTCGGAGGATGCGTGCTGCCCGCGCTCACGTTTGCTCCTTTCATCTGGCCGCGCAAGAAGATTCTCGCAGTCTGCATGCTGAGCGCACTTGCGGGGTTTCTCGTTAGCACGGGCCGAATAAGTCTCGGCGAGACCTTGGGGCCGTCCGACTTTTATCGGCATTGGTTTCTTGTCGGGGTCCAACTGACGCTGTTCATTGCCGCCGGGTTCTCCGTGATGGCGCTGGCGATCGCGGACGCATGGAAACGCAGGGATGCTGACTCCTTGTTGCTGATGCTTTGGGTTTTGGGGACCTTTATTTTTACCGGCTTCGTGAATTGGACCATCAACGCACGTTCCGTGCTCCCGCTGATTCCGGCTGCTGCCATCCTGCTCGCGCGGCGCGTCGATGCCCTGCGTGCTCCGTCGATGCGCTGGCATTGGCAGCCTGCGATATTGGCCATCCCGCTAGCATTAGCAGGCGCGGTATCGCTCTGGCTCACATGGGCTGACACAAAACTCGCCGATTCGGCGCGAACCGCGGCAACACTGATCGAACAGAAGACGATCGAGCAGGGGACCCAAAGCCAGCCGGGTGCGGTCTGGTTCATGGGGCATTGGGGATTTCAATATTATATGGAATCGTTCGGTGCGCGTGCCGTCGCAGTGAATGACCCGCCGCGCCAGCCGGGGGATTATCTCGCTGTGGCAGAGAGCGCCCGTCTATTCGAGATGCGCCCGGAGTTCGTGACTTCACGCGATGTAATTGAGATCCCCGTGTCTCTCGGAATTACGACCGCCCAAAGTCAACTTGGCGCGGGTTTTTACTCTGCCGACACGGGTCCGCTGCCTTTTGCCATCGGGCCAGTCCCGCCCGAGCGCTACGAATTAATTCGCCTGGGACGGAGATTGATTCCCGCCGCGACGGTGTCATCGCCTTAAGGTGGCGAGACCGCTTTCGCCGCGCTGCCGTCCAATCCCAACTTATCTGCGATTCCCTTTAACGCCTCGATACAGAAGGCGATGTGTTCGTCGAGGTCCATGCCCAGCGCGGCAGCGCCGTTGATGATGTCGTCGCGGTTCACTTTCCGGGCGAAGGCTTTATCCTTCATTCTTTTTCGCACTGACTTTGCGTCCACCTCGGCCAGCGACTTTCCGGGCTTGATCAAGGCAACGGCGGTGATGAATCCGGCAAGTTCGTCGCAGGCGAAGAGAGCTTTTTCCATAGCCGTGTCGCGAGGGACGCCAGTGTATTCGGCGTGAGACATGATGGCTCGGGTGATCACTTCAGGCCAACCGCGCTCCTTCAGGATTTCGTTGCCTCGATATGGGTGGTCCTCAAGGCTGGGATATCTTTCGTAGTCGAAGTCGTGGATGAGTCCGACGATGCCCCACAGGTCTTCTTTGGACAAGCCAAGTTCCGATACTCCGGAGGCTTCATCATCAAACTTGCAGGAGCAAGCGCGCATGCAGGCCTCCACCGCCAGCGCGTGTTTGCGCAAACTTTCCGACTGGGTGAACTCAGTTAGTAAACACCATGCGGTCTCACGATCGATCATGTTCTTGGCCCGGTTTCTGCGGAGTTTTGCCGCTTAGCTTTGGTTTTCGCCGGCAAGATTCACGGCTTTATGCATTTTAACCTTGACATCCACAGGCCTTGTGCCGCAGATTAGCCCTGCGGTTGGAACCTTCCCCCAAATTTCAGGTTCCTGGGTAGTAGTAAGGAGTAGCCGGCTCTGGCACTCCCACAACCCGATGGCCACGACTCTTGCCCCAGTAGATTCTAGGGAAGTCGTCCGTTGCGATCATTGCTTGCTGGTTCAATTCCGTACGGTCAATAACAATTGCCGGCGCTGCCACTCGTCCCTGGACGAGGAACCCGAGCCCGAGCCGGTGGTGATGGCGCCGCCGGTGATGATGCCCATGCCTGGCACCGGCCGTGGACACCTGAACCTGGCCACGTCGATCCGCTCACTGCGTTTGCGGAGCGGGCTGAGCCAGCGGCAACTGGCCGGACGTATGTCCGTGCCGCGGACTTACGTTTCCAAGATTGAAAACGAGAAAGCTACGCCTACGCTGTCGTCCCTGGAACGGCTGGCGCGAGCATTGGAGGTGACCGTGCCGGAACTGCTCAGTGGCGGAGAAAAGAACCGCCAGGACGAAATCAGCGAACTGATGAAAGATCAGTTCATCGCGGAGATTCTGCCGTTTGTTTCGCAACTGAACGGGATGCAGATGTCGAGTGTCCTGACTCAGCTGCGGGATTTGACGGTGAGGCCGAGAAGAACCGCGTAGTCGAAAAGATTCATGTGGGGACAGCCGTCCCTTCGGCAAGCTCAGGGCAGGCTCTCGGCTGTGCATCCGGCGAAGCCGGCTGCTGCACCTACACGACTTTATCCGGGCAACCAGCCAACTCGATGCCGGGACCAATCCCTTGGTCCCGGCTTTTTTCTCGCTCGTCCTCTGGTGAATCCGAAGTAGATCGACTGACATCTATCCAGCATGAGCCTTGAAGAAGTTGGAAGTGTTTTTTCTGCGGGATCGGCCCACCCTGCCTCTGTGAATCAATCGGAAGCGAATGAATGGGGCGACGAGTCTTCGCCACGACCGGCACCTGCCTCGAGTTCCGCTGCCGATGACGATTCCTTGCTGGACGCCTATTCCCATGCGGTTACGGGCGCGGTCGGGATCGTCAGCCCCTCGGTGGTGAACATTGAAGTGCATCAGGCTGGGGGTCGCACGCGCTCCGGTGAGCCTCGCGAACGGCGGGGCGGAGGCTCGGGGTTCGTATTT
>Ga0210383_10003284_pt1 | contig 14517 bp, 7 predicted proteins | sample IncBWC14OmetaG_FD_160072 | JGI IMG/M metagenome (GOLD analysis project Ga0210383, IMG submission 160072) | Forest soil microbial communities from Barre Woods Harvard Forest LTER site, Petersham, Massachusetts, United States - Inc-BW-C-14-O ...
CGGTTGCCTTCGAAAACGCGGTGAGGCACAAGCCAATCTGGCGTTCCTTCAGCTTTCACCTGTTCCGGCGTTTTGCCGAAGGCCAACGCTTCAGTCTGCGCGAAAACATTCGCCAAAAGCATGTCGTGATGCCGGCCAACTACGTTGAGCGGTTTGGCGAAACCGATAAAGTCGCATGGGATCAGCCGCGTGCCCTGATGGATCAACTGATAGAACGAATGTTGACCATTGGTTCCCGGTTCTCCCCAGTAGATGGGGCCGGTGTCGTAGTCGACTGGTCTGCCTTCTAGCGTGACGTGCTTGCCGTTGCTCTCCATGGTCAATTGCTGGAGATACGCGGGAAAACGCTTCAGGTATTGCTCATACGGCAGAACGGCAACCGTCTGCGCGCCGAAGAAGTTGTTGTACCACACAGCGAGCAGACCCATCAGGACGGGAAGGTTGCGCTCGAACGGCGTCGTGCGAAAGTGTTCATCGACTTGATGAAAACCGTCCAGCATCGAGCGAAAGTTGTCGGGACCGATGGCCAGCATTGTGGACAACCCGATCGCCGAATCCATGGAGTAGCGGCCACCGACCCAGTCCCAGAAGCCGAACATGTTGGCGGTATCGATGCCGAACTTTTCTACCTCTTTCGTGTTCGTCGACACCGCGACAAAATGCTTCGCTACCGATTTCTCATCGCCACCAAGACCCGCCATCGACCAATCGCGCGCGCTATGCGCATTCGTCATGGTCTCTAAAGTCGTGAACGTCTTCGAGGAGATGATGAACAGCGTCTCAGACGGGTCGAGATCGCGGACCGCTTCGGCGAAATCCGTACCATCGACATTCGAAACAAAGCGGAAAGTCATGCTGCGATCGCTGTAATGCTTGAGTGCTTCATAAGCCATTACTGGTCCGAGATCTGATCCGCCAATACCGACGTTGATGACGTTGCGAATGCGCTTGCCCGTGTGTCCCTTCCACGCGCCGCTCCGCACGCGATTGCTGAAGTCCGTCATCTTGTCGAGCACCGCATGGACCGCAGGCACTACGTTCTCGCCGTCTACCACGATGGACATTCCCTTTGGCGCGCGGAGAGCCACATGCAACACCGCTCGCTTTTCGGTGATGTTGATCTTTTCGCCCCGAAACATTGCTTCGATTCGCGCCTGCAAGCCAGATTCCTGCGCGAGTTGAAGCAGAAGCTTTAGCGTCTCGTCCGTGACCAGATTCTTGGAGTAATCCAGGTAAAGGCCAAGAGCCTCCACCGTCAGGCGTTCGCCGCGTTTGGGATCGCCGGCAAAGAGAGTGCGGAGGTGCGACCCCTTGATGTCTTTATGATGGCCTTCGAGCGCGTCCCACGCTTGGCGTTTGACGTCCGACTTTCCGCTGATTGGTTCCACGCGTGCTGCCATATCCGTTTTCCTTTCGTTGCTTCTGCTTGTCTAAAACGCTCTCACCGCGAAGAGGAGAGCGCGATTCACTCGCTTGCTCCCACAATCGAAATCCACCGCTGAAAGCATTCGCGTTATTTCCAGCCCGGCAGTGTGGAGGCAGCTGTTTTAATTCCTTAACATTGCCCCCTCCCAGAACCACATCATCGGGTTCAAGGGCCGCCACCAGGCGCGCAACCACGTCCACTACATCGCGTCGCCACTTTTTCTTGCCTCGTTCTTCGAATGCCTCACGACCCACGTAATCCTCGTACGTGCCCTTCTTGTACGGAAGATGGCCGAGTTCCATCGGCTCCACGATGCCATTCACAACCAACGCTGAGCCGAGGCCAGTGCCCAGCCCCAGAAAGAGCATCTTGCCGCCTTTATAACTGCCCAACGCTTGCATGGCCGCGTCGTTAATGATCTTGATCGGACAGCCGAATGCGCCTTCAAAATCAAATCCGATCCACCCGGGCGCCAGGTTATGCGGGTCGGCCACCGGCCTGTTCTGGACGACCGGGCCGGGATATCCCATTGACACAGCGTCGTACTTCCACGATCCAGCGAGTTTCTTGACTCCAGCGACCATCTGTTGCGGGGTCATCTTCGGGCCCGAGGGGAACTTTCGTGGCGTACCTTGCCCGGTGACAAGGATCTTCACGTGAGTTCCGCCAACATCGATTACCAGCACGTTCATGAGTAGGCCCGTAAACTCGATCCGTTCTAGTTTCTTATGCGACCTTGGATTTCAAGTCAGCTTCCTTGGATTTGATCACGCCCATCAATTCGTTCCAGGACTTGACGAACGACTTCGCACCTTCATCCTGAAGTTGAGCAGCCAAAGCGTCAACATCGACGCCCGCCTGGGCAAACTTTGCGATTACTTCCTCACAATCACCCCCGTCTGCAGGCAAGATCGCACCCAGTTCACCGTGCTCCGCGAGAGCCTTGAGCGTGCCCTCGGGCATGGTATTCACGGTGAACGGCGCGGCTAGGGCCTTGATGTACAGAACGTCTGAAGCTGCCGGATCTTTCGTCCCCGTGCTGGCCCACAGAAGTCTCTGCGGACGGCCACCCAGGTTGTACACGCGCTGCCAACGCGGCGAACTGAGCAATGTGCGATACGCCTTATAGGTGCGCTTGGCGATTGCGATGCCGAGTTGATTGTGGAGTGCCTCGGGAACTTTGCTGGCAACCGCCGCATCCCAACGGCTAATAAACACGGAAGCAACCGAACCAACGTTCGGGTCGAGGCCGGCATCAATGCGCCGCTCGATACCGCGCAAGAACGCTTCGGCGGCGGCGACATATTGTTCGCGCGAGAACAATAACGTCACATTGATGGGGATGCCGGCGAAGATGGATTCCTCAATCGCGGGCAGACCCTCTTTTGTACCGGGAATCTTGATCAGAAGATTCGACCGTCCCGCGCGCGCGTGCAGGTCTTTGGCTGCGGCAAGGGTACTCGCCGTGTCATAAGCGAGCAGCGGCGACACTTCCAGTGACACGAAACCGTCGACTCTGTCGGTGCGGTCGTGGATCGGGCGAAATAGATCAGCGGCCCGCGTAAGGTCGTCCAGCGCCAAGTCGAAAAATAATGCCTCTCCCGATTTACCCTTCTTCAGGTCTTCGTTAATGGCGCTGTCATAAGCTGAGCTGTTCTTGATTGCATGATCGAAGATCGTCGGATTCGATGTGAGGCCGGTGACCGAGAGCTCTTTAATGTAGCGCTCGAGCGTGCCGGTCTCCAGCAGTTCGCGTGTAATGTTGTCCAGCCAGATGCTTTGGCCGAGATTGTAAAGTAATTGTGTCGCTTTCATGATGTCACCTCAATAAATTAGAAACTCTTGCACGGCAATCGATAACCAAAGCACACATAGTCAGGATGCGACCTGTGCCGGTGCCAGGTGTTCAGCCATAACCAATCGGCCCGATTTTTCCGTTACATCCCGCAGCAATCGGAAAGCCGGTCCCGACAACAGTTCCGGAGTGCAGCGCCAGCGCCAGTTTCCGTCGGCGCGACCCGGTACATTCATGCGAGCTTCGCTGCCCAGGTTCAGCACGTCTTGCAACGGAGCAATGGCGAGCGTTGCTTTCGACGACCACGCCAACCGAATCAGTTCCCACGCAGCATCCTGAGCTTCTCCGTTAGCGCATCCGAGATAGTTCCACAAATTCTTGCGTTGCCAGTCCGGCAGCCCTTCATACCAGCCACGAGTCGTGTCGTTGTCATGCGTGCCGGTGTACACGACCGCATTCGCGACAAAATTATTTGGTAGATATGGATTATCTGCGTGGCCGTCGAAGGCGAATTGCAGGACTCGCGTGCCCGGTATTTGGAAATTATCTCGGAGCGCGGACACGTCAGGAGTGATCACGCCGAGGTCTTCTGCAATAAATGGCAGGCTGCCTAATTCTCTTTGGACAGCGTTGAAAAACTCAGCGCCCGGACCCGGCACCCACTGGCCCGATTGCGCTGTCGGTGCTCCAGCGGGCACATGCCACGCCGCGGCAAAACCGCGAAAGTGATCGAGGCGAATCACGTCCACGTGAACCAACAGCGCACGCAAGCGATCGATGCACCATTGAAATCCCGTTTGCCGCAGAGTGTCCCAGTTGTAAACGGGATTGCCCCAGAGTTGTCCCTGGGCGCTGAAGTAATCTGGAGGCACGCCGGCGACGAAGCGCGGCCGGAGATTTTCATCGAGCAGAAAAAGCTCGGGGTTGGCCCACACATCACTCGAATCCGGCGACACAAAGAACGGCAAGTCGCCGATCAGGCGCACGCCCTTGGCGTGAGCATATTGTTTGAGGCGATCTGCTTGCCGAAATAATAGGAACTGCGCAAATCGAACCTGATCGATCTGCTGCGCAGAATCTTGACGAGCCTTGGCTAAGGCTGCAGGCACGCGCCGTACCAAGTCCGCAGGCCACTCCAAGTACCAAGTGTTGTACTTGGATTTCAGAGCGCGAAAGAGCGCGTAGTCTTCAAGCCAGTGGGCCTGGTCGTGACAAAACTGTTCATATGCTGCACGAAGATTTTTGGCCGCGCCCGCACTAACTTCTGTCCACGCCCGGTCGAGCAATTCGTGCTTGAATGAGATCACTCGGTCGTAGTCGATCGAGGTCGCAGGGAACTCGGGCTTTTCGAAGTCATGCGGCAGAACCCCATCTGTAATCAGTTCGTCCGGGCTGGCCAAGAGTCCATTACCGGCGAACGACGATAGCGATTGATAAGGAGAATTGCCGTAGCCAGTCGGACCAAGTGGCAGCGATTGCCACCAAGCCTGGCCCGCATCGTGAAGTCGATCAATCCACGCGAGGGCAGACGGCCCCAAATCGCCGATGCCGTAAGGAGACGGCAGGGAAGTCACATGCAGTAGCACGCCAGACGCACGGGATCCAGGCGAAAACGCTGACGGGCTTCCATGGCCACCGTTATCGCTCATGGTTGTCCTTTCGTCTGGCTCAGGGCGTTGCTCACAATCGCTTGCGCCTCGTCCACGATGGCATTCAGGTGGGCTTCGTCACGGAAGCTCTCGGCGTAAATCTTGTAAATGTTTTCTGTGCCGGAGGGTCGAGCGGCAAACCATCCGCTGCCCGCCACGACTTTCAGTCCGCCGATGGGGGCGTTATTGCCGGGAGCGCGAGTCAACTTCGCGGTGATCGCTTCGCCGGCCAGACTCGATTCTTTGACCGCTTCGGGCGAAAGTTTCTCGAGACTTGCTTTTTCCTCGGGTGTCGCAGGCGCGTCGATGCGAGTGTAATAGGGAGTGCCGAACTCCGCGGTCAGTTCGCGGTAGTGCTCACCCGGATCTTTGCCCGTGCGGGCCATGATCTCAGCTGCAAGCAGATCCATGATTGGGCCATCTTTATCGGTCGTCCACACCGTGCCGTCGAGCCGCAGAAAGCTTGCCCCGGCGCTCTCTTCGCCTCCGAAACATTGCGAGCCATTGACCAAGCCTGGAACGAACCATTTGAAACCCACAGGCACTTCGCACAGCTTGCGGCCAAGCTTATTCACTACGCGATCGATCATGCTGCTGCTGACCAGCGTTTTGCCTACTGAAACGTGCGCGCCCCATCGCGGGCGATGCGCCAGCAAATACGCGATCGAAACCGCCAGATAATGATTCGGGTTCATCAACCCGGATGACGGCGTAACAATTCCATGCCGGTCCGAGTCCGGATCGTTCGCGAAGGCAACCTGATACTGATCCTTCAGGGCCACGAGCCGAGCCATTGCATAAGGACTTGAGCAGTCCATGCGGATTTTGCCATCGTGATCGACCGTCATGAAAGAAAACGTGGGATCGATGACTGGATTCACAACGACGACGTCCAAACCGTAAATCGAATTGATCGGCTCCCAGTATGGCCTCGCCGCGCCACCGAGCGGATCCACTGCCAGCTTTAGCCCCGCGCCTCGGATAGCGTCAATGTCGACGACGTTCTTCAGGTCCTGCACGTACGGCAGCATGAAATCTTCCTGATGCGTCGTCGCTGCGTTAATGGCGTTCTTGAACGGCGTTCGCTTTACGCCGGCGTTACCGCTGCGCAGCAATTCATTGGCGCGATTCTCCACCCATTCGGTTACGTGGGTATCGGCCGGCCCGCCGTTGGGCGGGTTGTATTTGAAGCCGCCATCGTCTGGTGGATTATGTGACGGAGTAATCACGATGCCATCGGCGAGATGATCTTTGCGGTCCCGGTTATAGACGAGGATGGCGCGAGAGATGACCGGTGTCGGGGTTACCGCGTCATTTTCCTGGATAATGGTTTCCACATTGTTCGCGGCCAGCACTTCGAGCGCGGTGCGCTGCGCGGGTCCGGACAAAGCGTGCGTGTCCTTACCCATGTAGAGTGGGCCGTCTGTGCTTTGCGTCCGCCGGTAGTCGCAGATCGCTTGAGTAATTGCCAGAATATGTGACTCGGTGAAACTTCCACGGAACGGCGAGCCCCGGTGGCCGCTGGTGCCAAACGCGACCAACTGATTGGGATCCGCGAGGTCGGGCTTGCGCTCGAAGTACGCGAGTCCAAGCTTAGCCAGGTCGACCAGCATGCTTTTGGGGGCTGGAAGCCCGGCGAGCGGTGAGATCTTAACTCTACTATTCGAATCGGTGCCCATGGGGCGCGCCTCTACGGTACTGGACATGGCTTTACCTTCCAGATTTCGGTCGCATATTCGCGAATCGTACGATCGCTCGAGAACTTTCCGGAACCCGCAACATTCAGGATGGCTTTGCGCGCCCACGCATCGGGATCCGCATACAGATTAAGAAGTCGCTGATCTGCTTCCAGATACGACTTGAGGTCAGCGAGGTGCATGTAGTGATCTCCATGCGTGAGGAGCGTATCGCGCAAGGGCTCGAAGATGCCCGGCTCATTGCGGCTGAAGTGGTTGGAGAAAATCAAGTCCAGCGCGGCCCGGGTCTCCGGCTCGTGCTCATAGTGCCAGTGAGGATTGTACCAACTGCTGCTGTCTTCTACCTGCTTGGCCGTGAGGCCGAAAAGAAAGAAATTCTCCTCTCCGGCTTCCTCCGCCATTTCGATAGTGGCGCCGTCCCGAGTCCCAATCGTCAGCGCGCCATTCATCATAAACTTCATGTTGCTGGTGCCGCTCGCCTCGTAGCCGGCAGTCGAAATCTGATTCGACACGTCACTAGCGGGGATGAGCTTTTCCGCGAGCGAGACGTTATATTCGGGCACGAACAGAACCCTAAGGCGTCCGCGCACCAAGGGATCGCCATCGACTGTGCCCGCCAGATTGTTGATGAATTTTATGATGAGCTTCGCTAACTGGTACGCCGGTGCTGCTTTCCCGGAAAACAGAAACGTCCGCGGAGGCATGTTCAGAGCGGGATTCGACCGCAGTCGGTTGTAGAGCACGACAATCCTAAGTGCATTCAAGAGTTGCCGTTTGTATTCGTGGATGCGCTTGACTTGAGAATCAATAATGGTGTCGGGATCTACGGTCTGGCCTGATGTTGCCTTGAGCCATGTGGCGAATTGAATCTTGGCCTCACGCTTGGCCTTGAGGAACGCTGCGTGCATTGTTTTGTCGTCGGCCAACGGCTTGAGTTTGCCTAGTTGACTCAAGTCCGTGATCCATCCGTCGCCGATCGCTTCGGTAATCGTCTGCGCCAGCGGCGGGTTCGCCAGGAGTAACCAACGTCGCGGGGTGACGCCGTTCGTCTTATTGCTGAAACGTTCGGGAAAGATCTCGGCCAGGTCTTTCACCGTCATTGTGCGCAGCAGTTGAGAGTGGATTTCGGCCACGCCGTTAGTACTGTGCGAGCCCACGATCGCCAGGTTCGCCATGCGAACTTGTTTGGGCGGGCCTTCCTCGATCAGGCTAACGCGCTCGACCCGGCCTTCGTTGTCAGGGAAGCGGGTTCGCACGGCGTCGAGCAATCGGCGATTGATCTCGTAGATGATTTCAAGATGACGCGGCACTATCGTTTCGAACCATGCGACCGGCCATTTCTCAAGCGCTTCGGGGAGCAGCGTGTGGTTGGTGTATGCCAGCGTCCGGTTCGTGATATCCCAGGCTTGATCCCATCCAAGGTGCGCTTCGTCCAGCAAAATCCTCATCAGTTCTGGGACCGACATCGTCGGATGCGTGTCGTTGAGTTGAATCGCTACTTTCTCGGGAAGCGTATTCCAATCGGTATTGCTCTGCCGGAAGCGCCGTACCAGATCAGCCAGCGAGCAGGCGACAAGAAAATATTCCTGCACAAAGCGCAGCGCTTTTCCCATCGTCGTGGAGTCATCGGGATAGAGCACGCGGGTAAGCGACTCGGCACTGAGAGTCTGAGCCAGTGCCGCGACAAAATCACCACTGCTGAATTCCTGAAAATCGAAATAGTCCGGCGCGGCCGCAGCCCAAAGCCGCAGCGTGTTGATGTTCTTGCCTCCGTAGCCAACAACCGGACGATCGAAGGGCATGCCGATCAAGGTCGACGGACGATCCGGCACGGCTCTTATGCCCCCACCGTGCAGTTCGAACGAGCAGTTGAGTTTGACCTCGACACATTCTTGTTGGCGGCAAATCTCCCACGGGTCCGGACGACGCAGCCAATTGTCAGGCTGCTCATGTTGCCAGCCGTCCTGGATGGTCTGCTTGAAGATTCCATACTCGTAGCGCAGGCCGTAGCCGATCGCGGGCAACTGCATGGTTGCCATCGAGTCTAGGAAGCAGGCCGCCAAACGACCGAGCCCGCCATTTCCCAGGCCGGCGTCGGGCTCACGCTCGAGAATGTCGAGCCAGTCAAGGTTCTTTTGCTTGACGGCTTGCTTCATGATGGGATCGAGTAGAAGGTTCGTAACGTTATTCGCAAGCGAACGCCCGATCAAAAACTCCATCGAAAGATAGTAAGCACGTTTGGGATTCGTGCGATTGTAAGTTTGTTCGGTATAGATCCATCGCTGCGAAAGGATGTCCCGAACGGAATGAGCAACCGCTTCGAAACGCTCGCGCGCGTCGGCGAGCGTCACATCGACGACATTGTCGAACAGAAGGTGCCGTTCGTAGAGCGCGCTTTCCGTACCCGATAGGTGAATCGGGCCAACTCCATATTGGCTTCGAAGCCTCGCAAGGTTATCGGAGGCTGGCGGCATCGGAACCACCGACGCGCCTTTGTCTTTCGCCGCACTATCGCTCGCTGGATTTGTGCCGACCGGCTTTGTGCTCATTGCAGTATTCCTTATCTGAAATTCGCTTTACTTGCGTCCGCCTTAGGCGGCGACGTGATGAGTGTCGTTCCAAAATCGAATTACTGGACGGGAACGATTTTCTTCATAACCCAGCGCACTCAAGCTCGCCGTGGTCAGCATGAAACGCCTGCTGGCAATCATGGACTCCGTCTCGATCCAGCGCGCGGCCAGCACTCGAATGAAATGTCCGCTGGAAAAGAGCAACACGTTGCCCTCAATTGGACGCACCCGACTCACAACGCGGTCCGCCCGCGCGGCAACTTGCACGGGCGATTCGCCTCCCGGCGCCCCGTCCCGGAAAAGATTCCAGTCCGGCCTTATCTTCAGAATGTCAGAGCTGCGAAGGCCTTCGTACTCCCCGTAGTCCCACTCCACCAGGTCCGGATCTACCTCAGCCACGGATCCAAATCCCGCCAATTCGCAAGTCCGGACGGCGCGCTGCAGGGGGCTGGTAAAAACCTTGGCGAAGGTCAATCCTTCGAGCCGTGTCGCCAGTCCGCGAGCGTTCTCTTCGCCATGCTTCGTCAGCGGGAGATCGGTAAGTCCGGTATGCTGGCCGGTAAGGCTCCAGGCGGTTTCTCCGTGCCGGGCCACGAAAATAATCGGAAGTTCTTCGTTCATGCGGCTCTGCTCCTCGTTATTCGATACGATCTCGAGAGGCGACGACCGGCCCCCGCGCGAAAGTGAGCTTGCTTGCTGAGACCCGTCTTAGCGGACGCCTCCGCCCTGAGGGCAAGGTTCGGGGGGCAAAACCTGACCACCGCAGGGTAGAAGTAAACAGAAATATTGACCACTAGCAGAAGTGGTAGCTGTCCTCCAAAATAGCCACTTTAGACCGCAATCGTCGCTCGCTAGCTGGCGCCTACGGCTTCCATCCTCCTCCCAGCGATTGATACAGCTGAACGTACTCATTCATTTCTGCGAACCATGCCTGCGCCAGACCCAGCTCGGAAGTGAAGTACTGCTGCTGGGTGACCAGCACTTCGAGAAAGCTGGTGTATCCGCCCTCGAAACGCACATTGGCAAGGCGCGCGGTCTCTTTGTAGGTTGCTGTCTGTTGTTCGATCTTCATCCGAAACAGACGCGATTGGGTATAGCCAACCAGGGCGTTGGAGACGTCTCCGAACGCCTGTTGCACAGTTTGCTTATACGTTAGCTCGGCCTCGTCGCGCTCGGCCCAGGCCAATCGATAATTAGACTTAATACGACCGCCTTCGTAGATAGGTTGGGCAACTTGTCCGACAGCGTTCCACGCGCCTGTCGTCGGGCCGGACAAGAAGCTGGTGAGAGATGAAGTCTGCACTCCGAACGCACCGGTCAACGAAAACTGAGGAAAGAAAGCGGCCTTCGCAACCCCCACGTTTGCGTTGGCTGCGACCAGCGATTCTTCCGCCCGCCGCACATCGGGGCGCTGCTCGAGGATCGCTGACGGCAATCCGGTCGGCACCTCAGGCGCGTGCGGCTGGGCAACGAGTGTGAGCCCGCGTGCGATCGGTCCCGGATTCCGCCCAAGCAGGATGCTGATCTGATTCTCGGTTTGTTCGATCGACTGCTGCAAAGTGATGACCTGCGCCTCAGATTGCTCCAACAGAATCTCCGCCTGCAACTCGTCCGTGATTGCCGCGTCACCACCTTCAAACTTTATGGTGTTGAGCTTCACCATGTCTTTGTCGGCCAGGACGGTCTCTTTTGAAACCTCAAGCTGGCGGTCGAATCCGCGCAATGCAAAATAGGCATTCGCGACATCGGCAATTAATGTGATGCGAACTGCCTTTTCTCCGAATTCACTGGCGAGCAGATTTGCCCGCGCCGCCTCGGTCGCCCGGCGATATTGTCCCCAGAAGTCGAGTATCCAAGAAGCTTGGATTGAGGCCGACCCGATCGTAGAGTTGCCCGGAAATGGCTGCGTGCGGGTATTTCCCAGCGATCCGCCTACTCCGACTTGCGGGAACTGATTCGCGCGAGTGATGCCTAAAACAGCGCCCGCCTCCAGAATCCGTGTGGCCGCAATACGCACATCGTAGTTGTTTGTCAGCGCCTCTTTGATCAGGCTCTTCAGCACGTCGTCCTGAAAAACAGTCGACCATTGCATTTCAGCGAATGGCTCTCCGGTTGGGTTCGTCGAGCTATCTGGCGGCAGTCCTCGATACTGACCCGGGACGTCCACGGCGGGACGCTTGTAATTTGGACCCACCGTGCACGCGCATAGCGGAAGGAGCAGCAATGCGGCAGAGACTTGTCTCAGACGGATCACGCGTGTCCTCCTTCCTTAGCGGGACCAGGCTCAGATTTTACCGTTTCCTTTTTCCCAAAGTACTCACCAAAGCGCTCGATCACGTCGAACGAGACTGGAATAAAGAAGATCGCCAGGATGGACGCGGCCAGCATGCCGCCGATAACAACCGTGCCCAGCACTTGCCGCGAAATCGCGCCCGCGCCGGAGGCTCTCCACAACGGCACGCACCCAAGAATGAAAGCGAACGCCGTCATCAGAATAGGGCGCAGTCGCAGCCTTGCTCCAGTAAGCGCCGCGTCAACCAGAGTTGCGCCTTTGTCGTACTCCATCTTGGCGAACTCGACGATCAGAATGGCGTTCTTGGCTGATAGTCCGATCAGCATCACTAGTCCGATCTGGGCATAGACGTCGTTGTCGAGGCGGCGGAAGTAGAGCGCGATAAAAGCGCCGAACACTGCGATGGGCACGCCCAGCAATACGCTGAAGGGCAGCGTCCAACTTTCGTACTGCGCCGCCATAATGAGGAAGACCACAAAGAATGCCAGGCCAAACACGACGGCCGGCGAAACTCCCTGCGCTGCCCGCTGCTCCTGGTATGACATGCCGCTGTAATCGAAGCCCATCTGGCTGGGCATGGTTTTATGGAAGACGTCCTCCAGAGCGGCCATCACTTGGCCCGAACTGTATCCCGGAGCCGCCGAGGCATTGATCTGTACGCAGTTGAACAGGTTGTAGCGCATGACAAACTCGGCTCCGCTACGCGGATACGTGCTGGTCAATGTGCTTAGTGGAACCATGTCGCCCGCAGCGTTGCGGACGTAGAACTTGCCGAGATTCTCGGCTTTCGTGCGGAAATCGCCGTCAGCCTGGACATAAACCTGCCATTGCAGGCCAAAGCGGTTGAAATAATTGACCAACGCGCCGCCCATGAACGTCTGGATGGTTTCGTACAGCCCGCTTAAGGGGATCTGCTGCGTCATCGCCTTGGCGTTGTCGACGTTTACTCCGACCTGCGGAACCCCAAACAGCGCTGTCGTCATCACGCCTTGCAGTTCAGGCCGCTTGCGGAGCGCTGCCATGAAAATCTGCGTGTTCTTTCCGAGAAACTCGATTCCGCTGCCCGACCGATCCTCCAGAATGAACGTGGCGCCCCCCGAAGTTCCTACGCCAGGAATGGCGGGCGGTGGGAATGAGAACGCGATTCCCGACGGTACCCTGGAGAGCGCCTGTTGCAGATGGGCTTTGATTCCCAAGTAGCTGGTCTCTGGAGTCTTGCGTTCGCCCCAGGGTTTTAATGACACGAAGAAGAAGGAGCTGTAGGTGGCGTTGACGCCGCTCAACATGCTGTAGCCCATCACGGAGCTGACGTAATCAACTCCGGGCGTCTCCATAATCACTTTTTCCACTTCCCGTGCGGCCTCGGACGAGCGCTGCAATGACGACGCATCGGGAAGCTGGAGGCCAGCATAGAGATATCCCTGATCTTCATCGGGAAGGAAACTGCCAGGTATCTTCTTGCCAAAGAAACCTGCGCCTACCGCCAAAATCCCCAGCATCAGGAAGGCAAGTCCGGATTTGCGGATCAGGTGATGACAAACACCGACATATCCATCCGTTGCTTTGCCGAAAGCACGGTTGAACCAGCGAAAGAAGGCGCCGAGCGGTCCCCACGCTTCCTTCCTCGGCCGCAGCAGCATGGCAGAGAGTGCGGGGCTGAGCGTCAACGCATTGAAAGCGGAGAAGAGCACCGAAATAGCAATGGTCACGGCAAACTGTTTATAGAGTTGTCCGGTGATGCCGGGGACGAAGGCGGTGGGAATGAAGACTGCAGCGAGGATCAGGGCGATCGCGACCACGGGGCCAGAGACTTCGTCCATCGCCTTAATGGTAGCGTCATGGGGCGATAGTCCCTTCTCGATGTGGTGTTCCACGGCCTCGACCACGACAATAGCGTCGTCTACCACTAATCCGATCGCCAGAACCAGGCCGAACAGCGATAGCGTATTGATAGAAAACCCCAGCATGGGAAAAACTACGAAGGTTCCGACCAGCGAAACCGGAACTGCGAGCAACGGGATTAGCGTCGCTCTCCAACCCTGCAGGAAGATGTAGACCACCAGAATGACGAGGAGCAAAGCTTCGACTAACGTCTTCTGGATTTCCTCAATACCGGCACTGACCGCGAGCGTAGTGTCGAGCGCAACAATGTAGTTCAGCCCCTCGGGGAATCTCCCCTGGGCTTCCTGCATCATCTTGAGGACTTTCCCGCGGGTGTCCAACGCATTGCTTCCCGGGGTCAGGTAGATCGCGATGAGAGCCGCGGGCTGGGAAGGCTTGCTCGTTCCCGCCACTCCCAACCGTGCCATGTAGGAATAGTATTGCGAGCCCAGTTCCACCCGGGCTACGTCTTTCAGTCGCAGAATTGAGCCGTCGGGCTGGGCGCGGACGATGATCTGGTCGAATTCTTCGGCCGTGGGCAGACGTCCAGGGGCGCGCACGTTGTAGGTAAACTGTTGGCCATTGGGAACCGGTTCGCCGCCGATCTGGCCGGCAGGATTCACCTTGTTCTGCGCCTGAACTGCGTTTGTTATGTCAGGTACGGTCACCCCAAGGCTAGCCAGTTTGTCTGGATTGACCCAAATTCGCATCGCATACGGTCCAGCGCCGAAAATCTGCACTTGCCCCACACCCGAAATGCGAGTCAACGCGTACTGCAGGTTAATGGTCGCGTAGTTGGCGAGGAAAACGTTGTCATAAAGCCCATTGGCAGAATAGAGGTCGAGTAACATGAAAGGCGCAGTCGTGCCCGGTTGCACGATCACTCCTTGCTGCGTGACCTGGCTAGGCAGTTGCGAGTTCGCTTGTCCGCTTCTCATCTGCGCCAGGATCTGGTCTGTGTTGGAATCGGTTCCCAGCTGGAAATCGACATACAACGTCATCCCGCCGCCTGAACTCGCGCTCAACGAGTACATGTAGTTCATGCCGCTGACGCCCGACATCTGCTGCTCAATCGGAGTCGCCACGGATTCAGCAATCGTCTGGGCGTCCGCGCCGGGATAGGTCGCCTTCACCTGAATCATTGGATCGGCGATGTTGGGAAACTGCGCCGTCGGCAGGCCGAGCATCGCAACCACACCAACCAGA
>Ga0210383_10003290_pt1 | contig 14496 bp, 21 predicted proteins | sample IncBWC14OmetaG_FD_160072 | JGI IMG/M metagenome (GOLD analysis project Ga0210383, IMG submission 160072) | Forest soil microbial communities from Barre Woods Harvard Forest LTER site, Petersham, Massachusetts, United States - Inc-BW-C-14-O ...
CCTTCTCACCGCTGCATAATACTCACGTATCATTCCATACAGCCTGCTCCTCAAACACCGTCCCTCGAACCGGCCATCACTCCCTTCATCCCCGTCCCTGTCAAATCTGCCCAAAGCCTCAACCCCGCCATCATCGCCTTCACTCTCAAACCCAAAGCAACGTTGAACCCCTCCGCCTCCTCTTTCGTACCTACCACCACCAAATCCGCTCAGGGCGTCAATCCCGCCACCGCCATAATCACTCCCTTGCCCCAAACCTCCGACGATGTCGGTGTTCGTCCCCGCCGTATTCGAGTTCGCTCACGGCGTCAACGCAAAGTCGTTGCGTATTATACTCCTGCATATCTCGCGTCGTTGTCCAACCCCGTCGTCCCACCTGTCGTAACCCCCGCCAACACTTCTGCGTATGGTGCGTACGGCATCAACCCCGTCGTCCCACCTATCATACCCCCCGCCGACACTTCTGCGTATGGTGCGTACGGCATCTACCCGGCGGCCGCCCCGTACCCTCCTCCTGTCTGGTACCAATGATCATTGCTCATTCTTATGACAATGACAATCTGCTCGCCCTTTGCTCCATGTACTTGATTGCCGTTCTCACATCCTATACCTACGCCAACACGCATACCATATACCCACCATTTCATCGGAATTCCGCATTCCACCACGCGAACTCGGGGTAGCAAGGGACACGTAACAGGGACAGGGACAGACGTAGGCCCGACGACCCTTTCACTTTTTAGTTGCCCCACCAGCATTTCATCGTTTATTTTCTTGCCTTGACACGATCACGCCACTTCATTTGTGAGGATCCCTTTCACACTCTTCTCCGTTCGTCGTTTCTAACCTTGTTCATTTCAGTTTTCATCATCGTATTCCATGTGCAACAGAACGACCAACCGAACCATGGCCACATCACTATTCATTCGTTCGTTCACAGGACTCAGAGAGACAGGGCAACAGTCAGGTAGTACAATGGGGCATTGTTAGTCAACTTTCTATTTCTTCTCTCTCTCTCTTCGCAGTTGGCTTACTTCATTCTTTGTGTTCCAGTGTTTCGTCATCATGTTCAACAGGCAAGTTAACCGCCAACCGAACCCCGACAACTCGAACGCTTCCGCCACACTACCTGCCACTATGGTGTCTTTATCAGCCCTCCTCGCCCGCATGCATCTTCAGCCCGCCCACTCCCTTCCGCAATCTAGCGCCGTCTCCTCCCCTTCCATCATTGTCGTTACGTTTGGTTCTCCCGTAACTAGAAGGGACAAGACCAAAGTCAGTGGTAGCATGATGGGGCATTGTTAGTTTACTTCTATTCATTCTCTCTTCGCAGTGGGCTCACCTTATTCTTGTCGTTTCAGCGTTTCGTCATCATGTTCAACAGGCAACCTAACCGCCGACCGAACCCCGACGACTCGAACGCGTCGCCATACTGCCTATCACTATGGCGCCTTTATCAACGCCTGCGCACATCTCCATCTGACCCTTTCACCTTTCCGTTGCGCCACCAACATTTTATTATTATTTTGCTTTTATTTTCTGGCCTTGACACGGTCACGCCACTTCATTTGTGAGGATCCCTTTCACGCTCTTCTCGTCATTTCTAACCTTGTTCATTTCAGCTTTCATCATCGTATTCCACGTGCAACAGAACGACCAACCGAACTCGGCCACATCACTATTCATTCATTCATTCATTCACACGACACAGAGAGACAGACAACAGTCAGTGGTAGTACGATGGGGCATTGTTAGTTTACTTCTATTCCTTCTCTCTTGGGCTCACCTTATTCTTTTTGTTTCAGCGTTTCGTCATCATGTTCAACAGGCAACTTAACCGCCGACCGAACCCCGACAACTCGAACGCTATAATGCCTACCACTATGGCGTCTTTATCAACCCACCCGCACGCATCTCCATCTTGCCCACTCGCTCCGCAATCTCGAGCCGTCTCCTCCCCTTCCATCATTGTTGTTACATTTGATTCTCCCCTAACTAGAGAGCGCTCTCTAGTTAGAGGAGAACCAAAAACAACGGCTTTGAATTCCCGACATTCACAATTGCTCGCCGGACCACTTGCACAAGCCTTTCTGCCTCCGAAACAACGTATACCCTCGGATCACTTCCAGCACGAACTCGACGTTCCATTTGCATGTATTTGTATCGATCCATTCTCGCATCGGATTCTAGAAGCCTAGAGAATTTCCTGCGTTCCCCGATCTACCATATATTTTTCGTATCTCATCGCCTCGGACTTTCGACTCGTAGACTGGCAGCCATATTCTTGATTCTTTACTCTGCTTCATCTCGCTTCAACGTGGTCACACAACTTGCCTCGGATATTCGACTCGTATGCATTCTTGATTCTTTACTCTTGCCTCGACATGGTCAAACACAAAGGCTTTATTCGTAAGTCTTCTTTTGTGCGCTTTTCTTTGTTTACTATCTCTAACCTGTCACTGGCTTCAGCATCATTATTTTCCCTACTTGCAACCGACTACGATTCAATCCATCCATGTCATCATTTTCAGGAGCACTGTGAGTTTTATGTCATTCCTACCCTCGCTGCTGTCTAACCTCGTCCCCAGGTGTTTCGTCATGTTCAACGGGCAGCTTAACCGCCCACCGAACCGAGAACTTGAACGCCCCGCCTTACTGTCATTACAACGTCTCTCGCAACCCTCGTCGTCTTCTGCATGCAGGGCCGCATCATATCGTACGCAGATATCTTCACGTTGCCACCTCGCAATGCCGTATCCGCAAGTCCGAGCCGCCTCCGCCCATCCCCCCAAACATGCCGACCCACCACCGCTCGCCGGATCCAGTTTCACATCAGTATCTTGTCACAAAATCTTCTTATACCTGTGGATTACTCCCCACCCCAATCTCAATGTCTCGTCTGTATGTATATTTCCATCTGCGCGGACTTCGATCGAAAATTTTTACCTTATCTCATTTTTTTTATCTTCCATACCACATCGTCTCATACCAAAAACAAAAACAAGGCCCTTTGTTATAGACTCCGACAATAGCCGATATATTATTACTTAGCATAACGAATTATCGAAATAAATTTTCATCGCTTTAGAGTTTGAGAGTTATCACCATCCTGCTTGTCAAGAATCGAAAAACGAGGGTATACTATTCGAATTCCTAACAGCCTGAGTCATTCGAAAGACACATTGTTGTGCAAACATATACAACAAAGTCTATCCAAAGAAATAAAATTGTCTCGGGCAAAGCGTCAATTCAAGTCGTTCTTGTATAGGATGAAAATGAGTAATCAACTCGATTAAAAATAGGATGGCGACATGGTACTTATTGAACGAGAAAAAGAGAATGACGATGGCTCAAAGAGCACGTTGGTACGAGAGTTCGTTATAGCTGAGCACCAATATCCGAAAACAGTCCAACTCATGGCGTCGTTCAAGCCAAGAGCGCCATAACAGCGGCACCAACGAACCCGGCAACACCCATCTGCGCGGCGTGGGTGGGAGCAGTGTTGCTCGACGACGTGGAAGTTGTAGCATGGGCGGTGGAAGAGCCAGCAGGAGGGGCAGTGGTGGTAGCCGCAGCCTTTGTAGTGCTATGAAAAAAAAATTAGCACTGCTAGGAGTTGAGAAAATTAGAGATATCATACGCCAGTGGAGTGGTGGCGATCGGGGAAGTAGCGATCGTGGCAGGAGTGGTGCCTGTAGCAGGAGCACTGGCCGAGGCGGGAGCACCAGAACTCGCACCAGCAGCAGTTGTGGCTGAGCCTGCACTGGTGGAGGGTGTCTTGCCAACACAGCTCGAGTCGGCTGATAACGGGTGAACATCGCGGCATAATGTCAAGGGTGTAAAAAAGAACTTACTACCACTGTTGATGGTGAAAGGAGCCGACTGCGCAACCAAACCGGAGCTATCACGCAGATTGAGACCAATTGATGTGCCTATGGGTGATGAAATAAGTGCGGGAAATAAGACTACGCGCAATATCACACGCACCAGCGGCGATGTTGACAGTCCATGTGAAAGAGGTACCACTTTGTTGGCCTAGGTCTACGAGGGCGGCGGCATTGGGTTGACTACCGGGAAGGACGCTGGTGACACGGGTTAAGGAAGGAATGAGAATAGTTCAAGCGGGAAACGTACCTCTGGAAAAGTGATAAAAGGCGAGGCGTCAATAACATCCGTTGCATTGATTTCCAATATTAGTATACGAACCAAGAAGTAGGGGGCTGTTCACATAATGACCAGCAGTGAGCGGGCAGATAGGAAAAGGCGCGAACAAGAGACGTACGGGTTCCGCCAGACCAAGTGAGTAGAATTGGTTGGCAAACGACAACGTTGGTGCTGAGAAAGGTCCGATGAATATTCCGCCACGCATTTGATAGTCTAAAAACATCATCCAAAAAGGAAAATCACATACGGGGTGTTGATAGTGAATTGGGCGAGAGTACCAGAAACAAAGAGGGCAACTGCGGCGAGGGAAGTGAATACGGACTTCATCGTCGTTGGAGCTGAACGTCGAAGGGGGTTGAGGAACTGGTGGGAAATAAGCTAGGGATAAAAACGGCCATCATCTTTTTATATATAGTCTGTTTGTCACCAAATAAAAGATGACAAGCGGTGGCTGACACGGCTTCTTGAACCGCAGCTATTATCATCCAATTATCACTTTTGCTTTTTGCTCAAATCAACAAGCCGCTGCGCCAGTTTGAACGACTATGCAGGTTGTTCTGCTCCACTTTCTAGGTTCAAATGTCAATATGCACATGGTGAGCTATGTACAGGACACAATCGCGTGTGAACTCGCTAAGGCAAGGTACGTATAATATCGCGGGACAGGGTAGGCTAGGGTAGGCCAAGCCATCAAATTCGATGACTCGGACGAGCCTTGGAAATACTTGGAAGACCAGAGCAGCTACGCCAAAACATCCAATAAATGACCATTCCCCGAATGCTTCACCCATAAAAACATGTCAAGGCGTTAAGAAGCACATCCAAATCCCATATGGGCGTAGAATCTCGTAGAATGCGGGTATCACCGGAAGACACGCACAGTAGTGACAAGCCCATAATGGTCGCTCGTCCACACCGCATCGGCCTGCCGATCAACGTCGCCAGTTTTCACCCCAACTCCCACCCGTCGTGGCTCATCCACCTTGTATCCCCTCCGCGGCAAGAATAGAATTTTATCCAATCGTGCGGGAGGGAAATCCCCGCCTCCCTGATATCCCCACGTAAACCCCCTCTCGTCCTCGTCGCCTTTTCTCCACGCATCACGTAGCCCGACCTCTCCAACGATGGGCGTGTCCTCCGGCCCAATCGCATTCATGTCTCCACCGACTATGCCCCCACATATCCCCTCCTGCTTTAAAAACTTCGCAACCAGCGCTAACTGCGCAGGTCGAGCGATGGCGCCCTCAGTCAAGGACTCTAGATGCGTGTTAATGACCCTCAACGTAACCACCCGTGAGTTAGTCTCGGGAACGCTGAGCTTCAGATCTGTGACCAGCGCAGTCCGCTGCATGCGAGAGAGCCCAAACTCCACCAATTGCGCCTGCGCCACTTTAAGCGATTTTGAGATGAGCGTGATGTTGCCATAGAACGCTCCTTGTGGCCACTTTTGGCAGCGCATGGGGGTGATCATGAAGTGGTCTCTGACCCACTCGTTCTCGAGAAGGGGTTCGAAGGCGCGAACATGGACTTCCTGTAGAAGGATGCAGCAGGGATCCGGTGCCTCGCCATCTTTACATTTAAACACCTCCGTTTCTAGGTGGTGGAGTGCTGTCGTGAGTCGTTGGGCGGGCCAGTTTGTTTGGCATTCGACATTCCATGTCACAACGCGGATGGTGGAAGGAGGTGGCGTTTTCGGGCCTTCCCGGCTAGAGATATGTTTCCACCCTCCCTTCGAGGCACGAAAGCGCCCGATTTTGAGTTCGAAGAGGTTGCTTGGGATTACGGGGTCCGAGTCCGACATTATTGTGGTGAGGATGGGTATACGGCAATACAAGTGTGGCCAAGGGGAAATGGGGGGGGAAGATAGTAGCAAAACCTGTTCGCTTTTATGATGAAGAAGCGACGTCGATAGAAGGTATCGATTTCAAAACCACAGAATTGAGTTTGACGCGAGGCGAGACAACGTTCAATCGGTTCAACCTCGAGGAAGATCACGCGCAATTTATTTCAACAACACGAGGCGGTTGGATACCCCGAGGCACATCATCCCCAAGCTCTGGCCCATTTCTTACAAATCCCGATAGTTCGGAGGAACGTAGGTATTATTGCAGAGATGTTTGTATATATATATATAAGATACAATCAAAGCTCAGCCGTCGCCTTGCGCGTTACCTTCTCCTTCGCCTCTTCAACCTTCTTCTCAACAAATGCCTGGAGGATGTTGGCCTTGATCTTGATTTCATCCAGCTTGGAAGGGGCCAGGCTACGTTTTTTCAGGATGGAAGCTAGCCTGAACAGTGAGGCAATCCCGATCACAATCAGTTCTGCATGTTGGGCACCCTCCAGGGAGGCCAAAAATTGACGTCAGGCGTACCGCTTCGACTCTTTTTCCAGGTATTCCTCAGTGCCATTCACCAATTTTTCCATGACGCGGAGATAGTGTCTTGACGCCAAACCCGCTTCGCCGGCTAGGATAGACGCCTCTTTGTAAATGGAGTCTCTCACATTAGCGCTGGCGATAAAGAATTTGTTGGCCAGGGCGTCAAACTCGGCGAGGCGTCCAGCCTGGTGATTGTAAACGAATTAGACGCGCGATCGGAGGCTGTAAAGCGGAATCAAGGCTCACCTGATCGTTCAGACCTCCGTCGACAGCGCGATGAGTACCACACTTCTCATTGAGGAAGGTGACAAAGTCCAGTTCGGATCGCCCTCCGTCATAATCCTCAGGTGTGTCTTTGTTATCTTTTGAGAAGAATTTGATTGTTGGGAAGCCGGAAACTCCGTATTTCTTTGCGAGATCCTTGTTTTTCTGGTCATCGCCATCTACGTTCGCCACAATGCACTGACCAATGAATATCATCAGAATATTAATCAATCACACGGAATCATGATAGACGCACGCTGCTTTCGGGCTTGAAGATGCTTGCAACTTGAAGCGAACGTGAGATGCGACTTTTGTGATCAAAACATTATACGAACCTTTCTCATAAGCGGGCTTCATATTCTTGCAATGTCCGCACCAGGGAGCCTAGGTTGAGGAATAAATGTGGCCGCTTGAATGCAAATCGGCCAAGAAAACGCACTGTAAAGGATACGAGAACATTTTTTGATTTATCCTGAATTGAATGTTAGTTCATCAATTGTTGATCCAAACAGATTGGTCCTTACCAGAGCGACTTGATCGAATGAGTGCACATCGAGAACCAAGGTTTCCGGTGGTGGAGGGGGCTTGATCTTTGATTTGACACCCGACTTCTTGGTGACACTGAAGGGAGGAAAAGCAAATGAGAAACGTCGCAAATTAGCCCACCATGAAGGATACTGACAATGCTGACAGAGCCTCAAGGTCACGCCCCCCCTCGTACGGCTCAGCCGTTCCATCAGCGGAAAACCATTTGAGAGCTATTTTCGAAATATAAACAGAAGTAGTGGTAAAAAGTTGAAGACGCTTACTGGGGAAGCCCGTTACTCCGTACCGCTGACCCAATTCCTTACCCTCGCCATCGGCATCAACCTTTGCAATGACAACCTTGTCTTTTGCGTGAGAATAAGCGTCGGCGAGTTGCTCATAGGTGGGAGCGAGAGACTAGGATGGCATATTAGTTCCCGCTAATGTGAGCCTGGCCGTCTTAGTGACTCACCTTGCAATGCCCGCTGTATGACTGTCATCAGCATCACCAAGTAAGTAAAGGGGTCCACGGAACGTACCACCAGGGGGCAAAGCTGTTCAGAGAGAGAATATTCACACCGTTGGCCAAGAATTAACCTGATCAGAGTGCTCACAATTCCACGAGTCCAGGCGATCCCTTTCCAATAACATCATCAAAATTGTCAGGGACAAGGTCCAAGACGTTCGAGGCGTTGGCGTATGCAAATAGAGCTGCTGCGAAAAGAGAAAGAGAGAGTCTCATAGTGGTTAGAAGGAAACAACTTTTGATCTCAACTGCTTGGAGAATTGGTCTTATAATTGGTCAGCGACCTCGGCTAAGTTCAAGCTGCCAATCTTCGCACTTCCACTGGTTTTCTCTTGGGTTTTCTACAACTCAAAGACTTACACTGTGTCTCATCAGCCCAGGTTTCTGATCTTCCTGCAACTGGAAATTCCGCCGACTCCACCCTTCTAGAGTCTTGAGAGGAGTTCAAGAGAGGTCAAGGAAACCACTTCTAATCCACGTGGAAACACAAGATCTGCTCAGTAAGCAATCGAGCTCATCAAAGTGACTAAGTCCCTCTAAGTCCTTAAGGCCTTAACGTTTAACAGTTGCAATTTACTCAGCAAGGCAGAACGAAATAAACACTTACTGGGCACATCAGTCTACCCCCACGAACCTACCATTTGTACCACACCGTCATGGCCCCCGAGTCCCCAATTGCACTCACGGAAGACCACCATGACATCGACGTTGAAGATGAAGGTGACCAGTTCATAACACCCGACGATGTTCTAGCTGAAGTTCCCGACGATGGTGACCACCCAATGGGTGATGACGATGACGAGGCTGGTGACACACTCGGAGATCTAGCATCTAGTTCCGGCGCAGACAGCTCAGTCCAAGCCTTTCCAACTCACCAAAACTCTGTTTTCACCGTTGCGTGTCACCCAACTGAACCTTTCGCAGTTTCTGGGGGGGAAGACGATCTAGGATATATATGGGATATTACCGACGGAGAGGTGATTGTCAAGTTGACAGGCCATACCGATAGTGTTACAAGTACTGCGTTTAGTTCTGATGGGGAGATGATCGCTACCGGTGGAATGGACGGAAAAGTTAGGATATGGCGGAGGGTTGGCAAAGAAAATTATAGAACTTGGGAGTTTTTAACGGAATTACAAGGTCCAGATGAAGTCATGGTGTGTTCCGATTATGCATTCGTTCGTCTCTCCTGATTGACGAAGATGCTTCTGCTATACCTAGTTTCTGCGCTGGCATCCTAAAGGGACCGTCCTACTTGCAGGATCGAATGATACCACTGTTTGGTTGTGGCAATGTATGTAATATTGTTCACCACCCTTGTGCTATTGTTGACAAGAAGGGTCCAGTGCCCTCGGGAAATACAATGCAAGTATTTGCAGGACATACCGGTGCAGTCCAATGCGGGGAATTCACTCCCGATGGCAAGTCTTCCCTCGACATCATTATTCTATCTAACATGCGTATATTGCTACCAGGTAAACGAATCATCACAGCGTGCGCGGACGGTGTCTTGATCTTTTGGGATCCTCGATCCCCCACACCTCTTTTCAAACTGACACCGGACGACGCTCGATTCAACCTAGATGGCATTACATCGCTGGGCGTGAACTCTACCTCAACACTTGCGGTCGTCGGAGGTGCAGCAGGAGGTGTTCGCGTCGTCAGCCTGAGTAAAGGTGAAGTGGTCGGGGCGCTTGGAGGCCATTCAGAAGGGGAAAGCATCGAGGCGGTTCAATTTGTTGATCTCACTGGGTCGGGTACTGGACCTAGTATTGCTGTCACGGGTGCAACAGACGGGAAGGCATGTATATGGGACCTTGGTACCATGCGCCTGCGAGCAACACTTCAGCATCAGGTTTGTCTTGCTTATACCTTCCCACTCGTTTTATTCCACAATTTGTCCCTGACATGATTTCTACCCCAGGACGCTATAACAACGCTCCTGGCTCACCCATCACCCAAAAGCCATATCCTAATCTCAGCATCGGCTGACAAAACTCTACGTACATGGGATGCCAGGACGGGCACGCTAGTTCGCGAACACAAGGGCCATCAAGGTCCCGTGTTGGGTGCCTCACTCGGATTGGGTGGTTCAGTCGTCGTCAGTGCTGGCGATGATGGTGTCTGTTTAGTTTTCACTACAGAATCTACTGATGATGAATAAATGTTTCATTTACAGTCGCTTCTGGTGTTGTCTGAGACTGATGTCGACTACCAACCTACATTTGCGCTTGCATGACAACAAGTGCATGGCTTGTGCGCGTTGGAAGATGACTAGGCAAAAACCCACGACTCGGATATGCTATCAAGAAAACCGTATGCGACAATAGGCAACAGCCAAGCAACAGCTATAGTCTTGGCTATCATAGTGAGCAGCTGTGAGACCTAAAATTAAGAGCGACTTATACGAGCTTATACGTTCGAGTGCCTTGGATAGTCGGCAGGGCTTCTCTCGCACTCTAGTCTACTCTAGTCCAACTTGAACTTGAAAGTGACATTCCATCATTTCACCTTGTACTAGTAGGCAAGGCGACAGTGATCGATCGCTAGTCATCATGATCATAGTCGTTGTAAATCCGTCACGTGCAGCATCGTTGAGCTTAGGCAGACGACTACGGTTACTGTAACGGTAGGCATGTACGGTACGCATATGATTCAATCAAGTGCACATGCTTATTATTGATACAGAATCGTTACCAACGATCATTTCGAAATTTCGAGACCATGATCCTATATAAAATGCAAGGTATAGTTCACGACTTCATCCCTTCTTTTCCTTGCTACTTTTTTCAAAGCAGACGCTGAGCCGTGCTCACCCTCACACTCTCTTTCTTTTCTGCCGTTCAAACTGTCGCACTTGGTCGACTCACTCCATTCTTTTACATAACTGACTCTCCTTTCTACATAAATAACATTACCATGAAGTTGTCGATCAGCTCTGTCTTGCTGTCCGTTCTCTTGGCTTCCGTTGTTTCCGCAGGCCCTATTTACCAAAGGCAAGGGGCTGCGTCGATGAAGCAGATGTCTCCGGCCAATGGTGTGTCTGCCGGAGCCGCTTACTGTGAGTGTTGTCCGACGGAAATATTTTATGTTCATTGAATATGGCTCTACAGTCCTGACAAATGAGCCTGATGGCAATTTTGTCGTCGCTTCTGACATTGGTACTGACGGTAAATTGGTACGTTTTCTCGCCTATGAAAGGCTTTACCATCAAGTGCTAATCCAAGAAATTACAGACCCTCCGGAAGGCTGTGTGTGCGGGCGGCTTGGGTGCCCATGGCATGGACAATCCCACTGGTCCTGACGCCCTGTTCAGTCAGGGTGCGGTCAAGACCTCAGCTGCCAGTAACGTCCTTGCCGCGGTCAACGTATGCTATTGTATTTTCCCGCAAAATCAGACACATACTCAATGTCCATTTTGCAGGCCGGTTCCAACACCGTGGCCATGTTCAGCATCGACCCTGCCAATCCGACCAATATCAATATGATTGGCCAGCCCGTCAATAGTGGCGGCGAATTTCCCGTCTCCGTGGCTTTTAACAAGGCTGGCACTCAACTCTGTGCTCTCAACGGAGGTGCAGTCAATGGTGTCGGGTGAGATTGACAAACGATGTATCCCAGCTCGTAATTACTCAGCGTTGTTCGTTATTTCTAGCTGCTTCAAAGTCGACAAGCAGCAGGGCCTAGTGGCTATGGCCAACACTGTCCGTTCCCTGAAACTGAACCAGACCACACCTGCCACTGGCCCCGCCGGCAGTGTTAGCCATGTGGTCTTCAGCGAGGACAACAAACAGCTTGTTGCATCGGTCAAGGGCGTTCCTCCACAACCCGGTTTCCTGGCCGTTTGGGATGTTGCGCAAGATGGATCCCTCTCGCAGGACTTCAAAGCCGTCGCCCCTCAAAAGGGCGGCCTACTACCGTTCTCCATGACGATCATCCCCGGCAAGAACGCGATCCTTGCCACCGACGCCGGCGTTGGCTTCGATATCTTCGACTTTTCTGGCGGCGCTGCTAATAAGTCTTCCGTTGTGCCTATTAATGGACAGGGGGCGACGTGCTGGTCGTCATTCAGCCCCAAGACCGGAAACTTCTTCCTCACTGACATCGAAACTTCCAAGGTTACGGAAGTCAACGTCGACCCCAACCTCAAGGGGACAATCGTCCAGGTAGTCTTTTGGGCCATTCAAGGAAATTTGCATTAGCTGATTGCATTTATCCGATCAGCAATATGCTCAGGGCAATGGTAGCGGTACAATTGACAATGACGTTGCGACTGTGGCCAATAAAGAGTAAGTCCCATATTGTAACATGCATGTCCCTTCATTCTGATCAGTTTTCCACTAGCTTCATGTATGTCTTGTCCGCTAACGCGACACGCGTTGATGTACTGTCCCTGAATGCTCCCGGACAAGCGCAAAACATCCAGAAGCTCGACATTGCCGGTCCTGCGAAAGCTGCTAACCTCACCGTCAGTAAGTCACAATTTTCAACCCTTCTCCCAGTATTGGAAGGCGGCTGACATTTGTACTTCAGACCCCTTCAACCTCCAAGGAATGACTGCTTTCATCAAGAAGTAAAAGTGTCAATCCACGAAAGTTACGCGAATTACTTGTTGGTTTGGTTATCATGACAGTGTTACATGTAGCATCCTCAAGCAAGGGAGTCATGTTCATGTAACAGAATATATATATATGCAACATGTTCATACTCAGAATCTTCTACTGAACTTTCAGACATGAACGACAGGGATCAAAAAGTCTTCAGTGCTGCGATAATTTCGTGCTGTTCAATTGAAGGTTCTTTGAAACCGTTCATTCCAGTTATCGATACATTCCAATATATATTGCGCAGCACGTCATAAATTATTTCTCCTCCTCACCTTACATATCCCACTCATCCCAAAGTGATGGAACAGCCGAGGGTGCGGCGGAGATAATTTCTCTCGTCTCCACCAGTTCCACAATCTTGTCGCTAATCCCGTCCTGGTCGTCCTTCTCACCTGTCATTGCGACCAAGATCGTATCATCAGCATCCTCCATTGGACCTGCGTGCAATAATCGCAGATCATTGGCTTCGATTACCTGGACGAGTCGTCCAGTAGTCACGTCACGGATTTCGATAAATTGCGGGGAGAACAGGAGGACATGGACACCGCGGTGGGCGTATGACGTAGCTTGGGATTCCCATTTGATGTACCCCGATGAGCGACTTGGTACACCGTGTTTGGTGATGTAGCAGCCAAGCACTGGAGCCCTGGGGTAAGCCCCGAGTCCCGAATGGAAATAAACGGAGAACTTACCATCATAAATTACCAGGAGCTCTGAGGCATCACAACGCACCAGACCCAAGGGTTTCGCGCCTTCAACCCGTTTCTTGAGATCCGACATCGGCAAATTCGTACTCGCATCATGAAAGTCAGGGACGACGTTCACCGCTGATTTCGCGAGGCTACGGACCCATCAATTAACCGCGGACAGTCAGGGAAAGGAGGGGGAACTTACTTTGTGGGATCGACAATGACGATCCCATCTAGAGTGCTGATCCCTATCGTTTTGACCAAGGGGATCACGTCGTGGGCATCCTTCGGTACATAACCAGACTGGTAATTCGGGAGGTCAATAAATCAACGGCTACGCGATAAGTGCGAGGACTCACTTCACCAAAAGGCCGGAACGAACTGATAGACACACCGCCACTTGCTCGTCTGGGCGTCATACTGACTTGAGATGTGTCTATGGCTTCCAGAACGTGTAGGCCAAGTGTAACCTGCAACCTTTTCTTGGAGGCATATATGACTGTTATCACCCAGTCAGATCGGGATTACCTCCTATGAAACAGAATCCCACTCACGTAGGACCCGCTGCCCAACACGCGCGTGTCTGAAAAACAGCACATTCGCGTCCTGCCCTGCGATCCTTTCTAGCGATGCGTCTAAAGTTGTTGGCTCTGCCTGGCCTAAGGCCACTCGCGCAAGAATGTCTAGAGAATATGAGAGTAGGGATGTCTCGAAGTGGACTACAAATCTGTTAAAGGTCTTTTTGCCCAGAGTCTGGATCGCTGCTAGCCAGGTTGGACTAGAATATTTGAGGACTTTGCGGAAATCTGGATGGGAGGGATTGGAATGTGAGGGAATGGGGTAGGAAAGACTGGTAGGGGATCGCTGCTAACTTTCTTTTCCACGAGGGGAGACATATATACCGCTAGGGCAGCCCACAGCTATGAACCTCCGGCCACCAACGGCTATTTGAGATTTATGTCAGTTTTCGGGAGCGATGAAATATCGGATAATACAAACTGAATGGAACGGCACTCGTGATCCTCCCCGTAAATTGCATGCCCGGATTGTACGCAATACGAGTCCCCATCAAGCGGAAGAACCGATCACTCAACGTATTTCGCACGAACCACTGAAAGCTCTCATAAGTTCTACAAATAAAACATAATGGGCCCGGTACCCACCATATTCCCCTCCTGTCTTGCTTTGTGCACCCCAACTGCGTCGACTAGCGCGGCATACCAACGCTTCCTCAGCGCCTCGCTCGTGACATACAGCGTGTATCGCCGCGTCGACTTGCTGGCAGTGTGGTAGACAGTAAAGGGATAGATGGGGACGTTGTTGTAGCGTAGGCTGTCGAGG